>OMCO01000144.1_pt1 | contig 28975 bp, 28 predicted proteins | sample 1645031 | NCBI WGS metagenome assembly OMCO01 (sample SAMEA103958146, study PRJEB25191) | human gut metagenome
CATATTAATAATATATTAAATAGTGGTGAACTTGATGAAAATAACACTGTCGGAAAAACCGACGTTGATAATTCCAAAAAACCTGTAAAAATATATAACCTTGATATGATTATTGCAGTTGGATATAGAGTTAATTCGAAAAAAGCAACAAATTTTAGAATTTGGGCAACAAAAATACTAAAGGAATATATGATTAAAGGGGTAGTTATGGATGATGAAAGATTAAAAAATCCTAATTACATATTCGGAGAAGACTATTTTGAAGAAACACTTGAAAGAATTAGAAATATCCGTTCAAGTGAGAGAAGATTTTATCAAAAAATAACGGATATATATTCTTCTTGTAGTATTGATTACGATAAAGATTCAGAAATAACAAAAGAATTTTTTAAAACTGTTCAAAATAAGTTGCATTATGCTATAACTGGAAATACTGCAGCAGAAATAATATATAATAGAGTTGACTCAGAAAAAGAGCATATGGGTTTAACTAATTGGAAAAATTCTCCAGATGGACCAATCTATAAATATGATGTTGATATTGCTAAAAATTATTTAAATGAGAAAGAGTTAAAAGACTTAAATAGAATAGTAACAATGTATTTAGATTACGCAGAATTACAAGCAGAAAATCATAATGCGATGACGATGAAAGATTAGGTAGAAAAGCTAAATGCATTTTTACAATTTAATGGCAAAGAAATATTACACAATGCCGGAAAAATATCTGCTAGTGTTGCACAAGAGTTAGCATATAAAGAATATGATAAATTTAAAATTAAACAAGATAAATTATATAAATCAGATTTTGATAATTTTTTAAATGAAGCAAGAATGATAGAGAACGGAAGTGAAAATAATGAATAAAAAAGAAAAAAGTTTACCATCTACGAGTATCAATTGGTATCCAGGTCACATGGCCAAGACAAAAAGAGAAATAAAAGAAAACTTACAATTAATTGACGTTGTTTACGAGTTATTAGATGCAAGAATCCCATACTCATCTAAAAATAAAGATATTGATGAACTAGTAAAAAACAAACCCAAAATTTTGATTATGACTAAAACTGACTTATGCGACTTAGAAATTACCAAAAAATGGCAACAGTATTATGAGAATATGGGTTATAAAGTTATACTTACTGATTTAATAAATAATAAAAATATTAAACAAATAATCGAAGTCACATCATCACTCAGTGATAATATGAATAAAAAAAGATTATCTCTTGGAATGAAACCACGTAAAACAAGAGTATTAATATTAGGTGTTCCAAACGTTGGTAAATCAACTTTAATTAATCGTCTTGTAGGTAAAAAAGCAGCACCTACTGGAGATAAACCAGGTATTACTAAAAAATTAAATTGGATTAGAATAAATGATAAGTTAGAATTATTAGATACCCCAGGTATATTAGAACCTAAATTAGAAAATAAAGAGGTTGCCCTTAATCTTGCTGCTTTAACAAGCATTAAAGAAGAAATCCTAGATTTAGAACAAGTAGCACTACATATTATAGATAAAATGTTAAATTTATATCCCAACACTTTAAAAACAAGATATAATCTAACTAATACCAACACCCCACTAATCATCCTAAACCAAATTGCTAAACAAAAAGGAGCAATAAAAAAAGGAGAAGTTGATTATGAAAAAGTATATAAAATTATACTAAGAGATTTAAAAGAAGGTTATCTTGGTAATATAACATTTGACCCCTTTGATAATAAAAACATCCTACCTTAAGTAAGATGTTTTTTAAATAAGTACTTTTATTTAGCTTCCACATAAATATTACTATCAAAATAATGTTCAGTATCATTTTTTTCATATACCGCCTCAGTAGTAATCAAAAAATAATCATAATTAATAGAATTAATGTTGCTATCTTCATATACAGGATCATCCCAAGTCAAATCCAAATGTAACCATTCATTATTGACATATACTAAATTCCAAATATGAGTATCATTACTAATTTTATAATTAGGAATACCAAGCTTATTTAAGTATATAGCCATTACATCCGCATATCCACTACAAATTGCATAGCCTTCAAATAAAGGACCATATGCTGTATTTGATTTATAAGTAGTATCATTCAAATTATTCTTCTTTAGTAAATCATACTTAGTATTTTCTATAACATAATCGTGAAAGAGTTTAATCTTATTATAATCACTCATATAACTATTTATATTATTACTAATAAATTCGTCTAACTTATTATTAATAAGCAGAATATCCTTATTACTATAAATTTTATTATAATTTATTTCTAATCTCAAAAAATCATCATAAGAAAAAGTAATATTAAAAAAACTATTATATGGATGAACAAAACTATTGATATAGCTAAGTAAATCTTCATCATTAGCTATACTATTAATATCCTCCTTACAAGTTTTATAATTCTTACTACAATATCTTTTAAGAACAGTATCACCACTATTTAAAAGAGTATAAATAGAATTAATAATATCATCTTTATTATTTAATTCAATATTTTCATTTTTCTTAACGAAAACAAATTCTTCATCTTTCATATATTTATTATAATTAACCCCCTTATAATTTTCTCTAAATTTATATATCTTGTAATCATAATAAATATTATCCCCATAAAAATTTATAATCGTAACAATTAAAATTAAAAACAACGCAAAAACAATTCGTTTCATATCATATATTCACCTACAATAAGTATATCATACATAAAAAAAGAAGTAAAATTATTTTACTTCCATTGCATTAACTTTTTTAGTTAGTCTAGATTTTTCTCTATTCACTTTATTTTGGTGAATTAATCCTTTTACTTTAGCATTATCTAAGTATTTAATCGTATTCTTTAAATTAACTTCAGCTGTAGCTTTATCTCCCTTAGCGATTGCTTTTTCAGTATTTTTAATCGCATTTTTAACAGTAGAAGTATAATGACGATTTAATTCTGTAGTTTTTTTAATTTGCTTAACTTTTTTAATCGCATTCTTCATATTAGGCATACTTTCATCTCCTTCCAAAATCACTAATACTAATTTTATCAAAAAAAAATTAAAAGTGCAAATATTTTTATACATTTTTGTAAAAAATATTATATAAAGGAGAAAAATATGCTAAATAATATTGATTTAAGTAAATATAACGTTCATACCGATTTGGCTATTGACAATATTAACTTATTAAATGAACATATTAAAACTATAGAAGAAATAAATGATAATGTTAAAGTAACCAAAATAAATTTAGATGATATTGAATCAAAAAAAATTAATAAAAAAAAGGGAATATATACTACCATTGAGTTTAAAGATATAACTGATTTTCAAAATCGTGAGATAGTTGGCAAAACCCTTCAAACAGAAATAGAAAAAATTTTAAAATATAAAAATATTGATAAAATGGATAGCGGTCTAATTGTAGGACTTGGTAATCCTAAATCTACTCCAGATGCCCTAGGTAGTTTAACGATAAATAATATTTTAGTAACAAGACATTTATTTTTATTAAATACCAAAGTAAAAAAAGGCATTAAGAATATATCAGCCTTTACTCCAGGTGTTATGGGAGAAACAGGCATTGAAACTAAAGATTTAATAGAATCAATAATAAATATAGTAAAACCTTCATTTTTAATCGTAATTGACTCCCTCAAAGCATCATCGGTAGATAGAGTAAATAAAACCATTCAAATCACCGATACCGGTATTCATCCAGGCAGTGGGGTAGGAAATACCAGAAAAGAAATTAGCGAGCAAACATTAAAAATACCTGTTATTGCGATAGGAGTTCCCACTGTTGTTGATGTTTCAACCATTGTTAGTGATACCATTGACATGTTACTTAACCATCTTTCTTATATAAAGAGTAACTTTGCCAAAAACAAACTAATCGTTAAACAGTTTAGCAATTACAAAGATAAAATTAAAAATAGCAATAATTTAACTGAAGAAGAAAAAAAATATCTTTTAGGAGCTCTTGGGGAACTAGATGAAGATAAAAAAAGAGCACTTTTTGAAGAAGTATTAAACAGATTTAACTATAATCTAATAGTAACTCCTAAGGAAATTGATTATTTAATAGAAAAACTTAGTGACATTATATCTTCAGCACTGAATAATGCCCTTCATCCTAGTATAAACAATTATTAAATAATTATCTTTTTTTTTGCCTAATAAATTGACATAAATTTTAAAAAAATATATAATTAATATATAGTAATAAGGAGAGAAAAATTATGGCTTTAACAAATGGTATTAAAAAAAGATATCTGCCACTTATTGTGACAATATTAACGGTAGTTATTTTTATAGCATCAGGAACATATGCTTGGTTTGAATGGGCTTCTACTGACAATCCTAATGTTACTTTTGATGCTAATTTAGGAATAATATATAATAAAGAACACGATACATTATCAGGAACCTTAAATCCGGGAAATAGCAAAGAAAATGGCATAAGCACGACTATTGAACTATGGACAACCACTACGAAAACCGATGTGTATGGGACTTTATTTTTAAACGTTTCACAGATAACCAGTCCATTAAATACAAATGGTATGTTAAAATGGGAAATATGGAGTGACAGTACCAAATTGGGTAGTGGAACATTCGATGGATTTACCTCGGGGGATGTTTTAGAAGTACTAAAAGATGAAATATTAAATAACACCCAAACATTTTATACAATATATATATGGTTAGATGATGATCAAATCAATACTACTGATATTAGCGGAGGAACAATCGTTACTGAAATAGGTGCTAGTGCAGGACAATTGCCAACAAGTGAAAGCACCCTTACAATTACCAATAATTCAAGCAATCAAGACAGTTATGTCAAAGAATATACCTTAAATCTTATAGCAACATCTGATTTATATGACATAAAAGGCTATGCTATTACCAACAGTCCGGATCTCCCAACCCAATATACTCAAATAGCAACACCTTCAACTACATATAATTTAGAATATAATGTTACTGAAAATAAAAAATACTATGTTTGGTTTAGAAACCAAAACAACAAAGTAGCCTACGAAGTAATCGATGTAACCTGTATTGATAGAACAAGTCCTATCCTTGCTCTTGACGGAAACGTTGCCTCACAATTTATTAATTCTAGTGCAAATATAACAATACCGCTTAAAATAACTGATACAGCAAGTGGTATTAATTCTGGAACATTTACTGCTAGTGATCTAACAATAAAAACAGGTTCAACGACCATCTCTCCAGCTACCAAAAATTTAGCATATCTTACTAGTAGTGCTGGAGTATACAAATATGAATTATCCTTAAGTGGTATATCTGGCAATGGAACACTAAGCCTTACGGCCTTATCGGGAGTAATAACCGATATTGCTGGAAATATTAATGATGAGACCGTATTAAGCACCAATATTGTTATAGATAACACCAAGCCAACAGTAGATAATATTTTAGCAAATAAAACATCAGATATGATAACCGTAAGTGCTACTGCTAGTGATAATTTAAGCGGGGTAGTATCATATTGGTATAGTATCGATGGAACAACATACTATCAATCAAGTAACGCAAATTATACCTTTAGTAATGTATCTGATGGTAATTATACCGCTTATGTATATGTTAAAGATGCTGCTGGGAACACTTCAAGCATATCACAAGTTGATGTAATCTTCGATAATACACCTCCACAATTAGCATCATTAAATGTAACTTCAAGTGCAGGTACCTATACCAGTGGTAATACCATTAGCATCGAAGCAACTTATAGTGAAAACATACGTAATGGTAGTGGCAATACATTTACCTCTACCGATGCCCCAGTCTTATCATTAAAGTTTGGTTCAGGAGAATCTAGAAATGCTACTTTTGTAAGCCACAGTGGTAACAAAATTGTTTATCAAATAACAGTAAATAGCAGTGATTTAGGTACATTACAAATAAATTCTTATAGTGGAACCGTATATGATACATCTAATAATCAATTAAATATAACGACACCATCACTAGGTGGAAATACTGTCAGTGCAAGTACCAAAGCTAAGATAGATAGTACTTATTATGCAACATTAGCAGATGCTATTGCCTCTAGTGGAACTACTAAAACCATTCAAATGGTAAATAATACAGCTGAATGTGTTGTAATACCAAGTACTAATACCATTACCTTAGATTTAAATGGTAAAACAATTACTTGTAATACAGCAAATACCAGTGCAATTACCAATAATGGAACATTAACAGTAAACGACACATCTACTGGTGGTACTATAACATCAACATATTATGGAATAGAAAATAAAGGCAGTGCTACTTTAACAAACGGTACAATAAAATCAACATCAAATACATCAATTTATAATAATTCTACTCAAACAAATGCTTCTGGAACATCATTATATATAAATGGAGCATCTATAGTATCAACAAGTGGGGTAGGAATAAATAATGTATCAACAGGCACTGTAACAATAGCAAGTGGTAGTGTAAAAGGAAAAGAAAGTGGTATATACAATACCACAAGTGGTACTATAAATATAGGTCTAAGTACCGATACATTGAGTACTGAAACTCCAGGAGTATATAGTACTGGTGGTTCAGCATATGGAGTATATATGAATAATGGAGGAACATTAAATATAAATAACGGAAGCATATATACAGCAAATACCAGTGTAACAAGTGCATACTATAAAGGAAGTTGTACACTAACAGCAAGAAGCGGTTATCATATTACTTCTGCTACTGCTACTGTAGATGGAACAAATTATAAGAAATCATACTTAGTAAGTGGAGTTACCCAAATACAATATCAATACAGAAATTATGATTCTTGTATAAGTAGAGAGTGCCAAGGAGGATATGTATCTAACTCTTCATGTGGTTATGCAAGCTGTGAGAATAGCAATTGTTCTTGTGCTGAATGGAATTACACCACAACATGTGGTTCATGGCAACAAGGTATTTGTGAAAAATCTGGTGTTAATCTTGATACAACCAGCCAATGTAATAGGCAAGGCACAAGTTGCACCGCATATACATCGTGTTCTGCTGGTGGTCAAGCTGGTAGCGGATATTATTGTTGCGATTACACTAGGTCATGTAGGAAAAAAAGGACAAGTTGCAAGACATATAATTCTTGTACGGATAGTTCGTGTGGCTATGACACATGTTATGATTCTTGTGCAACTATGGAATGTGTAGGAGGATATACCAGTTGGACTAGTTGGTCCCCAAGTACTTTATCTGGGTACTCATACTGTCAAAAACGAACATGTAATTTAGATGCAGAAGGCGTAGTAACATCATGTGGCTCAGCAGGATCTTGTTAGGAGGGTGAAAATGATGGAATTATTTAATAAAAAGAATAGTAAAATAATACTTGCATTATTAGTAGTTGTAGTCATATGCACCCTTCTACTAGTAGTTTTAAAAAGTATAAAAAAAGAAGAAGAAAAAGAAAGTATAGATACCAAAATAGTACAAGTAATACCACAAGATGTAAGAAAAATATACAGAATATTAACATCTAACGAATGCTACGTTGACTTTAACTTTGACTTTAAAAATGATTTAAAAATAAAAACAACCGATATGAACGAAGATATTATTCTAACAATAATTTTCAATAATCTAAAAGAAAATAATAAATTAAGCAATAATTTAACTAAAGAAGAATATCTAAGTAGTGCTAAAGAAATATTAGGTAGTAATTTTAATGCTCCAAATACATTCACAAACTTTAAACATAATGACTACGCCTATACTTTAACAGAAAATAATATCACCAAGACCAAAGCGGAGTGTAACTCTTCAAAAGAATATAAAACCGTATTATACAGTTACTCATACAACCAAGACAATCTATCGGTATATATCAACTATGCATATATAGAAAATGGTAATGTATACGATTTAGATAAAAACTATATTGCTAAGTATAGTAGTGAAGAAATGGAAAACATTATGGGAAAAGCTACAAGTTATATTTATAACTTTAAAAAAGAAAATAAAAACTATTATTTAACCAGTGTAGAAAAGACTATACGAGAAATAAAATAAATCTTTGCAAAACAATGAATAGTTGACAAAATAAAACAAAAATATTATTATATAAGTATCAATTTGGAGGACAGATATGAAAAAATTTTATATATTAACAATTGTTTTAGTACTATTAATTACTATTACAGGATGTGGTAAAACAAAAAACAAAGAACCAGAAAAAACTGAATTTACATTAGGAGAAAAAATAGAAATTAAAAATTTTGAAATTGAATTTCTAAATTATTCACTAAGAAAAGCAATTTCCGAAAAAGAAAAACATCAAGATTTAGTATTCCTAGAAGTAAATGTTACCAACACAAGCAGTAAAACCCAAAGTTTTAGGAACAGCAATTTCAAAGTATTTGGACCAGATAATTTACAATTAGATATAATCAGTAGCAATAAATATACATCTGCCCTAAGCAATCTTGGAAATATAAGAAGCAACGGAACCACTAATGGACATATAATATTTGAATTTTCTGGTTATGGTAAATATTACTTAGAATTTGTAAACACAAGCAAAAAGAAAATTACCGTCATCATTAATATTGACCAACCTAATGCAGAATAAAAATATTAATAAAAAAGACAAAGATTTATTGTCTTTTTTATTTTTTTATGGTAAAATTATTACAAGAATAGTAAAGTAGGCAAAAGGAGAGAATAATTATGGCATTTAACAAATTAAAAAATATGTTTAATACCGAAGAAGATGACACCAAAAGTGCAGAAGATGAATATTATAACGCTGAGAATGTGACAATTCCTAACAACGGAGGTAAAATGATTTTATTAGAACCACGAGCATTTTCAGAAAGTCAACAAATCGCCGATCACTTAAAAAAAAGAAATACCGTTGTTGTTAATATGAAAAGAATTACCGCTGACCAAGCTAAGAGAATTGTCGATTTTCTAAGCGGAACGGTATATGCTATCGGTGGCGATTTGCAAAAGATAGGATCTGGTATTTTCCTATGTACGCCTAAAAATATCAATGTTGAAGGAAAAATAACAGAAGATGATGGTAAAAGTAAAGAAGAAACAGAAATTGAATGGTAATAAGTAATTATTTGAGGTGAGATAAGTGAAAAATTTTAGCATTTCCCCTAATGGATATAATCAATCAGAAGTAAATAAATTTGTTGATGTTGTCATTGAAAGAATTGAAAAATTAGTTAAAGACAATAACAATTTAATCAAAGAAAGAGAAAATCTCACCAAAGAAATAGAAATCCTTAAAAATAAAACTAAGGATGCTACCGAGATGGAAAATAAACTAAATAAAGCTATAATTGCCGTTCAAGAAACATCGGACAGAATGAAAGAACTAGCAAGAAGAGAAAGTGCTCTAATTATTGAAGATGCTAAAAGAAATGCTAACGCTATTATTCACGAAGCATTAGTAGAAGCAGAAAAAACGGAATTAGAAGTAAATATGATAAGAAAAAATATTAAAGTATATAAAAACAGAGTAACTAGTTTATTGCAATCTCAACTAGAAATCGCCGATGAGCTAGATAAAATAGAAATTTAGAAATTTACTATTGCCAACACTGAAATTTTATGATATAGTATGTGATATATTTAAAACAAACGCGGAAGACGTAATTAAAGAAGTATTATATAAGAGAGCTTCAAATAGGTGAAATGAAGTTAATAACCTTTAATTAGAATCACTTCTAATGTTTTTAATTGATAAGTAAATTAAAACGTTAACCTCGTTACGGTTATAAGCGTATAGATATTATCTATAAATTAAGGTGGTACCGCGGTAAATTATTCGTCCTTATACATAAGTATAAGGATTTTTTATTGGAAGGAAAGATGATTATGTTTAAAGAACTAAAAAAAGAAAAAGTTGAAGATGTAGAAGCATCATTTTCAAAATATTGGCAAGAAAAAGATATTTTAAATAAATCTATCGAAAATAAAGATAAATATTTTGTTTTTTATGATGGACCAGCAACTGCCAATGGAATGCCAGGACTTCACCATATGGTAGCAAAATTCTTAAAAGACGCCTTTTGTAAATACAAAACTATGCAAGGATACAAAGTTTTAAGAAAAGTTGGTTGGGATACCCATGGACTACCAGTAGAAGTACAAGTTGAAAAACAATTAGGCTTTAATGGCAAAAAAGATATAGAAAAATATGGTATTGAAAAATTCAATGCTGAATGTCGTAAAACAGTATGGGCTAATGAAAAAGCATTTAGTGATCTAACTACCAAAATGGGTCAATTCATAGATTTAGAACATCCTTATGTGACATATGATAACAGTTATATCGAAACAGAGTGGTGGATATTAAAAAAGTTTTTTGATGCTGGCTTATTTTACGAAGGACAAAAAATATTACCATACTGCCCAAGATGTGGAACAGGTCTTGCCACACACGAAGTAGCTCAAGGATACAAAGAAATCAGTGTAGATACAGTAATAGTGTGTATGAAGAAAAAAGATGAAGATGCATACTTTCTTGTATGGACTACGACACCTTGGACTTTAATTGCCAATGTTGCTTTATGTGTAAACCCAAATGAAGAATATGTGAAAGTAAAAAGTCAAGGTCACAAATTTATCCTAGCCAAAAAATTAGCAAATAAAATCCTAGGAGAAGATATTGAAATATTAGAAACATATAAAGGTAGCGAATTAGAATATGTCGAATACGAACAATTAATTCCAAGTCTTAGCGTTGATAAAAAAGCTTTTTATGTAACCTGTGACGAATACGTTACTATGGAAGATGGAACCGGAATCGTTCATCTAGCACCTGCTTTTGGTCAAGATGACTATAATGTCGGTAGAAAATATAATCTACCATATCTAAACCCTGTCGGGGACGATGGTAAATATAAAGAAGGATTATGGAAAGGACAAAATGTATTTGAAGCCGACTTAGAAGTAATCAAATATCTAAAAAAAGAAGATAAATTATTCAAAAAACAAAAAATAGTTCACAATTATCCCCATTGTTGGCGTTGTGATTCACCATTAATATACTACTCAAAACCATCTTTCTATCTTGAAATCACTAAGATAAAAGATAAAATAATTAAAGCAAATTCCAAAGTTAATTGGTATCCAGAATATGTTGGTGAAAAAAGATTTGCCAATTGGTTAGAAAACTTAAATGACTGGGCTATCTCTAGAAATCGTTACTGGGGAACTCCATTACCATTATGGAGATGTTCATGTGGTCATAGTATAATGATTGGCTCTAAAAAAGAATTAATTGAATTGGCAACTACCAAAGTAAGCGAAGATATTGATTTACATAGACCATATGTTGATGATATTCATATAAAATGCCCTATTTGTGGCAAAGAAATGACAAGAGTAAATGACGTTATTGACTGTTGGTTTGATTCTGGAGCAATGCCTTTTGCTCAATATCATTATCCATTTGAAAATGATGAATTATTTAATACCCAATTCCCAGCCGATTTCATTGCTGAAGGAATCGATCAAACAAGAGGATGGTTCTATTCCCTTTTAGTAATATCAACATTTATAAAAGGAGTATCACCATATAAAAATGTTCTAGTAAATGAATTACTCTTAGATAAGAACGGTCAAAAAATGCACAAAAGCAAAGGAAATGCCATCGAACCATTCACTATCATTAGTAAATATGGGGCAGACATTGTTAGATTCTATCTTCCATATGTATCTCCAGTCTGGACTCCATTAAAATTTGATGAAGACGGTTTAAAGGAAGTTCATTCTAAATTCTTTAACCCACTTAAAAATACCTATACATTCTTTCAAATGTATGCTAATATCGATAACATAGATCCAAGAAATTTCAAAGTAGCTACTAGTGATTTAGAAAATATAGATAAGTGGTTGCTATCTAAATACAATAAATTAATAAAAAATGTAACCTCTGCTTATGAAGAATATGATTTAAATAAAGTAGTTAAATTAGTTACTGAATTTGTTTCTGATGATTTATCGAACTGGTATATTAGAAGAAATAGAAAAAGATTCTGGCAAAGTGAATTAGATAATTCTAAAATGAGTGTCTACCAAACGACATACGAAGTATTAATTGGTATCTGCAAAATTGTAGCACCTATCTCACCATTTATAACCGAAGAAATTTATCAAAATCTAACTGACGAAGAATCAGTTCATCTAGCATCTTTCCCAATTCCAGACGAAAAATTAATTAATGAGGAACTTGAAAATAAAATGGAATTAGTAAGAAATTTAATATCTTTAGGACGTAACGCTAGAGAAGAAGCCAAAATAAAAGTTCGCCAACCAATAAGCGAAGTAATTATCGACGGAAAAAACAAGAAAGTACTAGCAGACGTTATCGATTTAATTAAAGAAGAATTAAATGTAAAAGAAATAGTATTTGCAGAAAACCTAAATGAATATATGAATTTTAGTATTAAGCCTAATTTCAAAAATGCCGGTTCTATCTTAGGATCTAAAATGCCTGAATTTGTAAAATATTTAAATTCATTGAAAGAAGAAGAAATAAATAACATTCGAAATAATATGGATTTAGAGTTTGAAGGAATAAAAATAACCGAAGATCTAATTGACATTAAAATAAATGCCAAAGAAGGATTTAATGTAGCTACTGAAAATAACAATTTCATAATTCTAAATACCACTTTAACCGAAGAATTACTAAATGAAGGATTAGCTAGAGAATTTGTAAGCAAAATTCAACAATTAAGAAAAACAGAAAACTTTGATGTAGAAGATCGTATTAATATTTATATAGATGCTAATAAAGATTTCATCAATCAACTAATGACTAATATGGAATATATAAAGGCAGAAACCCTTTGTCTTAATTTTAAGGAAGATAAAAAAGCTTCAACTAAATTAACAATAAATGAATATGAAATATTAGTAACTTTAGAAAGATTAGAAAATAAATAATTTTAAAAAGTCGGATTATTGAACCCGGCTTTTTAAATGACCAAATATAATGATAGAATTTTTTTAAATTTAATTACATATCTATTATTAGAGGTGAAATATGAAAAAAATAATATTATCTTTAACTCTATTATTGATACCTGCATTTGTATATGCTGAGGAAGTAGACATAGCACCAAATGCTAAAGCCGCTATAATAGTAGAAGCTTCAACCGGCACAATTCTATACCAAAAAAACGTTCACGAAAAACTCCCACCTGCTTCTATGACCAAAATGATGGGAATGTTGCTCGTCGTAGAAAGTGTAGAAAAAGGGCAGATTAATTGGGACGACATTGTAATTGTGTCAGAAAATGCTTCTAGCATGGGTGGAAGTCAAATATTATTAGAAACAGGAGAAAAAATGACTGTTGATGATTTATTTAAAGGAGTAGCTGTCGCCTCCGGAAATGATGCCATCGTAGCATTAGGAGAAAAAATCGCCGGAACAGAAGAAATGTTTGTAAAAATGATGAACGATAGGGCAAAAGAACTAGGATTAAAAAATACTAATTTTAAAAATCCCCACGGACTAGAAGAAGCAAATCACTATACATCAGCATATGATATTAGCAAAATTGCCTTAGAACTAGTAAAACATCCTAAAGTATTGGAATATACTGGTATTTATGAAGATTATTTAAGAAAAGGAACCAATAGAGAATTTTGGCTAGTAAACACAAATAAATTAGTAAGATTTAATCAAAATGTAGATGGACTCAAAACCGGCTACACCAAAGAGGCAGGATATTGTTTAACAGCTACCGCATCAAAAGATGGTATGCGTCTAATAACAGTAGTATTTGGTGAGCCAGAATCATCAACTAGGAACAAAGAAACAACAGGAATGTTGGATTATGGTTTTAGTATGTATAGTGTAGAAAAACTCTTGAGTAAAGACTTAAAAGTTGGTACCATCAAAATATACGCATCCGACAAAGAAACATATGAAATTGTCCCAATGAAAGATGTTAATATATTAAATAATAAAACCCAAGAAAAAAGAAATGTTACATACGAAATTAATACCAAAACCTTATCCGCACCTATTAAAAAAGGTGAGGTAGTTGGTAAATTGAAAATAATTGAAAACAATAAAACTATAGATGAAATAGATATTACCGTAAAAAACGATGTAAAAAAAGCCAACATTTTTAAACTATATTTAAGAAATATAAAAAACATTATTACCGGTAATACCTTATAAGATAACTTAGAAAATGAAGCAAACCCCAAATATTTCACAATAAAAAATAGACATTAGATGAAAAACTAATGTCTATTTGATTTTAATCTTGAAGTGTTGTAAAGATATGATATTATTGTTATACAAAGTTCCTTTTTTAATATTCTATGAAAAGATTCCAATATTGAATCATCACTTGGTGTTCTTAACATAGAAATTTGAATATTATTAGAATTACAAACAGCTTTGTATTGATAGGATATATATTGGAATCCTTGATTACTATACAAGATTAATCCAAGCACATATTTTCCTTTTGATATTGCTTCATTTAAAGTATCAATAACTAATTGATTATTGTTAAATTTAGAAATTTTAATAAAAGATATTATTAATAGAAATTAATTATTGTTAAATTGAATATTTATATGTATAATATTTGCAGGAGGAAGATTATGAAATATATAATTAAAAGAAATATTAATTTGTTTGGTAGAAATAATGTTATAAAATTTGGTTATATTGTTAAGATAAATAATAGTAAAAATGGATTTGAAAACTTTGATATAGGAAATGAAGAACATTTAATCGATAATTTGTTAAAAGAATTAAATGAAGAAACTATTATGAATCTAAATAAAGTAAATCCAATATATATATCGCTATCTAATTATTTTTTCAGCAATCTTACTAATTTATGCTCAATAGAATATGAGACAAATAATGCTATTTCAAAAATAGCACGTCAAGATTTACTTGATTTTTAATAGGCTTTTAGCGATTTTTGATTTTCAGATTGAATTGCATGATAAAGTATAAAACTCAGGGTATCCTTTTATTACGAAGTGATACCTTTTACTATAGCAATATTCACACAGAAATAAATTAGTAAGATTTAATCAAAAAGTAGATGATTAAAAACTGGCTACACCAAAGAGTCAGGATATTGTTTAACAGTTGATGTTTCTCAAAATGTTATGCGTCTAATAACAGTAGTATTTGGTGAGCTAGAATTATCAACTAGGAACAAAGAAACATTAAAAACATTATTACCGGTAACACCTTATAAGATAACTTAGAAAACTAAGTTATTTTTTTATCGATTTTCTCGTTATAAAAAGAAATTTCATTTTTTAAATAAGAATAATGTAGATAGAAAGCAATAAACAAGGAGGAAATTATGCTAAAAAAAATATCTATAATTATTCTTATTTTTATACCATTTATATCTTACAAAGTAAGTGCTACTACATTTTATACAGAAACCCTTAAAGAAAAAAATATAAATTCTGAATATCCATTAGAAGAAATAATTAAATACCGATTCTATCAAGAAGAAAAGGTAGGGGAATACCTTACCCCAAAAGACAAATCAAACTATTCATACATTGATTACGAAAATAAAAAATATGGTGAGTATGGACCTTATTTAGATGAATGTAATGATACAAATAAAGATGTTTTAAATACCTATCTTTATCCATACAAAACATTAAAAGGTATAAACTATGTAAAGGTATATAATCTAAGCAGAAAAATAAATATAAATAAAGTTAAAATATTTGACCAAAATCTAGAGTCAGAATATCAAATAATAGAAACACATCAATATATTAACAACTATCTTGATACAGGTGGCTACATTTTAATAAAATTAAATAGTCAAATACCATATACAAACTTTAATATCACTATATCTTCAACCGATTATTCAAAAATAATATCATATAAATTATTTAATACTATTGAAAATCATTTAATTGATAAAACAGTACTAACCAATAGCCAAAATAATACCTTATCATTAGATAACATTCCATCTTCACACTATAGTGATCTTTCATATAGTGAAAAGCCTGTAAGCAAAACTAGTGATAATATTATATACGAAAAAATACCAAAATGTAGAATGCGTGATATTTATTACTACCATTACAATATCAAAAAGAATTATCTAAAAGGATATTATGAAAATATCGAAGGATATATTAAAGATAATAATGATTATCAAATATATTATCGTTATATATTAGATGATACTAAGATAAGTTTTTTAAAAAAAGAGCTAGAATTAAGCATAGAAAAATTAAATAATTGTAAAAATAACGAAGTAAAAAACGAAGTTACATGTCCTAGCAACATTTCAAAAGAAAAAGATTATAAATATATAAAAGAATTAACACCAGTAATTCAAAATATTACTCATAAAAATTTTAACGATAATAGTTTAAACAAAATTAAATTTTCATTAATTATTACCATTATTTCACTACTACTTCTTTTATTAATTTATTTATTTAGCAAAAAAAGTCGAACGAATAAATAGAGATCTTTTGTCGAATAACTATAAAACTATATAACCATATGTTAAACTTTAAAAAAAGAGGTGATTACTTGATAGATACAGATATTGAATTTAGAAAAGGAGTACTATTTATAAGAATAAACAATACCTTAAAAGAAAAAGAATACCTAGCCAGTTCTAATGCAATAAAAGAATTAGTTAGTCAAATAGGAATTAAATACTTAGTAATAAATTTCAATGAAGAGTCGGTTGATAATGATTTTAAATTAAAACTAATAATTAATAATTATGAATATTTAAAAAAAATAAGTGGAAAATTATTACTATGCGGTAATATCGATATAAGTTTATGTAATAATTTGTACATTGACAAAATAGATAATGAACTAGAAGCATTTAAAATAATCGATAGGAGGCAAAATGGACTTAACTAAAAAGGAAGTAATTTTGAATAATAGTTGGTTGGTATACAAAGTTATTAACAAATACAAAAATTATACCGATATTGAAGACTTGTATCAAGTAGGATGTATTGGTTTATTAACCGCATATAATAATTATAATAGTAATTTTAATACTAAGTTTTCTAGCTATGCATATTTATACATATTAGGGGAAGTAAATAAATATATAAAAGAAAACCGCAGTATAAAAGTAAGCAAAGAATACTATACATTATATAAAAAAATAGTAATAGCAAAAGAAACCTTAGCCCAAAAATTAATGTATGAACCTAGCATTTGTGAACTGGCACTTTACTTAGAAATAGATGAGAAATTAATTAATGATTGTCTTCAAGTAGTTAGCTATGTTGATAGTCTAGACCGTATTATTAGTGAAGATGACAAAGTATTAAATATGTATGATTTAATAAGTAGTAATGATAAAAATCCAATAGATGATATATACCTAAAAGAACAACTCGCAAAATTACAAGAAGAAGAGATAAATATTCTAAATAGTCGTTATTTTTTAGACAAAACTCAAAGTGAAACTGCTGAGTATTTAGGTATGACCCAAGTACAAGTATCAAGAAAAGAACAAAAAATATTAAAAAAGCTTAGAGATAATATGACCGCTGTATCATAAAAAGTAAACGATTGATTTACAGAAAAAGAATAAATAATATGAGAAAATTAGATTAGGTGAAAGTAATGAATGAAGACAGTATTTATGAATTAATATCACATAATATTAAGAAGTATCGTAAAAAAAGGGGAATTACTCAAGCGAAGCTCGCCGAAATGGTGGATTTATCGCATGAATTCATCAGAAGAATCGAATCGCCTAAAGGCAAAAAGAATTTCTCGATAGACACTATATACAGAATTTCGGTTGCCTTAGAAGTAGATATTGATAAATTTTTTAGAAAGAAATAACAAATTCTTTCTTTTTTTTGTATATTTTTCTAAATTTATTTCAATAATATAAATGGTGATTTTATGAAAAACAAAAAATATGATGCAATTGTAAAGAAAAATACTCCAAAAGAAAGTCGTCTTCGCAATGGAATAGTGGTATTTTTTGCGGGAGGTGCTATCGGAGCATTAAGTGAACTGTTATTAAATGTTTATTCAGTTTGGTTAGATTTACCAAGAAAAGAATCAGGTATTTTAGTAATACTAACATTAATAGCAATATCTTCTATTTTAACCGCCTTAGGTGTCTTTGATGTTTGTGTTAACGTTTTAAAAAGTGCTTTAATAATTCCCATTACCGGCTTTGCTCATTCTATGACCAGTGCAGCACTAGAGTATAAAAACGAAGGATTAGTATTAGGAATTGGAGCTAACATTTTCAAATTAGCAGGAACAGTAATATTGTATGGAGTTGTATCCGTATATATATTTGGCATCATAAGACTATTGATAATAGGAGGGTAAAATGACATATAAATATAGTAATGTATATGTAAAAAATACTGCAACAATAGTAGGACCTTACGAAGCAAAAGGATCATTAGGACAATATTTTGATAAAAAGTATGATAGCGATTTATACTTTGGTGAAAAAAGTTTTGAAAAAGCCGAAATAAAATTAGCGCGCGATAGTATTAACCTTTTACTAAAAAAAGAAAGTTTAAAACAAAGTGATATAAATTTATTGATAAGTGGAGATCTTCAAAACCAAATAGCAGCTTCAGACTATATGTCCCGCAGTTTCGATATACCATTTCTAGGAATATATAGTGCATGTGCAACCAGTGCAGAAGGACTAATCATAGCATCGACATTTATCGATAGCGGTAAAATTAATTCGTGCATATGTTCAGTAACCTCGCATAATACTGCTGCTGAAAAACAATTTAGAAACCCAGTAGAATATGGTACACCTAAACCCAAAACAGCAACATTCACCACAACAGGCGGAGCCTCTATTCTCCTTACAAATGAAAAAAGTGATATTAAAATTGAATCATCGACTATTGGCAAAACCGTAGATTTTGGTATAACTGATGCTAACAATATGGGAGCAGTTATGGCTTCAGCTGCAGCAGACACCATCGCTAGACATTTAAAAGATTTAAAAAGAGAACCTAATTATTATGATTTAATATTAACCGGTGACTTAGGAATATACGGCAAAAAAATATTATTAGAATATTTAAAGAGCGAATATAAGATTGATATTTCAAAAAACTACGATGATTGTGGCTGTATGATTTATGATATAAACAAACAACCAGTATTAGCAGGAGGAAGTGGGCCAGCTTGTAGTGCCTTAGTAAACTACGCATATATTTATAAACTTATGCAAGATAAAAAACTAAAAAAAGTATTAATCGTACCAACAGGAGCAATATTTTCTCCAACCATGACATTTCAAAAAGAATCAATCCCCTCAATCGCACACGCTGTAAGCTTGGAGGTGATATAGTGACATATCTATATGCTTTCTTATTTTGTGGTATAGTATGCTTAATATCACAAATAATTTTAGATAATACCAAATTAACACCAGGACACGTAACAAGTCTATTTGTAGTAATTGGAGCATTCTTAGATATATTTGGAATATACGATAAAATAGTACTATACGCAGGAGCAGGTGCTCTAGTACCAATAACATCATTTGGACATTTGTTAGTCCACGGTGCAATGGATATGGCAGGCAACATAGGCATATTAGGACTTACTATGGGACTATTTGATTTAACCGCTGCCGGTATCAGTGTAGCCATTGTTTTAGCCTTCCTCTTGGCATTAGTTTTCAAACCTAAACATTAAATTTAGTAAAGTTAGAAAAAATACCTTGCCAAAAACAAAAAAATATAATATAATTAGTACATAATAAAGGAGGAGTAAAAAAATGGAAAGAAAAGTAATAGGCACAATACTTGGAGTAGTTGCTTTAATAGTGGTTGTAGCAGGTAGCACTGCCGCTTGGTTCACATGGCAGTCAACCGAAGGCCAAAAAACTAATGTAAGTTTCACAGTGTCTGGTTTAAGTGATACCGTTCAAACAAACATCAACGAAGCATCATCAACATTAACTGGTACCTTAACTCCAGTTGCAAATAAAAGTGATGGATTAGTTAAAACATTTACAGTAACCAAATCTGCATCATTTTCACCTAATGTTTACTTATCATTTACTATGACTTTAACTGCATTCCCTGCTGGACTTGCTCATCAAAGTTTAAAATGGGAATTTGTATCAGTTGGATCAGGAGAAACAACTTTAGGAAGTGGAAATTTAGCTAGCGCATCTCAAGGTGATTCTATTAAACTATTAACATCACCTGCAACTAGACATCAATTAGGCTCAACTACAAATACTTACAAATTATATATTTGGATAGATGGAACACAAAGTAATCCAAGCTCTATGCAAAACCAAGATTATACTTTTACTATTACAATAGATGGTACTGATAACGCATCAGCTGGCCTTTAATCAAAAAAGATCTTAAGATCTTTTTTTGTATGCACCATTTATTTAATAGTTTTTGGTACTTTTTTCAAACATCACTCATAAATTAGAGTGAGGGGTGATATAGTGGCATACAAAGAAATAGTTACTAAAGCCGTATTAGGTAAAGGCAAAAAATATTATCAAAACAGCTATACCATAAATGTACCCAACACTCCATCGACCGTTTTAGGCTGTTGGGTTATTAATCATAAGTTTAAAGGTAGGGAAGCAAACGGGAAAATAATAATTGATGGTAGTTTTGATGTAAATCTTTGGTACTCATATGAAAACGATACCAAAACAACCGTGCAAACTGAAACCATTACTTATAACGAAACCGTAACTGTTAAACAAAAAGAGACTACTGATTCAAACACAAAAGATATCATAATAAGAAGTTTAAAACAACCATCATGTAGCAATGCAACAATAATTGCTAACAGTATCAAATTTGATATAGAAAAAGAATTAGGCATAGAAATAGTAGGAGACACCAAGGTCAAAGTTCAAATAGAAGAAGAAGAAGAACCTTGGGATATCATAGATGATACTGAATATAATGATCAAATCGATAAAGAAATAAGCGAAGAAGTAACAGATAATTATCTTAAGAAAGAAGAATAATCTTCTTTTTTTAACATATATATTTATGTTTTAAAAAAAATATGGTATATTGTAAATATATAAATTACGAAGTAAAGGTGGTACTATAATGGAAAAAATACTACTAATAGAAGATGACAAAGTAATATCCCAAGGAATAAATTTATTTTTAACCGACGAAGGATACTCAATAACAAATATCTATAACTATGAAGAATTCAAAAAAATTAACCTAGATACTATAGACCTAGTTTTACTAGATATAAATCTTCCCGATATAAATGGTATTAAATTATTTGAAGAGATAAAAAAAGTTAAAAATATACCAATAATATTCCTAACTGCCAACGATCAAGAAACAAATATTGTCAAATGCCTTGATATGGGAGCGGATGATTATATTACCAAACCGTTTAAAATAAGTATTTTGCTCTCTAGGATTAAACTCGCCCTAAGAAGAAATCAAAACAAAAATATTATTAAAATAAGAAATTTAGAAATTGATTTATTAAAAAATAAAGTTGTAAAAAATAACAAAGAAATCTTTTTATCTAAAGTAGAATACAGAATTTTAGTAATTCTTGCCCAAGATATAGGAATAATCAAAGGCAGTAAAGAAATATTAAAAGAACTCTGGGACACTGATTATGACATTCCAAACTATGAAAACACCTTAAGCGTCTATATCAAAAGACTAAGAGAAAAAATAGAAGACGATCCCAGTAACCCAGTTATTATTCAAACAATTAGAAAAAAAGGATATGTTATAAATGAAAAATAAAAGATTAATAAAATATATCTTAATGTCATTTATTGTGTTATTTTTTACAACTTTTATTGCAGTTATCATTGAAAATGATACGAATAGTAAACAAAATGAAAAAATTAATGATGAAATAAGTAAAATAATAAATGTTTTCGTTGACCAATATGGTTTAAGTGAGAAAGAAGTAATAGACATATACTTAAAAGCCCAAAATAAAGACCATACCATTATTAATAAATATGATTTTTTAAATACCACCGAGTATAATAACAAAATATATTTAATCCCACTAATTACCTTTATTTTAATATCTTTATTATATTACTTATATATATATCGCTATAACAAAAGATTAAAAGAAATAGATAATTACCTATTTCAAGCATTAAAAGGAGATTACAGCCTAGATATTAGAGATTATAAAGAAGACAACCTTTCCATTTTAAAAAATGATATATATAAAATAACTGTTTTATTAAAAGAAAAAAGTGATAGTCTAGAAGAAGAAAAAAAACAACTAGAAAGCACTCTAAGTGATATATCCCATCAAATAAAAACACCACTTACCAGTATACTAATTAGTAATGAACTTTTATTAAAAGATAAAATTAGTAACGAAGATAAAGAAACCCTAATAAACAGTAATACCAAACAGTTAGAAAGAATAAACTTTTTAGTAACTAGTCTTTTAAAAATATCTAGACTAAATAGTGGTACAGTAATAATGGACATTAAAAAATGTAATTTATCAGAAATAATTAAGACAAGCATCGAAAATTTAGACGTCTTCCTTGAAATAAAAGAAATAGAATTATCGGTCGAGCTAGACGAAAATATCTATGTAGAAGTGGACTATAATTGGACCGTTGAAGCTATAATCAATATTTTAAAAAATGCGATTAACTATACTCCAAATAAAGGAAAAATAAAAATAGAAGCCGAATATAATCCTATATATGTAAAATTAGAAATTACAAATACTGGAAATACCATCAGCAAAGAAGATTTGCCTCACATATTTAAAAGATTCTATCGTGGTCAAAATGCTCATCAAGATAGCATTGGAATTGGGCTAAATATGACTATGAATATAATAAAAAAAGAAAAGGGTGATATAACAGTAGAAAGTAAAGATAATAATACTACATTCACAATTAAGTTTTATAAAGTATAAGGAGGAAAAATGTTAAAAATATATAATCCAAACATTTTAAAAAAAGAAATTAAACTTAATAATAATAAAAAGAATATAGTGGCTAAAAACTTAAGAATAGCTTTGTCAGCCGGTGCAATAATTATATTATTAAATACAGTTCCAAATATAACCTACGCTGCTGAATCGATTGAAAAAATGAATGAACAAACGACTGAAGGTGAATTTTTAGCCAAGGGAATGCCTACAAATGAATATCAAAGTACAAAAAATAAAACATTTAAAGAAGTAGTATCAAGTGGAACTTACGAAGATATTGACTATGATATAAGCAAGTATTATTCATACAAAGATATTGATAACTTTGTTGAAAATCTAACCAGACATAGTATGGTCAAAACATATATCGCAGGCTATAGTGAACAAGGAAGAAAAATATATCTACTAGAAGTAGGTACTGGCAGTAAAACCATAATTTTAACAGGAGGAGTTCACGCTAGAGAAACCGCCGGTCCATCATATATATTAAAAGGATTAAGCGACCTAATAAGAAAAGCAGAAACAGATGAAAATACTAAAAAAATACTAACTAATTATAAATTTATAGCAATTCCTTGTGTTAATCCAGATGGACGTGAAATGGTAATAAACGGAAAATATAGTTTAAAAGCCAACGCCAACTATGTTGATATAGGAAGAAATTTTCCCACCTCTAATGCGATGCAATATAAATTTGGCAACAGCCACTCAAGATATGAAGAAAAACCTTCATATTCACACTACTGCGGGCCATATTTAGGAAGTGAATCTGAAACCCAAGCCGTAATGGCAGTTTTAAATAAATATATTCCTACTGCTTCATACCTAATAGATTATCACCAATCAGGAAAAGGAGTATATGGTGGTAAATTATATGATGAGAAAAACAAAACCAGTAAATCCGCTCATTTTAGAGATGCCATTAGAAAACACATAGGATATAGCAAAATAAACGAAGAAAAAGAATTAAGAGGAGGCGGAGAAGGAAGCCTATCAGATTATGCAACAGAAGTAGCATCTGGATTTATCTTCAGTGACTTTTATGGCCGTTTAACTTATAATGGAGACCCATTATTAATATATAATGATATTGATAAACATAAAGAATATTATAATCCAGTAAATAAAAATATAAAAATAGTTACCTTAGAAATAGGCTCAAGTTCCACCAGAGGCTATTCATCTAGTACAAGACAAAAACAAAAAGAAGAATATAAAAAATTTGATGACTTACTACAGTGGATAGTCAAGTATGACAAAAAGTATGGTGAACCTACAAAAACTATCAGTGGTACTATAAACCATGCTATTGTTAAAACACTAGTTAAAAGATAATATATAAAATAAAGTACAATTAAAAAATTGTGCTTTTATTTTGATTAATCAATTTATCAAATAATAAACCAACACTTTCTAAGAAAGTAAAAAAACTATTATTTAAATTTTTTCTCTTTAAAAAGTAACTAATTTATTATATAATATGAACAAGGGTGGTTTAAATGGAAGAGATAAAATCATTAAAAGAATTATATTTATTACTAAAACCAGCATTTATGGTTAAAAGAAGATTACTTAAATACTCATATTGTTCCTATGTTTTAGATAAAGACATTTGGGAGTATCTATCAATAGAAAAATGGAAAAAGAAAAACAACTTAACAATTAGTGAAATGGTTGATGATATTATTAATTTAGATAATATTAAGATACATATGTATTTATGTAATAAAAAATAAAAAGAAAGAGGTTTATTATGAAAAAAAAGAAATTATTATGGTTAATATTACCAATTATATTACTTTTTATCAGTATATTTTTTGCTGATAATATATACAAAAATATGAATTTTGGGCTTGATTTAAAAGGAGGATTTGAAGTTTTATACGAAGTTAGCCCCCTTAATGATGATGAATTAACTAGCGATATGGTTTACTCAACCTATAAAACTTTAGTAAAAAGAATAGATGTATTAGGTGTATCTGAACCAGAAATCACCATTGAAGGTAAAAATCGCATTCGTATAAGACTAGCTGGAGTAACCGATTCCAACAGTGCCAAGCAAATTCTCCAAAGTACTGCCAGCATAACATTTAGAGATGCTTCTGACAATTTATTGATGACCTCAGAAGTATTAGGAGGATCTGTAAAATTAACCACCGATAATTACGGAAGACCAGCAGTGTCATTACCTATCAAAGATAAAGATAAATTTTATAAAGTAACCAATGAAATTAAAGATAAAAAAGAAAATGTAATCGTCATATGGTTAGATTTTGATGAAGAAATAAATAGTTATCACAAAGAATCATCAACCTGTGGTAGCCTATCTACCTCAAACTGCTTAAGTGCTGCTATGGTAAACGAAGCATTCAAATCCGATGTTATAATTCAAGGAAACTTTACTAAAGAAGAAGCCACTAATCTAGTTGAATTAATTAACTCTGGTGCTATGCCAACCAAATTAGAAGAGTTATCGTCAAGATTAGTAGATGCTACATTCGGTGAAAAATCATTAGAAAAAACAATTTTTGCAGGAGCCATAGGCCTTATCATAGTTATTTTGATACTAATTGCAATATACCATTTTTCCGGTTTAATCGCCGCTGTCAACCTAGTATTTTATACCTTTGCCTCATTTTTAATATATAATCTAATTGGTGGGGTGCTAACGCTTCCTGGCATTGCTGCTATGTTACTAGGCATTGGTATGGCTGTAGATACCTCGATCATTAGCTTTGAAAGAGTAAAAGATGAACTAAAAAAAGGTACCCCTCTACCTAAAGCATTCATAATAGGTAATAAAGAATCACTAAGTAGTATTATTGATGCTAACGTTACAACCATTATTGTAGCCATTATCTTATTTACCTTTGGTGAAAGTGCTATTAAAGGCTTTGCCACAATGCTAATCATAAATATTATCTTAACCATATTAATAATGATGCTATCAACAAAAATTATATTAAGTAACCTAGTTAGCAGTAATTACTTTAACGACAAATTGAACTTATATATTGGCATTACCAAAAAACAATTAGATAATAAAAATGAAAATTTTATTTCAAAACTAGATATTATTAAACCTAGAAATTATATTTTAATAGGTACACTTATTTTAATTATAATAGGCTCATTCTTCTTTAAAGATGGATTGAATTTAGGAGTTGAGTTTAAAGGCGGAACCGATATAACTGTTAACTATAACGACAAATTAAATATTGAAGATGCCAAGGAATATCTAAATAAAAACTATACTATTGAAAAAATAGAAAACTATAAAGATACAAGTAGTATTCTTTTAAAAGAAGTATTAAATGAAACCGAAACAAATAATCTTATCAATTACTTTAAAAATGAATATAATACAGATATTGATGTTAATATAATATCAAATATCGTTAAAAAAGAATTAACAATAAATGGAATTAAAGCCTTATTAATAGCAATGATTGGTATAATCATCTATGTAAGTATTCGTTTCAAATTCTCATATGCAATAAGTGGTATCGTAGCACTTATTCACGATGTATTAATAACATTTATCTTCTTTGCCATATTCAAAATAGAAATAACATCAATATTTATCGCCGCTATTCTTACAATTATTGGATATTCAATAAATGACACCATTGTTACATTCGATAGAATTAGATCAACCTATAATAAAGCAAAAGATAAAAAAGAACTAGATATCATCGTAAACACCGCTGTTAGAGCCACATTCACAAGAACACTTTTAACAACATTAACAACTCTAATACCAGTATTATGCTTAATATTCCTAGGTGCAAGTGAAATAATAAACTTTAATATTGCCTTATTAGTAGGCTTTATCGCTGGAGTATATTCATCGATCTTTATATCAAATTCACTTTGGTACCTAATAGAGAAAAATAAAAAAATTAAAAAACCAAAAGATAAAGATAAAGAACCAGATGAACTAATGATAAAAGGTATCAATTACTAAAAAATATTTAAAAATTATTTACATAAAATATAATATATGTTATTATATTTTTGGCTTTTCAAAAACACACGCCACGGATTTAGTTGCCTAGTGCCAAATGGTGGTAACTAAAGAAGATGTGAGCGGAGGATTAAACAAAAGGAGGAATTTAATTATGGCTGTAGTTTCAATGAACTACTTATTAGAAGCAGGAGTCCATTTCGGTCATCAAACAAAAAGATGGAATCCAAAGATGAAAGAATACATCTATTCAACAAGAGATGACATATACATCATCGATTTACAAAAAACAGTTGCCTTATTAGAAACGGCATATCAAAAATTAAACGAAATAGTTGCAAATGGTGGAGAAGTATTATTCGTAGGTACTAAAAAACAAGCAAGCGAAGTATGTAAGGAAGAAGCCCAAAGAAGTGGTATGTACTACGTTACAGAAAGATGGCTTGGAGGTACATTAACAAACTTCAAAACTATTAGAAAAAGAATATATCGTTTAGAAGAAATAGAAAAAATGGAAAAAGACGGAACTTTCGACCTATTACCAAAAAAAGAAGTAATTAAACTAAAAAAAGAATACGATAAATTAAACAAAAATTTATGTGGTATTAGAGAAATGAAAAAATTACCACAAGCAGTTATTATTGTAGATTCAACAAAAGAATATAATGCTATTAGAGAAGCAAATATTTTAAATATTCCAGTATTTGGTATTATCGATACTAATTGTGATCCTGATAATGTTGATTATGTAATACCAGGTAACGATGATGCTGTAAGAAGTATTAAAGTAATTCTAGGAGTATTAAATAATGCAATAATCGAAGCTAAAGGTGGAACATTAGTTGATTATTTAACAGATGAAGATAAAAAAGGTAATAAAAAAGAAAGTATCAAAGAAGAAAAGAAAGTAGAAGTTAAAAAAGAAGAAACAAAAGAAGAAAAGCCAGTTAAAGAAGTTGCTAAGAAAGAACCAAAATTAGATTTAAATATTCTTACAGTTTCAGAACTTAGAGAATTAGCTAAGAAAAAAGAAATCAAAGGCTATTCAAAACTTAAAAAAGAAGAATTAATCGAAGTTTTAAAATAAATAATAATTACTATAAGGGAGGATAACTATGATCACAGCTAGTATGGTAAAAGAATTAAGAGAAACAACCGGTGCCGGAATGTTAGATTGCAAAAAAGCTTTAGAAGAAACAAACGGCAATATGGAAGAAGCTATTACTTGGCTTAGAGAAAAAGGCATTAGTAAAGCTGCTAAAAAAGCATCACGTATTGCTGCTGAAGGTTTAGCCAAAGTTATAGCGAACGAAGAAAAAGCTGTTATAGTAGAAGTAAATTCAGAAACAGACTTTGTTGCCAAAAATGATGAATTCAAATCACTAGTAGATAGCATTGCCCAAGCTATTTTAGAAAATAATGTATCTACTGATGAAGAAGTATTAAATTTAACTGTCGATGGTAAAACTATTCAAGATTTAATTATCGAAAAAACTGCTACTATAGGAGAAAAACTAAGTTTTAGAAGATTTAATACCTTAACTAAAAATGCTAACGAAGTATTTGGAACATATTCTCATATGGGAGGCAAAATAGTATCTTTAGTAAAATTAACCGGTAATAATATGGAACTTGCTAAAGACATTGCAATGCATATTGCAGCTATGAGACCACTATATCTAAACAGCGAATCAGTACCAAGTGAAGTAGTAGATAAAGAAAGAAACATTCTAAAAGAACAAGCAGTAAATGAAGGACTTGCCGAAAGCAAAATCGATATGATCGTTAATGGCAGAATGAATAAGTATTACGAAGAAGTATGTTTACTAGATCAATTCTTCATTAAAGAAAACAAAGTTAAAGTATCTGCATATCTAAAAAATCATGGTGTTGAAGCTTTGGAATTTATTCGCTATGAAGTAGGCGAAGGAATGCAAAAGAAAGAAGAAAATTTTGCTGACGAAGTAATGAAACAAATAAATGGATAAAAGATGTCAATTATGATATGAACCCCGTTTCTTGGACATAGAAACGAGGTTTTTGTATGACTAAAA
>OMCO01000159.1_pt1 | contig 27768 bp, 26 predicted proteins | sample 1645031 | NCBI WGS metagenome assembly OMCO01 (sample SAMEA103958146, study PRJEB25191) | human gut metagenome
TTTGTTTTAATTCCTTTTTTTACTTAAAATTTAATTTTTTATTTAATTACTCTTTTTATTAATTTTGCATGTAGAACAACTTTTTCTTTTTCATTATAACAGGTTGATAAAGTTAGTATTTTATCATTTTCATTTACTTTGGTGTTAAAATTAAAATTGCTTCTTTTTATCAATTTATCAGTAAATTCTAAGAATGATTCATTAGAAATAAATGATATTTGTAAATAATCATTAGTGGTTTTTATTTTGTAAACACTAAATACTTGCCATAAGTTATTTTCATATTCGGTGGATAATTTTACAATATAGTTATTTTTGTTATTTAACCAGCCACTAGTGAGAATATTTTTTAGTGAACCAAACATAGTATTATCTAATCTTCCGTGGGCATAGATAATTGTATTTTTGTCTAAGACAGATATATTGTTTCGGTAATCCATAAATACCCATCCGGCGGAGTTTTTGCTTTTGTTGAATGAATGATTTAAATAATACTTATTGTCATTTGTTTGAACAAATGGATAATTAATATTGGTTCCATTTACTTGTATCCAACCGATAGTGGATGGATTTATGTTTTTTAAATCATTAAAGTCAACATCTATTAAATTCATTTGAACATATTCCCAATATGGATTATCTAAAGGAACTTTTTCTTGTTCAATTATCTCTATTTTATCATTATCAATTATTTCGACTGGTTTTACAACTTTTTGTGCTGTTTCAATTTGGTTATTAGTTGTTTTGGCTTCTATTTTCCATTTAATGATGTTAAAAAGACTTGTTCCTAGTCCAACTAAGCAGATTAAGACAAATAGAGCTAAAAATACATTTTTCCATTTAATTTTTCTTTTTTTTCTTATTACCATAATATCACTAATAATATTATATCAAAAAATTTATTTTATTTCTTCTTTTTTATTTACTAATTTTACATTTTAGATTTTTTTTACATTTTTTTTAAAAATATTGTTAATTTTTTTAGAATATGATATACTTTTGTTAGTATAGGTTACTTATTATAAAATAAACGTGTGTTTTAGCAGCTTATATTTATCAATTATTATTTAATTTTTGTAGCTTTATTTACATAGTAGTTGATATTTGGATGATTTTCTGTTTATAATGTTGTTAAGGCCTATATTTATATTTAAGTTTAAATGGAGGATTTAAAATGAAAAAAGGAATAAAATTATTTGGTACTTTCTTGTTTGTTATTTGTGTAGCTATGGTGAGGGTTAATGCTACAAATTTAACTAGCGGGATTACAATTACTGAAAATCTTGGTATTGTAGACTTTGAAAAATCTTATGATGGCACGAATGATATTAATGAAATAAAAGCTATTATTACTGTTGATGAAACACTTATAAATGGAGTGTTAAATCAAAAACCAGGTCATGCTGGTGTTGGTGGAGAGGCATCTTTAGGATTATACTTTTTTGGAATAGACCTTCCTATTGAAGGAAGTAGTTTCTATAAGAATTTTAAATGGTATCAAGCTAGTGATAATATAACTTCTATAAAATCTGCGGTGGATGGTGCTGTAGATTCTGATACACCTAGTGGTAATAGAAAGTTTTGGGCACCTGGTATTTATGTTCAATATTTTGATGGTACTCAATGGAAAACTGCTCCTGGATATGGAACTGGTACGGTATCTATAAGAGAAAATTTGGTGTCATTATTAGGTGGGGCTGAATTAAAATATGGTGAAAATTTCCGTTTTGTTATTTACACAAATTTTATGTTAATGATTGAATGGGCTCGCGATGATGGAAGAGGTCCAGTTAATCGTGAATATGTTAGTTTATCTTATGATGTAAGATTTCCTGTAATGGCAAATTTTGATGATGCTAATGGAACAACTGCTTATTATCCATCATTACAAGAAGCATTAGAATCAGGTAGCAAGGATATTGTTATTAATAATGATTTATCTATTTCCGATGATGTAGAGATTCCTGCTGATACTTTAGTAAAAATAAAACCTAATGTAAGTCTTGTTTTAAGTCAAGGTGTTAATTTTACTAATAATGGAACAGTTGATAATGAAGGTATAATCGATAGTACTAACGGTACATTTACAAACAATGGTGATTTTTCTAATTTAAACGGTGGTAAGGTTATCGGAGAAGATGGAAGAGATGAATATTTTGTTAAGGTAAAAGATTCTTCTCATGGAATTATTACTTCTGATAAAATTAGAGTAGCTTTTGGTGATAAAGTTAAGCTTACAATTAATCCTGATGAAGGATATGAATTGGATACTATAAAGGTTATCAATTTAAGTGATGATAGTGAAGTAACATTAACTAATTACATGTTTGAAATGCCAAAATCTGATGTTGAGGTAATTGCAACTTTTAAAGCATTACCACCAACTCCAGATACTTATGATGGAATACTTTTATATGTTGTTATTGGTAGTATTTCATTATTAGGATTAATTTTGGGATTAGTTAGTTTAAAAAAGAGAATGAATTAATAACATTTGTATTTATTTAAATAATAAAGTATAAAGAGTAGATTATTAATTAATTGAAATTTATACTTTTTTAATTTTAAATATGTCTTTTTAATGATAGTGTTTTTTTGTTTTGATAGTTGTTAATTTGAAATAAAGATGTTAAAATATATAAGTAGTTTGATAGTTGTTTAGTTTAGAAAAATGGATAAATATAATTAAATCAATTAGATAATATTAAATGTTAAAAATAGATTTTTATTTTATTAGTTCATATTCATTCTTATGTTAGAATGAATAAGAAAGGAGGATACTTTATATGTTTAATTTAGTATCAAAATATAAACCAAGTGGGGATCAGCCAAAAGCAATTGAAGAATTAGTTAAGGGAATAAATGAGGGAAAGAAACATCAAGTTTTACTTGGGGCGACAGGAACTGGTAAAACTTTTACAATAGCTAATGTAATAAATGAAGTCAATAAACCGACGTTAGTACTTGCTCATAATAAAACTTTAGCAGGTCAACTTTATTCAGAACTTAAGGAGTTATTTCCAAATAATAGAGTAGAATACTTTGTATCTTATTATGATTATTATCAACCGGAAGCTTATGTTCCTTCTACTGATACTTATATTGAAAAAGATTCTTCTATTAATGATGAAATCGATGAATTAAGACATAGTGCTACTTCTTCTATTATTACTAGGAAGGATACTATTGTGGTAGCATCTGTTTCTTGTATATATGGTATTGGTGAAGTTGAAGATTATAAAGATAAGATGTTAACTTTAAATGTTGGCGATAATATTTCAAGAGATGTTGTTTTGAAAAGACTTGTTGATATGTTATATGATAGAAATGATTTTGATTTGAAAAGAGGTTGTTTTAGAGTAAGAGGGGATATTTTAGAGATAATTCCTAGTTATCAGAGAAAAGAGGGAATTTTAGTAGAGTTTTTTGGAGATGAGATAGATAGAATTAGTGAATTTGATGTAATTACAGGAAGAATTTTAAAAGATAAAAGAACGGTTTCATTATTTCCGGCTTCACACTTTGTAACTAGTGATGATAAGTTAAAGCAAGCAATTTGTAATATAAAATTAGAATTAGAAGATAGGGTTAAATATTTTAAGGAAAATAATAAATTGATTGAAGCTCAAAGAATTAGTGAAAGAGTTAATTATGATATGGAAATGTTAGAGGAAACGGGTACTTGTAGAGGTGTCGAAAATTATTCTGCTCCCCTTGCTTTAAGGAATCCTGGAGATACTCCTACTACTTTGATCGATTTTTTTGGTGATGATTTTTTGATGATAATTGATGAATCTCATGTTACGTTACCACAGGTTAGGGGAATGTATAATGGTGATAGAGCTAGAAAACAAAATTTAGTAGATTATGGATTTAGGCTTCCTAGTGCTCTTGATAATAGACCTTTAAAGTTCGATGAATTTAATAAAAAGTTAAGGCAGGTAATATATGTTTCGGCTACTCCAGGTGATTATGAACTTGAACTTGTAAATAATAGGGTTGTTGAACAAATTATAAGACCTACTGGGTTACTTGATCCTACTATTACAGTTAAGCCTACAAAAGGTCAAATCGATGATTTGATTAATGAAATAAGTAAGAGAATCTCACTTAATGAAAGAGTTTTAATAACTACTTTGACGATTAGAATGGCTGAAGAATTAACTAGTTATTTAAAAAATTTAGATATTAAGGTTGCTTATTTGCATAATGAGGTTAAAACCTTGGAAAGAACTAGAATAATTAGAGATTTGAGAATGGGTAAGTATGATGTTTTGGTAGGTATTAATTTACTTCGTGAGGGAATAGATATTCCTGAAGTAAGTTTAATTGCTATAATGGATGCGGATAAACAAGGTTTCTTGAGAAGCAGTAGAAGTTTAATTCAAACAATCGGTAGATGTGCTAGAAATAGTAATGGTCATGTTATTATGTATGCTGATTATATTAGTGATAGTATGGAAGAGGCTATTTCTGAGACTAGGAGAAGGAGAGCTATTCAAGAAGAATATAATAGGGTACATGGTATTGTTCCTAAAACTATTATTAAAGAAATTAGAGATTTAATTTCTAATGAAGCCTTCGTTAAAGAAAGCAAAACTAAAAATGAAAAAATGTCTAAGAAGGAAAAACAAGAACTTATTAATAAGCTTACTGTTGAGATGAGAGAATCTGCTAAAAAACTTGATTTTGAAAGAGCAATGGAACTTAGAGATATTATATTTGAGTTGGAAAGTGAATAGAATGTTTAAGAAAATATATATAGAAATTACTAATAAATGTAACTTAAATTGTTCTTTTTGTACTAAGAATAATAGAAAAATAAAAGAAGTTAGTGTAGAAGAATTTGAATATATTGTTAAAAAAATAGATAAATATACGGATTATTTATATTTGCATGTTAAAGGAGAACCATTGTTACATAAGGATTTGGATGGTATTTTAAACGTGGCTAGAAAATATAAGAAAAAGGTAAATATTACCACTAATGGAAGTTTACTTGAAAAAAATATGGATGTAATTTTAAATAATAGAGATGTTATTAGACAGATTAATATTTCTATTCATTCTTTAGCTAATGATTTTGATTATTTGGATATGGTTCTTTATTGTGTTTTAAAAATTTTAGATAATAGTGATATCATTGTTTCTTTGAGATTATGGAATATTGATAAGGGTATTGATAATAATTATGATGTATATGAATTTTTGAAGAATAAGTATGGACTTTCTTCTTCTTTATTTGAAAAGATAAAAAACGATGATAAGGTTAAGATAAGGAAGAATTTATATTTAAATAAAGATAGGGTGTTTGTATGGCCAAATATTAATAATAATTATTATAGTGAATTTGGCAAATGTTATGGTACTAGAAGTCATATTGGAATACTTAGTGATGGGACGGTGGTTCCTTGCTGTTTAGATGGTGATGGGGTAATAAGACTTGGAAATATTTATGAAGATGAATTTGAAAGTATTATTAATAGCAAGTTATTTAAAGAAATTAAGGAGGGTTTTATACATAATAAAAAGGTGTGTGAATTATGTAGAAAATGTAGTTTTTTGGATAAATAGCTTATTTATTTCGTTGACTTATTAGGGTAATTATAGTATTATTAAAGTAGGTGATATGTATGATTAATTTTTTAGCTTGTCCTTATCCGGATTTAGCTCCTATATTTTCACTAGTTAAATATGTTATATCAATATTTGCTGTTGTTATACCAATAGTTTTAATTGTACTTGGTATTATTGATTTTTCTAAATCAGTAATGGCTAAGGATGAAGGTGAAATAAAGAAAAATCAAGGTATTTTTATAAAAAGAGTTATTTATGCGGTGGCGATATTTTTCGTTTATACTATAGTTACTTTAGTTATGAATTTAGTATCTAAATATATTGATGAAGATGCGAATAGCTTTTTACAATGTTTTAATGGTGAATATAGTGAATCAAGTAATAATAACAATAATGATGATTCAAATTGGAATAAGTCTGATATTACAGAAAGGTGATTTTTATGTTTAATATTTTAGAAGTTTCTTGTGAGGCTACAAAACAATGTTCTTGTTTAATAATGCCTGCTTTAAGTTTGATAAAACAGTTTATTAATATTGTAAAGATTGCAATTCCAATAATTCTTATTGTTATGGGAATGATTGATTTAGCTAAAGCAATGATGTCTGCTGATGATGGAGCAATGAAAAAAGCGCAAGGTTCTTTTGTGAAGAAATTAATTGCGGGTGTTTGTGTATTTTTAGTTCCAACTATTTTGAATTTTGTTTTAAGTGTAGTGGCTACTGGAACAAAAGGAGAAGTAGAAACTGGTAATTGGGCTACTTGTTGGGATGAAGCTGAAGAATTAGCTAAATGTTGTAACAATGGCGGAACTTCTAATAATGGTGGTTCTAATGTCGATGATATACCAAGTGCATGTTATTTATGTTCTAATTCTGCTAGTATGTGGTATTCTTGGACTAAAAATGTTAGTGGAACGTGTGTTTTACAAAGCGATATAACTAATCAAAAAGATTGTGAGGAAAAAAATAATTCTCTTAAAAGATGAGGTTAGATGTAATTAATAAAAAAACTAGTTATCCCAAAGAGATATCTAGTATCATCATAACGGAGAAACCGATTAAAGTAAATAAGGCCATTAGGTCTTTTTTTTCGTTGGTTTGACTTTCTGGTATTAGTTCTTCAACGACAACATATATCATTGCTCCAGCAGCAAATGCTAGTAAAAAGGGAAGGAGAAGTCTTACTTTCATAACTAATAAAGCACCTAGGAATCCTGATATTGGTTCTACTATACCACTTAATTGACCATATAAGAAGGCTTTTTTTCTTGAAAATCCTTCTCTTCTTAATGGGACGCTGACTGCTGTACCTTCTGGAAAATTTTGAAGACCGATACCAAGAGCTAATAAGCAGGCATTAATTAGTGTTGCTCCTTCTAGTCCGTAGGCTATTGTACCAAAAGCTACTCCTACTGCTAGACCTTCTGGGATGTTATGTAGTGTTATTGAGAATATTAGCATTAAACTTCTTTTAAAACTGTTGTTTTTGTTTTCTTTTTTCTTGTTTAGAAAATTAAAAATTTTATCTCCAATAAATAGTAGTAGTCCTCCTGTGAAAAAACCTAGGAATGCTACTAACCAGGTTATCATATTTAGGCTTTTAGCCATTTCTATTGCTGGTGATAATAATGACCAGAATGATGCTGCAATCATAACTCCGGCAGCAAAACCAAGCATGGCATCCATAACACTTTTATTTATCTTTTTGAAGAAAAAGACTAATCCAGCACCTAAGGCGGTTATTCCCCAAGTAAAGATAGTTGCTAAAAGGGCTTGGATGGTATGATCAAGGTTAATAAAAAAATCAATCATAAATACACCTCACTGATGTATTTTATGATTAATTTTAATTTTGGTTATGGAATATTATTTAATTTATAATTTATTTTTTTGGTAAGGAAATTTTTATTATATTTATGGTTATTAGTTATAATATATGTATATATTGTTGATATGATTAGGTCTATTATAAATAAAATGGTAACAATGGTTATAATACTATTTGGAATAGTTAACGATGTTAAGCTGGGGTTTAAGTATTTTACTATAATACCTAGAATACCAAATTCAATAGTATTTATTAAACATATTCTTCCTTTTAAGTTGTATTTTTTTCTTTTGTAATCCCACCATTTATGATGATATATTTTTTCCATTAAATAACTGGTTGTGTATTCTATAATGATAGAGATAATAATTGATAGTATAAAGATTATGAAAATATTGTCTTGGTAATTAGTAATATGATGAATTATGAGACCTGCTATACCGTACATTGGGCAGAATGGGAGAAAGAGAAAGTGAGTATTTATTATCTTTTTTTTGCCGTATGAAATAAAGATAATTTCTAAAATCCAGCCTAGAGTTGCATATATTAAAAATAATTTCATTAAAATCACCATTAAATTATATGAAAAAGTGATGATTTTATGATAAAATAATAATGTTACAAATGAGGTGAAAATATGGAAATAGAAAAATTAAAAGATTATGCTAATAAGCTTATGTTTGATATGGATGATTCAGAGTATGAAACTTTGGCTTTAGAATTTGAGGTTATTTTAAAGCAAATGGATTTGATCGATAAAATTGATGGTATTGAAAAGGTAGAACCTATGTTTTTTCCTAATGAAGATTTTTCTTTAAGATTAAGAGATGATGAGGATATTAGTGTTATTGATACTAAGGATGCGTTAGCAAATGCCAAGGATATTTTAGCAAATCAAATCAAGGTACCTAAGGTGGTGGGTAATGATGAAATGTAAGAATATTAAGGATATTAGAAATGATTTAGATAATGGATTAGTTACTAGTTTGGATTTATTTAAAAGTAGTGTTGATAAAGCTTTGAAATATCAAAGTGATTATAATTGTTTTGTAACTATTTTAGATAACTATGAGCATATTGACAATAAGGATAGTTTATTAAATGGGGTTGTTTATGCTCTTAAGGATAATATATCTACTAAGGGAATATTAACTACAGCTTCTTCTAATATTTTAAAAGATTATGTTCCGGTATATGATGCTACTATATATAGGAAGTTAAAAGAAAATGGGGCTGTTTTAATGGGAAAGACAGTACTTGATGAATTAGCTATGGGGGGAACTGGAACTACCGCTCATACTGGTATTGTTAGAAATCCTTATGATAAAAGAAGAATGATTGGTGGTTCTTCAGCAGGAAGTACTGCTTGTGTTGCTCTTGGAGTAGTGCCTTTTGCTATAGGTAGTGATACGGGAGATTCTATTAGAAAACCTGCTGCTTATGGAGGAGTTGTTGGGTTTAAGCCTAGTTATGGAAGAATTTCTAGATATGGACTTTTTCCTTTTGCATCTTCTCTTGATCATTTGGGAGTGCTTACTACTAATGTTATGGATGCTGCAATTGTTGTAGATGCGGTTAAAGGTTATGATAGTAAGGATATGACTTCACTTAAGGATGATAAGATAGTATACTTAGATAATTTGGAAAATGATGTTAGAGGAAGAAAACTATTTTATATAAAAGAGATTTTGGATATTAATTCTGATAACGAGGAACTTTGTGAAATTGTTAATAATTTTAAGGAAGTTATTTCCAAGTGTGAAAGTTTAGGAATGGAAGTTTTCCCAGTATCTATGGATATAAATTTATTAAAGGCAATATATCCAGCTTATATTACTATATCTTGTGCTGAGGCTACTTCTAATAATGCTAATTTGACAGGAATAATATTTGGTTCTAGAAGTGATAAGGAAAATATTAATGAAATGATGATGGATGCTAGAACAAATGGTTTTTCTGAACTTATTAAGAGAAGATTTATTCTTGGAAGTTATATTTTACAAAAGGAAAATCAGGAAAAACTATATTTAAATGCGTGTAGGGTTAGAAGAATGATTACTTCTTGTATGAATGAATTTTTTAAGGAATATGATGGACTTATTTTACCAGCTGAGTCTTCTGTTGCTCCTTTGTTCGATGTGGATAAAGATAGATTATCTGATGAATATTTAATTTTGGATAATCATTTGGCAATCGGTAATTTTGGGGGATATCCTTCTATTACTATACCATCTGGTTTTGTTAATAATATGCCAATAGGGATAAATATCACGGGTAAATTTGGGGATGATAGTTTGGTTTTAAATATGGCTTATAAGTTAGAAGGTACTATGGATTATAAGCAAATGATTGTGGGTGATGATGATGTATAAGGTTGTTATTGGATTAGAGATACATTGTGAGCTTAATACTAAGTCTAAGGTTTTTTCACCTTCTGAAAATGTTTATTCTACTTTTCATAATTCTAATTTGTCTGTTGTGGATTTAGGGTTTCCTGGGGTACTTCCTACTTTGAATAAGGAAGCTTTGATTAAGGCGTTGACTGTTTCTAAGGCTTTGAATTGTAGTATTCCTGATGTTATATTATTTGATAGGAAAAATTATTTTTATCCAGATTTACCTAAGGGATATCAAATTACACAATCTCATAAACCTTTTGGGGTAGATGGATATTTGATGGTTAATTTAGATGATTATGATAAAAAGGTATTGATACATGATATTCATTTGGAAGAAGATACGGCTTCTATTGATCATTATAGTAATTATTCGTTACTTGACTATAATAGAGCGGGGATGCCACTTATTGAGATTGTAACGGAACCAGTACTTAATTCTTCTAAAGAGGTCTTAGCTTTTTTGGATGCTTTGAGGAGGGTTATTATTTATCTTGATTTATCAGAAGCAAGAGTGGATAAGGGACAAATTAGATGTGATGTTAATATATCTTTGATGCGTGAGAATGATTCTAAGTTAGGAACAAAGGTGGAAATAAAAAATATTAATTCATTTTATAATGTTAAGGATGCTATTGATTATGAGATTAAGAGACAAAGTGAAATACTTGATAATAATGGAGTGATTATTCAAGAAACTAGAAGATATGATGATAATACTAAGAGTACTATTAGTATGCGTTCTAAGGTTGATGCTATTGATTATAAATATTTTGTTGAACCTAATATTCCTTGTATGAAGATTAGTTGTGAAATATTAGAAGAAGTAGAAAGAAGAATGGTAAGGCTACCTTTTGATAGATATAAATATTATGTTGATAATCTTGGGTTAAATAAGGTCGATGCGACGACACTTGTTAAGGATAGGCAAATATCTGATTATTTTGAAGAATGTTTGCAATATGATGTTAGTCCTAAGAGTATAGCTAATGTTTTAAATAGTACAGTTTTAGGTTATCTTAATAAGAATAATCTTAGTATTTTAGATGTATCTTTGACTCCTAATATGCTTATTTCTTTAATTAAAATGGTAGAAGAGGGGAAAATTACTAGTAAACAAGGTAAGGAAGTGCTTTTAAAATCTTTAGATAGTGGTAAGGATCCTGTTACTTTAGTTTCAGAACTTAATATTACTCAAATTAATAGTGATGAAGAGATAAGAGGTATAGTTAGAAATGTTATTGTGAATAATTCTAATATGGTAGAAAAATATAAAAGTGGAAGAAATGTGTTAGATTTCTTTATTGGAAATGTAATGAAAGAAACAAAAGGGAGAGCTAATCCTAAACTTACTTCTGATATTGTAAAAGATGAATTAGATAAGTTATGTTAAATAATTTTTAAAGACTTTGAAAGAAGTCTTTTTATTTGGCTGATTTTGTCATATTTTCTTTAGTATAATAGGTTATTTGGCCTAGTATTATTTGATAGGGAGGTACTTATGAAATATAATGGGCTTAGTGATAAAGAGGTTATAGAAAAAAGAAAGAAGTATGGGGATAATGGGCTTAGTAGGAAAAAACAAGATACTTTCTTTAAAATGTTTGTAGAAACGTTAGGAGATCCAATTATAAAAATTTTACTTATAGCTCTTTCTATTAAGATTATTTTTTTGTTTAAGGATTTTGATTTTTATGAAACTATTGGAATTGTTCTAGCGATTATTATTGCTTCTTTTATATCGACAATATCAGAGTATGGGTCTGAGAAGGCTTTTGAAAGATTGCAAGAGGAATCTTCTAAGATAAGGGTGCGGGTAATTAGAAATTCTAAGGTTGTTTTGGTTGATGTTTCAGACATAGTATTAGATGATATTGTTCTTTTATCTTCAGGGGATAAGGTTCCTGCTGATGGGATTATCTTAGAGGGAACGATTTCTTTGGATGAATCTTCTTTGAATGGTGAGGCTAAGGAAGTTTATAAATCTTCTTCTACTTCTAATAAAGTTTATAGAGGTACAGTAGTTTATGATGGTGAGGCTTTGATTAGGGTAGATGCGGTTGGTGATAAGACTTTTTATGGTAATTTGGCTAGTGAAATTCAAGATAAGGAACCTATTTCACCTCTTAAATTAAGACTAACTAAGTTAGCTAAGACTATTAGTATTTTTGGGTATATATTTGCAATATTGGTAGCTTTAGGTTATTTGTTTTCGGTAGTATTTATTGAAAATAATTTTGATATAGATAAAATTGTTGCTACTATTAGTAATGGACGAGTGATGTTTGGACATATTTTATATGCCTTAACTTTGTCTGTTACATTAATTGTAGTTTCGGTACCAGAAGGATTACCTATGATGATTACACTTGTGCTTTCTTCTAATATGAGGAGAATGTTAAAGAAAAATGTTTTGGTAAGAAAATTAGTTGGGATTGAGACTGCAGGAAGTTTAAATATTTTATTTACCGATAAAACTGGAACTTTGACTAAGGGGAAATTGGAGGTTATTGGGTTATATTTGCCTAATAAGGTTTTTATTAATAATGTTATGGAGTTATCTAGTTATCGTAATTATTATGATTTGGTAATACCTAGTTTGTTATATAATAATGATAGTGTATATGATTTTGATAATAATAGGGTTATTGGTGGTAATATTACTGATAGAGCTATTATGGATTTTATTAAGATGAAGAAGGGGGATGAGTATAAGGTTACCGATAAGGTATCTTTTGATAGTAAGAATAAGTATATGATTAGTGTAGTTAAGGGAGATAATAATTTGAGATTAATAAAAGGAGCTCCTGAAGTTATTATTAATGCTTGTAATACTTATTATGATGCTAATGGGGATAAGAAAATTTTTAAAAATAAGGATGAGATGTTTAAGAAGGTAGATGATTATACTAAAAATGGAATTAGAGTTTTAGCACTGGCGGTTAGTGATGATGTTTTAAATTTAAGAAGTTTTAGAAATGTTTCTTTTTTAGGTTTGGTTATGATTAAAGATGAGGTTAGGAAGGAAGCTATAAGCGGATTAGAGATGGTTAAGGCAGCTGGAATTCAAACGGTTATGGTTACTGGTGATAATAAAAATACAGCTTCTGCTTTGGCTTTTGAGTTAGGGTTACTTAGTAATGATGATGATATTATTTTAACTAGTGATGAGTTAGCTAAGATGAGTGATAAAGATGTAAAAAAAATATTGCCAAAATTGAAAGTGGTAGCAAGGAGTTTGCCACATGATAAAAGTAGGCTGGTAAATGTGGCTAGAGATTTGGATTTGGTAGTGGGGATGACTGGTGATGGTGTAAATGATGCACCAGCTTTAAAAAAGGCTGATGTTGGATTTGCAATGGGTAGTGGGACTGAAGTTGCTAAGGAAGCTTCTAATATTGTAATACTAGATGATAATTTTATGTCGATCGTTAATGCTATTTTATTTGGAAGGACTATTTTTAAAAGTATTAGAAAGTTTATTATTTTTCAACTTTCTGTTAATATATGTGCGGTTATGGTTAGTTTGATAGGTCCTTTTATTGGTATTGATCAACCAGTAACGGTTATACAGATGCTTTGGATTAATATGGTTATGGATACTTTAGCAGGTGTTGCTTTTGCCTATGAGCCTCCATTAATAGAATATATGAATGAAAAGCCAAAGAAGAAAGGGGAACATATTGTCAATAAGTATATGTTTAATCAAATAATTGTAATGGGTTTATATACATCTTTGCTCTGTCTTTTGTTTTTAAAATTACCTAGTATAAGTAATTTATTTGAGCAAAATGGTGGACATTTAATGACGGCTTTTTTTGGTTTGTTTATATTTTGTTCTATTTTTAATAGTTTTAATGCTAGAACACATAGGATTAATATTTTTTCAAATATATTTAAAAATAAGGCTTTCTTGATAGTTATTTTGTTTATAGTAATAATACAGATATATTTAATTTATTATGGCGGTGAAGTTTTTAGGACAGTTGGACTTAGTTTATATGAATTTAATATGATGATTTTGATTTCTATGACTGTGATACCTGTAGATTTTTTAAGAAAGGTATTACTTAGGTTAAGGGGAATCAAAGGGGGAGTTTAAAAAAAGTTTATGAAATTATCATAAACTATTTTTCTTTTATTAATTTTCTTAAGGCTTCTAGAATGACTACCATAGCCCAAGTATCTTGTTTACAGTAAGTTATTAGGGCTTGATATTTAAAGTTAAATTCTTCTTTACTCATTTTAGGATAATTAGCATATTCTACTATGGCTTCGGTACCATTTTTAACATCTAGATTGGCGTAGCTTAGATCACTGAATACGGGAAGTGTTTTTTTAATAGAAAATGAACCACTTAATCTTTTATCATAAAAGTTAAATACTTTGGCATCTTCTTCTTCATAACCAAGTTCTTCATACATTTTAGAATTGGTATCTACTAACCATAAAAGGTCAAATCCTCTTTCGTATAGTTTTAATAAATCTTCTTTATATTTTGGGAAGATAGATGCTAGTTCTTTGATACGTCCTTTTTCAAAGGCAACATTTTGGGCGAATAGTGTTCCTTTATTGGGATCCATATATTTTAGCATCGCTTTAATTAGTTCTTCTCTTTCATCTTCGTGTGTTTTAGCAAGAAAGACAAAATTATCTTTATCATTATCACATATTCCAGGAGCATTTTCTATATGAAGTGAAAATTCAAAAGGGGATTGAATATATGGCCATTCTCCTTTAAAGCGTGGGACAGGGCAAGGGAATGTTTCAAAATCTAAGTGATATATGGGGTATTCTAATTGTTCTAGGCCTAATTTTAATTTTTCTTTATTAATATATGGTGTTTCTTTTATTAAGGCATCTCTTTGCAAGTGATGTGTTTTTCTTGTTATCCAATTTTCTGGAATATCTAACATATTAATATATCCTTCGTTAATTAACTCTAATCCTTTTATTCTAGTTCCATCTTCTTTAACAAAACCTTGACCATTTTTAATATAGTTTAAAGATGAATTTTTTTTAGGTATCATAGAACCACAGATAGTGTTAAAAAATTTACATTGGTTTTTTGTTTTGTATTCACAGTAAGGACCAAGCTTGCAAGGAGATGCATCTAGATTGGTTAGATATTCTTCTAGTAATTTATCATCAGTGGCTACAACATTATGTAATTCTTCTACTAATTTAGTTACATTAAAGAAAGTTATTAATTCATTACCATTATCATCGGTATTATATATAGGTTTATTATTTTCGTAGGTTCCATCAAAGATATATTCGTGGTTTAATACGGCAAGATAATAATTTATTTTTTTATTGGTAGTCAGTTCTTTATTTTGAGCGATTGCATTTTCAATAAAGTATCTTTGAACTGCAATATCATAAATATATTTACCCAGTTTATAACGATTTAATAGCTTACTACGTTGGTCTTGATATTTTTTTAATGGCATATAATCTTCAATGTTACAATTTTCTAGTTCATCTTTTAAATAATTAATATTATTAATACGAGTCCAGATGGATTGGTGGGGTTGATTAGGGTGAGATGAAGATAGTTTCATATATTTATTAGAAGTGGTCGCTTTTACTTCTATTACATTGATATCAGTATCATTTTCATTGTATATATCTAAGTAGCAAAGATATTTAAGACCATTTTTGGTAAATGTAAAACATTTTTGATCTTTGGTATCAATTGCAAAGATACTATTACCTTTAAAGGTTTTTTTTACAATTTTGGCAGTTTCTATTTCTACTTGTTTGTAATAATCTAACATAGCTTCTAGTTGAGGGTCTATTTTATCAATTAAATCTATGTCATTGCCTTCTTCATCTTCATCATACATACCTGATATTAATTCAAGTAGTTTATCAAATTTCTCTTCATCTTGATATTCTTTATAGGTAATATCTGCGTTTAATCTTTCTTTTTTTATGTTGTCTAAGGAACAGTATCTTGGACATCTTGTATAGTTTATAAATGTTGTTTTGGATATAGTCATATTATCACCTAGGTAAATTATAGCATATTTTTTTCTTTAAAAAAACAATAACTCTCGCTATTGTTTTTGATCATAACCTTTTTTCTTATATTCATCATATAATTCTTTAAATCTTTGAAAGTGAACAACTTCTCTTTGTCTTAAGAAAAGAAGTGGTCCAATAACATCGGGATCATCGGTTAGGGTTATTAAGTTTTCATATACTGCTCTTGCTTTTTCTTCTGCGGCCATATCTTCTGATAAATCTGCAACAGGATCGCCGGTTGTAGCAAAGTAACTTACGGTAAATGGAACGCCGTTAGAGTCTGTTGGATATAAGGCTTTGCCGTGTTCTGCATAGTGACTTTCGAGACCTGCTTTTTTGATTTCTTCTAAGGTAGCATCTTTCATTAATTGATATATCATAGTACAAATCATTTCTACGTGGGCTAGTTCTTCGGTTCCTAAATCGGTAAGTAGGGCTTTACCTTTATCATCTGGCATAGTATATCTTTGATTTAAGTAGCGTAGTGAGGCTGCTAGTTCGCCGTTGGCACCACCGTATTGAGTGACTAGAAATTTTGCCATTCTTAAATCTTTTTTCTTAATATTAATTGGATATTCTAAAGTTTTAACATATTTCCACATATTATTGTACCTCCCAAGGCCAAGGGTTGTTATCCCATATCCAAGTATTTACATTACTTGGAGCATCATCTATAGTTAGAGGGCCATATTTACTTTCATATTCCATAGATGCTTGTTTTTCAAGATTACGGTAGTTATTAAATATTTTAACAACATTTTCATCATCAGGATAATTATCTAGATAAAGATTTAAATCAATCATCGCAAAACGATATTGTCTTACTTTGTTTAGTAATGTTTCACGCTCGTTAGTGGGTTCTATTTCTCTTGGTTTATAGTTTTTATATGGATTATATAAATTTTCAAACATATTACCACGCATAAAACCTATTTTAGAATCTAATTTGTATGTTGGTTGTGGTATATTGGTTAAATTAGGATTATTATTTAAAAAGGTATTTTGAAAATTCATATCGCTCATATAATTATAGTAATTATCATAATTGTTCATTTTTTCACACTCCTAACATATGGTATGATAACTAGGTTATAGTGTATAGGCTTATGGCTAGTTTTTAGTTAATCGTTATATTTTTTTAAAAATATGATATAATTAGATAAATAAGATAATGGAGGATATGTAAGTATGTTGAAAGAAGAGTTTTTAATTAGAATATTAGCTTGTTTTGTTCTTAGTTTTTTAGTTGGAATAGAAAGGCAATATAGAAGAAGAAGTGTAGGGCTTAGAACTACTATATTGGTTAGTATGGGAGCTTTTTTATATGTCTGTTTTTCTTTTTATGTTCATGAGGGTGATTTAACTAGAATAGCTGCTCAAGTAGTTACTGGTATTGGGTTTTTAGGTGCTGGAGTTATTATTAAGGATGGTATTAATGTAAGAGGACTTACTACTGCTGCTACTTTGTGGTGTGATGCTGCAATTGGAATTTTATGTACTGGTGGCTTTTTGTTTGAAGCGATAGTAGGTACTTTAATTGTTCTTTTTGCAAATATTATATTAAGATTTATTAATCAAAAGTTAAAAGTTAGCAAGGGTGGAAAGATTATATACAATAGATATGTATTGAAGCTTAAATGTACAGATAATAGTGATTTAGTTAAAGATAAGATAAATAATATTATGAGTAATAAAAAAATTATAGTAAATGGTATAGAAAATAGTATTTTGGATAATGGTCAGATTCTTACTACGATTTGTTTTGATTTGGAAGAGTCTAAATCTTCTTTAGTTAATGATATTGTTCGTTCATTTGAAATTTCTAAAGAGGTTTTATCGTTTTCTTTAAATAAGGAAGAGGCTATTTGTGAGATGGATGAGGAAGAGCTTTAAAAAGTGATTGCATTTGCTATACATATATGATATAATTTTATTAGTAATCATTACTAATAAGGAGTAGTTATGAGGAATACTAGGCAGAAGAAATTAATATATGATATTATTGTTAATAGTTATACACATCCAACTGCTTTAGAGATATATGAGGAAGCTATTAATGTTATTCCTGATATTAGTTTGGGAACAGTTTATAGGAATTTAAATATGTTAGTGGATAATGATTCTATTGTTAGAATTAAAATGCCTGATGGTATTGATAGATATGATAAATGTTTGGAACATGCTCACATAATATGTAGTAATTGTGGGCATATCGAAGATTATTTTGATTATTCTATTAGATTTAATAATTTGAATGGTTTCTCAATAACTGGCTATAACTTAAAATTTTATGGTAAATGTAATGATTGTATAAAGAAAGGAAAGATGAATATGGAACTTAAAGGTTCAAAAACAGAACAAAATTTAATGACAGCATTTGCTGGAGAAAGTCAAGCAAGAAATAAGTATAATTATTTTGCTTCTAAGGCTAAGAAAGATGGTTATGAACAAATAGCCGCTATATTTGAAGAAACTGCTAATAATGAAAAGGAACACGCTAAGATATGGTTTAAATTACTTCAAGGTGGTAAAATTGGCGATACTATGAATAATTTAAAAATGGCTGCTGAAGGCGAAAATTACGAATGGACAGATATGTATGCAACATTTGCTAAGGAAGCTAAAGAAGAAGGATTTGATCGTATTGCATTTTTGTTTAGTGAAGTTGCTAAAATAGAAAAAGAACATGAAGAAAGATATAAAAAATTAATTAGTAATATTGAAGAAGGATTAGTATTTTCTAGTGAAGGTGATACTGTTTGGGTATGCCGTAACTGTGGTCATATAGTAATTGGTAAGAAAGCTCCTAGTGTATGCCCAGTTTGTGAACATCCAGAAAGTTTCTTTGAAAGAAAAGCTAATAATTATTAATAAAGTGAATCTACTTACTATTAGTAAGTAGATTTTTTTAAGATTATATTTGTATGGTTGTATTATTAAAAAAATTATTTTATAATGTTTATAGTTTTAGGAGTGATATTTATGGTGGAGCTTTTAGTACCTGCTGGAAATATGGAAATGTTATATCAAGCGGTTTGTAATGGAGCCGATGCGGTATATTTAGGGGGGAAGCATTTTGGAGCAAGAGCTTATTCTTTAAATTTTTCAAATGATGAGATGATTTCTGCTATTAATTACTGCCATACATATGGTGTTAAGGTATATGTTACTGTTAATACAATAATTTTTGAAAGTGAGACGAGTGATTTTTTAGAATATGTAGAGTTTTTGTATAAAAATAATGTAGATGCGGTTATTATGCAGGATATTGGAATGATCGATATGGTGCATAAGTGTTTTCCTAATTTAGAAATACATGCTTCTACACAGTGTCATAATCATAATGAAGAAGGGGTAAAGTTTTTAGAAAAACTTGGAGTAAAGAGAGTCGTTTTAGCAAGAGAGATGTCTTTGGATGAAGTGAAGAAATTAGATACAAATTTGGAAAAAGAAATATTTGTCTATGGTGCTTTATGTGTTAGTTATTCTGGATTATGTTTGTTTAGTAGCTTAAACGGAGGAAGAAGTGGAAACAGAGGGTGCTGTGTTGCTTGCTGTAGGTTACCTTATAAGTTAGTTAAAAATAATACTTATATTGATACCAAGGGGGACTATTTGCTTAGTACTAAAGAATTAAATACTCTTAGTAATTTAAGGGAAATATTAGCTAGTGGAGTAACTAGTTTAAAGATAGAAGGAAGAATGAAGAGCCCTTTTTATGTCTGTTATGTTACTAGAATATTCAGAAGATTAATAGATGATTATTATAGCGGTAAGGATTTAGTAATTAGCGAAGAGGAGATTAAAAATTTAAAAGTTTTATTTAATAGAGAATTTACAAGTGGTTATTTATTTAATGATGATGTTATTAATATTGATTCATCTAATCATATAGGTATTTTAATTGGGAAGGTAATTTCAGTTGATAATAAGTATATTAAAATTTTGCTTAGTGATGATATTTATCAAGAAGATGGTATTAGATTTAAAAATAGTAATTTGGGAATGACTGCTAATAAGATTTATAATGAAAAAGGATTGTTAATAAATAGTGCTAAAAAGGGGGATGTAATTTTAGTTGATAATAAGGTAGAACTTAATTGTAATGATGATGTTTTTAAGACTATAGATAATAAATTGAATAAGCAACTTGAAAAATATGAAGCAAAAAAAATAAAGATAACAGCTAAAGTGGTGGCCAAGGTTAATGAAAATTTAAAAATTAGTTTTATGGATAATGATGGCAATGAGGTTTTAGTAGAAGGGTCTGTTATTTCTAAGGCACAAAATAGAGTAACTTCAAAAAATGAGATATTAGAAAAAATATCTAAACTTGGTAATACACCGTTTAAGTTGGTGGCTTGTGATTTGGTTTGTGATGATGATGTTTTTATTCCTTTGAGCGAAATTAATAATTTAAGAAGGAACTTGGTCACTTTGCTAATAGATGAGCGTATTTCTTTGAAGAGGGATATTATTATTAATAAGGTTAGTGCTTGTGAAATTAAAAAGAATAATATTGTTAAAATAGGAGCTTTGGTAAGATGCGAAGAACAATTACAAGCACTTATTGACAATGGTGTTGATTATGCATATGTTGATAATTATGATCTTTATTTAAAATATAAGGATAAGATTAATATTTACTATAGATTGCCTAAGGTTATTACGAGTTTTGCTGATTATAATGATGAGAATATTTTAGTAACTGAGGTGGGGGCTTTAAATAGGTATCATTTAAATAATAATATTGTTGTTGATTATAGTGTACCGGTTTTAAATAATAGAACTATTGATTTGCTTACAAAGTTTAATGTAGATAGGATTACTATATCACCAGAGATGGATATTTTAGAATATAAAAATTTGTCAACTAGTAAGTTAGAAGTTATCGTTTATGGTAAATTAGAACATATGACAATGAAGTATTGTCCTTTAAAGCAACTTTTAAATAATTGTGCTAATTGTAGTAAGGATAATAATAAGTATTATTTAGAAGATAAAATGGGAAATCGTTTTAGGATTCTTAGGGATAATTGTTTAACTACTATTATGCACTTTAAAAATATCTGTAATATCGATAATATTAGTTATTATAAAGAAGTTGGTATTACTAATTATCGTTTGGATTTTTTAGATGAGGATTATGATTCGGTTGATAAAATAATAAAATATGTTAAAAATGTTTTGCGTATGTTATAATGATTATAGAAAATGATATAATGAATAATTATTTCAAATGGAGGGTGTTTATATGTTTGATATTATTTTTGTTATTACTGCTATATTTATAGGGTTTACGTTTATTTTTGTTGTTTTAATGTTTGTTAGTCCTAAATTAAGAGGAAAACTTATGAGTAGACAAGTTAAGGCGTTTAAGCATATGACTGATTATAGTAAGAAGGATTTTGAGGATATTAATTATAATGTTGCTGATGCTTCTATGAATGCTAATAAGAGGTTAATGGAAGATAATTATGATGATTTGGAAGATATGGCTTCTATGAATGCTAATATTAATAAAGATGCTATTTATATTAAGAGTAAAGCAATTAAAGATGGGCTATCTTCTTTTATGATTTATTGTAAATATTGTGGTAATAAGATAGATAGTGATTCTAAATATTGTAATTATTGTGGAAAAAAATTGACAAAATAAGCAAAATATGTTATTATATTCCGCGTTTGAGAGGAAATCTCATTCAGGGGTGTTTTGATGATAGATTTTATATTATACTTACTTAATAATATTAAAATTATTGTAATTTATATAGTGGATAATATAAGATATTAGTAAAGTAAGAGTAAAAATGGGGGAAAAGATGTTTTAATACATCTTTTTTTGTGCTATAATTAGAATGGGTGTATTATGAAAAATATATATGGAATGACTTTAGAAAAGTTAGAACAGTATTTTGAGAGTATTAATGAAAAAAAGTATAGAGCTTTACAAATATATGAATGGTTGTATCAAAAGAAAGTTTGGGATATTAAATTATTTTCTAATATTAAGGATGATTTGAAAAATACTTTGATTAAGGATTTTTCCTTTGATAGACCAGAGATAGTAAAGATAGAAAAAGATGAAGAAACAGCAAAATATCTTTTTAAACTTCAAGATGGAAAATATATTGAAAGTGTTTTGATGCATCATAATTATGGAAACAGTATTTGTGTTTCTTCCCAAGTTGGATGCAATATGGGTTGTTTGTTTTGTGCTTCAGGTAAGTTAAAAAAAGAAAGAAATTTAACGGCTTCGGAGATGGTCAGTCAGATTATGATGATTGAAGAAGATATGAAAGTGAGAATTAGTCATGTTGTTATTATGGGGATAGGAGAGCCGTTTGATAATTATGATAATGTGTTAGATTTTATTAAGATTATAAATAATGATAAGGGAATGGCTATTGGGGCTAGACATATAACGGTTTCTACTTGTGGAATAATTCCTAAAATAGAAGCTTTTATGAAGGAAAATTTACAGGTTAATTTAGCAATTTCTTTGCACGGGGCGGATAATGAAACAAGGGGTAAGTTGATGCCTATTAATAAGGTATATGATATAGATAGTTTGATCGATGTTTTGAAAAAATATGTGAGTATTACAAATAGAAGATTAACTTTTGAATATATTTTATTAGATAATGTTAATGATAGTAAGGAAGATGCTTTAAAGCTTGTTAAGTTATTAAAGGGAATTAATTGTTATGTTAATTTGATTCCTTATAATGAAACAAATAGTGGGGGATTTAAAAGAAGTAGTAAAGATAAGATTTTAGCTTTTTTTGATATACTTAAGAAAAATAATATACAGGTAACAATAAGAAGAGAGTTTGGATCTAAGGTAACGGCAGCTTGTGGTCAACTTAGAGCAAATTATACTTCAAAAGGAGTGATAGAGTGAAAGCATTTTATTTAACTGATCCAGGCAAGGTAAGAGATCATAATGAAGATAGTGTAACAATTTTAAGTAATGATAATGGTGAATATATTTTAGCAGTAGCAGATGGTATGGGAGGACATAAAGCTGGAGAGGTAGCTTCTTCTATTGCAACTACTCATTTGGAAGCTAGATTTGTTTCTTTGGATACTTTAGGTACTAAGGAAGAGGCAATAGAATGGCTTAGAGAAGTAACTAAGGAGATAAATGATAAGATATTTGCTTATACTTTTCAAAATCCTGATAGTAAGGGAATGGGGACTACTTTGGTGGTAGCTATACGTACTAGAGATTATGTTTTATTTGGTAATATTGGTGATAGTTCTGGTTTTGTTTATAAAAACGGAAAGTTAGTTAAAGTTACTAAAGACCATACATTGGTTAATTTACTTGTTTCTACCGGTGAATTAACAGAAGAAGAAGCTAAATATCATCCTAGAAAAAATGTTCTTATGAGGGCTTTGGGAGCAAATAATCCAATAGAAATAGATATATTTGATGTAGATATTTCTGTTAGGGGTATACTTCTTTGTAGCGATGGACTTACTAATATGCTTACTTTTGAACAAATAGAAAAGGTATTGAATAGTAAGGATAGTATCGAGGAGAAAATCATTAAATTAATTAGAAAGAGTAACAGCAGAGGTGGAACAGATAATATATCTATTGCATATTTGGTTAGTGAGGATGGTGAATATTAATGCTAGTAAAGGGGCAAAAAATTAACGATCGTTATGAGATTGTTAAGACTATTGGTGAAGGTGGTATGGCTAATGTTTATTTAGCTAATGATATAATCTTAAATAGAAAAGTCGCAGTAAAGGTTTTACGTGGTGATTTAGCTGGTGATGAGAAGTTTATTAGGAGATTTCAAAGGGAAGCTTTGTCGGTTTCTAATTTGTCGCATCCTAATATTGTGGAGGTTTATGATGTTGGAGAAGAGGATGGAAATCATTATATTGTGATGGAATACATCGAAGGTTCTACGTTAAAAAAATTAATCCAAAAAAGAGGAGCTTTAACTTTACCAGAAGTTAGAGACATTATGTTGCAACTTACGGATGGTTTGGCACATGCTCATGATGCTTATATAATTCATAGAGATATTAAGCCTCAAAATATTATGATTTTAGATAATGGGCTCGTAAAGATTACTGATTTTGGGATTGCTGTAGCAATGAATGCTACACAACTTACGCAAACTAATTCGGTGATGGGCAGTGTTCATTATTTACCACCAGAACAAGCTAATGGTAAAGCTGCCACTATTAAGAGCGATATATATTCGCTTGGAATTTTGATGTTTGAACTTTTAACTGGTAGTGTTCCTTTTAAGGGGGATAATGCTGTTGAAATTGCTTTAAAGCATATGAAGGAAAAAATACCTAGTGTAAGAAAAATAAATCCAATTATTCCTCAAAGTGTAGAAAATATTATTTTAAAAGCAACTGCTAAGAATCCTAAAAATAGATATGATGATGTAAGAGAAATGTATAAGGATTTAGAGGTTTGTTTGGAAAAGGAAAATGAAAAAAGATATGTTTATCCTTATCCTGAGACGGATTTAGAAGAAACTAAGGTATTAAATGATTTAAAAAAAGAAATAAATACAGTAAATAAGGTAGAAAAGAAAAAATCGTTATTGGATGATGATGAGGAAGTTGTGGTGAGAGAGGTGGCAGTTAATAAAAAAGATAAGCAAAATAGATTAATTTTAATTTTAAGTATAGTATTTATTAGTCTTTTAATAATTTTTGCATGTATCTTTATTATTATTCCAAGGTTAACTGAGGTTCCTGATGTTAAGATACCGGATGTTAGTGGGTTAACAGTAGAAAAGGCTGAAGAAAAATTAGAAAAGTTAGGTTTTAAAGTTGAGATAGAAACTAAAAAAGAAAATAGTGATACTGTAGAGACTGGATTAGTTATTAGAACTTCACCGGTTACTGGTAGAACGGTAAAGAAAGGTACTAGTATTACTTTAGTGGAGTCTGTCGGTACTAATTATTATGAAATGGAAAATGTTAAGGGAAAGAATTATTTAGAAGTAAAAGCTGTTTTAGAGACAGTTCATCAATTATATGTGTTGGTAGAACGACAAACGGTTGAAAATGTTGAGGATTATAAAGATAAAACGGATATAATTATTGATTTTACTCCAGAAGAAAAAACCAAATTAGTAAAAGGTGATACAGTAACTTTGTATATTCCTGATATTGTAGAAACTTATCCGGATATGGTTTTGGAAAATTGGTCTTTATCTGATGCAGAAGCTTTTGCAGAAGAATATAGTATTACTTTAAATATTGAATATGAAGAGACAAATGATAAACCTGAGGGGACAATAATGTATCAATATAGACCGGCGGGATCAACAATAATTAAAGGTACAACTTTAAAAATTAAGGTGGCTAAACGAGTTAGTGAACAAGATCTTCCACCTGAAATCGCACCATAGGAGGTATTATGGAAGGGGTCATTATTAAAAATATAAGTAATGATTATGTAGTAAGAGCGGGTAATAATACTTTTAATTGTAAAGCTAGAGGAAAGTTTAGAAAAGATGATATTATTCCTTTGGTTGGGGATAGAGTAATATTTGATGAGATAAGATGTTATATTACTAAAATATTACCAAGAAAAAATGTACTTATAAGACCGTCTGTGGCTAATATAGATCAGGCGATTATTGTCACTAGTGTTAAAGAGCCTAATTTTAGTACTAATTTATTGGATAAATTTTTAGCAATAATTAGCTATAATAATATCGAACCAATTATTTGTTTAACCAAATTAGATTTACTTAATGATAAGGAAAAGGAAGAAATAGATGGTTATATTGATTATTATAAAAAAATAGGTTATACAGTTATTGATAATAAAGATAAAAAGATTTTTAAGAATTTGCTTAAAGATAAATTAACTGTTTTTACTGGTCAAAGTGGTGCTGGAAAATCTACTTTAATTAATTTATTAGATAAATCTTTAAAATTAAAAACAGGGACTATTTCTAAGGCTTTGGGAAGAGGTAAACATACTACAAGATGTGTTGAACTTTTTAATGTATTTGATGGATTAGTGGTGGATACACCTGGGTTTTCTTCTTTGGATTTTGGAGAAATGTCAAATATAGATATTAGAGATAATATGAGAGAAATGTTTGATAATTTAGAGTTTTGTAAATATAGAGATTGTATGCATATTAATGAAGATGGCTGTATGGTAAAGAAAAAGGTAGATAATTTGGAAATTATGAAAAGTAGGTATGAAAACTATTTGAAGTTTGTTGAAAAAAGGTGATTTTATGAAGGTATCGGTATCTATTTTAGGTTTAGATGATAGAAAAAAGGCTATTTCATTATTAAATAATACTAATTGTGATTATATTCACATAGATGTAATGGATGGTAGTTTTGTTCCTAATAAGCAGTTTACAACAGAAGAGATAAATAATTTGGAGATAATTAGTAAGAAGAAGTTTGATGTTCATTTGATGGTGGATAATCCTAGGGAATATATAGAAAATTTAGATATTTCTAATATAGAATATATCATAGTTCATTCGGAAATCGCTAAGGATATTAATAAATTACTTGATTTAATTAAAAGCTATAATATTAAGTGTGGTTTATCCATTAAACCTAATACGGATATATCGATTCTTACACCTTATTTAAATAAGTTGGATTTAATTCTTGTTATGAGTGTAGAACCTGGATTTTCTGGTCAGGAGTTTATTAGTAATTCTTTAGATAAGGTATCAAAGTTAAAACAAATTATTAAAAATAATAATTTGGATATAGTTATGGCTATTGATGGTGGTATTAATGGTAGTAATGCTTCTTTGGTTAAAAAAAGTGGTATTGATATGGTAGTATCAGGAAGCTATGTTACTAATTCTTTAGATTATCAAGATAAGATTAATGATTTAAGATAAGTTAAAAAAGCATAAAAAAAAACACTATATAATTATATATAGGTTGTTATGCTTTTTTTAATTTTTTTGCTTCTCTAACTGTTGTTTTAACTTTAACACCATCAATGGTAACATTTTGAAGGTTAAGTTTTTGTTTTCTTTTTGTTATATTTAGAGCATGGGATCTACTGTTTACTGATTTACTTTTTTTAGTAGTTACTTTTTTTGCCATATAATTCCCTCCTTAATTAAAACCATTATAACTTTACCATAGATTTAGGGTTAAGTCAAATATTTTTGTTATTTTAATTAGTAAATTTTTTATTTTTAATAAATTCTCTTAGTATTTTAGTTGTGGCTCTTTTTTCTATTCTAGATACATAGCTTCTTGATATGCCTAAATATTCAGCAATTTCTTTTTGAGTTATTTCTTCATTACCATCTAATCCATATCTTTTTATTAATATTTCTTTTTCTCTTTTTGTTAGGGTATTCATATATTTTTTTAGTAATTTAATATTGTCATTTTTGTGAATTTCTTCTAGAAAGTCTGGATCTTTTGTTTTTAGAATATCTAATATGGTTATTTCATTTCCTTCTTTATCGAAACCGATACCTTCATAGATACTGATGTTTTTATTGTTTTTCTTGTCTCCACGATAGTACATTAGGATTTCGTTTTCTATACATTTAGCACAGTAGGTGGTTATTTTAACATTATGATTCATTTTATAGGTGTCTATTCCTTTAATGAGACCTACAGTACCAATACCGATTAGGTCGTCGATATCATCGGTTTTGGTTTCGAATTTTTTTACAATATGAGCGACTAATCTTAAATTATGTTCAATTAGTTTATTTCTAGCTTCGGTACTTCCTTGGTGGAATTTTTTTATGTACATTTCTTCTTCTTCTTTGGATAATGGATCTGGAAAAACACTATTAGAATATGCTCCTTGGAAGATGGTAAAATTTTTAAAAAGTTCTAAAATTAAATTAAAAAACACTTCTAATCACTCCTAATTAAGTTTAATGTTTTAGAATCTAATTTAGAACTTGATAGTAATAGTAAAATAAAA
>OMCO01000166.1_pt1 | contig 27071 bp, 18 predicted proteins | sample 1645031 | NCBI WGS metagenome assembly OMCO01 (sample SAMEA103958146, study PRJEB25191) | human gut metagenome
ACCTCCAATCAGAACGTATTATACATCAATATGCGTGCGCACGCAACTACTTTTAGCATTATATCTGCCGCTTTGTCCTCCTAAACACAAATCAATTTCTGCCTGCTTTGATGGAAACAGGCTGCAAAACTCACCACCGAAGAAATCAGCAAAAGACAAACTAAAAACCGATTGACAAGAACGCAAAAAACGCCCTTAGCCATGAGTTACTACCCACAGCTAAGGGCGTTTCTAATATGGATTTATCACAGTCACACAAACCACTTTAAAATCATTCCTCGACCTGCAAACCACTTATCCGTAAGAATAATCGCACTTGCGTAACCGTTATCAATTTGTTATCAAAAGACCTTTTGTAATGCCGCAAACCCGCATAAACGCTGGATTTGCTAAGCATTTTTGTTTATTCAAACTCTTCCCGAGGGAAGTATCATCAAATCGAAAATGCTGATTTTATGCGACATTCCACCACATCCGTTTCATCTAATGTTACTCTTTTCATATCGTTTTCAAAAACTTTAGTATCAAATTAGTTGCAATAATTCAATATTGCTTCTACAAAATCAATGGCAGATATAATCTACTTTTACTACTAAAAACGTTCAATTCAATGAATTCTAAATTCATCTAATAGTACAGCAGCCTTCTCGTCTCTTATTTCTGTCAATGCTAACAGTATGTTCTCATACGCATTAATCAGTTTCTCATCTTTTTTTATTTCATCGCTATAGAATATAAAAGATTTCAAGATAATCATATCAACTATCACCTGTGAATCTTTTATATCTTTTGCAAACTGTTCTTTATTATTTCTAATAGCTTTTGTAAAGCACGAACTAATAGAGATCAAAATTTCCGGTAACAGCTCACTAATATTAAGCAAATATAATGTATATAGAACATCCAACAAATGATTGTGGCCATACTTTTCAATTTGCGTATTCAAAAAGCACTTATCTCTATAACTATATTCTGTCTTAACCTTGTTTACATCCCATCTATTATATCTCCCTTTGCAAAGGAACAGCCTCTTTTCGAGTGTATTTCTTACATAGCCTTCTGGAATGTTATTTACATAGATTTCAAGAGTATGTAACTTCTTCTCAATATCAGCTCTCTTACCCTTCTCCCTAAATCCATCAACATATGACACCAAAAAGCCACTAAGAACATCTTCATAAAAGTCCAATGTATCTCTGGTAAATATCGAAAAGTCAGTTCCTTTAAACAGAATATCATAAACAGCTTCTGGATTTCGTCCTATAATATTCAATTCTCTTTGAAAATAAGAGGATACTTTATGTTCTTGAAATGTGTCAATTATTTCATGAGCCCGCATTTCTTTACAGTTTTTATGCCATATTTCAATCATACATTGCACAATCGAACTAATAACTATGGCAAATTCCTCATCTTCTGTATCCAATCCACAACATGCAATATTACAGAGAAGGTCTATATCATAATTACTGATATCAAACTCAGAAAGATCTCCCCCCTTACCATCATACAAATATTCTTGAATTATTTCAGACCTCTTATTTTGATATTCATTCCCCTTATTTTCTCTAATCCAATAATCCACGCCACGTAATTTAGGAACCATATTAGGAATGAATTCATACTCAGCATCATTATGATTTTTTATATATACAGCATTAAACTTCTGGTGATTCATTTCATCTTCTGCAAGCATAATAATTGTATTAAAAACCCTACTTGCATAATTCCTATTTTTTCCCAAAAAATAATATGTTAATTCTGCCAATTGACTAATCAATCCTGATTTTTCATCATTAACAATACTCTCTAATATCATTATCAAAATCTGCTTTTTAAGATCATTATTTATATTCTTATTTAATTGTTCCCACAATACAATTACCATATTAACTTCTGCAACATAAGATTGGTTTGAAAATATTTTCTTTACACGCTTAATCCATTCTTCGACTAGTTTATTTCGCTGTTCATCCGTAATATCGCACATTATCAATGCAGACGCGATAAATGTTACAAGTACTTTCTCGAACTGCATTTCAATACGATAATCATCTTTCATCTTTTCACAAAGAATATCAATCACTGTAATAACTTGACCAGCATTAGCCTTTTTATCATTAATATCCTCTAACAAATGATTTATAATTTTGTTCAACTGCAATATTGGTTCGTTTGCATTTTCATTATTCTTAACAATCTTTTGTGCTTCTCCCTTGATCTGCGGTTCAATCATTATTGTCTTTTCATCTATTTTTGTCACAGCAACATCACGAAAATCCATTTTTTGGATCTGCAAATTCTCATTAGAATACGTTTTTTCATCATATATAGAATATAAGTAATCTAAAATAACATGACATCTGTTTTTTATTCCATCATCTCCATAAAGATACGAATTAGCAAAGTATTGTTGCAAATTACATGCACACTTTTCATCTTTCTCATATCGCCTGGTTATTTCTGGAACTCCCATTGATAGCATCATGTGTTTTTCCAACAATTCTTTTGTCGGATTAGAAATAAATTCGCCACTACGATGAATATCAAAATATATTAATTCCATACTGGATGCTAATTCTAATGCATATCCCGGCATTTCTTTTTGATAATTCATCCCTATAGCCTCAATAATAGACAAAAGCAATACGTTGTTTGCCTTTTCATATATAGTATTCTTAACGTATTCTGCTAAGCCTTTAATATATGCACTTTCAGAAGAATTTCTCATAGAATTAATAACAGTCTTCTTTATTACAAAAACAATGTCCGTCAATACCACCGGAAGGTTATGTTCCATGATATCTGCCATCCACAACCATCCATTACCCAAATACACTCTTTTCTTGTTTTCCTTTGGAAAAAAAATTTCTATATTTGTTATCTCATCTGGCTTATTCTCTGCAAATGTCTGTACTGCATTATTAACAAATGATATTGCCCACTCAAGGCCTTTTACGAAGTCACATCTCATAACATACCAGAAAAAAGTGTTATTATACACACCGTTTTCATTATTGTCGAAGTGATTTGCATTGTCAGATAGACCATACGCTCTCACATTATTATGGTCATATCCATCATACCTAAAATGCTTTCTTGACACTCTTTGTCCCCATAATGTTTCCGCTGATTTACATGCCAATTCGGGTAATTCCATAGCAAATAAAAGTGGACATTTTTTCACAACCGCCTTTAGAATCTCTTCAGCAACACTGTCCCTTCTACTAGTTCCAGAGCAATATTCTACTATCATATTTTCAACAAATTCTTTCAGCCATGACTTAGATGACTTGGCCATTTTGGCAACAATAAGGAAAAGCTGCACAATCTCTTCATCATGTTGATAATATGATTTTTCTTCTTTACTCTTTTCTATTAGCTCGTCAATATATCTAATTATTATTTTGTATGCTTTTTCTTCAGTATCCGCAGTTTTATAAAAACAATTTGCATAATCATCACACAGCTTAATAATAGAAGTTCTATTTTTATCTAAACTTATGCGTTCTTCAAAAACCATACCAATTAAATTTTCACGTGCCGCTCCTATCGGTGTTACATTCATTATTAATGCTGGTGAATGATTAATTTTCGCCTCAAATGCATATAAGTTTGTTATATCTAACAATTCTTCAACCACTGTTTCATCGAGTAACTCCTGAAATTCCTTGAAAAACAATCCACAGTATTTTGATTTTACTATCCCAATTTCTGTTTGCTTTTTCCATTTTGCCTCAATACTATTATCCGTTAACAGTGTATATACAAATTTCTCGCGAGCCTCCTGTACAAACAGTTTGTTAGATATCCAAATCTGGTATCGCCTATATATGCAACGTCCGATTTTCTCTATTTCATCAAAAAAAACATTATACGACCCATGACATGCATCAAACGCCTTATCTATATATCGTTCAAAACAAATATCTTCGAAAATATCATATTTCAAACGAATCTTATTCCTGCTTTCGACAATAATTCCTTCTGATTTCAATGCTTCTAGAATATCGCTATCTACAATATCACTATCAACACCAACAACAAAACGACTAGCACGTTCAAAAACAATGCGCTCAACAGTTTTTCTAACATCACTTTGTAAGACACCATATTTTTTGCACTTGTCTTTTAAACAGATGATTCTTTCCCATATGAGATTTCTAAAATTATTCTCGTCGTTAATATTTTCTTCTACAAATCCTCCCGATACAATTAAATTGAGATAAAATGGCACACATAATAAATCCGAATATTTTTTATTCTGCTGTAAGGATAAAATAATGGGATAACTTTTAGCAACCTTATCAATCTCATTTTTCGCCAAATCCGGAATCTCGTATGTTTTGATTCTATATTTTGTATTAATCTTCATAAACGCAGAACTATCAGTAGTTCTACATGAAGTAATAATATATACATTGCTGTATTTATCTGCAAGCCTATATATCTCCTGCAACAACGTAAATGCATTGTCACCACAATCTGCAATAAATTCGATAGCATCAATAAATATATACAGCGGTTTATTTTCTAACCACAAGATTGCATCCTCTACATCACAATCCCACAATTCGTTTACTTTCTTTCCTGTGGACAAATTCTCTGCTCGCGTGACTAATACGTATTCTTTTCCCTTTAACAGTTTTTTGCATACAACTGATTTACCAGAACCAGCATTTCCCTGTATCGATACTAATTTTTCTCGTCCTGCCTGTATCGTTTCAATAATTTCTGACCTGTCAATTTCATATTCACCGTTAATAAGCTCTTCAATATTTTCAAGTTCAATTTCTTTACTTATTTCAATCGCACGCAAAAACTTTTTAATGTTTTCCTTATGAGGTTGTTCTTCTATCACCCCCAGCTTATCCATTATCTTGGAAAAATCCGATGATAGCGTGTTATGTAGTGTTCTTTCACCGCTTGACATAAGGGACTTCGTATGCTCATTATATGCGTATAAAATATCCTCAATAATCTGAGTCATTTGCTTCTTTTCCTCATTCCCTATACGCAGCTCTCTATTCTGCTCAAAAAAGCCCCGAATGATTTCTTGTATTTCTTCCTCTGAAAAAATATGATCCTTATATTTATCCCCCATATCAGTTTTAAATCTATCAAGGCAAGCCTGAACTAAAGGATCATCTGAATCCCAATTATTGATATCAATCTCTTTTCTTTTTAACTTGTCTTTTACAATTAATACCCAACTTCTTCCTGCCTCTTCTAAAGTAACAATAGAGCTAAGCAATCCAATTGCCGCCATTAGATCCATTCGTCAATTACCTTCTCTCTTAATTCTTGTATTCTTATCCTAACCACATTGGTTAAGATGTGGTTAGGTTATTTTCTTACGAAAAATATTTCTGATTTTTACTTGATGGCTTTTCCGGTATAGTCATCTTTAACACACCATTTTTCAGCATAGGTGTTAAATACTTTCTTCTAAAACTTGTCCTGCTATCAAAATCAAATTCATCCATTATTTCTTGGACCGACTTCGGGTCTTTACAAAAATCAATAATCAGCTTATTCACATCCTGACCATTTTGGTTAGGATGATGGTCAGGATGTTGACCATCATCTCTTAACAACCCCAAATACCTATCACAAGCCTTGCAAAGAACCATAATTCCAGCCTCATTAATCTCGTATTCCGGCAATGGTCCATCATACAACGCACAAGCTTCCCTAATCCTCTCAAATCCTCTTCCCCACGCTTCAATCATACCGCTTTTGAAAAAGATATTAGCCAATTTCGGATTATAAGGCTTTGATGAATGCTTCATAAACAACTTGTCTGTAGAATCCAGATTTGGAGGCATCTCACCATCATTCCAAATATATATCTTATCCTCGTAAACGCTAATCTGAATTGGATTGCAACTGCTGTAATCCTTATGAACAATGGCATTCAACAAAATCTCACGGAATGCGTCCTTGTGGAACATAAATTGCTCAATTCTCTGGACTCCCTCATAATCAATCAAGGCCTTCATATATTTTGTATAAACTAAATCAACGGTCTTATCTACCTGCTCTATCAAAGGCCCGTGCACCTCATCCTGATACACCAAATCGGAATCCGATTTTCCAAAATATCCGATTTTGATATAAGAACCTGTTACCCATTTCTCTGGATCTTTATAAAATGCAAGCATTGCTGCTCTTATCAAATATCCATCTTCATCAATTAGGTGCAGGTTATCCATCAAGATAGTATCTTCCACACTGACTTCTTCCTTCGTAAGCCTTCCTCTTTTCACTGCCTTATCTTTAAATAACTGTATTGCATCCTGCTTTAAGTCAGATACTGACAGTTTTGGCAGAGGCACACCATCCCATGTTCTTCCCTGCGTTTTTAACAAAGCTCTTTCCAATTCCTTTCCGGTAATCTCACGCATGGTACTTCCGGAACGATAATAATATTTTCCACGAAAACTTATTAAAGATGGGTATTTATCAACAATTATCTGCAGATACTCAAGTTCGCCTTTATATAACAAATTCACATCTGCAATGATTCCCATTGTATCTGTAATCTTATTAGGAATTCGCTCTAATAAATCTCTTGCATTATCAATACCTACAACATTACCATCGTCATCCGTACCTATGTATATTGTTCCACCGTAGGCATTGGCATATCCACAAATCCATTTCAAATATTCATCCTGCCATGACTCCTTCCACTCTATGGATTGATGTTCTTTTTCCTTCATATATTCACCAACTTTCTTTATTTTTAAAGCATTTTACCGGTTATCATCATCTTCAACATTTACTGGCACTTTGACTAATTCATTTCGTTCTTTAATCCAAATTAATATTTTTACGGCTATAACAACCGACACAATACTACATATACCAATAGCGACCTGTATTTTATGTGCCATAACAAATTTGCCAATCCAAATCACTCCATATGTTATTGCCCATATTGCCACAAATACAACAGTACGAATTATCCAATGAAAAAATGAGCCTACAGATCTTCCAGATATAGAACCGCTTTGATACAAAACACCCACCTTATCATATGCCACACGATATGCTATTTCTCCAATAACTAATAGAATAATCCATTCATAGTACCATTCAATCGGTAACCCTAATGGCTCCGTTATTAAATCAAATATAAACTTAAACATTTATCTCCCTTCTTTCTCCACTTCCGTAAAGAAGTATTCCAATGTATCCACAAACATATTTGCATCAAACAATTCTTTTATCTGACTTCTGCCCATCCACGCAACCTGCGCCACTTCATCTGTTGTAGCATTGCTCAAATCGACCTTTCCATCATACTCGAACAACCAAACATCTACAATTTTATTAACTACTTTACCAAACTCTATTTTCTTTATATCAGACAAAATAACATGTCCTTTTTCCGGTAATAAATCTACCCCTACTTCTTCTCTTACTTCTCTAAGCGCACCTTGCAAACTATCTTCCCCTTTTACCACTGAACCATCCACACATTCCCACACCAAGGGAAATGTTGGTCTGTTTGCCGAGCGCTGTGCAATCAGATACTCTCCCTTTGAATTGCGAATCCATACATGCACCACCAGATGGTATCCGTCTATCGGTAACTGCTCACCTCTAACATGATTCTTCCCAAGAAGTTCCCTATTTTCATCATACAAATCCCAAATTTCCGCATCAGGTACATATTCCACAATATCGCCAAAATCTGCATTTAGAGTCTTACATATCTTACTTAGGATTGTAAGGCTTACTTCTTCATCACGACGTAATTTTGTCATCGTGTTAGGAGCAATTTCTGCCTTTTTACGCAAATCAGATTTGCTCATTTTTTTATCCACTAATAATTTCCATAATTTGTTATATGACACAGCCATAGTATTCGCTCCTATCTATTCACATAAATCTTTTTCTGCTTCATATCTACCTTTGCAACAGCACCATACTGTAACGCACATCGTGGCATAGAATGTCCGAAATTCACATTATAAACAATCGGAAGTTTCTCATTGTCTATCACTCTAATAAGAATATCTTTATATTCCTGATAATAAGCTTCATCCTGTGGTTTTCCAACTAATACACCATTTACCACGTCGAATACTCCCTTTTCTTTCAGTAATAACACTTCTCTTTCAAACAATTCAGGAGTCGGTTTTTCTTCGCAGGTTTCTATAAATAGAATTTTCCCAATCCACTCTTCCTTATTTGGAAACAGATCATATCTTTCACAAACTTCCTTTTCATCTTCATATCTGCTATTAGTCAATACACCATAAAGGCTTTCCAAACATCCACCTAATAATCCTCCTTGGAAAATTTCACTTCCCTGGAGAAGTTCAAACCCACGTTCTTCCTTATGAGTTTTTCTTTCTGTTCCTATTGCGGCTCTTGAAAAATCTTCTCTTTCTTCATACCAAGTATCACTGGATATAATTTCATCAGATTCATTACCTTCCAAATAACTCTCAAATGCCCTTTTGGTATATGGTAACATCTCATCTGCAATTTCTCCCAAATCACAAATAAAGTTTGGCCCGTAATAAGTAGACAAGCCCAATTTATAAAACATCAAATGATTGATAGTAGTGTCTGAGAATCCTGTAAATAATTTTGGATGCTCCTCTACCGCCTTTATAAACTCTTCATCTTCCATCAGATAAGGCAAAAGTCTGTATGTATCATCACCACCAATTGCACAAATAATCCCTGCAATAGAATTATCCAGAAATGCATCTTTTAGGTCTTTCGCCCTTGCTTGCGGGTGAGTTTGCAAATATTCAATACCCTTCAAAGCATTAGGCATAAATACCGGCTCCAAACCATATTCTTTTAATCTCTTTACGCCAATCTCAATATTATGACTGCAAAATTCTTCACCAAGCATTCCACTTGACAAGCTTACAATCGCTACTTTGTCACCTTTTCTTAATTTTCTTGCATATTGCATACAGACATCCTCTCTCTTTGCTAAAACACTGTCCGCTTTTATACTTCTTCAATTTCATAAATACGTACAATTTTATCAATTATTGACTTCATATCTTCTACAAGAGACTGGCTACTATATATAATCTCCTCCCTTAATTCATACTTCCTTTTTATCCTTTTATCATTATTATATCTATCAAAGAAATCATAATAATACGCCATATATTCCTCTGGTAGCATATTTAATTCTATTACTGGCTGAGCATGCTTGCATGGCTTTCCATTTATAATGACATGGAGTGCTGATGCATAAATGCGCTTCAATTCTAGATAGATAGGCTCGTATAATCCATTTTCATAATCAACACAAACTTCACTTGAATACATACCTTCATTTCTTAATAAGTTCTCAATATCCTTAGTAAGATTTAATTCTCTTATAATTTGTACCGATTCTACTAGTACTTCCTCTTCCCATTCGTTACCTTCGCGGTCAGTATGATAAGCAATACCATCAATAATATTCCCATATATTTTTTCATAAGCTTCTGTAAAAATATCTACAATAATTTGATTAGCTACTGCAACAGGTTTTATATTATTATACTCTTGTATAACTTCATACAAATAATTACACTTATTTTGTATTTCTTCATTTAATCCAAATTTATACGATTCACAAACTACTTGTTTTAAAATGTCCGCTTTTATATTTATCAATATTGACCAGTCAAAAGTTGTATATGTTTTAATTTCATCAAGTAATGGCTGATATATTTGATTTTTGCGTTCAACAGCCATTGATGATTGTTTTTTTCCTTTAATCACACCACCAAACCATCCGCCTATACCACCTATAGCAAGCAGTATTGTTCCTGACACAATATCTTTTAAAACTTCATTCCAATCCATTGTTTTTGCCTCCTGAATTCAAAGCACACACTTTCTTTGTCACTAGACAATTAGCAAATATCCCCTTTTACAATTCTACCAACACATCTTCATCAAAATAATAAATATTCTCTTTCTTATACCCATATTTTGAATCAGGAAATGCTATATGTGGCTCAAAAGTAAAATAATTCATCGCTACAAGTTTCGCCTTATTTCCTTTTTCAATATAAATTCTGTCACTCTTAACTTTCGCAATGGAATGTCCTAGATTACCCATAAAATCAAGATTCACAAATCCGTTTTCAACTATGAACTCATTCATATGATAATATAGTTCTTCAAAAGTGGTTCCTTTTGTAACAAAACGAAATAATTCTGCATGTAGCTTATCTTCCATTTGCAAACCACTTTTCCACTCTTGGTTCTGAATTAACTCTATATCATCTACAACCTCACCATTTTCTACAATAATAGTTCTAGCATAATCTCCCCAGATATTACCTACCTGTGGACTTAAATCAATTGTTATAATATCATTATTTTCTATAATTTTATCCGAAGTTACATATTGCTTTCCAGATACGGAAACCGTTGTTTCATCTCCTGCGAATACAAATGCACCAACATCCCAATACCAGAAAGAGTCTGCACCTAACTCCATCAGTTTTTCCTCACATAGTTTTCGAATATCAAATAACTTCATACCCGGCTTAATAATCTTTTTTATATATGCTATAGTCTGTTTTGCAGTCTGCTGTATCTGACTATAAGATTGCTTTTGTATTTGCAGATATTTTTCAATCAACTTTGGTTGTATCAATGGATAAGTCCAATTTTCTGGTAATTCATCCATAAGTACCACCTTCTCCATCTCGCAATGAAGTTCACCTGAAAATTCTCTTATTTCTGCAAAACATAATAATCCAAATGATTCCTCTCCGTTTTCATTTATACTGTTCTTACCTGTGACAGAATATACACATAGCTGTTCTATATCAAACTTAACGGCACCTGTTTCTTCTTGAAGTTCTCTTTTAGCAGTCTCCAAAATATCTTCCCCTTCTTCACGATGTCCACCTGGAACTTCATATGTATCGCGTTCTTTATGTTTACACATTACCCACTTCCCATTACTCTGTGAAATAATCACTGCAAACTTCAATAAATCGTCATCAACTGTATCATAAAAATTCACTTCTAACATATCACCTTTCTCCTTCCCACTCTGCCATGAATTCCTCAAGATAGGATTCCATGATAAATTGTCTATGCCAAGCTTTCTCCTTTGCAGCATCCGTATTCATCATATCCTTTAGCAATAGTAACTTTTCGTAAAAATGATTAATGCTTGTAGAATTTTGATTTTGCTGATACTCTTTTTTACTCATATTAATCAAAGGTTTTATCTCCGGATCATAAATCTTTCTACCTTTACTACCACCATAAGCAAATGCTCTTGCAATTCCAATTGCTCCGATTGCATCCAGCCTGTCCGCATCCTGCACGCATTTACCTTCTATCGTACTTGGCACAACTGAATCGTTTCCTGCAAATGATACTTCCTCTATAATCTTACACACAGTTTCAATAATTTCATTATCCACACCGTTGCCTTTCATAAAATCAACTGCCTTTCTCTTCGAAGCATAAGTTTCCGGTGAAAGCTTGGCATCATCTACATCGTGTAATAATGCTGCTAACTGCACAATCTGCATATCCGCATTTTCCTGCTTTGCAATTTCTACCGCCAACCGATAAACCCTAATGGTATGATGGTAGTCATGCCCACTGGAATCAGCAGCAAATATTTGTTTCACATATGTTATAGCATTTTCTATCATAATACCTGTCTCCAATATCATCACAACCCTTCTTTGATATAAAAATCTTGTAATACCAATCAAAAACATTCCATCTATATGTGAATAATATCCATAATAAATCATTTAATCTATACTGTTACAGAATTCCTCGATTTCTTCTCTCCTGCATTCCAAATCTTCCTTATATTCCACCGAACACAAACCAAGTCTATCACAACATTCAATTTCCATATGTCCATAAAAATGTTCTATGGTTGCAATAATCCTCTCACATTCCTTCATTCCCGGTCCAGTTCTTAATGCAATAACATATCCCTTCTTACCACTACTTATCTTGGCATGCGGTTCATGTGTGTTACACCACGGAGTGCATCTATCAATAAAAGATTTAAATTCTCCTGGTACATCTGCCCAATACGACGGAGAGACAGATATAACAATATCAGCCCATTCATATTGCTCAATTATCCTATCAACATCGTCATTCTGAACACATTTTGCTGTATTATGACAAGTTCTACATCCTTTGCAAAATTTTATATCATAATCATCAATACATATGTTTTTAACATCATGTTTCTTTTCCAGACAAACCGTAACTATATTAACAATTTCTGCTGTTGCTCCATTTCTTACAGGACTACAATTCATTACCAATACTTTCATTTTGGCCTCCGTTTTCATGTACCATATTTTATATGATATCACAGAATCACTACATCATCAATAGCAATCGCAACTTCTTGCGATTGTTTCCTGATTTTCAATATATAAATTCAGGTACGTAAAATGAATCGGGGATATGCAGAGGAATCATCTTACTCTGCCCCTATCCCTCCTCTTATCTTCCACCTTTCCTTTATCAACATCTCTACCAACACTTTCATCATAAATTTTTACATACTTAACCAATGTCATCTTTTTATTTACAACTATTTCCTCTCCAGTCCTGACAAAGTCGCATTTCTCGTATAAATGACAATTGCCTGTTTCCTGCTTAATCGTATCTAAACGCCATTCTATTGTATTCGGATAAATGCCAAATAATTGTTCTATCACCGTGCTCGCAATCCCTTTATTTTGAAATTTTGGAATTATGAAAATAGGAGATATCCAATTAACATTTTCATACACCTTTTTGCCTTGATGCCATCTGACTCTCACACCTCCAACTTTTTCTCCATGAAACACAATGAAGTAAAAATCTGAATTTTCCTCAATAATCTTCTCTGTTACTCTTTTCAGGCTTTCTTTTGCCGGACTTGTATCATCATCTTGATATTTTTCATATAATGGCATAAACGCTTCTACCTGTAGTCTGTGCAGACACTCTGCTTCATCTTCTGTTACCAATTTCAATTCAATTGAATCATTCATTCCATGCACCTCTTTCACGCAAAAAAATCGCACCAAACATTCATTGTCCAGTGCGATAATTCCAATTTACGATGTAATATATATTAACACATCACTTACATTCTGGTTTTATGCACTAGACTAATAGACCTACCGGCTATAAGTCAATGCATTAACCCTGCAAAGCTTATAACACAGTATGTCTATAATACATGTACATATAACGTCTTGAATGTAAGTTCTGATTCATTTGTATGCTCTCCTTGTAATTTTGGTGATAAGTATACTATCCATATTCTCTTGTGTCAATAAAATTTTTATTTCAAACCATAAAAAAACTTTCCATTACTCAATTCACAAATAGAGCCAAACTAGAGCCATTTGATAAAACAAACGCCGGAAGCCCGCATAAATACAGGCTTTCGGCATTTTAATCCGTTATTCAAACTCAATCGTTCCAGGTGGTTTACTCGTCAAATCATAGAATACTCTATTTACCCCACGAACCTCATTAATAATTCTACTCATTACTGTCTGTAATACCTCAAATGGTATTTCTGCTGCTTCCGCTGTCATAAAGTCAACTGTGCGGACTGCTCTTACTGCAACAGCATAATCATAAGTTCTTTCGTCGCCCATTACACCAACTGAACGCATATTTGTAAGTGCTGCAAAATACTGGTTAGGCATCCAAGGTGCCTCTTTGCCATTTGCTTCCTTATAAGATTTTGCTGCTTTGTCAACCTCTTCGCGGTAAATTGCATCAGCATCCTGTACAATTCGTACCTTTTCTGCTGTTACATCTCCAATGATTCTGATTCCAAGCCCTGGGCCCGGGAATGGCTGACGATATACTAAATAATCAGGTAAGCCAAGTTCAAGACCTGCCTTACGGACTTCATCTTTAAACAGATTTCTAAGCGGCTCAATAATGTCCTTGAAATCAACATGTTCAGGAAGTCCTCCGACATTGTGGTGTGATTTAATTACTGCTGATTCTCCACCAAGACCTGATTCCACGATATCAGGATAAATAGTTCCTTGCGCAAGGAAATCTACTTTACCTATCTTCTTAGCTTCCTCTTCAAATACTCTTATGAATTCTTCGCCAATAATTTTACGTTTATGTTCAGGTTCTGTAACACCTGCGAGCTTCTCATAGTAACGCTCGGCTGCATTTACTCTGACGAAATTAATCTCGAAAGCTCCGCCTTTACCAAATACACTTTCAACTTCATCTCCCTCGTTTTTACGAAGAAGTCCATGGTCTACGAATACACAGGTAAGCTGTGGTCCCACGGCTTTAGCAAGTAATGCTGCAAGAACTGATGAATCAACACCACCTGATAATGCAAGTAATACTTTACCGTCACCAACTTTTTCCCTTACTTCCTTGATTGCATTTTCAACGAATGAATCCATTCTCCAAAGTCCCTGGCAGCCACATACATTTCTAACGAAATTGTAAAGCATTTTGCTGCCTTCCTGTGTGTGAAGAACTTCAGGATGGAACTGGATTGCATAAAGGTTTTTGTCCTGATTTTCTGCTGCTGCAACAGGACAATCTGCTGTATGTGCAGAAATCTTAAAGCCTGGAGCTACATTTGAGATGTAATCAAAATGACTCATCCAGCAAATAGTTTTCTCTTCTACATTTGCAAATAATGGCGAACTCTTATCTACCATTACCTCTGTTTTACCATATTCACGTACAGGTGCTTTTTCAACTTTACCACCAAGGACATGCTGCATAAGCTGAGCGCCATAGCACAATCCAAGTACAGGAATACCTAATTCAAATAATTCTTTCTTATATGTTGGCGAGTCTGCTTCATAACAACTATTTGGCCCACCTGTTAAAATGATTCCCTTAGGGTTCATTTCTTTGATTTTCTCAAGTTCTGTTCTGTAAGAATAAATCTCACAATATACATTACATTCACGAACACGTCTTGCAACTAATTGGTTGTACTGTCCACCGAAGTCCAGAACAATTATCATCTCTTTTTCCAAGCCCGTTTCCTCCTAAAATATTTTCAAATCAAATTCGTTTTGATATTCTAAAATGTATTTCTAACACTTTATTAAGTATAAGAAAAAAGACAGGCAATGTCAAGCAACATCACCTGTCATAAATATTAAATCTGAATATATCATTTTCTGTATGAAACAGAAACTATATTTTCCGCTGTATAATCTTATGCTTCATAATCTTATACTTTATTATTTTACACTTTATAATCTTATGCTTCCTCAGCCCTCATCTTTTCTTCCTGTTCTTTCTGGATATCAGGGAATGCTGAAAGCATTGGTTCAAGATTTACATCATCTTTCTTAATCTTACGTTTTGTATAGTTTCTAGTAATTTTAACAACTGTTCCTGACAATGCCAATACACCGATTAAGTTAGGAATGGCCATAAGACCGTTAAGTGTATCTGCTATACTCCATGCAAGACTTAGGTTAAGTGTTGCGCCCACTACGATGAAGCATACGAATATGACTTTATAGAATACCATTGATTTTGTTCCAAATAAATATTCAATCGCCTTTGTTCCATAGAAAGACCAGCCAAGAACTGTTGAAAATGCAAACAATAAAATCGCAATTGCTAACAATTTTGCAGCCACATCACCAAACTTCTGTGAAAATGCATATGTAACAAGAGATACACCATTAATTTGTTCAACTTTAACAGAATCTAAGACTACGTTGCCATTTGAATCTTTAACTGTTTTACCATTTGAATCCTTTGCTGCATTTCCCTTAATTGACATTATATTTGTATATATGTAATCATCTTCAGTTCTGTCCTCTTTCTTAGAAGCCTTTACATAATAAGAATTTCCATAGGCCTTCAGTTCAAGATATTCACCATCTGCCGGTGCCTCTGTATACAATTTAGCATTTCCATCGCTATCAACATCTATAACTAATGTGCTGTACTCTTTATCTATAAGTGGAACTTCTTTGTCTTCATCAATATGTTCAGCTATGCTGAATGTCTGACTGTCTGTTGTAATATTTGCAAATACTTTTGCCTGTGATTTTGCATCTGAACTGCTTGATAATAATACAAATGCTGTTAATGTGCAGACAATTATTGTATCAAAAAATACTTCGAAAATACCCCACATCCCCTGGATAACAGGCTCTTTAACGTCTGATGATGAATGAACCATTACTGAAGAACCAAGACCTGCTTCATTCGAGAATACGCCTCGCTTAAAGCCCATTGTAGCAGCTCTCTTTATTACATAACCGCCGATACCACCGCCTACTGCTGACACATTAAATGCATCTTTGAAAATACTTCCAAATACATATGGTATCTGTCTATAATTTATGAAGAAAATAACAAGTGCACCAATAATGTAGGCTAATGCCATAAATGGTACAAGTTTCTCTGTAACTCTGCCTATACGTTTAATTCCACCTATTACAACGAGTGCTGCAATTACTGCAAGAATAATACCCATAACAATAGTAGGTATTCCGAAATTACTATGCATCGCATCTGCAATTGAATTGACCTGAGTCATATTACCAATACCAAATGATGCAAGTACACAGAAAATTGCAAATAATATTGCAAGGAATTTGGCAATTTTCTTCATTCCTTTTTTACTTCCAAGACCATTCTCCAGATAGTACATTGCACCACCTGACCATTCGCCATACATATTCTTTCTTCTATAATAGATACCCAGAACATTTTCAGAAAAATTAGTCATCATTCCGAAAAATGCTGACACCCACATCCAGAATATAGCTCCCGGTCCACCAATTGTAAGTGCAGTTGCAACACCGGCTATATTACCTGTACCTATCGTGGCAGCTAATGCTGTAGAAAGTGCCTGGAACTGTGAAATTGCTTTCTTATCCTTTGTTTTTGTTACGTGTCTCTTCTTAAATATTGCGAAAAATGTTTCATCGCCAACGATTTTCGCTCTTACTATCTGGAAAAATCCCGTTCTGATACTCATCCAGATACCGGTCGAAATAATCAGAATAAGCATAGGTATACCCCATACCCATTCGTTAATTACACCATTTATTCTGGCTACCTGATTAACAAATGTATGCATTTTCTTTTTCTCTCCTTAATTTTCATAGATTATATGTGAAATATATAAAACCACTTCTGACTAAAAACACAATATCCTAATTATACATAAAATATCATTAATTATGCAAGTAGTTTCTGACATTTTTCTACATAAATCATCAGCTTGCAGATTACGGATTTTGTTTCAATCTACATATATAATGCTTCAGGTACATTTACTTATCTTCTAAATATTTCTTCAGATATTTACCGGTATATGATTTCTTATTCTTCACAACCTCTTCTGGTGTTCCCTTTGCGATAACCGTTCCGCCATTATCTCCACCCTCAGGTCCTATGTCGATAATATAATCGGCTACTTTAATTACATCTAAATTATGTTCGATAACTACAACTGTATTTCCGTCATCAGATAATTTTCTTAAAATTTCCACTAATTTATGAACGTCTGCAAAATGAAGTCCTGTTGTAGGTTCATCAAGAATATAGATTGTCTTGCCTGTTCCTCGTCTGCTAAGTTCTGTAGCTAACTTAACTCGCTGTGCTTCACCACCCGATAATGTAGTTGATGGCTGGCCTAATTTAATATATGAAAGTCCTACATCATATAATGCCTGAATTTTACGATAAATTGATGGAACATTTTCGAAGAATTTAAGTGCCTCTTCAACAGTCATATCAAGCACATCAAAGATACTCTTGCCTTTATACTTAACTTCTAAAGTTTCTCTGTTATAACGCTTTCCTCCACACACTTCGCAAGGCACATATACATCCGGTAAGAAATGCATTTCTATCTTAATTATACCATCACCTGAACAAGCCTCACACCTTCCGCCTTTGACATTGAAACTGAATCTGCCTTTCTTATAGCCTTTCATTTTAGCATCTGATGTGCTTGCAAATAAATCCCTAATCTGGTCAAATACACCTGTATATGTCGCAGGATTAGAACGTGGTGTTCTTCCTATCGGAGACTGGTCAATGTTGATTATCTTGTCTAGCTGCTCTGTACCCTCAATTGTATCATGATTACCAGGTATAGTTCTTGCTCTGTTAAGTTTCTTAGCTAATGCTTTATAAAGGATCTCATTTACAAGCGAACTCTTTCCGGAACCCGATACACCGGTTACGCATGTCATAATACCAAGCGGAAAATCCACATTGATATTCTTCAGATTATTCTGTCTTGCACCTTTTACTGTAATCCAGCCTGTAGGCTCTCTTCTGGTGTCTGGAACAGGTATCTTTATACGTCCGCTAAGATACGCTCCTGTAATTGAATTCTCATTCTGCATAATCTCCTCTGCCGTACCCTCTGCCACGACCTGTCCACCATATTCGCCTGCCCCCGGACCTATGTCTATGATATGGTCTGCTGCTAACATTGTATCTTCATCATGTTCTACAACTATTAATGTATTTCCCAAATCTCTCAGATGTGTAAGTGTATTAATGAGTTTATCGTTATCCCTCTGATGTAATCCGATACTAGGCTCGTCTAAGATATAAGCAACCCCCACAAGTCCTGAACCAATCTGTGTAGCAAGTCTTATTCTCTGCGCCTCACCACCAGACAATGATGCTGTACCACGCGACAATGTCAGATAATCAAGACCTACGTCCATTAAGAATTTAATTCTTGCTTTGATTTCTTTAAGAATCTCACCTCCTATGAACTTCTGTCTGTCAGTTAATTCCATATCCTCTAAGAATTTATGCAAATCTCTTATAGACATCGATGTTATCTCATGGATATTTTTATCAGAAACAGTTACTGCAAGTGAAGATTTCTTAAGTCGCTGGCCTTTACATTCCTTACAAGGCGTAATCGTCATAAATTCCTCATATTCCTGTTTCAATGTCTCAGAACCTGTTTCTCTGTATCTTCTCTCTTCATTTTTAATAAGTCCCTCAAATGCCACATCATATATACCCTCGCCTCTTTGACCACGATAGTATACTTTCACACATCTGCCATTTGTTCCGTTAATGATTACATCTTTTGCTGTTTCGCTTAACTCCTCAAATGGTGTATCTAACGAAAAGTTATATTCCTTAGCAATCGCTTCTAAGATTGCATGTGTATAGCTACCATCTTTGCCACTTGACTGCCAGCCCATTGCCACGATTGCTCCATCATTTATACTGATTGATTTATCAGGAATCATAAGGTCTACGTTAAATTCCATCTTATAGCCTAATCCATAACATGATGGGCATGCACCAAAAGGATTATTAAACGAAAAACTTCTTGGTTGTATCTCATCAATGCTAATCTCACAATCAGGGCACGAGAAACTCTGACTGAAATTCATAGGCTTACTGCCAACCACATCTACAACCATAAGTCCGTCAGCTATATCAAGTACAGTTTCTATGGAATCTGTGAGACGTTTCTCTATTCCCTCTTTGACAACCAGTCGGTCTACAACTATTTCAATATTATGCTTCTTATTCTTCTCAAGCTTTATTTCTTCACCTAAATCATACATATTGCCATCAATCTGTACTCTTACATATCCAGCCTTCTTAGCACGTTCTAAGACTTTAACGTGTTCACCCTTACGTCCTCTTACTACTGGTGCTAATAACTGAATCTTCGTTCTCTCCGGCAATGTCATAATCTGGTCTACCATCTGGTCTACCGTCTGCTTTGATATCTCTCTTCCACATTTAGGGCAATGTGGTATACCTATTCTTGCATATAATAATCTGAAATAATCATATATTTCCGTAACAGTTCCCACCGTAGAACGTGGATTTCGGTTAGTTGATTTCTGGTCTATCGAAATAGCAGGTGACAACCCCTCTATGCTTTCTACATTAGGTTTCTCCATCTGACCTAAGAATTGTCTTGCATATGATGACAGTGATTCCATATATCTTCTCTGTCCCTCAGCATATATCGTATCGAATGCAAGTGTAGATTTACCAGAGCCACTAAGTCCCGTAACTACCACAAATTCATTTCTAGGAATATTCAAATCAATATGCTTAAGATTGTGTTCTGCTGCCCCTTTAATCTTTATAAATTGTCTCCCTGACTTATTTTTATCATTGACTTCTTTCACAATTTACCTCATTTCTACATATCTCTTAACTGCTCTTTTAGTTTAATCATCTGGTCACGCAGGTCTGCTGCTGCCTCAAAGTTAAGTTCCGAAGCGGCTTTCTGCATTTCCTTCATAATCTTATTAATAAGCTTCTCTATTTCTTTCCTGCTCATTGATTCAGGATCTTTTTCTAACTTATCAACCGTCTCAACAGCTTCTTTCGTGATGCTTATTCTTTCTCTTACCGCTTTCTTAATGGTTGTCGGCGTAATTCCATGCTCCTCATTATATTTTTGCTGTATACTTCGTCTTCTATTCGTCTCGTCTATGGCTACTCTCATAGAATCAGTTATCTTATCAGCATACATTATAACATGTCCCTCTGAGTTTCTCGCTGCTCGTCCTATCGTCTGGATGAGTGAAGTCTCTGACCTTAAGAAGCCTTCTTTATCAGCATCTAATATTGCTACTAATGTAATCTCAGGTATATCTAATCCCTCCCTTAAAAGGTTGATACCGACTAATACGTCAAATACATCAAGCCTCATATCTCTTATAATCTCAGTTCTCTCTAGTGTGTCTATATCAGAATGTAGATATTTTACCCTGATTCCGACTTCTTTCATATAGTCTGTCAAATCTTCTGCCATTCGCTTGGTAAGTGTCGTTACTAATACTTTATTCTTCTTCGCAACTTCTTTATTTACCTCACTAATTAAGTCATCTACCTGACCTGCTACTGGCTTAACTGTTACTTCCGGATCTAATAATCCGGTAGGTCTGATAATCTGTTCAGCCCTTAACAATTCGTGTTCCTCTTCATATACATTCGGTGTAGCCGACACGAATAACATCTGATCTATTTTACTTTCAAATTCTTCGAAATTAAGTGGTCTGTTATCTTTAGCCGATGGAAGTCTGAAGCCATAATCTACAAGTGTCGTCTTTCTGGACTGGTCACCCGCATACATTCCCCTTACCTGCGGAATCGTAATATGCGATTCATCTACAATCATAAGGAAGTCATCTGGAAAATAATCTAATAATGTATGCGGTGTTGCTCCCGGTTCTAATCCTGCTAAATGTCTTGAATAGTTCTCTATTCCCGAACAGAAGCCTGTCTCCCTCATCATCTCTATGTCAAAATTAGTTCTCTCTGCAATTCGTTGTGCCTCTAATAATTTATCCTCACTTTTGAAGTATTCTACACGCTCTGCCAATTCCTTCTCAATACTTTTAGCTGCAAGTTCAATCTTCTCTTTAGGCACTACATAATGTGAAGCCGGAAATATTGCGATATGCTCTAACCTGCTCTTAATCTCGCCTGTCAATGTGTCAATCTCTGTTATTCTGTCAATCTCATCTCCAAAAAACTCAACTCTTACTGCATTTTCAGATGATGTTACCGGAAATATCTCCACGACATCGCCACGTACTCTGAATGTTCCACGCTTGAAGTCCATATCATTTCTAGCATATTGTATATCTACTAATTTTTTTAACACTTCATCTCTGTCCTTAACCATTCCCGGTCTTAATGATAACACCATATTCTGATAGTCTATAGGACTTCCCAGACCATATATACAAGATACACTTGAGATTATTATTACATCTTTTCTCTCTGATAATGCAGCTGTTGCTGAATGTCTTAACTTATCTATCTCTTCATTAATTGATGAATCCTTCTCTATATAAGTGTCTGTTGATGGTACATATGCTTCCGGTTGATAATAGTCATAATAACTGACAAAGTACTCTACTGCATTTTCAGGGAAAAATTCCTTGAATTCCCCATATAACTGTGCCGCCAAAGTCTTATTATGAGCTAGTACAAGTGTAGGCTTATTAAGCTGCTCGATTACATTTGCCATCGTAAATGTCTTACCTGAACCTGTTACACCCAGCAGTGTTTCAAACTGATTTCCCTCTTTAAAACCTTTAACAAGCTCTTTAATCGCCTGTGGCTGGTCCCCCGTAGGTTTATATTCTGATACAAGTTTAAACTTCTTATCCATATTTCTGACCTTTCAAACTTATTTATAAATTAACTTAATTTCACTATAATACGTTTTTCAAACATACATTCATTTCACTATAATACGTTTTTTGAACATACATTCATTTCACTATAATACATTTTTCGAACATACATTCGTTTCACTATAATATAGCACATATTTTTATAAAATGCTACTACTCTTTAATAAAACTCCATAACATCCCATAACAAATAAGAGCTTTTATACTTAACAAAATAGGAAAGTGAAAAATTTCTTAATTCATTATGTATAAAAGCTCTTTTTAAATTAATCTAATCCTTTTACAACTTCGATTGCCTTTGTAAGCTGTGGGTCATCTGGATGTTTTAACGCCCATACATTTGTAACATCTTCAGGAAGTTTTACTTCGTAATCAGGTTCAATACCTATTCCATGAATGTTACTGTCATCTGGAAGATAGTATTTACCAATTGTAAGTTTAATTGCAGTTCCATCACTAAGTCCGAATGTTGACTGCATTATGCCCTTACCAAATGTCTTGGTTCCAACTAGTTTACCTCTGTCATAGCATTTAACTACACCTGCAAATACCTCTGATGCACTTGCACTATTCTCATTTACCAATACACAAAGCGGCATATCTGTTATAAGTCCGTCATTCTCTGTATAATATCTCTCCTGCTCTCCATCTTTAGTCTCGCTATAGAGAAGTAGTTTATCTTTTGGCAGGAAGTAATTAAGAATTGCCTGTATACACTCTAACTGTCCACCCGGGTTATCTCTAAGGTCAACAATTATTCTTTCCATACCCTGTGATTTCAAATCATTAATAGCTTCTTCAACCTGTTCCGTAGACGTTCCCGTAAACTGGTCTATAATGATATATCCAATATTATCTTCAAGCATTTCATAAGATACCACATCTATAAGAACTTCTCTTAATTTCATATCAGCATCTATGGTTTCTTCGCCTCTTTTAAGCTGCATCTTGACTTCTTTGCCTTCTTCACCTTTAATATCAACTAATAACTCATCTAAGGTTTCATCCGTAAGAACATTGTCATTTATCGAATATATCGTATCCCCGGATTCTATTCCCGCATCTTTAGCCGGCGAATCATCATATACCTTAGTTACCGTAATTACTTTAGTTTCATTATTCTGTGTAACAGATATTCCGAGTCCCACATATTCACCCTCTGATGACTGTTTAAGTGATTCAACCTCGTCCTTTGTATAATATACGGAATATGGATCATTTAATGATTCTAACATTCCCTTATACATTCCCTCTGTTAGTATGTCATTATCAACATCTTCCATAAAATATTTATCAATATATTGTTTAATAATCGAAGATTTGCTGCTTCCTGTAAGTGCTGATGTACCGACATTATCTGAAATCTTTCCTGACTCAGTAAGTTCATTCTCAATAATATTAGATAATATTATCAATATAAATACAACGGCAATTCCCCAGATAACACCTGTTATAAGTCCTGCAAAATATGACTTCTTACCGTGTTTATTTCCGTTATTTCCATTATTATAAGCATTATTTCCTTTGAAATTGTTTCCATTGTTATAACCGTTATTTCCCGTAAAGTTATTACCACCATATTGGTTTACCGAACTATAATTGCCATTTCCAGTGTAGTTATTTCCATTATTATATCTCTGGTTCTCCGAATAGTTATTTCCGTAATAACGATTTGAACTATTTATATCATCTTTATTTTCATTATCCATTTTATTCTCCATTCCGCATTTAAAATTGCTATAGTTTAACCAATATAATTATGTGGATTAACATATGCCGGTGGCCAGCTTCCGTCATAAGTTCCTATTCCGAAATGCAAATGTGGACCGCTTGTCTGTCCTGTCAGACCGACATAACCTATTACCTGTCCTGCTTCAACATAATCTCCACCTGAAACTATATAATATGCCATGTGCATATACACGCTTATAAGATTATCACCATGATTTATAACTACCCAGTTTCCTGCTGAACTGCTACGTGTTGCCCATGCAACTACACCGCTTGCCGTAGCTACAATAGGTGTTCCGACAGGTGCACCTATATCAATACCTTTATGGAATTCACTGCTAGAGGAATTACCAAATGGATCCCCACGCAGACCATAATCAGATGTTATTCTTCTCGAACTTGGACAAGGCCATACAAAAGAACCGCTACTACTGTTATTGTTGTTATTGTTACTGTTATTATTATTTGTATTATTCTGTCTGTTTAACTCTTCCTGTCTGCGTCTCTCTTCCTCTTCCCTTTTCTTTCTTTCCTGCTCTTCTTTGAGTTTTCGTTCAGCCTCCTGCATTGCAGCAATAAGCTGTTTCTGGTCTTCGATATCTGCTTTCATTGCTTCGGCTTCACTCTCAGCATCTGATATCTCCTGCTGGGTTGCTGCAAGCTGAACACGTTTTGCTTCAACTAACTTCTCCATTGAATCCTGCTCTGCACTTGCTTCTTCTAATAGAGTCTGGAGATTATCTTTTTCTGTCTGAAGAGAAGCCTTTGTCTCTTCTATCTGCTTCTTCGTCTCTCGCATCTTATCAAGCATATTTCTATCATATGTAGTTAATTCCGAAATATACTCTGCTTTATTCAGGAAATCTCCAAGACTTCCTGAACCTAACATCATCTCCATATACTGAGTCTGTCCATTTTCATACATGAATCTGATTCTTAACTTCATAGATTCATACTGTGACTGGATATCTTCCTCCTGTGCAGCAAGCTTGACATTTATTTCATCAATTTCTGTCTGCTTAGCTGTTGCCTTATCATTCAAATCTACAATCTTAGCCGTTATCTCTTCTAGCTTACTATCCATTGTCTTGATATATTCATTCATATCATTTTTCATAGTCTCAAGCTTGTCTAATGTATTCTGGATATCGTCTAAATTATTCTCCATATCCTGCTGTTTCTTCTTCTCTTCATCGATACTGGTTGCTTTAAGAGGCTGTGCAAGTCCGATAACCATTGCGCTTGCAATGAGTACACACACTAAGCCTAACAATCTTTTTTTCAAATCAAATCATCCTTTCGAGACTTCCACACACTTTCTATCTGTTTACATTTATAAGTATATCTTCTGATAGGTACCATATTAATCTTCATTATCAGATTTTATGATACCGCCTTTATACATTCAGATGTTTTCTGATTGTAATCATACTACCTGTAAGACCAATTCCCGCACCTACAATTAATGCCATTGGCAAAATAAATGAGAATATAGTTGCTGAACTGATAAATGATACCTGGCTTGTAAATGTCTGGAACTGTGACATAAGGTACACAATTACCTTCTGGTATATACCCATAAGAACAATTACAGGAAGTATAGCTCCGATTAAACCGATAATTATACCCTCAACTATAAATGGGGCTTTTACAAACATATCTGTTGCACCGATTAATTTCATAATTCGAATTTCTTCTTTTCTGACTGTAATACCAATCATAACTGTATTACTTATAAGGAAGATACCTACTGCTAACAGAATTATGATTATGGCTACTGATATGTATCCAACCATTTTCGCAAAATCTGTAAGTGTATTAGCAGTTACCGGAGAATCATTAACTTTTCTTACTCCGTCTAATGATTTAAGATAAGATACTAATGCATCCTGCATCGTTAAATCATTCAGGTATATCTCATAATTTGCTGAGCTTTTAAGTGGATTGTCATCTTTAAATCCCTCTGCAAGGTCTAAATCATCTTTAAAATATTGCTTACTAAAGTTGTCCCACGCTTCAGCTGCAGAAGTATATTTTATCCGGGATACTTCTACTCTCTTCTTTATCTTATCTCCTATGTCCTTTATCTGGTCTTCTGTCACATCATCATTAAAAAATACTGTAACACAGACTGAATCCTCAGCCTCTTTAACCATATATTGAAAGTTGGCAATAATAGCATAAAATACACCCATAAGAAATATACAGGCTGCTATCGTACCAATCGATGCCAGTGAGAAAAGTTTATTTCTCTTTATATTCTTTATACCTTGTCCACAATTGTATGCAAATGTACTAACCTTCATAAATGTATTCACCTTTTTTCTCGTCGCTAAGTATTACGCCTTTATGCATTGTAATTACACGTTTATTCATTGCATCAACGATTTCTCTGTTATGCGTTACCACTAATACAGTCGTTCCTCGTTTATTAATCTCCTCTAAGAGTTTCATAATCTCCCATGAGTTTTTAGGATCTAAGTTACCTGTAGGCTCGTCTGCAAGCAATATAGGCGGATTATTCACTAATGCTCTGGCAAGTGCTACTCTTTGCTGTTCACCACCTGATAATTCCTTTGGAAATGAACGATATTTTTCAGATAATCCTACTAATGATAACATTGCAGGCACTCTTTTCTTAATAACTTTCTTAGGAGTTTCCACAACTCTCTGTGCAAATGCAATATTATCATATACATTTCTATCTTTAAGCAGTCTAAAGTCCTGGAATACAACACCTATTCCTCTTCTGTGTTCTGCTACTTTTCTCTTCTTTATATTATTCAAATATCTGCCATTGACATATATTTTCCCACTGGTTGGTTCTAACTCTTTAAGTAATAGTTTGATAAGAGTAGACTTACCCGAACCACTGTTACCAACAATAAAAACAAATTCTCCTTCATCAATCTTTAAACTTATATTTTTAATTGCAGGTGCACCTGTAGAATATGACTTACTAACATCTTCTAATACTATCATACAAGTTTCCTCAACTTTCTATATCTTTTAAAAAGTCCTGCACTCAGGCAAGACTTTTTATTTTGTTTTCCAATCTGTTTATCTATATTTTTCATAATGGCTATTTTCATAAATGAAACCACCAGCATCTGCTAACTATAACCATTTGCTAATTTCATCTGCCACGATATCTACTAATTCTACAATATTTTA
>OMCO01000174.1_pt1 | contig 26366 bp, 17 predicted proteins | sample 1645031 | NCBI WGS metagenome assembly OMCO01 (sample SAMEA103958146, study PRJEB25191) | human gut metagenome
TTTCTTATAAATACATTGGAATTGTATTATAAAAATATCCGGGGGAATAAATGTGATATTATGGTTGCTGATATTGAAATGTTGAATTTTATGAATAATTATTCTGTAGATGAAATGAATTTTAACATGAAAAATAACGACAGAGATACAAAATTAGAAATTTTAAAAAATATATATAAATATTACGTTTTAAATAAAAATTCAATATTATCAATATTTAATAATAAAAAGTGCAGTATACCAACAGATTTAAGTATTGCAATTTTGTCCGGTAAAAAAATCTGTTCTATAGGATATATTGATATTGAAGGACGAAGAGAAAAAGCATTATCTATAATAGAGTCAGTTGAAATATGTAATCATTTTACAAATTTCTATAAATATATAACTTATTCAACCGGATGTCTGAATAAAGCTGAAATGATGATGTTATTGGATGGGATTATAAATACATACAAAAAATAAAGGATATAAAGAGGTTCAATGATAGATAGTATCTGTTGTTGAACCTTTTTAATATAAAGGTATGTTTAATAGAAATATGTGACGTGTAGAGGAAATAAAAAAACAGAATTGTCACATATTGAAAAGAAGTGATGTTTTGCTATTATTAAATATATACGAAAAAGCTCAAATTATAAAACATTTTGCAGATTGAAATTACAAGGACTAAAAATATCTGTGAAATTAATATGAATTCGGGATAGCTGGAGGAACGTGAATGAAAATAAAAGTAGCAATAATTGACACTAACATTGAATACCTGAAAAAGATAACAAAAGTAATCGAAAATAATTATGCAGATAAATTACAGCTTTTCTGTTTTAGTAATGTAAATATTGCTTTAGAGGGCATAAAGGCAAACAAAGCTGACATTGTACTGGTTGACATAGATACGGATATAGATTTTAAGGAACTGCCTAACCGATGCGGATATGCATATTTCACAGATTCAATAGATATAAAAACATATAAAGATATCAGATGTGTATGTAAATTTCAGAAAGTAGAGCACATATATAAAGATTTACTAGGTGTATATGCTGAGAAAGCAGCTTCAAGTGATGAGCAGATTGGAAATAATAATTTCAATTCTAAGATAATTAGCTTCTTCTCTGTAAGCGGTGGTGTAGGTGGTTCTGCAATGGCTGCAGCATATGCAAAGAGCAGAGTTAGAAAAGGGATAAAAACATTATATATTAATTTAGAGAAAACCGGAAATGTCGAAATTGCATTCCAGGGAAATGGTAATGGTGACCTAAGTGATATCTTATATTCCATAAAGAGCAAGAAGAGTAATATACGACTTAAATTAGAAAGTAATGTTAAAACAACCTTTGAAGGCTTGTACTTTTATGACAGTTGTAATACAGCATATGATTTATCAGAATTATCCAAAGATGAGATAAAAGAATTCTTTAATATGTTATCTTCGAGTGATTTATTCGATTTAGTGGTAGTTGATGCAGATTTAGATTTTGATGAAATATGTAAGGAAATAATTAAAAGATCTAAAAAGATAATATTAGTAGGTAATGGTTCGGAGATATCAAATGCGAAACTTGCCAAGACCATTACAGCCTTATCAATTATGGAAGAACAATTAGATATGAATATATTCTCAAGAGTTCTAATGATATATAACAAATTCAGAAGCAGAACAGGAAAAGTAGTTGAAGATGACAGAGTAAAGGTTATAGGCGGTGTCAGCCTCTATGAAAATGCTGAGTATGTACAGATAATAGAAGAAATCTCCAAACTGGGCGTACTAGATGAGATATAGGTAAGGCAGGTGGAGAAATATGACAAAGGAAATTGAAGAAGAAGCAATTGCTTATGTTAAATCTTATATAACAGAGAATCTTCCATTAAGTAATATGAGTGATGAGGAATTAATGGATGCTGTAGAAGAATTAGTAGGCAATTATTTTGCAAATACATATATTTCATTACAACAGAGAGCAGGAATTGTAAGACAGATATTCAGCTCAATAAGAGGTCTGGGATTGTTAGACAGTATTATCAGTGATGATGATATTACAGAGGTAATGATAAATGGTCCGGACAATATATTTATTGAGAAAAACGGAAAGCTTTCTAAGTTAAAAGAGACATTTGAAAGCGAACGAAGATTAGAAGATATAATTCAGCGAATTGTAGGATCGGCAGGAAGAGAAGTAAATCAGGCTAATCCTATTGTTGATACGAGACTTGCAGACGGTTCGCGTGTAAATGTTGTATTACCACCGATTGCATTATGTGGACCAACAGTTACTATTAGAAAATTCTCAAAAGAACCAATGACTATAGCCAAATTAATACAGTATGGCTCAATTACACAGGATATTGCAGACGTATTAGAGCTTATGGTAAAGGCGAAGTTTAATATATTCATATGTGGTGGTACCGGTAGTGGTAAGACAACATTTCTAAATGCATTATCAAACTACATTCCTAAGGATGAACGTGTAATAACAATTGAGGATTCGGCAGAATTACAGATAGAGGGTGTAGATAACTTAGTTAGTCTAGAGACCAGAAATGCTAATACATCAGGCAGCGGTGCCATTACGATTAGAGACTTGATTAAATCTTCACTTCGTATGAGACCTGAGCGAATTGTAGTCGGAGAGGTCAGAGGTGGAGAAGCATTAGATATGTTACAGGCTATGAACACAGGTCATGACGGAAGTCTTAGTACAGGCCATGCGAACTCTACCAGAGATATGTTAAGCCGATTAGAGACAATGGTATTACAGGGTGCAGATGGTTTGCCACTAGAGGCTATAAGACAACAGATAGCATCAGCACTTGACATAATAATTCATTTATCACGTTTAAGAGACCATTCAAGAAAGACTATGGAGATTACGGAAGTAGTCGGATATGAAAATGGAAAGATAATTCTTAATCCGTTATATGTATTTGAAGAAGATGAAGAAAGTACACTTGATAAGGTGTCAGGCTCATTAAAGAGAACAAATAATAAACTTAAGAATGATTTTAAATTTAAATTAATGGGCTATAAAGGTGAGATTTAAGTAAAGAGAATTAAGTAGAGAAAGTTAAATTGAAATTTATATAGCTTCTAATAGTACACAGGTAGAGCATAAGGAGAGAAAACATTGTTTAAGAAGAAAAAGGAAAAAGAATTAGAACCTCAGTATTATATGTCAGAGACTAATATGCCTGTCTTAAATTACAGAGTATATTATATGGGCAAATTAGAGAAAATACTTACGTTTCTCTTTGCATTTGCCGTTGGTGCAGCGGTAGGTTATCTGTTCTATGGTGGAATAGGTAAAGATGTTGATGGCAATCCTACACAGACTACGCATATTCTTAATATTACCATATCAGGAATAGTCGGATTAATAGCTGCGAAGATATATATGCCAATGGCTGTTAAGAGAAAGATTGAAAAGAGACATTTAGAGCTGCGACTTCAGTTCAGGGAACTGTTAGATACACTAAATACATCTATTGGCAGTGGTAGAAATGTTACTGATTCATTTAAGTCGGCATATGATGATTTGAGACTTATATATCCTGATGATTCGTATATAGTCAGGGAATTACTCGTTATTAATTCAGGACTTGATAATAATATCCCTATAGAGAGATTACTTAAAGATTTCGGCGAAAGAAGCAATATAGATGATGTATCAAGCTTTGCGAATATATTCGAGACAAGTTATAGAAAAGGTGGAAATATCAAGGACATCATTGATAGTACACAACAGATAATCAGTGACAAGATGGAAGTGGAATTAGAGATACAGACAATTATTACATCCAGTGCAACCGAGTTAAATATAATGTCGGTAATGCCAATTGCGTTAATTGCAATGATTAAATTAATGAGTGCCGACTTTGCGGCTAATTTCGTATCACCTGCCGGGCTGGTATCTTCAACAATTGCATTGGTAATGATAGTAATTGCTTATGTTGTGGGCAAGTGGATTATGAATATCAAAGTGTGATATATAGCATAGGAGGAGAATGATATGTTCCTAAGTAAAACAGACATAATTATATTAGCATTTGGAACGGTGCTTGGATTAATATTTGTAATTTCACTATTGGCATCTTCTAAATATGAGTATCTTGTTGAACCATTAGATCCTAAGATGTTCAGGTTAAAAGAGATATATACGGTAGGTTTTCTGTTAATGGATATCAGCAGATATAAATATAATTCTAAGAGAGATATAGAGAGAAAAAGAGATCTATCAGTTATATATGAAAGCAAATATGCAGACTATTATCTGAAAGTCTGCTGGGCACAGAGGGTGTCGCTTGCATATCTGTTATTAGTTATAGGTTTTCCATTCGCAGTGATTGCAGATGAAATGCTGCTGCTACTTATATTTATAATGTTTGCCTGGGCAGCTTTCGTAAGGTGTGGAGATGGTGCTAAAAGAATTATAGAAAAACGTACAGAAGATTTATTAAGTGATTTTCCAAATGCCATATCTAAGCTTGCATTACTTACGAATGCAGGAATGATATTAAAGGAAGCATGGGAGATGACAGCTTATACAGGTAATGGTCCATTATATGATGAGATGAAGAAAGTAATTATAGATATGGCAAATGGTTATACCGAGATAGAAGCATATACCGAATTCGGTAACAGATGTATGATTTCTGAAATCAGGAAGTTCACCTCGACTATAGTACAGGGTATTACAAAAGGTAACAGAGAGCTTGTGTTAATGTTGAGAAAGCAGAGTTCTGAAGTATGGGAAAGCCGTAAACATCAGGTCAGACAGTTAGGTGCTAAAGCCTCAAGTAAATTATTACTTCCAATATGTATTATGTTCATTGGAATATTAATAATGATAATGGTACCTATATTCTCTAATCTGGGTGTTTAGATAAATTATGAATCAAAGGAGGAAATGTGAAATGTTGAAATTATTAGACAAAATGTACATTGGAATGAAGATAAGAATGAATAATTTCTTAACTAATGAAGATGGCGCAGTGGATATTGTGGCAATTGTAGTATTAATAGGTGTTGTTGTAGCAGTAGCTATTATATTTAGGGATCAGCTTGCAAAATTAGTAGGTAATTTATTTAACAAGATAAATGGAAATGCAGAACAAAAGGTAACAGATGATGCACCAGATCCAGGTAATGGAATTAGTCGCGTAATTGGTTGGCTTATTTAGTGAAATTTATTTAGAGATTTAGTTATAAGAAAGAGAGGATAGAAGTTATGCGAAAGTTTTTGGATAAATTTAAAAATGAAAATGGAGTAGTTATTGTAGAGGCGACGATAATATTTCCATTCGTGTTCTTCGTCCTCTTCTTTCTTATATATTATGGAAGTGCAAGATATGAAAAGGCAAAGGTTGATTCATATGTAATGCAGTCAGCTATATTAGGGGCACAGTGTTCTAAAGACCCATATCAATATGATATGTATAAGGACCCGAATAAGGGAATACCAACTACATACAGGAACTGTGAACCTTACAGATACTTTATAGGTGGAATGGATGATGTAGAGAATAAGATAAGCGCTGATGTAGTGAATTATATAAATGATACATCATCAACATTTTTTGTGGGTATGAATCCACAGCTTAAGACTTCGCAGGATAAGATAGCGAAATTTAACAATTATTTGGTATATTCAACATTTTCAGTCGAGATTAGTTATGAGGTGAAATTCCCAATTAAATTTCTGGGATCAGATACACCTACGATTTTAAAATGGAATTCAAGAGCTGAAGTATCAGTCAATGATGCTCCAGAGTTTATTAGAAATATAGATATGGTGCAGGACTTATTTGAGAGGACTGCAGCAGGGGATAAGATAAAGAGTGCGTTTAATAAGATTAATTCGTTTATAGGAAAATTCAGCAAGTAGGGAGATGTGAGCTATGATACAGATTTTTCAGAAAAAGAATGGTGCAGTGTCAGTATTTCTTGCAATAGTATTAGTACCAATGATGATAATTGCATCTATAATGATAGATTATGGAAGAGTGCAGCTTGGCAGGGCTATGGCATCTTCGGCAGGAGATTTGGCGTTAAATACTGCACTTACAGATTATGATAATGTGTTAAAAGACGTATACGGATTGATGGCAACATCACAGAATAATGATGAATTGTTAGAGAAATTAGAAGACTACTATACATCAAGCATAGTAGCACAGGGCGTATCTAAATCAGATGCGGATGATTATGTTGGTCAGATTATGGACTACATTAAGAATTCATCAGATAATTCATCAGTTGATTTTATGAATATGGGTAATATAGAGTTCTCTGTAGAAGAACCTAAAGCAGCCAGTTTAGTTAATCCTGCATTACTCAGAGGACAGATAGTTAACTTTATGAAGTACAGAGCACCAATTAATGGTGGTGTGGCATTATTAGAGTCCTTAAAATCATTTTCGCACTTAAGCAAACAGATGGAGATAGTGGAGAATAAGCAGAAATATTATGAAGAACATGCTTCATTACTGAAGGACTGTGAGGAAGCCTGGGGATATATGGCTAAGTATAGAGCTTTGTTCGGTGATAAACAGCAGTTTCAGGATATAAAGACCTGTATGGACGAAGCGATTAAAAATTACAATGATATAAATAGCAAGATGATACATAACTATTATAATAATATGCCGACAAGATATTTCAATTGGCCTGTTACATGTCATGAAGTGAATGGTAAATGGATATTGAATTATGATGATGGACAGCAGGTTCAGATAAGTACAAACCATACAGAAAAGAAGTCTAGGAATAGTAATTATGTTCCGTCTGAAAGTGATTTGGCAGAAGAGGTCGAAGCACTGGAAATATATATGAGGTCAAATCCTACCTTTGTAGATATAGCTGCAAAATATGGTGGAGAGGATAAATATCCAATACAAGTAGCAACACAGGCTAATATTAATAAAAATGCTGATTTTACCAGCTATAAGAATCTGTATAAAATTTATACAGATTTTGAAGATATATACAATGTTCTATCAGATGAGAATAAAAAAAATTCAACTGTTGAAATAACCGAGAAGAAGAATGGTAAAACAGTAACGTATTCATATAAAGTTAAACTAAAGTCAAATGAAAATCAGGAGGATGATGATACTCAGGAAGATAATACTGAAAATAACAGCAATACAAACCAGAATGAAAAGGTAACCACAAAGAAGTTGTCAGATTATTATAATGAACTTAATCCAATATTTGTGACAAAAATGAATAGCTTAAATACTGCAACTTATCCGATATTCTGGCAATATGCAGCATATGAAACCGAATATCAGAAGAATCTAGAGGTCGCAAACTCAGTTGTATATACAATTGGCACTAATGTTAAAAGCTATAGAGATAAGTTGATAGAAGCAAAGGGATATCTTGACGACTTTAAGAACCGATTAGAAATTATTGCTAATAAAGTTAATCCAAATGGGAAAAGTGAACTTCAACAAACATTAAACACCTGGAATAATTCAGCAAGTGATTCGTCTGTTTCAAATGATGCAATAGCTCAACAGGATAAAGCAGAGATAGAGCAGATGAAACAGTTTATTAAATATGATGATGTTAAGAAATTATTAGACAGAGTTAAAAATGTAATTACAGAGCTGGATAATGATATAAAAGAAATAGAAAAGTATACATATTGTGACACATTTATAGGCGATATAAACAATCTTAATACACTTAAAAATAAATTGTCAGGAGCTGAGGGAAGTGCATTAAGCAATCTTTCAATGGTTACTGCGACGTTGGATACATTATCAAGTGACATAGCAGGAAGACAGATAAAGTCGGGTAATTTTAAGGCAGATTGGAGTGGAGAAAGCGACAAGAACCCTGTATTTAGTGAAGACCAATATAGATTCTATACATACCTTTATAAAAACTACAATCCGGGTGTGGAGGCTAAGAAAGGTAATGTTAATTCGGATGATACTACAAAGGCTAAAAATGAAGTTGATAATACAAAGGATAGTATTAAGGAAGCTGGAAATAAATCTAAAGATGATGCTAAAAAAGGTAATGATGTAAGTAGTGGAAGTATTAGTGGATATTATAGTGAAAATAGTATTACCGCACCATCGAAGAGCGACCTATATAAGGATATACTTACAGGTGCCTATGGAGATGTCCCAAGTATCGGTGATGATGCAGCAGATAAAGGCAATACATCATCTGGTCTGTCAGGTATGTTTAGTAAACTTGGAGATTTCCTTAAAAATGCAGCTATTGATGTACGAGATTATATATTCATAGAAGAATATATAATGAATATGTTCAGTTACAATACATATGAGGCAGAAATTAAAAATAAACTAGATGAGAAGAATCTGGATGCGTCAGAATATGCCAATAAAGCTAAAACACTTACTAATGTTCCTATAAATAAGGATAATAATTACTCATATCTGCAAGAGGTAGAATACATTATCTATGGAGATAATGGTACTACAAAGACATATGCCACAATATTTGGAATTCGTCTTGCGATGAATTGTATATATGCATTTACGAGTCAGGATATCAGGGATGGAGCATATGCGATAGCAGCTATGATGTTTAGTACTCCGCCGCTGACCGCATTAATTCCTGTGGCAAAGAATGGATTAATATTTGCAGTAGCGATAGCAGAGTCAGGACTGGATTTATCGCAGCTTAAAGAGGGTAAGGCGGTACCACTGGTTAAGGATAATAGTACGTGGTGCATAAGCTTTAAGAATCTTGGCAATTTCCTGAAGAATCAGGCGGCAGAGGTGCTGACAGAAGGTGTCGATAAGATATCAAATATGGCAAAAGGTAAGGTTAATGAATGGCTTGATTATAGCGAAGAAGAATTAAAGGATAAGGTTAATGATAAATCAGGTGAATTAACGGATCTTGTAAAACAAATGGAAACAAATGTTAATCAGGAAATTGATCGTTATGTAGGTGTGGTTACGAATGAATTAACCACATTATGTACTAAAGCAAATGATATGCTTATGTATGGCGAGGACGATTTAGGAAATGAGATTATTGCGGAAAATGAAGACCAGATTAGACTTGATTATATCAAGAGGAATCTTGAAGCCTGGTGGAATGGCGAGAAAGTTAATATGGATACCTCGACTCTGGCATATAAGATTGAACAGGAAGCCGTCAGATATCTGCTTACATCTGCTAATAACGAAATTATAACCATATTGAATACAAAAGCAAATGAATCAATTGATAAAGTCAATGAAGCAGCAACAGGTTTACAAAATAAAATAACGTATTTAAGTGATAATATAACTAAATCGGTAAAAGAATCCTGTACAGAAATTAATAACTATATCTCTAATATAAGGAGCAATTTGCAACAGGCTGCCAATAAAGGTGTTGATAAATTCAGAGATGAGTTAAATAACGGTATCAGCAATTTATTTGGTACAGGGAATAGTGATTCTAATAGCCTGGATATAGGAAAATCAAATACATCAAGTATTGCCTCAAAGTTTAAATTCAGATACAGCGATTATCTGAGAGTATTTCTGATGGTAGCACTTGTCACTAACAGTGATAATACAATGGCTAAGATGTCAGACATACTTGAGGCAAATATGTCTAAGATTACAGGTAAGACATTCAAGCTAGAGAACTCATATACCTATATTAAGATTAATGCTGAGGTAGATGTTAAACCATTATTATTAACATTACCTTGGATGAATGATACTACCGAGAAATATCTGGGTGGTAAGAATTATTATCGTGTTGAATATACAGGTATAAGTGGATATTAACAGAATAATCATAGTGGATAAAGGAGAATGAAAGAAATGAAGAAGAAATTAACAATGGCACTATTAACAGCAGGAATTATGGCAATGATATGTACAGGATGTGGGAATAAGAAAGATAGTGGCAATAAGGATAGTGGGAAAGATACGAAAGTAACTACTACACAGTCAGATAGGAATGAAGAAACAGAAGTTACGGATGAAACAGAGAAAGATAAAACTGTTGATAAAAGTAATAAAGATGATTCGGATTTGGGAAAATATTATAAGGCAGAGGTTAATTATTATTTACCATATATGCATAATTATAGTAATACATTAAGTGAAATAAACGATTCAGAAAAGATGTTTTTTGCAATGTCAACAAATCTTGATGATAAATATGAATTAGGTGAGATTATTGAGAAGCATAGAGAAGATTTGGGAATGGATATTATATATGGGGATGTAGAGGAAAGAACATATAACATAGAGAAGCAGGAGAATTATACAACTAAGAATGGAATAGAGGGAATTAAATATGAGGGGACATTAGAGAAAGAGGGAAGTGATCCAATATGGTTTTATTGTTTCTGCTTTAATGGGAATAAACATTCATATCAGTATATCGGTTTCAGTTCAGAACAGTTAACACAGGTAGATGAGAGTGCCTATAATCTTGAAGAAGTAAAATCACAGATAAAGGAAATAATGGATAAATCAATAGACACAATAACAATAGAGGAATAAGCAGGCATAGATAGTGATAAATAATTTATGCAAAATATCTGGGCATACATGGAGGTGCTTAAATGAAGAAGAATCAAGGAGTAATAACTGTAGAGGCAACATTGACTTTAACAGCATTTATGTTCTTTTTTATGATGCTTTATGATTTGCTGACAGTATGTATTACACAGGCTAAGGTGGCTGAAGCATTGAATAATACAGCAAAAGAATTTTCACAGTATTCATATATTATTGGAGTTACAGGGCTTGATAAAAGTGTAGGACAGCTTCAGGAAAATGCTAATACTAAAAAAGAAGATGTTAATAATACCATTAGCAATATAGCATCATTATATGAAGCCACACAGAATGTGGGAAAGGATATGAAAGGTGCAGTAGCTAATACAGATACTTCTGATTTAAGCAGTATAGCAGCTTCAGTGCAGACTATGTACGATAGTGTTAAGAGTAATGCTGATCAGTCTAAAGAGCAGATAGATAATCTTAAAGAAACAGTTTCGACTATTGCAGAAGACCCTAAGAAATTCATCTTTGGAATCGGGCAATTGATAATGAGCGAGGGACTAGAGATATTTAAGTCACAACTTATTGTGGATCCATTAGCCAGAGGAATGATGAAGAAACATCTTATGACCTCTAAAGGTCAGAGCAATGAAGATTTAGAACAGATATTACAGGGAATGAGAATAGTACCGGGTTCAAGATTCGGTAAGACATCATATATAAATGGTATAGATTTCTCACATTCTACATTATTTCCATATGGTTCAGATGAGATAACAATTGTAGCTGAATATAAGATAAAGATAATTCCATTATTACCGGTTAATTTAGAATATTCCGTTAAACAGAAAGCAAGTACTAAAGGCTGGCTGCATGGCGATGGTCAGGTATTGAAGGTTGATGAAAGTAGTGGTAAATCAACAGTTAAAGATGAAAGTACACCTACACAATATACTAATACCGATTCAGTATGGAATGGAACAGATCCGACTGAAATTAATAAATTAATCAGAAATATGGGAATTAGTGATTATAAAACACAAGGATATGAAAATTTATCAGGTTCTACATATGCACAGTTATACAATTCAGAAACGAACACATTTGTAATGATATCTTCATCTAATCCGCTGTATGGAGAGGTTAATTTAGAAACACTTAAGTCGGAGGAAACTAAGAAGTATATAAAGAATCAGATAGAAAAGCTGACATCGGGAATTGTAAGCTCATGTGAGAATCAGAGTAAGGTTACCATAAAGAGAATTGGAGACGGAGGAACTGAAAAGGTAACTTACGATAGTGGTAAGAATAAGAGTTATATACTTGACCTTGTCATTCCGCAGGACGAGGGAGTAAAGGAACTGTATGAAGAAATCATAAAGGACTGTAAGACACATGGAGTTACAGTTAAATTGACATCATCATATGGTTGTTCATTGCAGGAAGATACATGAAATAGAAATGCGGTTTAGTGTGAAAAATAATGCTGATGCGATTATTTTTCACAGGCAGATGAGAAATCGCCTATGCGAATTTCTCATCGCCTCTTCACAATAAGTAGCTAAGAAATGAGGTTTAATATGAATCTGGCAATACTCATAATACTAACAGTTATAGGAACATTCATAGGCTTTATATATGAGAACTATAGCAAATTTAAGGATAAAAAGGCATTTACGAAAGCAAATAAGAAACACATAATTTATTTTCTGATTTCAGGTGTGTTTCTAATAATTCTGGACTGTGTTCTGGATATTAGATATTCGAACAGGCTCATAGATAATATAAGATTATTGATAATGTTAATTATTCTCGTACCTGTAGCAGCCATAGATTATAAGAAGAAAATAATCGAGAATAAAGTAATACTTATAAGTCTTGGAATAAGAGTCATTATGTTAATAGCTGAATTTATATTAGACAGCAGACAGGCAGTTATTAATTTAAAATCAATGGGACTTGGCTTTGTATTGGTATTACTTATGGCGATTATTGGAATATTTATTATAAAGAACGGTTTTGGAATGGGGGATATAAAACTTATGTTTATTATGATTTTATATCTTGGTTTTGCAAGCTCATTCAGTGCCATTTTTATGTCGTTAGTGTTATCAATGATAGCTTCAATATATTTATTAGTTAAGAAAGAAAAGAGTAAGAAGGATACTATTCCATTTGCACCATTTATTCTATTAGGTACATATGTATCGGTAATTCTTACGGGAATGTAGGTGATGACAGATGAAGAAAAAGAAGAATATTGAGAATGAAACAGAGAATGTTCAGGAAAATAGTAATGCTAATAATAAGAGAAACAGACTACTAATTGCTTTAGGCGTAGTGGTTATGTTCGCTATAAGCTGGTATTACTTATTCAATGAAAGTGCTAAGAAAGAAAAGCAATATAATCAGTATATAGAATATGCACATTATTTTGAGGACAAGCAGTTATATAAAAGGGCAAATGCCTATTATACAGCAGCGAAAGAGATGAATAATTCATTGGACTTACAATGTGAGATTGCTGATATGTACTACGCATGGGGTAAATATTATGCATATGAAGATATGGTAGAGGAAATTATTGATAACCATAAGTATTCTAACAAAGGCTATGATATGTCATTAAAATATTATTATGATAAAGGAAATTACAGTAATTGTATGGAAGTAATAAATGCTGCTAAAAGTAGAAAGGTTACTTCGGAATATATGACTAAAGTAGAAAATGAATTGAAATATAAGTTTGAGTATGCATATAGCAGCTATGTAGAAGTAGATGAATTCTACAATAATATGTGCAGGGTAACAGATAAAGATGGCAAATATGGAATTGTCTATTCTGATGGCACGGTAATGTTATCGTGTGTATATATGCAGTTATCACCTTATATTGATTCAGACAGTACACCTATGACCACTGATGGAAATAAATATTGGTTCATTGATAAGACAGGTGAGGCAGTTGACGTAGCAGAATTACCGGAGGGAACACAGATAGAAGAAATAGGTACATATTCAGAGGGATTATTACCAACGAAGATAAACGGTAAATATTGTTACACTAATTCATCTTTTGTAAAGCAGTTTGGAGAATATGAAGAGGCTTATGCATTTAATAATGGCAAAGCAATGGTTAAAGATGAGACAGGTTATTATCTGATAGACAATAAAGGTAAGAAATGCAGTAAAAATGTATATAAAGAGATTAAGACAGATGAGCTTGGTTATGCTTCACGTTCAGGAATATATGCAGTTAAGAAAAATGACACATTCTATCTTATGGACAATAACGAGAATAAAATCGGTTCAGATGAATATGAAGATGTCAGATTAATGTCTCAGGATGAATATTTGGCAGTTATGAAAGATGGAAAATGGGGTTTTGCAGATGCTAAAGGCAAAATGGTTATAAAGCCACAGTTCGTAGATGCAGGTTCATTTTCTAATGGCCTGGCAGCAGTAAACATAGATGGAAAATGGGGATATATAGATAAGAATGGAAAAGTGGTAATAGAGCAGCAGTTTGATGGTGCTAAGAATTTCTCATCAAGTGGCAGTGCTTATGTTCTGGCAGGAGATAGTTGGCAGTTAATAAAATTATACAGATAAATGAAAGGATAACATACTATGCAGGAATTTAAGGTTGAAAATAATGATATAAATACAAACTTGATTTATGAGTTAAAAGAAAATGAAGCAGCAGATATGGTTGCGATAGAAATGATTCAGCAGAATTCTAATATTCCGGGATTATTAAAAATGATTTATACACAGAATAATTCATTACGTTTATTGAAATATAATATTACATCAAAGATTACATTACAGCAGTTACTAGAGAGAAATGTAACAAAGAAAGTAATTATTTCAGTACTTATAAATACAATAAGAACACTTATTTCAGCCGATGAATACCTGCTTGAACAGGATTGTTTTGTTCTAGATATGGAAAAGATATATGTTGATTTAAGTTCATATGAGGTTGGTATGATTTATCTGCCACTTAAGATGGAAACGAAAAAAGTAGATTATAGTATGTTTTTTAAGAACCTTATATTGATTTCTAAGTATGATGCGACAGAGAATTGTGAATATGTGGCTCAGATAATAAGTTATCTTAATTCAGCATCATTTTCATTGGTAGGTTTCTACGATTATCTTCATCAAATAGCCGGGTTAAAGAATGATTCAGTTAAAGAAGAAGGTTATGTACAATCAGGCTTAAATAATATGTCAGCCGGACAAGCAGCCGATTATAAGATGAAACAGGGAAATTCTATAGAGGATGATAATGTAAAGACAATAGTTGATACATTTGCTGCATCAGGTATGACAAATAAGGACATTTCATATATACCTAATAAATCAGAGCAGACAGGAAGAAATCAGATGGTAATGCCGGGACAGAGTCAGGTGGCGGGAAGAAACCAGATGCAGGTGCCGGGACAGAGTCAGGCGGCAGGAAGAAACCAGATGCAGGTGCCAGGACAGAGTCAGGCGGTAGGAAGAAATCAGATGCAGGTGCCGGGACAGAGTCAGATAGCAGGAAGAAACCAGATGCAGGTACCGGGACAGAATCAGCCGGTAGGAAACCAGATGCCTGGTCAGACTGCAATGTCTAAGAAAAATGAGAAAGCCAATAAGAAAGAGAAAAAGAAAAGTAAATTATTTGGTGGTAAGTCTGAGAAAAATAATAAAAATATGAATGTGCCAAACCAAAATGCTCAGAATACAAATGTAAAGCTGAATTATAATCAGGCAATTCATTCAAATAATATGTCGGTTAATGGAACGATATCTAATAATATGTTAAATAATTCAATACCTAATTCTAATGGAATGGGTAATAATTCATTTAATAATATGGCTCAATATAATATGGGAATGGGTAATGTACCACAGAATAATATGCCAGGTTTTGGAGAAACAACTGTATTAGGAAATGCGTATAGTGGAGAGACAACTGTGTTAAATGCAAGTATGAATCCTAATAATCCTGAAAATATAAAGCAGGCATATTTAATAAGAGAGAAAAATGGAGAACGCATACCAATTACAAAGGAGAAATTCCTTATTGGTAAAGAAAAAAGTTTTGTAGATTATTTTATTGCTGATAACACAGCAATTAGCCGTAGTCACGCATATATTATCAATCATAATAATGAATATTATATCGTAGATACGAATTCTAAAAATCATACATATATTAACGGAAAATTAATAACACCTAACACTGAAGTAAGTATCAGTAATGATTGTAAGATAAAACTTGCTGATGAAGAATTTATCTTTAGCGTAATGTAATGGAGGCTTGAATGGAATATTTAGTGGCTGCATGTACAGATGTAGGTATTCATAAAGAAACTAATCAGGATAGTGTCACAATAAAGGTTGCTAAAACTGTAATAGGAAATATTGCTATGGTTGTTATGTGTGATGGAATGGGTGGATTAGCACTCGGAGAAGTTGCAAGTGCAGACGTAGTAAATGCATTTTCAGGTTGGTTTTATAATACTTTGCCTGCACTTGTTAAAAATGGATTATCTGATGGAGTAATCAGAAGTGAATGGGAGAAAATAGTTGCTATTGAAAACAGACGTTTAAGTGAATATGGTGGAAGAAATGGAATAGCAATTGGAACCACATTATGTGTCGGATTATTTACAGACACAAGATATTACATTATGAACGTGGGTGATTCCAGAGCATATGAGTTAAAAGGTGCAGTAAAGGTTATTACTGAAGATCAGACACTTGTTGAAAGTGAATTCAGAAAAGGATTACTTACAAGAGAACAGGCAGATAACGATCCTAGAAAAAGTATACTTCTGCAATGCATAGGTGCTTCTCAGGTTGTCATTCCTGATATGTTCTTTGGTGAGGTGCAAAAGGATGCAGTATATATGTTCTGCTCAGATGGTTTTAGACACGTTATTTTACCGGAAGAGATATATGCTTACCTTGGACCGGAGGTTTCAACAAACGAAGAAATAATGAGTCGGAATGGAACTACATTAATAGAGATGAATAAGCTTAGAAATGAAAAAGATAATATTTCTGTAGCATTTATAAGAACATATTAGAAAAATATCTGGAGGTTAGTGTGAAAAAATAATGCTGATGCGATTGTTTTTCACACAGCTATTTGCTTCGGAGCGAAAGCAAATATCGTTTATGTCAGATGAGAAATCGCCTGTGCGAATTTCGCATCGCCTCTTTGCGACAAGGCGCTCAGAAATGAGGTTAGTATGTTAAAGATTGGTGAAGTCATTGACGGAAAATATAAGATTCTTAACCAGATAGGTAAAGGTGGTATGAGTGTTGTATATCTGGCTATGAATGAAAGTGTTAATAAATCATGGGCAATCAAAGAAGTAAGAAAAGATAGTCAGAATGATGCTTCTATAAATAGTATAGGTATTAAAGCTGAGATTAATCTGCTCAAAAACTGTCGACATCCTAATATGCCGGAAATTATAGATGTTATAGAAAATGAAGATAATTATCTGATAGTTATGGATTATATCGAAGGAGTTACACTGAAAAAACTGTTAGATGAGTATGGCGCCCAGCCTCAGGAACTGGTTATTAAATGGGGAAAACAGTTATGCGATGTGCTTGGATATTTACATAAGAAAAACATAATTTACAGAGATATGAAACCGGCAAATATAATGCGTAAACCAGATGGCAATGTTGAATTGTTCGACTTTGGAACTGTAAGAGAATTCAAGGGAATGAAGATGGAAGATACAATTGCTCTTGGTACGGTCGGATATGCAGCACCGGAACAGTATGAAAAGACAAGTGAGTCAGATGCAAGAACAGATATATATAGTCTTGGTGCTACATTGTATCATTTAGTTACGGGAAATTATCCTACAGTTAGTGGGTTTGCACAGGGAATAAGGGCAAGTAATATGATGCTGTCAGAGGGATTAGAACAGATTATCAGAAAATGTACCGAACATGATGCAGATAAGAGATATCAGAATTGTGCTGAATTAATGTATGATTTAGAACATTGCGATGAGAGTGATAAAAAATATAGAAAAAAACAGTGGAGAAAGATGATTGCTTTCTCTTCAATGGTATGTTTATCCTTAGCCGGAGTAGCAACAGGTATCACAGGAAATAAACTGGTACTTGCCAAAACAGAAGAACAATATGATTCGGTTTTAGAGCGGGCAGAAAGTTCTACAATGGATGAAAAACACGATTTATATATAGATGCGATAAAGATTAAACCGGGAGATAAGGAGGCATACCTTGAGTTAATCAATAAAATATATAAGGATGACAAAATATTTTCCAGAACCGAAATGAATGAAATTGAAGAGGTTATGCTTACATATGGGAAGTCATTAAAAAGTGATGAACTGGGATACAGTGATGTATGTTATAACATCGGAATTCTATATTGGTACTATTGCGATGAGACAATGGAGGAAGATAATTCCAGATTTGATGCAGTATGCACTTATTTTGGAAAGGTGTCTAAAAGAGATAGTAATAAAGACTTGGCAGAAATATTTTACAATATGGCGAATTTCAGAAGAAACATTCAGAATTCCATTACGGAGTCTACTGATAGAGGCGAATATATGGAATATTGGAAAAACATAGATAAGTTAATTGAAGCTATATTGAATAAAGGAGTCAATGACAATCTTAAACTTAATTCATGCAAAATGATATTAAATGCAATAGAGGGATATACAGAAGAATTTAAAACTGATGGTGTAACTAAGGATCAGATGAATATCTGTTTAGATAATGTTGAAATTATCAGTGGAAGTGTTCAGGATGATAAGACGGAAGATATTGTACAGATAAAAAAATATATAGAGTCAAGACTTGAATATGTCAATAGAAAAATTGATACAGTCTATATGGAGGATTAATTATGAATATTGTTGATAAATATAGATTGATTTCACAGATAGGATATATATGTGCCGTAGTTTTTCTTGTAATCGCTATTATTTTATTTTTTACACTAAAGATTAACCGGGTATTTGGCTACATCACAGGTATATCAAGGAAAAAGGCAATTAAAGAAATAAATGAACATAATTCGTATACAAGTGATGTATCGTCTGGAAATATTACACAGGATACAGGAAGAAAACTGGGCAGGACATCTAAAATTGGTGGTGTCCCAATTACCAGTAAAATACCGACTTCAAAAATCACACAAAATAATATAGAGGAAACCACTGTATTATCAAATGATGAGACAACCTTATTGTATACGGAGGAAACCACATTATTGAATAGTAATAATAATGTTAGGCCTATTTACAATGTAGTCTCCGGCTCAATAGTTAATTCATATCAGAAGACTGATATTATGCCAAATGAATTTATTATAATCAGAGATATAGTGTATATAAATACGGATATAGTCATTTAATATTGATAAACAGGAGGAAGAAAATATGTTATGTAGAAAATGTGGTGCAGAAGTAAGTGCCGGAACACCGTTTTGTCCAAGGTGTGGAAGTACCATGGAAGAAAATTATGTGAATAATAATTCATATGGAAACACTCAATATTCAAATCAGTCATATTCGGGATATGAGAATAATTCAAATGGAAATATGTATGGAGGTCAGCAAAGGCTAAATCAACCATATACTGGATATGAGAATAATAGAAATAACTATGAAAATAGTCAATATGTAAATCAATACTATACGGGACAACAAAGTAATATAAGTACTAACACATATGGTGAACAGTATTATAATAATCAGCCATATACAGTACAAAACGATATTAACAATAAGACAAATAAGAAAAACAAGAAAACAGCTTCGCCTAATAGAAAGAAGAAACGATTAATTACTGGAGTAATAATAAGTCTGGTAATGTTACTTATTATAGTATCAGGAATAGCTGTGACAATGTTATTGGTAAATAAAAATAAAAGCAGAAGTTCTAATGATGTCGTTAAAGAGTTTATTCAATCAGTTAATGATAAAGATACAGAAAAGTTGTTATCACTTATGCCCAAAGAAGCTATTGATGAAATAAAAGAGTGGACAGAGAGTTCGTCTAAAGAAGAAATTAAAGAATTCATGGAAGATTTTATTACAGAATTTAAAGAAGGCTTTGATGAAGATATTTCAGATGATGATGATATTACTTTTACATATAAGATAATTAAACAAGAAAATGATATTGGATATTCAATCAAAGAGATTAACCAAATGTATAAAGAGGAATATGGCAAAGCTGTACATATAACCGCAGCTAAAAGAGTACAGGCAGATATTTCCTATAGAACTAAAGATGATAATTCCAGTGAAACGGAGCAGTATTGGTTCACAATGTTTGAAATTAATGATTCATGGTATCTGATTTCAATAGATTCTGAGAATGACGATTCAACATATGAAGAAGATGATGATTCTGAAGAATTTGATTTAGAGGCAGCCAAAGAAGAAGATTCAAAGAATTTGGATGAAGTAGTAAAAACTGTTAAGAATTGTATAACAGAGGCAGTTATGGATGGAGGTAATGAGGCGGTTGTAGAGTATGTTGGAGAACCGGCCAGATATTATATAAAAGATAATGGAGCAATTATATTCGAATCTTATGGAGGAGAGGACAGTTTTGTGACATATTTAGAGAATGCATTTTCAGATGGTTGCAATACAACAAGTAAAGTAGATGGTAATAATCGCTTAATCAGTATAACTATTACATTAGATGAAGATGGAGAATATGATGTTATAGCAGAATATGATAACTAAATATAATATATAAAACATTAGAGAAAGGACAGAAAGAAATGATAAGTAAAAGAAGAATTTTGGCAGCCACATTGGCAGCAACCATGCTTGTATGTGGAATTCCGAATGTTACCAAAGCAATTGAATATAATGGTGCAACATCTGGAAACAGTGCCACATCAGGTAACAATGCATCGGGAGGTAATACTTCAATCTCGGGAAATACAGCAAGTTCAGGAAATACAGCCTCAGATGGCAATACATCATCTTCGGGAAATGTACAGGAAAAAGGTAAACCTGAAATAACATTTGAATTAGATGATTTAGTGATTAAGGATGAGCAAAAAGATTTAAATTATATAAGTTTTGATGACTTAGACAATAATAATCCTGGAATCAAAGTCAATGTAAAAGATGATAAAAGCAATATTGTACAAACTATAATTAAGGTTAATAATACAGAAATAATTAATATTACATATGACGAGGATAATCAGGAAAAATCTAAAGCATACAATGTAAAATTAGAAAAAGCCATACTTAAGGATGATAAATATGTGATAAATGTAACTTCAATAAATGCAAATAATATAGATACTATTGAAGAAAAGGTTATCTATGTAGAAAGCAAAGCACCTGAAATTATTAATGATAGTATCAGAATTAGTGGCTTTACTGAAGAAAAAGATAATTACATAATTGGTAATAAGTTAAATGTTTCATTTAATACTGATTCAGATAATAATGATAATCAATCAAGTATTGAAACTGTAGAATTTTATCTTGCTAATACTAATAGCGCAGATGACATAAAAAATAAGTCCATTATTTTAAAATATAATAATATTAATAACAGTAATACTACACCGGTAACAACGTTGAATTATGAAATGGAGGAAAAAGGATATTACACAGGATATCTATGTGCATATATTAAAGATATATGTGGTAAGGAAAATTATGTATTATTGAGTAATAAAAAAATGTTACTGGATAATGATAATCCTACCTGTACAATTTCAATTAACAATAATAACTATAGATTATTAGATGGTAAAAAATGGATAAAAGCTCAAGATATAGAGTCATATGGTTATAACTATGAAATAGCTGATAATGGTTCCGGTATAAAAGGATATAGTATAAAAGTTAATGACAATGAAGTAAATGATAAAATAGAGAATATTATCGAGAAAACAGATGAAGGTTTTAATAAAAATATTAATGGTAGTTTTGAGTTAAAAGATTATAAACCGAAAGATGGCAAATATGAAATTGTCATAGAAGCCACTGATAATGCAGATAATAAGAGCAAAGAAAGTGATGATAGCAAAGATATTATATATGTAGATGAAAATGCACCATATATAGATGGAGCAGTAGAGTTTAAAAATATTACCAAAGAAGATGATTCTTATATGTATGGTAATGAAAATGTAAATATATTATTTAATGTAAAAGATGATGAATTAAGTTCAGAAATAGACAAAGTAGAAATATATGAATATGATAAATTTATTGATACAGATAATAGAACAGTAGAGGATATTAATGATTTATTAAACGACAGTAATAGACGTGGTAATGCTGAAATTACCGACGGTGTAGCAACATATACAATAATTGCACCTAATCCTGACAGAGCTGCTTATGAAAAATATGTATATGCCAAATTATATGATAAGGTTGGAAATTACAGATATGTAGCATTATCTAACAAAAAATTAATAATTGAACAGAATAAGCCAAAGATTAGCATAGAGAAGGAAGAAGATTCATTTTATTCGAATTGGTTTAATAAAAATGTTAAATATGAAATTACAATTATTGATGAAGAGTCAGGAATTGATGTAAGTGATTACAATAATAAACCGGAAGATTATAAAATAGAAGTTAATAATAAGCCGGTTAGTCTTGAAAATATAAAAGCCATAAAAGATGGTAATAGAATTGTAGAAATAAAAGGCACGTATACAACTGATTATAAAATAGGTGGAGTATACAATTATATTGTATCTGTTAAAGCCAGAGATAACGCAGGAAATGACAATTCTAATATATCAGAAGAAATTGGTATTGATACAAAGCCGCCTTATGTTATAAATGATGCAGAAAAGAAAACTACATTTAAAGATAAAAATGATATGGAAATCAGCCCAATTGGAAATGAGATGTTTACTAATGATGATGTAAAGGTAAATTTCTATGTAAAAGATGAAATATCCGGAGTGAACAATATAGAAATATATGCATTAGATAGTATAATCGATGTACCTAAGGATAGTGAAATAGAACAGAATAAAATTAATCCTGCTGATGTGAAAATATCAGATGATGAAGTTAATGTAACTATCAAGAGACAGGATACAACACTTAACAAGTATATATATGCTAAATTAACAGATAATGCAGGTAATAGTGATTATGTATTATTATCAGAAAATAGGTTAGTTATATCATCTGAATCTAAGTCAATTATAAATATAAATGGTAATGTAATATATACAGATCCGGAAGAAAATAAATGGATAAAAGAATCAACAGAGTATGCATATAGCATAGAAGATAAAGACTCAGGAATAAAATCATATGAAATAAAGGTCAATGGAACAACAGTTGTAGATTCAACAAAATCCGAAGACTTAAATGAAAAATACGAATTTACAAATAAAAAGATAAAAAAAGTAACAGAAGAAAAATTCACATTAAATCCTAATAAAATAACAGCTAAAGATGGAAAGTACACTATCGTAATAGATATGTATGATAATACTGGTAATCATAAACAGGAAACATATACAGTATATTATGATAAAGATACACCACATAATACAAAGATGAAATGTAATAGTGTAGAGGATCCTGAAGGAATAAGCTGGATAAAAGGATCAATAGACTATACATATAGTATAGAAGATAAGGATTCGGGAATAAAATCATATGAAATAAAAGTTAACGGAACGACAGTAGTAGATTCGAAGAATTTAGGTAACTATGATTTTATAAATAAAAAGGTAAAAGAAGTAACAGAAGAAAAATTCACATTAAATCCGGACAAGATAGCAGCTAAAGATGGAAAGTATAATATTGCAATAGATATGTATGATAATGCAGGTAACCATAAACAGGAAACATATACGGTATATTATGATTCTAATACACCAAAGGCTACAAAATTCACTATGAAATCTGACAAATATATTGAAGGAAATTCATTACCAGTTACAGATGATAAGTATGGATACTATTTTAAGCATACTACAAAAGTAACAGTTACATTAGCCGATGACGGTACATCTTCAGGAATAAGTAAAGTTGGATATTTCTTGTGTAAAAATGGAGAAAAAGTTTCAGATGCAATAAAGAACAAAATAATTGTTACACCAACAAATAATGAAATAACCATTCAGATACCAGAAGCATTTAGGGGACAGATTTATGTTGCAGCTGTTGATAATGTAGGTAATGGTGATTTGACAAAAGCAAGCAGCTATGTAAAACCAGATGCTATTGTAATAGATGATAACAGAAATGATAAAGATATAATTACCATAAACAGACCTAAGACAGCATATAAGGATAATTCAGGACTAGACCTTTATAATAAAGATATTCCTGTTGTATTTAATATTAAAGATGTAACATCGGGTATCAGAAGTATTGAATGGGAAGTCACATCAGCTAATGGTGAAGAAAACAATTATTCAGGAAGAATTGATATTGATAATTCAGGAAAAATAAATGGTGATAATTATAATGTAATTTCTACTGATAAGAACCTTATTACAGCAATTTCTAAAGCTATTGCAGTAAGAAATAATGACAACAGAATAACGGTTAATATAAGGGTAGAAGATAGAGCAGGTAATATTTCATATGCAACAGATACTTTCAGCATAGATAAGACAGCACCCGAAATTAGCATTTCGTATGATAATAATATACCAGATGCTACTAATGGAAAGATGTTTAAATCGGATAGAAAAGCAATAATTTCTATTAAAGAAAGAAATTTTAATCCTAAGAATGTTGTTATTGATATTAAAAATACTGATGGTATAGTGCCGATTATAAGTGACTGGAGTGTGGCAAATGGAACAGGAAATGGAGATAATACAACATATACAGCAAGCCTCTCGTATGTAAATGATGGTGATTATACATTTGCTATGCGATATCAGGATAATGCTGATAATATTGCAAATATTAATTTTGTATCAGGAACAGTAGAGCCAACAGAGTTTACAATTGATAAAACAAGACCAGCATTATCAGTTCAGTTTAATAATAATTCAGCAGTAAATGGAAATTATTATCTTGATCAGAGAGTTGCAACATTTACAATTATTGAACATAATTTTGATGCATCACGTTTTGAATTGCTGATTAATAGAAATAATGCAGCAGTACAGCAGAATATAAACTGGATAAATAATGGTGATACACATACAGCATCTATTGCATTAGATGAAGAGGCATTATATAGTATTATGGCAAATTATACTGATATGGCAGGTAATACAATTGAAAATGCATATAATACTGCGTTCTATATAGATAAAAAAGCACCTGAGGTTATTATATCAGGAGTGGATAACGAAAGAGCTTACAGAGACAATGTAGTTGGTTTTAATATTTCTTCGGCTGATACATATTTTGAAAGTCTAAGTATATCCTTGGATTTACTAAATAAAGACGGAAGTACTACAAACTTAATAAGCAATAATGAAGAGAAAGCAAATGTTCGTATTGATTATCAGAATATAGAAAATGGAAGAAGGCTTAGTGTAGCAAATCTTGAATCAGATGGTATCTACAGATTAGTATGTAAGGCATCTGATAAAGCAGGTAGAGTCACAGAAAATAATGTATTATTTTCAATTAACAGAAATGGTCCAACATATTATATAGATGATGAAGAAACATTAAATATAAAGGATAAATATTTAATTAATCCACAAGATATTATATTTAATGAAATAAATGTAAATGAACTTTCAGCAGATACCATTAAGATAACAGTATATAGAGGAAATACCACATGGGATTTAGTAGAAGGTAAAGATTATACTATAGAAAAAGTAGAAGGAATAGACACATGGTGTAAATACAGATATATAATAAGTAAAGATAATTTTGAGGAAAATGGTATTTATCATGTAACAATTGCTTCAAAAGATTCTGTTGAAAATGATGCTATTTCTGAAAAGTTTTCATTTGTTATAGATAATGAACCACCGGTATGCACAATTTTTGAATTAAAAAAAGGAAATGTGTATGTTGCAGATAGTAAAGACATCAGATTCAAGGTTACGGATAATATCGAGGCAGAGTCAGTAATTGTGTTATTAAATGGTAAAGAGATTATGAAATTGGAGGGAGATGACATAAAGAAAAATATGTCAGAAGATGGAACCTTAAAGATAACAATCCCATCATCAAATAAATCTCAGAATTTAATAATTAAGTGCATTGATAAATCAGGTAATGAAAGCGAGACAGAGATAAAGGGCTTCTATATAACAACCAATTTATGGATTAGATTTATTAACAATAAACCACTTGTTATAGGAATAAGCTGTGCTGTAGTTGCAATTATCGTATTAATTATTCTTATGATAATTAGAAAATCAAACAAGAATTCAACTAAAATTACCGAAAAAAAGACTGAAAAGAATAAATAAAATTCAATAAGTCTATAAATTACCAATGGAATAATAAATCCAAGTTAAATAATTTACAGAATATCAGTTTGCGGGATGAATATAGTGCTATATGCGGAATTACCGAGAAAGAATTACGTAGCGAATTGAAAACGGATATTGAGATTATTACCCAAGCAAATGAAGAAACGTATGAAGAGGCTTGTGCTCATTTGATATTACAGTATGACGGTTATCATTTTAGTAAAAGATGTGAGGATATTTACAATCCGTTTAGTTTGTTCAATGCTTTTGCCGACAAAAATTATGAAAACTTCTGGTTCTCTACAGGTACACCCACCTTTTTGATAGAACTATTAAAACAAAGTCAATTTGATATTCGTGAATTGGATAATACGACAGCAACTGCGGAACAGTTCGATGCACCTACCAACGTTATTACTGACCCCATTCCCGTACT
>OMCO01000178.1_pt1 | contig 26013 bp, 20 predicted proteins | sample 1645031 | NCBI WGS metagenome assembly OMCO01 (sample SAMEA103958146, study PRJEB25191) | human gut metagenome
TTCAACTCTTTTGAAATCTTGCAGTAATCACGCATCTTAGCAGGAACAGGATCAAAAATGATGATGCTACTATACTTGCCCAAATTGCGGTGAGTTAATAGACCGTGACCTGAATGTAGCAAAAAATATACTTGATGAAGGTTTAAGAAATATATCGGCAGGAACTGTCGATTACACCGATGGAGAGGGCGTAAGACTTGCTTGCAAGCATTCCTTGATGAAGTCGGAATCCTACAAGTCTTTAGCTTGTGGGTAGTTCAATTAATGTTAGCGGATGATAGTATCCGTTTTCAGCCTGTAAAAGTACAAAAATAAGATACTACGTCACAAATTACTCAATAATTTGCCACAAAAGTACAAATTTTCAGTGCATCCTATCTGCACAGTACTAAAAAAGCCACCAGTTTTACTGATGGCTCACCGATTTAAGAAATAAACTAATCAATTTACTATCCGTTGTATTCCAAACATTATGATTGTTCTAAATACTACAACTCCATCCTGTACCATATAAATGCCTGTTATGAACCAGGTACTGATGAAGCTATCAGAACTTCCTTGCCAGTTTCTCTGCCTCTACCGGCTTATTGGTAGTAATGAAATCAACATTCATTTCAATGAGCTTCTTGATGATAACATCATCATCAGAAGTCCATCCATTTACCTTCAATCCCAATTCATGAGCTTCTTTAATCCACTCAGGATGCTTGAAAAGTATCTTATAACTATAATCAATGCCTTGATAACCAAGTTTCTTCACTTCAGCTGGTGTATAATTGCCATTAACATAATAAATAACAGCATTAGAATCCAACTGACGAACCAATGCACAAGCTGCAGAACTGAAAGAGATATACTCCACCTGTTTGGTCAAGCCCATACGATTCACCATCTCCACCGTTTTGCGAGTAAGACGATCTTCGTCGCACTGTAAAGGTTGTCTTTTGATTTCAAGAATCAGTTTTATTGCAGGATGATTCTTCAACTCATTTAAATATTGCTCTAAGGTTGATACTTCTTCTCCATTTTTTAGAAGTTGTATTTTCAAATCAGCATACTTTGAATCAGCAATGATCAAATCATTGATTTTCGGGTCATGGTTGACAATGATAACACTGTCAGCAGTGATATGCACATCACATTCAGAACCGTAAACCTTGGCATCTGCAGCCTTACGCAAAGAAGCTATCGAGTTTTGGGCCGAACCTTTCGTATCCCAATACCCACGATGTGCTATTATCTGAGTCTTAACTTTTGGATTTGAAATCAGAACAGTTTGCTCATATTTCTCTCCAAAACGATTGGTGAATACCACCGTAATACTCTTGGCATCAGAAGAAGGCAAGGCTCTAAACAGATGCCCGGTAGCAGTAAGACCTTCCTTATGTCCTTTGCTCGCAGCATAGGCTTCATCTACATCAACAAACTTCTCCATCTCACCCATGGCTTGTCCGTCCTGCAGCCATTCAACCTTGCAGCTTGGATCCCAATCCCAAACATTTACCACTACATATTGAGGCTGACTCAACATATTACCTTTACCATAAACACGCATCTGATAATCAATGCTATGACCTGTGGATTTATAATGCCATTTCAGCTGATTCCCATCCACATCCATCACCAGATAACCATTAGGCGCTCCACAGCGATTAACCTGACTCTTCCACCAGGCACCACAGGCGGCACCAATATTGTGTTCCAAAAGTTGAGCATCCATGACATTGTTCTGGAAATAATGAGTATGACCAGTCAAGACATGTACCTGATAATCCTTTAGGGCATCGGCCAACTCCTCTGCATTGCGAACATTGCCCTCACCCTCTGTGCTATTCCAAACAGCCGCATGCATATTGAGGAAGACCAAAGAGCCCTTCGGTACAAAACTCAAATCATGCTTCAGCCAGTCTAAATCAGCATCCGTAATAGCCTCTATATACTTCTTGTGACCCACGTAATTTATATTCTTCAACGTAACTACGTGTACTTTACCTATGTTGTAGGAATAATTGACAGGTCCGAAAAAACGGTGATAATATTGCTCTCCATATACAGGTGTACCAAGTGTCATATTATGCAAATCCTGATAACGCTTGTCGAAATCATGATTGCCTATACATTGGAAGGTAGTCATTTTGATGCCATCAAATGAGGCGGCATATTCACCATACAGGTTCATACTGTCAAATACTAAATCTCCCAAGGTATTGGCCACTACCTCTCTCTCTCGGCTCAGGGTATCCACATAGCCCTTCAAATCGCGGATAGATTCCTGCTTCCAACGCTTCATGTCATGCTCATTCTTTACCTGAGGATCAGAGATGGCAATATAATAAAACTTATCAGATAACTTTTTCCTCTTCTCCAAAATGAAATCATGTCGGCTGTGATCTTTTACAAGTTCATCCACGCGAACGTAAAAGCCTTTAGCAAGGCTCTTCTGGCAGGGAAGCACATAGGATGAAGGAGTGGATATACTGACGAACTTGCAGACATTGGTATCAGTAGGCAATGTCCATTCTCCAAGAGAATTGGTTTGCACAAAACTTCGGCCATTGTTTACAACCACCCCGGCAATCCCCTTACCCTTGATGTCTTTTACCTTACCGGAAAAAACAAAAGAAGAAGCTTGTTGGGCAGCCATACCCAATGGCATGGCCCCAATAGACGCTAACAACAGAATTTTACTCAGATTTTTATTCATCACGCTAAAAACTAAACATTTATCAATTTAATATGGTCAAAGAAAGCCAAAGCCTCTTCTGCAGTATTGGCATCACCGGCAGCCTCCTCCAAGGCTGCAGTATCACTCTCCAGGCAGATGATGTTGGCACAATCCAGTACATGACTCATGATTCGAATTGCCTCCTCTTTGGTCATATGCTGCGACTTATAGCTCTTCTTTACATATTTGTTCACACGCTCCACGGCCTTGAAGACAGCCGGCTTTCTAAATTCTGTTCCTGAAGAACTCAACCCCACCTCTACCTCATAGGTGTGGGTATAGTTACAGAGGAAAGTATTCCATTTCTTGGTAATCTCACCACCTAAGAAATGCTCTTCATCAAAAGTTGGCTTGACATTGGGAATCTCCCCACCATATACTTCGAGCGTAAACTCTTTCTTGTCCTGTGCAGCCATGTGGGCAATAGTACCCATCAGAAGTGCTGCAGTCAAAAATAGTCTTACTTTCATTTTTTCAATCCTTTCATTAAACATCTAATCAATTATAATTCTGGTCTCTTCTGCCAGATCAGTCGGGTATTGAAATCATCACCACCCATCGATTTCACTGCCTCCAAATAATGTTCACGATTCATACGTTGCAAGATAGCTGGGTATTTGAAACGATATGGCATATGCAATGAAGCATCTACACCAGGACCTTTCGGTACATCAGGATAACCGGTACGATTATACTCAAACCATTGCTGGAAATCAATGAAGAAGAGTGCATAGAACTTCTGTTCCATGATGCGGCGAAGCGTTCCATCATACGCTGCCTTCCCGTTATCAAAATACCCGTCAGGAACCTCAACTCCCCATTGCGTAATAGCTGCAGCAACAGCTTTTTCATAGAGCAGCTTGGCATCATCAGAGATAAGACCGCGTTGTGCCAACTCTGCCTTGATGAAGAGTACCTCTGCATAGGTGAGACACTGTATATCCTGTGGCGCTGTGGCCAGATTTGCCGCATTTGGAGAAGAAGCAGTAAATGTAGGCTCCACATCATAACCACTAGGCAAACCGATAAAGGAAGTAACCTCTTGACCGGTTTGAGGATCCTTATTGGTAGCCTGAGTTGCAAACACTTCCAGACGAGGATCCTTCCAATCCTGAAGACGATCGATGAAAAATGCAGAAAGTGACTTGTAGGCAGAAAGGTCTGATGGACGTGTCATTGGAGCTTCATCAGGAGCAATTCCTGAGATATGTACCTTAGCATTGTCATCATTCGATTCAAAAACCGGATAAGTAGTAGGATCTGCCAACATCTTCTTCAACTCTGCCTTGGCCAAATCACCCAATTCCTTGGAATCTATGACACGCAGCAAAGCGCGCAAACGCAAGGAGTTGGTAAACTTCTTCCATTTCAGGATGCCCTGCAAGTCAGAACCGCTGCTGCAATACATCTTGTCACCATTGGTATTGAACTGCAAACCTTTTTTGAGATTATATATGCTGTTCGCCACATCCAAGCTGTCGATGATAAACCTGTAGACATCAGTCTGAGACTCAAACTTTGGATAGTAGAGCTGTTCCTCACCACGGCATGATTCCTGTACAGGAATATCACCGAAGGCATCTGTCGTGTTCTCAAATATCCAGCATCTGAGGGTCAATGCAATTGCCTGATAGTTCGGATCTCCCACTTTCACGGCTTCGTCATAGATGGCCTTGGCATTGGTATTCCATTTGTAATAATTGGTCCAGACGCCATCACCTGCCGTATCACTGATGTTGAACCAGCCCACACCGCTGGTGGAGTTTGTTGTTACAAGGCACTGCATCAACTGGAAGGTCCAGCTATTGTATCGGGTCCAGGTGTAAGTGCCCATACCATAAATGAGAGGATCCAAAAAACTTCCAGCATTAGCAGTATTCATACGGGTTGGATCCACATTGGTATCGTCCATTGATTCGCATGCCGAGGTCATCAGCATGAAAGGAACGGTCATCAGCGTCATTATATTTCTAAAAATCTTTTTCATCGATTCTTTCTTTTTTTGTTCATTACATCTTATTCTTAACTAGAAATCAACTTTGAGATTAACACCCCAGGAACGACTGGTAGGAAGAGTACCCACCTCTACACCTGGTACAAATGTATTGCCATCAAGTGAGGTTGTCTCCGGGTCATACATTGGATAACTGGTAATGCAAAGCAGATTGCGCCCATATATACCCACTGAAGCATTGTTGATGAAAGTATTCTTCAACCAAGATTTTGGCAACTGATAATCCAGACGAACCTCGCGAAGCTTGATATAAGTGGTACTGAAAGTATTGGTTTCCACATTACCAATGCGGTAATACTCCTTATAATATGACTCCAGGGTGACAAGTTTCTGATTCGGACTATAAGTACCATCTCCGTTATCAACCACACCCGGTGCTATGCAATACACACCAGCTACAGGAGTAATCTTCTGCTTTTCAAAGAGCTTCAGAACATCAGGGTCCGCAATATCCAGGTAGAGACTGGTTCCAGGCTTTCTACCATTCAAGGTCTCAGCCAGGTGACCCTGTTCGCACATCTTGTGATGTGACTGAGAATAGGTCATACCTCCAACCTTTCCATCCCATTGCATGGAGAATGACCAGTTCTTGAATCGCAAAGAGGTATTGAACGCACCCTCCCAGTCTGGTAAGGCACATGCCACATATTCAATCTCAGAAGGACGAGCAGGCAAACCGGCAGAAGTGATAATCACCTCACCCTTAGCATTACGCTTGAGTTTGTAGCCCCAGATATCTCCCGTGGTTCCACCTTTAGTGCCGATGATACTTACATTGCCACTTACATAAGAACCGAGAATCTGACGCTCATCAGCAAATTCAGAAAGTGATTCTATCTTGTTCTTATTGGTTGACCAGGTAGCGGTCATATCCCACTGCCAATCTCTATTCCTGATAGGAGTACCACGGAGTACGATCTCCACACCTCTGTTGCTGACACATCCCGAATTGATGGTACCCTTGGTGTATCCAGTAGTAGGATCAAAGGGAGCATTGAGAATCTGATTCTTGGTGCGATTATAATAATAGGTCACATCCAATCCCAAACGGCTGCCAAATGCTTTGAAATCCAATCCTCCTTCCCAGTTGGTAGACATCTCGGGCTTGAAGTCGGCATTATAAAGTGTACCTGGCTTAACCAAAGAACCCGAGAAATCACTAGTTGTATAGTAAGGTGATGTCTTGTAAGGCTGAGTATCATTACCCACCTGTGCCCAAGAAGCGCGCACTTTCAGCAGATTCACCCACTTTGGCATTTTCATCATGCTATTCAACACACCACTCAGACTCACAGAAGGATAGAAGAAAGAACGATTCTTGCGCGGCAAGGTAGATGACCAGTCATTGCGCCCTGTTATATCCAGGAACAACATCTCCTGATAAGCCAGATTAGCCATGAAATAAAGCGAGTTCACACGCTTCTTGCGAATAGTGGTACCAACCAATGGATTTGAAACTCCATTGGCCAAACTATATACACCAGGCGTATTCAAACCGGTAACAGAAGCTGACAACAAATCATAATACGACTGCATCATGTTACCACCCGCTGAAGCATTCACGTTGAGTCCATTCTCGAAACTGTTATGGTAAGATAAAAGTACATCAGAGTTAACCTCATAGTCAAAGATGTTCTGCTTCTTGAAGAAACCGGTAGGGAAAGCCTTGTCATCCCATGGTCTGTGCTGCTCCTGCTGCTGAGCCGTAGCCTGTAAACCAGAACGCAATTGCAAATCAAGGAAACGATTGATGGTAAAATTGGCAGAAATATTACCATTGAAACTATGCTTCTTTGCAGGGTTGGTTGCCTCGTAAAGCAAAACATACGGATTAGGCAGATAACTGGAGAATGGACGTATCTGCTTGATATTCTCCTTACCCTTGTACCACATTGGCTTAAACCAATCGAGGTTGAAGTTAGGATTCATGAATATCAGGAAATAGCTTAAGGAGTTAGAGTTATAGGTAAGCTGAGGAGTATTCTCCACATCTCTGTAAGTATAACTCATACGTGCATTGAACTTCACACGCTTGGAAATCTGTTGTGATCCGGCGAAAGCTGCAGTCAAGCGCTGATAGCCAGAGTTAGGCAAAATCCATTCACTCTTACTATGACTCAAAGAGATACGCATATTGCCTGTACCGTTATTACCAGTCAAGGCCAGGGAGTTGGTCATCGTATGCCCCGTTTGGAACAATCCGGAGTGATTGTCTTTATAGGCTCTCCAAGGAGTGGCCACATCAGCACGACCTTCTTTCTCCGGGTCATATTGATAGAACATCTGGCCATCAAACTTCGCACCAAAAGCTGAGCTTGTACCACTGGTGCTAGCCAAACCATCATCACCTGCACCATAGGAGTAATAAGGTTGTCCAGCCCACTCTGTCCCCTTAGAACCGATGTTCTTGGCTACACCCTGTCCGAATTCATACTGATAATCAGGAAAGTGAGCAGCCTGTTCCCAGGAATTATTGAAATTATAACTGATACCTAATCCCTTCTTGGCTTTCTTACCAGACTTGGTGGTAACCATAATGACACCATTAGCAGCTCTTGAACCATAGAGAGCAGAGGCAGACGCTCCCTTCAATACCTGAATGCTCTCAATGTCATCCGGATTTAAATCAGAGAATCCATTACCAAAGTCAATCGAACCTTCGGAGTTGCCACCGGCACCATAAGAGCCACCAGGATTATTCATAGGGCTGGAAAGTGGCACACCATCCACAACGATAAGTGCGCCATTTCCGTCCATATTCATGGAAACGTTGCCACGAAGATTAATCTGGGTTGATGACAGGGGACCACCGGCTGAAATGACATTCAAACCTGCCACCTGTCCCTGCAAAGCTTGAGACCAGTTGGCAGGCATCGTTGCCGTAATTTCAGAACCAGATACGGTTTGGGTAGCATATCCGAGACTTTTTTCCTCACGCTTGATACCCAAAGCGGTAACCACTACATTATTCAGTTCTATAGGATCGTCGCTGAACTTCGACTTCTGTATTTTTTTACCATTTACAGAACTTTTCTTTTCAATAGTCTTGCTGCTATCCTGTGCAACTTGACCATACATGCTTCCTGCAGTACAGCATAATGTGAGCGCGAAGAAACAATGCTTCATACGTTGCTTTTTCATTTACTACCTTTTTATAGAGAATTCATAACTAACAATTTCTGGTGCAAAGGTAGGACTATGATATTACGTATTGAGGTCAATGAGGATACATTCTATTTACTTTCTTGTTGCCAAAGAATTACAAACAAAGCTAACTTCCACATATACAACTGATTGCAAAAAATTGGAGCAAACTAAAGACAACAGTTTGCAAAACTCAGCCAAAGGAAGAATGCTTTGATGCCTTTACTCCATTACCTGTTGCTGTCTTCCTCTAACCTGTGATACCGTTCATATACATCAAGAGCATACTCCTGCCTGAGCAGTTCACCCCGATGAAGCCCTTCAACCACCTCTGCCGTAAGTCCACAATCACTGAAATCAACAAGATAAGTACAAAGCAACTTGTTGATGATAGGAATGAGATCCTTTGCTCCTAAGCTGCAAGCTAAATCAATGGCCGCAGCCACCACGTAACCATCACAACAGTCAGCGGTTTCCAATCTGCCATCATAGAAGACGAGCATGTCCTTCACCCACGCTGTCGCCTGTTCCTTCAAGGCAGGATTCTTTTCAACATAAAACTCCACATATTCATAAACGTTCATGCGGCAGTAATGGTCAAGCTTTGGCGTTTTCAGGAATTTCGTGAATTCAGAGAAAGGATCCGGATTCAACTTGTAGAGGGTTGGGGCAAAGAGATAATTGGTCGCCAGCCAGCTCAACTGATCTAAGAAATCACTTTCAAACTTCAATACATCCATCAGAAGACGGAAAGATTCCATGTTACCCACCTCTGCAAGAAGGATGATGCTATGACGTATGGCAGCAAACAGTTCCCCTGTCGCTTTCAAATGCTGGTATTTGCCCAAGCCATACCTGATTATGTTCTCCAAGTCCTGACGCAACTCCTCGTGATCTATAGTCAGCAAGAGATCGATGATGTGATCCGGCAGGATCCATTTATAGGCATGAAAAGTCAGATACGATATCACTTTGGGATGCAGCAGCTTGATATGAGTTGGATATGATGGCAATTCGTAGCCATACACTTCCTCATGGATTTCATATTCACAACCCTGAAATTCCTCTTCATGCCAATCCCATCCACCGATATATGCCGTACTATCTCCTATTCGGAACTTGAAGTTTCTGCCAAGATGTTCCTGCATGGTAGAAAGATAACAAGATACCTCCAACCTGTCTTCTGCAAGCAGATAATGCATACCATTCAAGCCCCATTGATATTCAATGAGAGGAACGTTTTCATCATCTTCTTCCAGGATATATTGAGTAATGTCCCATGCATCAACAGGTTCAATGCCGGCTTCCTCAGCAAATTCAATGGAACCATAGATCAGATTGTGAGCCACCTCATATGGTATCTCCACCATCCTGTCATTCTCTTTATCCGAGTAGTACTCAACAATTTCTGCCAACTTTCTGGGTGATACGTTGAAGAAATATCTGGTTCCTATCAGACCCCTGCACAACTTGTCGATGCAGAAATCCGCACATGTTACAGTTCCCTTTGGGTGAATACGTGTCACGATGACCATAATTTCATCGGCATCTTTCCAGTTGGCATAAGTATAGCATTTGCCAAGAGGAAGCATACGGGCTTTCTCCTTGATATATTTCTCCGGACTCATCGGCTGAGCACCGGATTTATTGTTCTTTTTCCCCATTCGTTTTAAATTTATCTTATCTATCAATTTTTCCAGTAAACAAAAGTATTGAACACCTGTCGGCGGGAAGCCTAAACTTCTCTCATTTGAACATAAAGGAAAAACATCTGATCAGGAATAGAACGTTAGTTTACCTTATGTCAAATCCTAGAGACTATTATCAATGAAAGAATCCAATTCTTTACACTGCTTATAGTACGTATACACTTCCTTTATAGAACAAATTTTTGACATCATATATTTATTACATAGCACTTCGAGAGAAGAAGATGTTGAGCCAATGCCATCAAATTACAGGAATTGTATCAGGCAGGAAAGAAATGGGGCGTGAAGGTAGATGGTAAAGTTATCGTGCCACCCCTCTACCATAGCATAGCGCAACCTGTAGGTGCCTATTGCGCCTTTGAAGAAATTCCCAGACATTGGGGCGTTATGACATTAAAAGGAAAAGTGATTGTTGATGCAAAATATGAGAAGGTAGAGATTCGTGACAATGGAATCGCCGTGGTAACAGGCATCACGGGAAAAACACAGACAATCAATCTTTTATAAGGTAAAAGGGTAAAAAAGTAAAAAGGTAAAAAAGTAAACAGACCGATGTGAACAAGCGTTCATGTCGGTCTGTTTTTTTGTTTATGTAAATCAGGAAATAAAAAAGCGGAGCGTGATTTCACAACCACACTCCGCGCAAACTTAAACAACCAATAAAAGAAATAGATTGATCGTTCAATTGTTATATCTGATGAAGAGTAGCTCTTGTTAGAGCTTTGTTTTTTTATCTGTCAGAAATATGTCTTATGTTGGAAGACATTGCTGATTAGCGGATGAACAGGAGTTCACGATACTTAGGCAAGGTCCAGAGCTCATCGGCTACTGTCAACTCCAACTTATCAATCTGATAACGGATTTCCTCCATCTTTGGAGCTACCGTGTCATGATAAGCTATCGCCTTATCGTGCTCATTCTCAATCTTGTTGGCTACCTTGCGGGCATTTACTAACTCCTCAATACCTGTCTCGATAATCTGAGTGCGCTCGGCAATCTTCTTGATGATATTGATGTTGCGGGCTGTCAACTTCTTGCCTTCCTCGTCGCCGAAGATATCAATCATGTTCTCCACATTCTTAGCCAACTGGCTCTGATAGTGAGTAGCCACAGGGATGATGTGGTTCATACTCAAGTCGCCCATTACACGAGCCTCAATCTGAATCTTCTTGGTGTAGGTCTCCCATTTCACCTCGTTACGGGCTTCCAACTCGTTCTTCTTCATGACGCCCATATCCTCGAACATCTTGATAGTGGCAGGGTCGAGATAACGCTCAAAAATCTTAGGACAGCTCTTCTCGCAGTCCAAACCACGTTTAGCTGCTTCCTCTACCCACTCATCTGAGTAACCATTGCCGTCGAAACGGATTGGCTTGCAGGTCTTCAAATCCTGACGAACGATATCGATGATGGCAGATGTCTTGTCCTCACCCTTGGCAATCAACTCATCCACACGCTTCTTGAAGTCGGTCAAAGCCTCGGCTACAGCTGTGTTCAATACGATCATTGCTGATGCACAGTTAGCCTCAGAACCTACGGCACGGAACTCGAAACGGTTACCGGTAAAGGCGAATGGAGAAGTACGGTTACGGTCGGTGTTATCAATCATCAACTCTGGAATCTCAGGGATATCCAACTTCATGCCCTGCTTGCCAGCCACGGTGAAGAGATCCTTCTTGTCGGCTTTCTCAATGTGCTCGAGAAGGTCGGTCAGCTGCTTGCCGAGGAATGAAGAGATGATTGCTGGAGGTGCCTCGTTGGCGCCCAGACGATGCGCATTGGTTGCACTCATGATAGAAGCCTTGAGCAAACCGTTGTGCTTGTATACACCCATCAAAGTCTCTGTGATGAAGACTACGAAACGGAGGTTATCCTCTGGTGTCTTGCCAGGACCATGAAGCAGGATGCCTGTATCTGTAGCGAGACTCCAGTTGTTGTGCTTACCGGAACCGTTGATGCCTGCGAATGGCTTCTCATGGAGAAGTACGCGGAAACCGTGATGGCGAGCTACCTTCTTCATCAAACTCATCAGGAGCATGTTGTGGTCAACGGCAAGGTTGGTCTCCTCGAAGATAGGTGCCAACTCAAACTGGTTTGGTGCTACCTCGTTGTGACGGGTCTTGCAAGGAATACCGAGTTCAAGAGCCTGGATTTCCAAATCCTTCATGAACGCCTGAACACGCTCTGGGATGGCTCCGAAGTAGTGGTCGTCCATCTGCTGGTTCTTGGCTGAATCGTGACCCATCAGGGTGCGGCCTGTCAGCATCAGGTCAGGACGTGCTGCATACAAGCTTTCATCTACCAGGAAGTACTCCTGCTCCCAACCGAGATTGGAAATAACTTTCTTGACATCTGGGTTGAAGTAGTGGCAAACCTCTGTTGCTGCTACGTTTACAGCGTGCAATGAACGGAGCAATGGAGCTTTATAGTCGAGAGCCTCACCTGTGTAAGAGATGAAGACGGTAGGGATACAGAGTGTATCGTCGATGATAAATACAGGAGATGTTGGATCCCATGCAGAATAACCGCGAGCCTCGAAGGTTGAGCGGATACCGCCAGATGGGAAAGATGATGCATCAGGCTCCTGCTGAACGAGCAACTTGCCTGAAAATTCCTCGATCATACCACCCTTGCCATCATGCTCGATGAAGGCATCGTGCTTCTCGGCAGTACCTTCTGTCAGTGGCTGGAACCAGTGAGTGTAGTGGGTTACGCCATTCTCGTCAGCCCACTGCTTGATGCCTTTGGCTACGGCGTTGGCGATGTTACGGTCGAGACGTGCTCCGTTGTCGATGACGTCTATCAGTTTCTCATAGACATCTGCAGGGAGATACTTGTACATCTTCTGTCGGTTGAATACCTTCTTTCCGAAGAATTCACTTGGTCGCTCGCTAGGAGCGGTTACCTCAACAGGCTTTCTCTTGGAAGCCTCTGAAACAGCTTCAAATCTTAAGTTGCTCATACCTTATATATTTTAAAATTTCTGATTTTCAATGTTTTTATAATCTGTTGGAACGTTTATTTTCCCAGCCATTTGGCAATTCTCTCCATGGCTTCCTTGCAGTCCTCATGCTCGCCGAAGGCGGTGAGTCGGATGTAGCCTTCGCCCGATGGACCGAAGCCGACACCTGGAGTGCAGACTACGCTGGCACCATAAAGCATCTCTTCGAAGAATTTCCAGCTTGGCGTATTGTTTGGCGTCTTCACCCAGAGATAAGGTGCATTCTCGCCGCCATATACTCTCAAGCCGAGTTTCTGGAGTTCGGCTCTCATGAAGTGGGCATTCTCCATATAGTAATTGATGGTTGCCTTCACCTGTTCCTTACCCTCAGGGGTGTAGATGGCTTCGGCAGCACGCTGGCTGATATAGCTTGTACCATTAAACTTGGTGCACTGGCGGCGGTCCCAGATAGGATTCAATGCCACTTCCTCACCTGCCAATGTCTTTGCCTTCAACTCTTTAGGAACGATGGTGTAACCACAACGCACACCGGTGAATCCGGCAGTCTTCGAATAACTGTGGAATTCTATCGCTACCTTTCTGGCTCCACGAATCTCGTAGATAGAATGAGGAATTGATGGGTCGGTGATATATGCCTCGTAGGCTGCATCATAGAGGATGATGCTCTCGTTCTTGATAGCATAGTTTACCCATTTTCTGAGTTCTTCTTTCGAGATGACCGTACCCGTTGGGTTGTTTGGATAACAGAGATAAATCATGTCCACACGGTGGTCTGGAATCTGAGGGATGAAGTCATCGCTCTCATCGCAAGGCATGTAGGTTACGTTACTCCACTTGCCATTCTCGAAGATTCCCGCTCTACCTATCATCACGTTAGAGTCTATATAAACCGGATAAATCGGGTCGGTAACGCCGATGTTGTTATCCCATCTCAAAATCTCCTGGATATTTCCCGTATCGCTCTTGGCTCCATCGTTTACGAATACCTCGTTGGCGTCAAGATGAATGCCACGTGGCAGAAAGTCGTTCTTGATGATAGCCTCGCGGAGGAAGTCGTAGCCTCGTTCCGGACCATAGCCTCTGAAAGAAGCCTGCTCAGCCATCTCGTCTACAGCCTTGTGCATCGCCTTGATGACGGCAGGGCAGAGAGGCTGGGTTACGTCACCGATGCCCAGACTGATTACACGCTGCTTTGGATGTGCAATCTTGTAGGCGTTCACCTTCTTTGCGATGTCGGCAAACAAGTAGTTGTTGGCCAACTTCAGGAAATGTTCATTAACTAATGCCATATTTTGTTTCTCCTTTTATTTGTGGTCATTATCGACCATTTGTTATTTAAGTTTGCTCTTATTTATAATTCAATTTCTCCTTCGAATGAGAAGGCTGCAGGTCCCGTCATGTAAACATGATCATCAGCCTCGCTATATTCTATTTCCAGCGTTCCGCCATCCATCACGATACTGCTTTTTCTGCCAGTACGCTTGGTAAGGGCTGCGGCTACGGCTGTGGCACAGGCTCCTGTTCCGCAAGCCATTGTTATTCCGCTTCCCCTTTCCCAAACTCGTGTCCTTATGGCGTCTGTGTCAGTTACTTGTGCAAATTCTATGTTGCATCTCTGGGGAAATGCCTTGTCTCTTTCCAGGATTTTACCATAGTGGGCGATGTCGATGGTGTCGATGTCATCCACGAAGGTAACGAAATGCGGATTACCCATGCAAACATAGGTGCCTTCAAATTTTCTGCCGTCAGCTTCGAGCACCGAAGGGCCTAAGAATTGCTCGGGATTTTCAAGTTTGGGTTCCAGCATGTCTACTGTTACCGATTCCACAACTTCTTTATTATCCTGAAGATGAAGTTTCAATATCTTGATACCCGAAAGTGTTTCCAGTCGGATGGTGTCCTTTCGGGTCAATCCCTTTTCGTAAAGATACTTACCGATGCATCGGCTTGCATTGCCGCACATCATCGCTTCAGAACCATCGGCGTTGAAGATGCGCATCGAATAATCTGCTCTTATGCCGTCGTGCGGCTTTCCGATGAGAACCAGTCCGTCGCTTCCTATGCCCGTGTGATAAGCACTCCAGGCAATGGCCGCCTTCTCTGGGTCAGGGATGTCGTATTGTTGGGTATCTACATATATATAATCGTTACCCGCTCCCTGCATCTTTGTAAAATGAACTGTTTCTTTCATCTGCGTTGTTCTTTATGTTTGAATACTCTTCTTTTATCTCTCATGTCTTATCTCTTTTGAGATTTGACTTTTTGCTAGTCTTTCGAATATTTCGATGACTATTTGTTTGATTTCGGTTGCAAAGGTACGACGATTTGTTGAGATATGCAAGAAAATAAATACAGAAATCTTGATTATTTTTCGCAATCTTACAATTTGTGTTATAAAAATACTTTCTGCCTTACAAATTGTAAGGAGAATATGATAAGCCTCGATAAATTTAAAATGTTCGACAAAAAGTGAAAGCGAAATGTTTTTATTTTTTTTAAAATGCTGACAAAATGTATTAATTTTGCAGCCGAAAACGAACATAGTGTAAAAAAAAGCTTGATTTGGATGGCAACCAATGAAGGTCCGTTTTCGAAAAGAGACAATCAATAGAAGTATTAACACATTATTAATTATTAAAGGATTATGAAGAAGATTGAGGCAATTATCCGCAAGTCTAGATTCGAGGATGTCAAGAAGGCGCTTTTAGCAGCAGACATCGAGTGGTTCTCTTATTATAATGTAAGAGGTGAGGGAAAAATGCGCCAGGCTCGCATTTACCGTGGTGTGATGTATGATACCAGCAGCATCGAGCGTGTGCTTCTGAACATCGTGGTTCGTGACAAGAACGTGGAACCAACCATCGCCGCCATCCAGGGCGCTGCACAGACCGGTGAAGTCGGAGACGGCAGAATCTTCGTGATTCCTGTACTCGATACCGTTAGAATCAGAACCGGCGAACGTGGCGACATTGCATTGTATAACGCTGAGAAAGAGGAATAATTTAAAATGTTGAATGTTAAGTGTTGAATGTTGAATTAGGCATTCTTACTTATCTTTAATAAATATTATTTAGTATTCTAATTTAACTATAAGATATAAGTATGAGCAGTTTATTGTTGACGACACTTGATACGGGTAATACAGCGTGGATGATCATGGCAACCATCTTGGTGCTTTTGATGTCAATCCCGGGTATAGCACTTTTTTATGGTGGTTTGGTGCGCCAGAAGAATATTCTCAGCATCCTGATGCAGACGGTTTTCATTGTGGCAGTAGTCAGTCTGATATGGGTAGCCTTCGGTTATTCCTGGGCTTTCTCTACAGAATATGCCGATTCGGGCAATCCTCTGGCTTGCGTCATCGGTGGTTTCGATAAATGTTTCCTCCACGGCATCGGCTTGGAAGCCATCATGCCAACAGGCATTCCGGAGCTCACCTTTGCAATGTTCCAGTGCATGTTCGCCCTCATTACTCCAGCCTTGATTCTCGGTGCTTTTGCCGAGCGCGTGAAGTTCAGCGGTTATGTACTTTTCACCATTCTCTGGGTCATCATCGCTTATCTTCCTATGGCTCACTGGGTATGGGGTGGTGGTTTTCTGCAGGAGATGGGAGCCATCGACTTTGCGGGTGGTACCGTGGTTCATATCAATGCCGGTGTAGCTGCTCTGGTCATGGCACTCTGTGTAGGCAAGCGTGATGATTACCGTGCGGGTCATCCTATCACACCTCACAACATCACCTTCGTGTTCATGGGTATGTCATTCCTCTGGTTGGGATGGTTCGGTTTCAATGCCGGTAGCGGATTGGCAGCCGATGGTCTGGCAGCCAACGCCTTTCTGGTAACCCATATCGCCACAGCAGCGGCAGCCACTACCTGGATGCTCATCGACTGGATTGTGAACAAGAAGCCAACTACGGTAGGTGCTTGTACCGGTGCTGTAGCCGGACTGGTAGCCATCACTCCTGCAGCCGGCAGTACCGATATTTTCGGAGCTTTCTGCATCGGTATCATTTCCACCATCGTCTGCTTTTTCATGGTAGCGGTCGTAAAGGAGAAGTTCAAGTATGATGATGCCCTCGATGCCTTTGGTGTTCATGGTATGGGTGGTATTCTGGGTTCTATCCTCACCGGTGTCTTCGCCACTCAGTATGTAACAGGAGCCGAAGGTGTACAGGGTGCCCTCTATGGCGACTGGCATCAGCTCTGGATTCAGGTTGTAGCCACCGTGGTAAGCATCATCTACAGCGTTGTAGTTACCTACATTATCTTCAAGGTAGTAGATAAGAGTGTAGGTGTACGTGTTGACAAGCGAGTAGAAGAGGAAGGTCTCGACATCTACGAGCATGGTGAGAGTGCTTATAGCAACTAATTGCGAAATTCGATTATCAGCATAAAATTTAGGTCAATGGTGTTTCATTTTGAGGAATGGAACACCATTTTTTTACGATAAATCCTCAACTTGCACAATGAAAATGCCTCAACTTGCACAATGAAAATGCCTCAACTTGCACAATGAAAATACCACAACTTGCACAATGAAATTGCCTCAACTTGCATAATTTAACGTTTAAAATGCTAATATTCAGTAACTTTTGATTATCTTTGCAGCGGTGTTTAAAAAATATGATTATGAAGAAATATAAGGCAAGAATAGCAGATAAAATGTTAAGTCGGAGACTTTTGGGGAGTGGTGCCGTTTTGATACAAGGCCCCAAATGGTGTGGAAAGACGACAACAGCAGAACAGCAAGCAAAGAGCGTTGTGTATATGGATGATCCTGAATACATGGAGCAGAATGTGGAACTTGCAAATCTTTCTCCCAAAAAGTTGCTTTCAGGAGAAGTGCCTCGTCTTATTGATGAATGGCAATTAGCCCCGCAGCTTTGGGATGCTGCCCGTTTTGAGGTAGATCATAGGGATGAACTAGGGCAATTCATCTTTACTGGTTCTGCAGTCCCTGTTGATACAAGCAAAATTCACCATTCAGGGACTGGTCGATTTGCATGGTTGACAATGAGAACAATGAGTCTTTCTGAATCTGGCGATTCTACAAATGAAGTCAGTCTTGAAGAATTGTTTGCCAATCCCGTAGCAGATGTTTTTGCAACTAATCCTCTCAATATTGATTCTTTGGCATGGTTGATATGTCGGGGTGGTTGGCCAAAGGCAACGATGGTTAGTAAGGAGGTAGCACTTGATATGGCATATAGATATTATGAAGCCGTGGTGCACTCTGACATTTCTCGTGTAGATAATGTGAGCCGTGATCCGGAAAGAGCAAAAAGAATATTGCGTTCTCTAGCAAGAAACCAATGTGCTCAGGTAACGATAAATACTATCTGTGCTGATTTGGAGAATACTGATGTTGTAGCCACCAATCGCAATACGGTGGCTTCCTATATAGAAGCATTGAAGAAAATTTTCGTATTGGAAGATTCCTTGGCATGGAATCCAAATTTGCGAAGTAAAACGGCTATTCGCACTTCGGATACCCGATATTTTTCTGATCCTTCTATTGGTGTTGCGGCTTTAGGTATAGGTCCAAATGATTTGGTGAATGATCTCAGTACGATGGGTTTGTTCTTTGAATCAATGTGTATCAGAGACTTGCGTGTTTATGCCGATGCTATTGATGGAACAGTGTATCATTATCGTGATGGTAATGGTTTGGAGTGTGATGCTGTAGTTCATTTGCGTAATGGGAATTATGGACTGATAGAAGTTAAATTGGGTGGTGAGAAGAACATCGAAGAAGGAGCAAAGAATCTAAAGCTCTTGGCTTCTAAAATCGATGATACGAAAATGAAATCCCCATCTTTCCTTATGGTTCTGACAGGTACATCTCGTTATGCAGTTCGTAGACCTGATGGTGTGTACGTTGTGCCAATTGGTTGTTTGAAAGATTAATCAAAATACAGAATCTTTGTACTCTAGCACCTTGACTGTATGTTTAGTACGGTCGAGATGCTATCTTTATATAATAAGGTGTAATCCGTTTTTTTACTGTAATCTCCTGATTCTTCTCCTGTAACTACTCAGCACCACTATAGAAGTAACTACTCATGCTCTGGGGGGCTGAGTAGTTACCACTCATCTCTCAAATGTTAAAAAGCGGTCGCAAATCAAAGATTTACAGTGCTTTCTTCTTTTGTCTCGGTAAGTTTCGTTATCTTTGTGGTCAAAATATGACAGTTCTTACCAAAGAATGTCTATTGGTATTCATCTAACCTCTGAACAATAACATTGGAAGATAACACCACACAGCCAATAATGGCTGATGCTTCATTGTATAATGGGCAGCCTATAGACATAGTCTTGAATGTCTTCCTTTTCTGATAATGTCAGAGAAAAGAGGATTTTTGTGATGTAAATATATCTAAAATAAAACAATTATGCAGATGATTATTACAAGAAAAGATGCAGAAGCAAAACTGAAGAAAATATTTAACATAGAGCATTTCTATGATGAACAGTGGAAGGCAGTCGAGCGAATTCTTCGAGGAGAACGAATCCTAATGATAGAACGTACAGGATTCGGTAAATCTTTGTGTTACCAGTTCCCTGCCACAGTATTTGATGGGGTTACGGTTATATTTTCTCCTCTGATAGCTCTAATGCGTGACCAAGTCAGAGGATTGGTGAAAAAAGGCATTCCTGCAGCTTATATTAATTCTGAACAGTCACATGAGGAAAATCAAGAAACTATTCGACGGGCTAAAAACAATGAAATAAAGATATTATATATAGCCCCTGAAAGGCAGGAGAATGATGAATGGATAGAAGCAACTCGCCACATAAAACTTTCAATGATTGTAATTGATGAGGCACACACTATTTCTGTTTGGGGACATGATTTTAGACCATCGTTCCGTAGGATTATTAACCTGGTACAGGTTCTTCCGAAGAATTTGCCGGTCCTTGCTACTACTGCTACCGCAACTGAAAGGGTTCAACATGACATTGAACAGCAGATAGGAGGGCAATTGACAACAATAAGAGGAAGCCTTGTGCGACCGAACTTTGCACTGCAAGTAATAAAAGTGCTGTCTGAAGATGAAAAAATGATATGGCTGGCTCAGAACATTGACAAATTAGATGGTACAGGTTTGATATATACAGGTACACGTGTAGATACTGAAAATTATGCAAAATGGCTTCAATTCATCGGAGTCAAAGCTATAGATTATAATGCAGGTCTTGATGCAGATACAAGAAAGTCCATAGAAAGTGGTCTAATGCATAACAAATGGAAGTGTGTGGTATCAACCAATGCTTTAGGTATGGGAATAGATAAACCTGACATTCGTTTTATCATACATACTCAAATACCAATATCACCTATTCACTACTATCAAGAGATAGGGCGTGCTGGACGTGACGGAAAACCTACACGTATAATATTGTTTTACAATGAAAGTAAAGATAATAGAAGAAATGTGCCTACAGACATGATTCTTCCTAATTCATTCATAGATGGTGCTCGTCCGTCAATAAAAAAATATCAAAAGGTCATAGAATTATTAAAGGAAGAACCACTGTCTGAGAAAGAAATCTTAAAAATGGCTAATCTCAAGCAAACTCAAGCAAAAGTGATTAAGGCAGATTTGATAGAACAAGGAATTATCAAGGAGGTTGTCTATGGCAAAACAAAGAAATATGAATACCAATATAATGCCCCCGTTCTAAATACGGAATACTTTGAGGAGCAAAGAGAAGCAAAGCTGAAGGAACTTCGTTCTATGGAACAGTATATATACACTGATATGCCAAGAATGAAATACCTATGCAAATTTCTGGATAGTAACGAGCAAATGGATTATAAAAATTGCGACAATACAAATTTAGAGAAAATTCACGTAGTTATGTCACCAGAGCTAACGAAGAAACTTGAGGATTTTAGAAATACATTTTTCCCAATTTTGGAACTTGCTTCGTGGACTACGAAAAAATGCGGTTTTAGGGTCTGTATTACTTCTCCTTACGAGATATTGATAGAGAAAACGATAAAGGACACAAATAATGGGATTATAAAACGATATGTGAATGAATATAAAAATAGTATTAGAACATCTGATTATACCAGTGAAGAAGTAGAAATAATAAAAGAGCATCTAAGAAAAGCATCACATATGGTGAATGGTTATGCAGCATCTTATTATGGAACTTCTAATATAGGAGCAGCTATACATCGAAGTAAATATGAAAATGGAGGAGATTTTCCTGATTTCCTATTAAATAAGACTTTGTCTATGTTTGGAAAGAAATTCAGAGATATTAAATTCGATTTAGTGTTATACTTGCCCCCAACAAAATCTGGAGATCTTGTAAAAAACTTTGCAATGAAATTTGCACGTGTAATAAATGTGCCTATAAGTCATGCTCTGAAAAAGGTGCGTGTAACACAAGAACAGAAAATGTTTGAAAATTCATATAGCAAACATGAAAATGTATTGGGCGCATTTGACATAGAAGATGATATAGTCAAAGGTAAAATAATACTTTTGATAGATGATATATACGATAGTGGCGCAACATTAAAAGAAGTAGGAAGTATATTAACACAAAAAGGAGCAAAATATATTGTTCCTATTGTTATTGCAAAAACTGTAGGAGGTACATTATGAACAAACAAGAATTGACATATTGGATAACGCTTGCATTGATTCCTAAGATGTGGACAAAGCGTAAAAATGAGATATATGTAAACTGTTTTCAACACGTTCCACAAATATCTATAATAGATTTGTTTGAAGATTCTTCAAATTGGGACATTGTTGGACTGAATGAAACTGAGAAAATTCAGTTTGAAGAAGCGAGGCTTCAATTGGCAAATAATTCCTTCCTTGTGGAAGACCTGATGTCTCAAGGGTATGATATATTGCCAGTAACTCACGAGGAGTATCCTAAACTGCTGAAAAAAAATCTAAAGTTTAATGCTCCTACAGTCATTTATACAAAGGGAAACAAATCGTTGTTGAAGGAAGAGACTATTGCTATTGTAGGCTCACGAAGTGCCAGTGAAAAATCTTTAGCTTTCACAGAAAATATAGCAAGGAAAGCCGTGGATGAGGACAAGGTTGTTGTTAGCGGTTTTGCAAAAGGAGTGGATCGTCAAGCTTTAGAATCAGCAGTTAATGCTAATGGAAAGAGTATTATCGTACTTCCACAGGGTATCATGACTTTTAACTCTGGGTTCAAACAATATCTAAAATATATTATTCAAGGACGCATACTGGTAATGAGCACTTTTGCCCCTAAGGCACCTTGGTCGGTAGAATTTGCCATGGCACGTAATCCTATTATATATGGTATGGCATCAGAGATTTTTGTAGCTCAAAGTGATGATAAAGGAGGTACTTGGGCTGGTGTGCTTGATGGTCTAAGAAAGAACCGTCCCATCTATGTCAGATATCCCGACAGCAAAGAGAAAAATGCGAATCGGCTCATTATTCAAAGGGGAGCATCTGCTGTGGATATATTTGGCAAGGTTTTAACCCTTAGCCATAATGATCAAAAAACTCCTGAACAGTTAGAAAAAGACGCACTGGATTCAAATATAATTTCTGTACTAAAAAATGTAGAAATGATTTCCGCAAAAGAAATAATCAGCAGATTACACATAGATTGGAGAGATGACAAAATGAAACGCTATCTTGAGAAAATGTCTCAAGTGGAAAAAAAGAAGATAAAAAATAGAATTTATTATAAATTGAAAGGTAATATGCAACGAGAACTGTTTTGATGGCTCTTAATTGACTTTTTCATGAATATCATATAGAGCAAGGACATTATGCTGGAACACGAACTACAACAATATCTCCTTCGTGAATATCCGCAGGAGAATGCACGATGTGAACGAAAAGGGTTTAAGAAGTTGAAGAACTCTTTCTTCGATGACGAGAAAGTCGATGTCATCTCGTATGTGTCTGCCATTGCCAATATGGAGGGTGGACACTTGGTGATTGGTGTAAAGGACAAAACACTTGAAATAGTTGGGACGGACATTTCAAGGCTTACATTCAATGGACAGCCTGCCAATATGCAGTCGGCTACGTTCAAACTTACAGAACAATGCACTTATCTGTCGTCAGAAGGGCTGTCCTTAGAATAATTCGTTACGGATGACACTCATAAAACGGTATGGGTTATCCATATTCCGAAGCAGCTGTCACGCCGCCCCGTCTTGGTCCATAAGAAGGCATACCAACGGATTGAGGATTCTTTGGTTGACTTGACGCAAGAAAAAATTATCTCTTTACGTGAATCAAGCAAGCTGCCAGCCTACACAAAAGATGGTCGGTATATGGTAGACATCAAGGAACTATATGGTGAATCTCTCGCCGCATCCATCATCGCCGCCAGGGATTACGGCATTATTACCACGGAATATAAACGTGCATGGTATGCCGAACATATAGAGCCTAATCCACGAGAAATCGGTAGTGGTCACAATGCATTTCCTGAGACATTGGGAAGGGAGAAGAGAGTCAATTCAATCATCAAAAGCATGGAGAAATAGAATATGCAGAATGAAAGTCAAAATATAGAATATAAGGAATCATGGGGACGTGGTTTCAAGAAGATTGCCGAGGAGTTTGAACGTGCCAGCTTGCCATTACCAACGATAGAAGAAAATGGAGGTGGCGTGATGGCGATTATTCAGCGCAAGACGATAGATGAAGTTATCGCAGAGCGTGGCGGGGATGTCGGTGTAAATGTCGGTGTAAATGTCGGTGTAAATTCAAGAGAAACATCCGATGTGAAACTAACAGAGCGACAGACTATTATGGTGTCTGTTATTAAGTCAAATCCTATGGTGACAGCTAAGCAAATGTCTGAAACATTGTCGGTGACAGTAAGAACTATAGAAAGAGATTTGGCGTTAATGCAAAAAGCAGGCATCATAAGACACGAAAGAAGTGATAAAACCGGTGTTTGGGTGATACTCGAACAAGGAAATACTAATTCTTAATAGTGTTAGATATGAAGCAGAATAATAATGAACAAATCGTCTTCGAGATGTTCGAAGAGGTTACAACCGAAAGCATCGCTGAGGCTCGGAATGCATACACCTATGAAGAAATTGACGGGTGCTATTTGGAGGCGAAGGGAATTGCTGATCATGCAAGGAAGAACTTGCTGGAAAAAATGGGAGGTACATAAAACCTATACTCCCACTGAAGCGGGAGTATAGGTTTTACCCTACAGCAATTACTGCCTTGTAGTGAGAAATCTTATTATATGATAAAGATATAGCTGTAGTTCCGTTGAGAATTTGATAGTTGTGCAAGCGGATTGCCTTTCAATATTATTAATATAGCTTTGTATGTACTGCCTAGATAAATCTTTTCTTGCAGGGAATGTTAGCTCTAGAGTTTCTGATTCAATGTGATGGTTTTGCCAAGTTTAGTTCTTTGTAAAAATAAGTGATTTCTTTGCTGTAAAAAGCATCTTTTTCAGAAAAAGTTATGGCGTTTTCATATTTTTTTTTGTATATTTGCTGCGGATTTGTCGAAAGTCATTTCTGGATATTATAAAAATGATGAGAAGCCTTAGGCTTGTTTAGTAAATTGATAGATTATGGTGTTATGTTATAATAAAGAAAGCGGTAAGTTGTATCATGCAAATAGTGCCCCAGCTACAGATGTGCTTTTTAATAGCTATGAAGATAAAGGTTTTAAGGAAAGTGAAAAAATCAATGTAGCAGGTACTGGCTTTTCCTTTGTTATTAAAAGCAATTTTGGTTATGGAAATGCATCTTATTTGCTGTTTAAAGCTACTTATGAATCAAATCAATTATTTGATTTTGAAACCGACTGTTGTAGTAAAAACAGTTTACCTTTTTTCTCCGTTCCTCCTACTACGGAAAATTGGGACAAACTCTTTTGTAAAATAGAAGAAGTATTTAGTCAAAGAGAAACGTGGAATGTTAATAGTTTTACAAAGTTCCTCATTTGGTTTGATTCAGAGTATTCTAATCTTAATGATGAGGAAATTGAAAAGAAACCGAATTTTATTATGGGAAAGATAATTACAGCTTTGTATGGTAGAATTCCGATAAGTTTATCTGCTAATCCTTTATTGGAACCTTATCTCATAAAGATGTGCAAGGTTGGTCTAAAAATTGTCCGTAAGAATATTACAGGTAGTGCTTTTCAAAAACTTTCTGAAGAAAACAGAAAGAAAGGAATGGATGCTATATATGTTTTTAAAGTATAGTAATTTAGAACAATTATTATTTGAATAACTATGGAATATAATGATTTTTTAAATACTGATATTAGCTCTATCGATTTTTTGTTAGAAGAGCGTAACATTAATGATCCAATATTCACTTATCCTATATTTGTGACCCAAAATTATTCTCAAATTTTGGAGCTTAATCCTATGTTTTATTCTAATGGTGGGTTTTATCTTATAAGGGATAAAATAATTGCGCTCGGACAGACCAATAAAGAGCAGCAACCACACTTGTATTTGAAATATTCGTCTAGGTTTTATAATGTTTATGTTGAAGATAAAAATTGTAGTTTTGTTTACACTTTTTATTCAAAATCTTCATTTGTAAAATTATATTCCTATTTTAGCGAAGAAGGAGAAGGGTAGGCGGCATGGAATTAACAAAAGATGGAGGAGTTTTGTGTTCTAAGAGCGAAATTCTGGGAATGGCTTGTGTCGAAATGAATACTTCTATAAGTCATGAGGCGATTTTTGTACTTTTACTGCGAAGCCCTCGTGTAACAAAGACGTATACATTGTTTAAAGCGCTAGAAAGTAATGAGCTTATAACGTTGCCTTTTGAGTCTAACAATTTTAAGCATCATAGAACTATAGTTTTAGCTTACAGCTTCCTTCATGATTTAAAAAAATATTCAAGTCAAGTATCAAAGTGGATAATGATTAATAAAAAGGAATATTTTGGGTTTAGTTCTTTTGTAGAGGATAACTATGAGCATTTAGATAACGAACAAAAAGATGAGTGTACATTTTTGTATCCAGAACTATATAAAAAATTAACATATTCTGTTTCTGCACAGCAATACTTAATTGTTGAGCATGTTGTAAATCTGTCAAATTTAATTAAAGAATATGGCTTTGATGGGCTATATCGTTTTATATCTATTTGGCAAGATGAAAAAATGTTTAATCTTGTTAAACTTGTTGGAAAAAAAAGTTTTTAATAATAAACAAATCGCTATTACGGCTCTGGGTAAGAAATACCAACTCCCTCTGATACTTGCTTTATTTTTTATAAATGTGCAATATCCTAATCAGCCAACAATAAAATATCCCACAGGTTTTTGGTTGTATTATCTCCTTTATAATATCAGAAAAAACAGTGATGCTGGTGAACTATCTTTTGTAAATACATTGTTGGCGTTTACATTACTAAACAATATGCCTGAGCCCACTTTAAAAAGGGGCATATTTTGAATTCAGTCTGACCAGTGTGGTCA
>OMCO01000189.1_pt1 | contig 24620 bp, 26 predicted proteins | sample 1645031 | NCBI WGS metagenome assembly OMCO01 (sample SAMEA103958146, study PRJEB25191) | human gut metagenome
CCCCGCCGTTGTACTGCCGGAAAAACACAGGGCTGGTCTGGGCTACATACAGCACGGTCACCGAGACCCAGATACAGAACTTTACCGGCAGGGGCATATCTTTTTCCGAAGCAGTGACTTCCTTGAGGGTCTTTCGGTAAGCGGCATTTTTGATCTCTCTGTACAGCAGAAAGCCGGAAAGCCGGGTACCATAAGCGGCCAGCAGGGCGCACTGCACATAATGAACAGGAGCCATCTGCCCGTGAAAAAGAACCACCAGGGCAACGCCGATGCCCGCTACGGCAAAACCGTAGCCGATGGAAAGAAAGTAAACAAACTTGTAGTAGCCCACGGCACAAAGCACTGCCGCCACCACGGCCAGGATCCACAGATATTCCCAACCCATAGATGGTATGCCTCCTTATTTTGCAAAACTGTCCTGAATGTATTGCTTAAAGCTGTGGTTCCCGGCCTGCACTTCCGCTACCATGGATTCCGTCAGCGTCCATTTGGAAAAGCGGAGTATGGCTTCTTTACCATTCTTCTTGAGCTTGTTGACAAAGGCCAGCACGTCAAACAGGAAAGGCGGTGCATGTTTGATCACAGGCTCTTTTCCGGCGGCGGCAAAACACATGCGGGCGATCTCTTCGTAGGAATAAGTCTCCCGGCCGCCAATGTTTACAATGCCGTTGGGGTCCATAAGGTGGGCTGCGATATAATCCGCAAAGTCAGGGGTGTCAATAACGTTGGCGCTGACGGGGGTATTGCCTAAAAGCGTAACTTCTCCCTTTTCGATCATGGGACGGAATACCTTCACGATATCATAGAAATACCCGGTGGGCCGGTAAATGATGTAGGAAAGGCCGCTCTTTTTCAGCTCCTCCTCCATCAGGTACTTGGCGTGAAGCATGGGCACCTTGGGGGCCTTATCCGCTTTGAGCACGGAGATATAGATGAACTTTTTCACGCCGGCTGCCTGCGCTTCCCGCAGCAGGTTCACGTTGCCCTGATAGTCAATCTGATAGTTATCCAGCGTGGCGGAGGTCTTGGTAAGGCCTACAGTGGAGATGAGCATATCCGCTCCCTCGCACAGTCCTTTCAGGGAAGCGGGATCAGTCACATCGATCTTTCTGAAAGAAAAACGGCCCGTCAGACCCAGATCCCGTTCCATCATGTCTGCAGCTACTACTTCATGGCCTTCCCGCAAAAGAGAGCGGAGAATGTCGCTGCCTAAATTGCCGTAAGCACCGGCCAATACAATTTTCATGCTTATACTCCTTTATTTTTCAGTTTGATTCGGTTGTGAGGTGTGCATGGGCATAACGGCATTGAGGAAGAAGGCGTTCGCACCTTCTTTTCCCAATACCTTTTCCATGGTGGAAGAGGAAGGATTTCCTTCGGTAAGCATCCGGCTGCGGAAAGCGGCAAGGCCGGGCAGATTGGCAGGATCTCTGGGTGCCCGATCCCAAAGGGCGCCGCAGGCGCGGGCGCTGTCCTGAAGCATCTGCAGCAGCAGAGCCTCCTGCTCTCGTGTACCGCCCTTGATCAGGGAACAGTCCATACGCTCCTGTATGTACCAGGCGGGTTTTTCCGTATAGTCCGTCAGCAGCGGGTCATACTTTTCCCGGATCCGATCCAGCTCCGGGGCACAGACTCCTTTGGCAGTGCAGTCGTAATACTCCACAAAGACCGTGCGCTTCTGCCGCATCTCCATGCAGTCCATAAGCACAAAGGGGGCTTCTATCCCGGAGGCAGGCATAAAGGAAGCGGTGATCAGCTTCATAAGTCCGCCCATGGCCCGGGTCTGCATCAAAAATACATAGCCCTGTTCACCGGCCTGCCAGCGGCGCACACGAAAGTGCATCATAGGCAAAAAACGGGGCCAGGACATGACGGCATAGGGGGCGGCAGAGATCTCCTTCAAAGGAATGTTTTCGCCAAAGCTGCGTATAAGCAGCTCCGGCAAAGAATCAAAAGCGGATGCAGGCATGACGGGTACCTCAGCGGTTCTTTTCCTTGGCCCGCTTGTCGTTGATGATGTCCATCTCCTTCTCATCGATGAGAGTAACGCCATTTTCTTTGGCCCACTGGACACAGCCTTTGAGGGCCGTGGGCAAAAAGATCCGGGGCACTTTGATAAGCTTCATACAGGCGGCGTCGGTAAACTTTACCACATCATCCGCCCGGTTGGCGGCATAGCGCACAGACTCCAGACTGGTTTCCCGGATGGGCAGAAGCTCCGGAATGGGGCGGCGGAACTTGGTATACCAGAAGTTCTTGCTGTCCCGATAGCCGTAATCCACAGGTACCCGGGGGAAATCCCCTGCCCGGACGCCGTTGACGATGGCATCATAATACTTTTCCTTCATGAGGATCTTATCCACCCGAAGAATAAAATGAGCGCCGAAAGGCGAGGTGATGCCGTTGAAGTCATGATAGGGGCCGGGATACCCGTTACGCTCTCCCGGCTGATCCGTCTGGGCGTTGTCCAGCTCCCGCATCCAGGTGCATTCAAAGACCTGATAGGCTTCGGCAATGACCTGGGGCCGCTGTTCTCCTTCTTGACAGGGCGCCTGACCAGGTTCCAGCGTAAAGATACAGCCCTTCATCTTTTCTTCGGGCGTATCCCCGGGGAAGCCCAGACGCACCGCTTCCTTAAAATATTTGCGCTTGTCGGGAATGAAATTCAGGGCGCATTTACCGTTTTGCAGCAGGTGCTGGGCGGTGTTGGAAGAGTTCCGGCAGCACAGGAGCATGGCATAATAATCCTTGCCTGCAATGTAGTAGGGAGCCACCAGAGAATAGGGCCCCAGGGAAGTCTGCCCTTCCGGCGTCAGGGTGCTGATAAGCACCGTCGGCATGGGAAAGAAGGCAGAGGTCTGGTAGAAATTGTCCACAATACGCAGATCCTTAAAACTGCTCATAAACGGTATCCTCCTTGTTTTGTGTATGGTTGTAAAAGCCGGTCCAGAACAGGACGCAGAGCGGAAAACTCTGTGTCCTCCTCCAAAGACCAGCTTAACAGGGCCTGAGCAAGAAATTTGGGAAAGATCGGGGCAAACAGCAGGTCGAAACGCCGGAGCAGAGGCTCCATGCAGGCGGCAAGCTGTTCGATCAACCGGCCATGCCACTGCCGAAAAGGCAGGGCGGCGCTGCCGTCATATTCCTCCCAGATAGGGCGGTACCGCCGGGAGAAAGCACGCAAGCCGGAAAAAACGGCTTCCAGCCCGTCCATGGGCGCGGGGGCGGCATTGACTTTTTTCTGCAGGGAACGGAGCAGGTCATTCCAGTCTTCCAGCAGGATGTGTGCGGCCAGCATATCTTTGGAGGGGAAATAGTTATATACCGTTCCCACGGCCACATGGCACAGACCTGCAACCTGGCGCATGGTCAAAGCCCGATAGCCTTCTTCCAGCAGCAGGGTCCGGGAGGCGGCGAGCAGGATTTCCCGCAGGTTTTCTATGATTTTTGGCATGTATTCTCCTTAAATGAACACGTTCATTTAGAGTATAACATAAGAAGGAATAAATGCAAGCGTGTTTTACAAAAAAAGCCCCCATGGGCCTGAGAAACGAAGAACCGTCAGGCAGGGGGCGAAAAGCCGAAAAAATTTTCCAGCATAGGGGGGATATCCGTCAGACGATCCGCCGCAAGAGGGATGCAGGCGGGGACTTCCTGCCCGGAATCCCGGCGGAAAAAGCATACGGCCATACCGTAACCCAATCCGCCGGTCATATCCGAGGTCAGGGAGTCCCCGATCATCACCGTTTCCTCCGGCAGGATAGGCAGGCGCCGGCCGGCATTCAGCCGGGCAAAAGCCCGTGCATAAAAGTCTTTGGAGGGTTTGGAGGCCCCCAATCCCTGAGAAATAAAGAAATCATCAAAGAAGTCGTCCATACCGCTCAGCTGCAGCCGGTGAAGCTGCTGTTCCTCAGGTCCGTTGCTGGCGGCGCAGAGGATGCACTTACCCCGGAGTTCCCGCAGCAGATCCATGGCGCCCGGCACGGGAATGGCGCTTTCATGGAGCTCCTTCCGAAAATAAGCTTCAAAGGCGGGGCCGTCCCCCTGTATGCCCAAAGCGGCAAAAACGGTATTCCAGCGGATCTTTTCCAGTTCCGGAAAGGTCAGCGTTCCCGCCTCAATGCGCCGCCAGAGAGCATTGTTCTCCCGGGTGAACACATGATACATCCACGGAGCGTAAGGGCAAAGCCCGAAGCGGGCGAATCCTTTTTCCATGGTTTGGCGCACATAGGCGTCAAAATCCAACAGCGTATTGTCTATATCGATAAAAGCGGCTTTTAAGCGCATAGGCGTTTCCTTTCTGCTACTTTTCCAGATACATTCGAAGCTCCGTTACCGGTGTGCCTAAAAGGATATCTCTTTGGGTGCCGTCAAAGCGGAAGCCGTTTTTTTCATAAAAACGGATCGCCCGGCTGTTTCCACGGAGCACCCAGAGGAAGATATGCGCATAGCCGGAGAGTTTTTCTAAAGCAGCTTGCAGCAGCATCTGCCCGGCGCCTTTTCCATAACAGGCTTGCAGGGTATATAGGGCAATGATCTCTCCGCAGTTCCGCAGTCTATCGTCCCGGCAGGGGCCGAAGGCGGCAAACCCAATGACCTGTTTTCCGTCTTTGGCAATAAGAATGTTATTGCGCCAGCGGCGGGCCATAGCGGTACAGCTTTCCAGCGTTACGCTTTCAAGATATGCCTGCGGCACCAGGCCGGGGTAAGTTTCTTGCCAGCTTTTATAATGGACGTAGCCCTTGCCGTCCATCTCCGTCTCGGTCTCCATGGGCTTGATTTTGTATGGGGGCATAGATCCTCCTTTGAGCACCCGCAAAGGCTGGGGCAGGTGCTGCCTGTTGATTCTTTCTTACAGTATCACATTTGCTTTGTGCATCCAAGGGACTTTTTTGTATTTATTTTGTGCACCCGAGGGAATTTTCTTTATAAAACGACGGAAAGGGAGAGACTGTTTTTCATAAAAACGGATGGAAAAATGTGAAGTTATTGTGACAGAAAAGCCATCCGGACGCGGCTTCTTGTGAGTACAGAGGTGAAAAAAGGAACCTTTGCGGTACAATATCCGCCCACAGTACGCCAAAATAGAACATAAAATTAAAAAGCATATGGAAGAAAACTCTGCTTTTATGGAATTTCATGTACGTGAGTCACATGGAAATGTATCGGTTATTTCCATATAATTGAACTGGTAATTTATTCGGTCAATGCAACGGCCCTTTGAGGCGTGCATATAAGAGGAGGGATTTCAGGACATGAAATTGGAGATCGGACATTTCAGCGTCAAAGACGTTCGGTTCGGTGAAGAAAACGCCTTTGCGGACGGGATCCTCACCGTAAACCGGGAAGAAGCCATAGAGGCGCTGAATAAGGACGGAAAATTGAAAAACGTTTCCCTGCACATTGCCCGGCCGGGAGACAGCACCCGCATCATTCCCGTCAAGGCAGCGGCGTGACCTACGCACTGGACGGTATGTGCGTGCTGGGCGCCGGGCTGCACAGCCGGCAGGGCATGAACGGTATGGTGGATATGTCCGGCCCGGCGGCCGAGATGTCTCCCTATGCAAAGCTCATCAACCTGGTGTTTGTAGCCGAAAATGCCGATCCCAAAGAGGATGTGCCCTTTATATGTGCCATGAGCTCAGGAGTGACTTCGCTGCTTCTGTCTGTACCCGTTACCGGGATCGTATCCGAAAAAGGTGTTCTGACGGCGGAACTGATCATGGGCGGGCTCTTTGCCCTGCTGGGGCTGGTGGTGCTCCTTTTCCTGCGGGAAAGCCCGGAGGCGCTGCAGCTGGCACCCTATGGGGCGTGGGAACATTCCGTTCAGAAAGAAAAGAAAAAGCTTCCCCCGGTAGGGAAGCAGGTAGTGCTCCTGCTTGGCATTGCCATGGTCTGCGCAGGCTTCTTTACCTATTGCAGCTGGGATAATTTTAACTTTTCAACCATTGCGGCCGGGTATGACGTGGTGTTTGTCAGCTCCGTCATGGCCCTTAACGGCCTTATGAACATGGTAGGCAAGCCCCTTTACGGCGTGGCGGCAGACGCCATGGGTGTGGAAAAAGCCAACCTGCTGTATTACGGGATGCTGATACTGGGCCATGTGGGCGTGGTATGCTTCAACGGCATATCGCCTCTGCCGGTATATGCGGTGGCCATATGTCTGGGGCTGAGCTGCTTTACCATCAGCACCGTAGGAACCCCCATGTGGGTGGCGGAACTGACGGATGAAGCCCAGTATGCCTCCACACTGAAAAAGCTTCAGTCCTGCTGTACTCTGGGCGGGCTGTGCATGTCTCCGCTGCCGGGGCTGTTGGCGGATGCGACCGGCAGCTATACCGGATACTATCTTTTCTGTGCCGCTGCCACGCTGCTTTCGCTGCTGCTGGTGAACGGTGTATATAAAAAACAGCGGAGGCTCCTGCATGACCAGGGACCGTCCGCTGCAAAGTGAAAAAGTGTCTCCCCTCCTGTAAGTAGAAATAGAGTGGCTGTCGCCGCATTCTTTACCCCAGATGCGGCAAACAGGAGGCAGCCATGCTGCCCGGATCCTCCCTGTCAAGGGGGGATTTTAGGTTTTGGGCCGTTTTACAGATACCGGTCGACGGGGTAATCTCCCCGGTAGGCCATGGCAATGATGGAGATATGGAGCATGGTGACGATGCGCCGGTCACTGAAATCAATGCCGAAATCCTCTTCCAGCTTGTGTATCCGCTGATATACGGTGTTGATATGCATATGCAGATATTCGGAGGAGATTTTTACGGACAAGCCGGAATAAATGTAAGTGGCCAGCACATCCAGCAGATCCGTACCGTTTTTGTCATCGTATTCCCTGATTTTCAGCGCAATGGGGTGGCATACGCTGTCCAGTGTGATCTCTCCGCAGGCCAGAGCGGTATCGATCAGGTGGGAGATGACCATATCCCCGTAGCCGTTGATGCGCTGTGACCAGCTGAATTTGCGGATGATCTCAATGCAGCGGGTAGCCTGCTTCATGGCGGTGGCGGCGTTGATAATGTCAAAAAAGCCGTAGCTCAGGGAAGCATACATATCCGTGCGCTGGATCAGGGCTTTAAGCTCGGGGAAATTGCGCCCGAAAAGCGCATACAGCTCCGTTTTCCAGTCCGAATGGAGGATGCTGATGTAATAATCCCCAAATTCATACACCTTTTCCCCCAGAATATGGGAGATCTCCTCCGCCAGAGAGCCGGGGCAGTTCTGCAGCTTTCGGTAGATGGCCAGCACATAGTATTTTTCATAAAAAGTCCAGCCCAATGCGGTTAGCTGTTTTTTGATATCCTCTTCATTGGAAGGCTTGTTTTGCAGCAGCCGGAACAGCAGGTTCTGCAGCTGCAGCTGCGGACAAAGGTGCTCCTGCTTTCAGGGAATGCTGGCGAATGCTTCGTGCAGGGCGGCCAGCCTGGAGGCAGCATCCGTATCTGCAAAGCTGTTTTCCTGCTCTGCGGTGAACAGAAGTATATCTGCCTGTTCCTGACAGATACACATATACAGCATACGCCGGGGCAGGGGATCCAATCCATCGCCCGGTTCCAAAAGCATAAAGGGACTGTTTTGCAGCCGCATCAGAAAAGCATTCGGGCGGCAGGCGGTGATCAGAGCCGAATCCACGGAAGAAAGCCGCTTGCTGGCCAAAGGCGTTCCATCGGCGGAAAGGAGCAGCACCGGGTTTTCCAGCACATCAGAAACAAACGCGGCAATGTTGTTGGCGCTGCTGCCTTCCGCCAGCTTTTTTGCAGAGATAAAACGCTGTTCGTCAGGCGGATATCCTCCAGAAGCAGCTGCTGGACGATCTCAAAAAGGCGGGAAGCATGATAGGGCTCCGTGACCAGGATGCACATGTTTTCATACAGATGGGCATATTGGTAACGATCCGTGGTATTGATGTACAGTACACCGGAGTGAAAATGAGCGCCGGAACCGGTAAGACTTACGGCAAAACCTCTTCCGAAGGGGGACCGAAATAGTTCCAGGTGCAGGGGGACTCTTTAAGCTTTTCCAGTAAGCGGGCAATTTCCATGGGAGCTTCTCCTGTGCCCGGCAGACAGGGCCGGACAAACTGAATTTTATATAATCATATCATGAAACCAGTTGTGCGTAAATGGGCGGCCGATTTTTTGTTCAATGAGCTGCTTTGAAAGCGTTTTGCATGGTTTTCGGCATGAACGCAATATGTGCAGTCGACCGCAAGATAAAGTCGGCTTTGCGGATGAGATCTGAAAAACGGCGGCCGTCCATAATCGGGCGGCCGCCTGGTGTGCAATCAGATTGTTTACTTGAACAAAGTGAAGCGGGAGAATACCACTGCCAGGGTGTTGGCAACGGTGGACATGGTCTTGATGAAAATATCCAGAGCTACGCCCACCACGTCTTTACGGGTGTCGCCTACGGTATCGCCGGTAACGGCGGCCTTGTGGGCAGAGGTGCCCTTGCCATGGCCGGGAATGGCGCCGCTTTCGATATACTTCTTGGCGTTGTCAAAGGCCCCGCCGGAGTTGCCCATGAAGATAGCCCGGGGAATAGCCACGATGGTAGCACCGATCAGAATGCCGCCGACAAACTGTACGCCGAAGAGGAAGCCGCCCACAATAGGGATCAGCAGAGCCAGAACGGAGGGCAGAAGCATGGTCTTGAGGGCCTGACGGGCAGCCATTTCGATGAGCTTGTTGTAATCGGGCTTTACCTTGCCTTCCAGTATGCCGGGGATGGAGAGCTGCTTGTCGCCCTCATCCGCCATGCGCCGGGCGGATTCAATGGTGTTATCCGTAAGCAGAGCGGAGAAGTACTCGATCAGAGCCCCGCCGATGATGCCGCCGGCCACTACCACATAGGAAGCAATATTCAGGGTAGGTTCGGCGGAAAGGGAGGTGTAGTTGCCTACATAGGCCACGATCAGAGACACGGTGGCAAAGGCCGCAGAACCGATGGCAAAGCCCTTGCCGATGGCGGCGGTGGTGTTGCCCACGGCATCCAGTTTATCGGTAATGGCGCGCACATCTTCGGTAAGGTGGCAGCTTTCGGCCAGACCGCCTGCATTATCCGCAATGGGACCAAAGGCATCGATGGAAACCGTTGCGCCTACAAAGGCCAGCATGCCCAGAGAGGAAATAGCAATGCCATAGGTACCGCAGACCTTACCGGAAATGAACAGAGCCAGGGCAATGACCAGAATGGGAAGCAGGCAGGAGCGGGAGCCGATGGCATCGCCCTTGGTGATAACAAAGGCTTCACCTTCTTCGGCGATCTCGGCCAGTTTTCTGGTGGGGGAGAAATCGGTGCTGGTGTAATACTCGGTAATGACGCCGATGGCAATGCCGCTGAGAATGCCCAGCACGGCAGAGATCCAGGGGGACAGCCAGCCGCAGAGGAAGTTGTCATAGAGGGCTACATCCTTAAACACGATCCATGCGGAGAGCAGGCCGATGACAATGGTCAGTCCTGCAGAGATCCAGGTGGCCAGATTCAGTTCCCGGCTGGGGTTGTCACTCATCTTTTTGATGGAGGCATATCCCAGACCCAGCACGCAGCCCAGCAGGCCGCCGCCGGCCAGAAGAATGGGGAAGACGACTGTGGAGGAGAAAGTCGCTTCGCTGACAGCACCCTGTGCGCCGTTATAAATGGTAGCGGCGATCATCACGGAGGAAGCCATGGTGGCCACGAAGCTCTCCAACAGGTCGGAGCAGTTGCCGGCAATGTCGTTTACGTTGTCGCCGATGAAGTCGGCCACCACGTTGGGCACCCGGCTGTCGTCTTCGGGCATGTCATGACGAATCTTTGCAAGGATATCAGAAGAAATATCGGCAGCCTTGGTGTAATTGCCGCCGGCTACGCGGTTGAACATGGCCACGATGGAGCAGCCCAGAGAGTAGGTGGTGATGCGCATGATGGAGGGGTTGCACTCCAGATTTGCAAGGAAGCCAGTGCCTACGGCATCATACTCTACACCCCAGAGGATCAGGATGAGGATCAGGCCCAGCATGCCGAAAGCCTGTACGGACAAACCGCTGATGCTGCCGCCGCAGAGAGCGACCTTTACGGTTTCGCCGATTGACTTGGTCTCCCGGGCTTTGTTGGCGGTACGCACATTGGCGTAAGTGGCCGAACGCATGCCCAGTACGCATACGGCGCTGCTCATGCAGGCGCCCATCAAGAAGGTGATGCCGCTGGTTTTTTCTACAAACAGGGTGAAGATCAGCGCTACGGCTGCCACCACCCAGAGGATGGTCTTATACTCGGTTTTAAGGAAAGTCGTTGCGCCGCTGCGGATAATGCCCGCCATCTCTGCCATTTCCTCGGTGCCTTCCTTCATCCGCTTCACTTTAAGGAAGTTGAAAAGGATGTAGCAAACAGCGAGAACAATAACACAGAGAACGATATACCAATACCATTCCATACATGTACTCCATATCTTGTTTTTGTTGTTTGGCTTTAGGGGCATGGCAGCGCGCATACACGTGCACGACAAAACCAAAATCAAAACTAAAATATCATACTTTACCATTTTTGACAAGTACTTATACAATCGATAATTCCGAAGTTCTCGTACAACCAGTGATAAAAAATACCTGAAACACAGGAAAAAAGAGAAAACACAAAAAATAAAAATTATTTTCTGCCGGGCAGAATAAAAGTGTGAAAAATCGAAGGAAACAAAACGCATAAAAATATCGGATGACAAAGAAGGAATGTCAAAATGAATAAGAATCGTTTATAACGATCAAAATGCGGTTTGTTCGTTTTATCCGTTTTGTCAGAAGAAAAAACAGGGGATATACTTATATGAATCGCTGTTAGGGTTTTGTCCGGCAGCTTTTGTTTTAACAGACCGGCATTTTGCCCCATAAATGAAGAGAGGTAAAAAGGATGACAAGAGATCTGCCTGCACAGTTTGCAGAATTTGGCGATGCCCGGAAAAACGGGTTCCTCAAAGTAAAGGAGATAAAGGATAACGGTGGCCATATTGCCGGAATATTCTGCACCTTTACTCCCTCGGAAATTCTGGATGCGGCGGGATTTACCCCGGTGAGCCTGTGCGGCATGAGCGCAGAAACGATCCCGGCGGCGGAAGCGGATCTGCCTAAAAACCTGTGCCCGCTGATCAAATCCAGCTACGGGTTTGCCGTTTCCGATAAATGCCCGTACACCTACTTTTCCGACCTGATCGTAGGGGAGACCACCTGCGACGGAAAAAAGAAGATGTATGAGCTGCTGAATCACATTCGCCCCACCTATATATTAAAACTTCCCCAGGGCAGCGGACCGGACGCTTTGCAGGAGTGGACGGCAGAGGTGCGGCGCTTTAAGGCATATCTGGAAGAGACCTTTTCTTTAACGATCACCGATGAGGCTTTGCGCAGGGCGGCTCATGCCCGCAATCTGGAGCGGAGGGAACGGCTGGCCCTGATGGAGCTGCAAAAGCAGAATCCGCCCATGGCGCAGGGTTATGATCTGTATAAAACGCTGGAAGGATCCGGTTTCCTTTTTGATCATGAGGAACGGGTGGCAAAGATCCGCGGTCTGCGGGAGGATATCCAAAAGGCCTTTGCTGCCGGAGAAAACCAGGTGGATCCCCATGCCAAAAGGATCCTGGTAACGGGCTGCCCCATTGGCGGCGTGCTGGAAAAGACCATCAAGACCATTGAAGCGCATGGCGGCACCGTGGTGTGCTTTGAAAACTGCAGTGGCATCAAGGCGGCTTATCAAATGGTGGATGAAGAGGCGGAGGATATTCTGGCAGCCATTGCAGAGCGGTACCTGGGTATCGGCTGCGCCGTTATGACGCCCAACACCGTGCGCATGGAGCTGCTGAAAAAGCTGGTTTCGGAATATGCGGTGGATGGAGTGGTGGAGATCGATCTGCAAGCCTGTACCCCTTATATGATCGAGAGCCGTACCGTCCGCAAAGAGATGGAAAAGCTGGGACTGCGGTGTCTGACACTGGAGACGGATTACTCCACAGGGGATGCAGGACAGCTGTCTACCCGGTTGGAAGCCTTTTTGGAAATGCTATGATGTGAGTGCAGCAACGCGATTTAAGAAAGCAGCCGTTTCCTCCATGAGGAGACGGCTGCTTTTTTGCACATATAGCTCTTGCTTTCCGGCGGGACGCTGCGGAAGACTGTTTATTCGGCAAAGGGCCGCAAAAGAGCAGCGCAGGCTTCCAGCATTCGGGCCTGCTGCCGTTCTGCCGGGTATTGATCCGGGAATTGGATGCGCTGGGTCAAAAGCATATAAAAGGCGGCGATGGTCAACTCGTTTCGCAGCACCAGTTCATGGGGCGGTATCTTTCCCTCCAGAACCAGTTGAAGAACCGCCAGGTTTCGGCAGCTGAGATCCGCTTCCAGCAGCATTTGCTGCAGGCATTGGGGCATATCGCCCAACTCACCGGGAAACAGCCGGTAGTATTCCTGGATCACCGGTTTAAGCCGGGCACTCTGGGCGCTGAAAAACAGGTGCCGTATGCTTTCCGGGTTTGAAAACGCATGGCGGCAGAACAGCGTCCAGCTGGTCATATACCGTTCCCGGGGCGTGAAAGCTTCGGTGCTGGCTTCGGCTTCCAGCAGGGCTGCCGTATAGTCCCGTAGAGTATCCACACAGGCAAAGAGCAGCAGTTCATCCAGATTCTCAAAATACTTGTATAAAACGGCACTGTTCAGCGATGCGTCCTGGGCGATGCTCCGGATGGTCACACCGGAGAGCCCCTCCGCTTTGATGCGTTTGCGGGTGCTTTCAATAAGGCGCTGCTTGATGGCATCGCTGGCCGTCTGTTTCAGTTTGGGTCGTCCCATGGATACTCTCTTTTCAAATCAAGATTTCTAAAACATACTACCACATTCACTTTCTTTGCGCCAGAGGTATGGATGTAAAAAGCTCCCATGTAAAGTAATCGAAAAAACGATCAAATTGTTAAATCATCCTGATTTTTTTACTTTTTAATTTTATAATCATGATTAAAGAATGCTCTCCGAAAGTTATCGAGTCCCCCATTACCACACGCAAGAAAGGAGTTACTGCTTTGAAACTCAAAATAGGGAATTTTCAGGTAAGATCCGTCTGCCTGGGAGAAAAGGATGCATAAACCTGGGTGTGGATTATGCCATCGTCACCGAAGAGGGATACGGCAACCCCGACACCGATTACGTCCGCTGTCAGGTGATTCTGGAGGATGCGGGGATCCCCGTGGTAGGCATTTCTAACGAATGCACCGGACGGGACGGCTTCTCCCAGCCGCTGGTAACGCTGGACGCCAAGATGAACGCTCTGGTTTCTACGGGGAATGTTTCGGAACTTACGGAATTGCCCGCCTGCAAGACGGTCATAGGTAATCTGGAGGCCATGAACCGGGACGGTATGTCCGGCAGCTGGGGCTACGATGAAAAGCTGGGCAAATCCGCCAGGGACGACGGCTCCATTATCATGGAGGATAACAACTGGTTCTGCGGGGATCATATCTCCGGGTTCTCCGTCAAGACCATGATCGAATATTAAGGAGGTGCGGCATGAAGAAGGTTATCTGTTATCTCAATCAGTTCTTCGCCGGTGTGGGCGGAGAGGATAAGGCAGACCAGGAGCCCTATATCATGGAGGGCGTGGTGGGCCCCGGCATGGCTTTCAAGGCGGCGCTCAAGGGAGCCGAGATCACGCACACCGTGGTTTGCGGCGACAACTTTATGGGCTCTCATACGGAAGAGGCTCTTTCCCGGATCATGGATATGCTGAAGGATAAACCCTGCGATCTGTTTATTGCCGGACCCGCCTTTCAGGCAGGGCGTTACGGCGTGGCCTGCGGCAACATATGCAAAGCGGTGAAGGAACGGCTCCATATCCCCGTGATCACTTCCATGAACGAAGAAAACCCCGGTGTGGAAATGTTCAAGCGGGATGTGATCATTTTTAAGGGCGGCAACGGAGCCGTAAAGATGCGTCAGGATGTAAAAGCAATGGCCGCCTTTGCCAATAAGCTCCTGCAGGGGCTGCCCAATGAGGGCGCCTTGGCAGAGGGATACTTCCCCCGGGGCTGCCGGCACGAAAAATTTCTGGAGAATATCAGGGAGAATACCGCCGCTTACCGCAGGGTGCAGATGCTCATCCAAAAGATGAACAAGCTGCCCTATCAGACGGAGCTCATCATTCCCGAAAAGGAGATGGTGCCCATTGCACCGGCCATCCGGGATCTTTCCAAGGCGGTGGTGGCACTGGTGACTACCGGCGGCATCGTTCCTGTGGATAATCCGGATCGCATCCAGTCCGCCTCTGCTACCCGCTGGGGACGCTATGACGTTTCCGGTATGGAGCGTCTCAGCGCCGGTCAGTTCAAAACCATCCACGCCGGCTTTGACCCGGCTGCCGCCAACGCCGACCCCAACGTGATCGTGCCGCTGGATGCCATGCGCGCCTATGAACGGGAAGGAAAGATCGGCCGGCTCCATAACTGGTTCTATTCCACCGTAGGCACAGGCACTACTGAGGCTGAGGCCCGGCGAGATGATTCCCTTTTTGCAGGAAGACGGGGTAACCGCCATTATTATGGGCTCCACATGAGGCACCTGTACGCGTTGCGGTGCAACGATGGTAAAAGAGTTTGAAAAGGCAGGGTTCCCCATTGTGCATATGTGCAACCTGATCCCCGTGTCCCTGACCGTAGGGGCCAACCGGATCGTGCCGACCATTTCCATTCCCTATCCGCTGGGAGATCCAAATGCTCCGGCGGCAGAGCGGTGGAAGCTGCGGTATCACCGGGTGGGCGTGGCTTTGGAAGCACTGGCCACGGATATTACGGAACAGACCGTATTCAAGGTGAAAATATAAGTCTCTTATGTCTCTCTGCTGCAGTGGGGCCGGTCTTTATGGCCGGCCCCTTTGCGTATTCTGCATTTTTGAAGAAGGAGCCGACTATGGAATTATCAGGAAAGACCTTGCGGGCCTATACCCGCCAGCATCCCCAGGTTCTGAAAACATTGGAACAGACAGGTGTGTACCGGGTACAAAAAAGCCATATCGAGGAAAAGAGCGGGGCTATCAGTCAATATTACCTGGAGCTGTATGACTGGTACGTCCGTCATGCCGAAAGACTGGTACCCCGCCCGGAGGGGGCGGAGTACCCCATCTGGCTGTTTCTGGAGGAGGAAAACAAACTGCCGTCCCTGCCGGGCAGCGTGTGTCTGGAACTGGAGATCCCACGGGATCTTGTGGTGCTGACGGATGTGGAGCGCTGGGGATACCGGGTGAACTATCTGTATATCCCTCTGGATGAAAAGGATCGGGATGCCCACGAAGCAGAGCTTAAGCGCAACGGCATCGGCAATGAGACGGCCCTTATCCAGACCGGAAAGGGGAACTTTTATCCGCTGCTGAAGCGGAAGATCATACAAAGCTGGGACAGGGTCTTTGAGGACCCTGCTACCGGCAGCGGACTGTGCCAGGGCACCGTATGGGAGCTGAAACGGGAGTGGCTGAGAGGAGCGGTCTATGGAGCGTGAAAGCTGTATTCTTCTGTATACCCGTCAGGCGGATGCCGTGGCGGCAGCTCTGCAAAAAGACGGCATTGTACAAGTCAAAAAGGCATATGTAGCAGAAAAATATGGAGCAGAGGCCAAAAGCTTTCAAATCGCTTATGGATTTTTTCGGGAACTGATGGCAGAACGTATTCCGCCGGAAACCGGAGAAGAGTCTCCCTACTGGCTCCACGGAACCGCTTTGGGAGCGGGCGTATATGGAGACGGACAGCTGCTGGTATTGAATGTTCCCAGAAAAGACTGTCTGTTTTTCGACAGCCGCCGCTGGAACAGGGTGCTGAATCTTTCGTATCTGGGCAAGGAAAAGGATGAGGAGGAGGCTTTTGAAAAAGAGCTGCGCTGTGTGGGCGTTTTTCACGGCAGTCAGGTGTTCCTGACGCCCTTTTACCCGGTGCAAAGGCAGGAAATACTGAACAGCTGGCGGCGGAATCTGCTGATCCCGCCGGAAGAACTGGCTTATCTCCAGGCTGCCTTGTGGCGATTGAAAAAGGAGTGGCTTGTAAACTGAAACCTGTAATAATGTGCAAAAAAGGAACCGTTTTTAGCGGTTCCTTTGCTTTTTGCGGTATAAAGCCATACAGGGTCAAAGCTTTTCTTCTTTCAGCGCCTTTACAAGGGCGGGCATAGCTGCCAGCATGATGAAAATGAAGGGGAAGGCCGCCACAATGGATAAGGTTTGCAGCATGGAAAGGCCGTTGCCCGTGCCCAGCATCATTATCGCAGCCAGCGCCGCAATGAGAGCGCCCCATATGATCTTACTCCTGTTGGAAGGCTGCAAAGTGCCCCCTTCACTGTACATGCCCAGCACATAGGTAGCGGAGTTGGAAGCCGTGACCAGAAAGGTAAAGATCAGCAGCGCCATAACGGCGCACAGCACCGTGCCCAGGGGATACTGCTGCAATACCACAAATAATGCGGTGGAAGTGGACTTTATGGCTTCTTTGACAACGGAAATATCCAGGCGCATACCAAGCGTGCCGAATACAGTGAACCAGATCACCGAAAAACCGGCGGGCAGGAACATAACGCCTTTTATAAATTCCCCAATGGTGCGGCCGCGGGAGATCCTGGCTATAAAGGAGCCCGTAAAGGGAGCCCAGGCAATCCACCAGGCCCAATAGAATACGGTCCAGGTGCGATACCAACCCTCGTCTCCAAAGGCTCCTACCTCTGTAGTCATGGAAAGCAGAGAGCTTAAATAGGCGCCTGCGCCTTTCAGCAGGTTGTTGAGAATGGGCACCGTGGGGCCGATAACCACCAACAGAAGCAGGACGCCCATGCTGACCCGGATATTCAGCTTGCTGACGGTGTTCATGCCCTTTTCAATGCCCACTACTGCCGTAAGGATATACACCGCCGCCAGAAACAGAATAAGAGCTGTACCAGAGCCGTTTCCGGCAGCCCGGTGAGAAAGTGCAGCCCGGCGTTAAGCTGCAGGATCCCCAGCCCCAAAGAAGTGGCTACCCCTGCGGCCGTAGCAAAGACGGAGAGCACATCCACCGTTTTTCCCAACCAGCCTCGGGCTCTTTTTTCCCCGATGAGGGGGATGAACACGGAACTGATGAGCCCCGGCTGCCCTTTGCGGAACTGCATATAGGCCAGTGCCAGCGCCAGCACGGAATAATTGGCCCAGGGGTGAATGCCCCAATGAAGAAAAGAGCGGGCAAAGACAAAACGCATGGCCTCGCCGGTGCCGCTCTGCAGGCCGCCTATGGGCGCGGCAAAATAGTTCATGGGCTCTGCCGCTCCCCAAAAGACCAGACCTACGCCCATACCGGCGCAGAAGAGCATGGAGAACCAGGCGCTTTTGCTGTATTCCGGCTTGGCTCCGTCCGGCCCCAGCGGTATATTTCTGTATTTGGAGAACAACCCTATCCACAGGCAGAACGCTACGAACAGGGTCATGGCCAGGCAGTAAAGCCAGGCAAAGTTGGTGGTAAGAAAGCGCATGCTGTTCCCTGCCGCCGTGCCGAATGAATCCGGCAGCAGTATGCTCCATAGACAGATGAGCAGAGTCAGGCACACGGAAAGGATAAAAACAAGATTTCGATTCTTTTCTTTTTACATGATGTACCTCTTCTGTTTTTTAGGAAGAAGCCCTGTGAGTCCCCACAAACAGGATCTTCCGGATAAAGAATGTTCGCCGCAGATGCTTGGGTGTTTTTATACGTCAAAAAGACCCCGAAAGGGAAAAATCCCTTTGCGAGATCTGAATAAGCAGTTGTTGACCGGTGGGTCGCTGGTTCTTTGAATAACGACCGGCCTCCTTTCTCATACGTGGCGCAGGCTGAAAAACGAGACAGGGCCCCTGCCGCCGGGGCTCCCTTTTCCCGGTGGCAGGGGTTCCCTTAGGAGGGACTGCTGTATCCGGTAAAGATACAGCACACTGAAGAAGCAGGGGTGGAACACAAAAGAAGGATGTGTTCGGCTTCTTCCCATACGGAGCGGACGCTACCAGACAGCCGACTTGTATTTAATAATCAAGATTATAAAATAAAAAGAAGAGAATTGCAAGCCTTTTTTGTCGACAGATATGGCGGCAAAATGCATGTATCGAAAACTTCCATGGCGCCGAAGCGAAGGCATGTGTTATACTTAGCCGGAGGTGAAAAAGATGGAATATGAAGGCTGGATCTGCCGGGGCCCCATGGAACGGGGGTCTTATATGCTGCCGGTGTCTGTGGGCTGTTCCTATAACCGGTGCCGGTTCTGCATGCTTTTCAAACATCTTGCCTACCGGGAACTGCCTTTGGAGCAGATAGAAAAGGAGCTCCTGCGGGTAAAGGCGCTGGGAGGCAATCCACGGCGTGTCTTTCTGGGAGACGGAAACGCTTTTGCCATGGATACGGACCGGCTTGCCGGGATCCTTTCTATGGTGCGCCGTTATTTCCCTCAGGCAGAGCATTTCCGCATGGATGCTACCATCCCGGCCGTGGCAGGGAAAAGCGAGGAAGAACTGCGCCTGCTCCGGGAAATGGGGGTGGAGCGGTTGTATCTGGGGATAGAAAGCGGACTGGAAGATGTGCTGGCCTTTATGCATAAGGGGCATACGCTGGCACAGGCACGCATCCAGACAGACAGGCTGCGGGCGGCGGGCATGGAGTACGGGGCTCATATTATGACAGGCGTGGCGGGTCATGGCCGGGGCGTGGAGAATGCCATGGCTACGGCGGCATTTCTTAATGCTGCGGCCCCGGCGGCGGTGATCAACTTTTCCATGTTTCTGCATCGCAGGGCGCCGCTGTATGCTTCCATGGAGAACGGAACTTTTTCTCCGGCTGATGAGCGGGAAAACCTGCTGGAGGAACGCTGTCTGCTGGAAAATCTGAAGGTGGAGAGTCTGGAGTATGAGGGATTCCATGACTGCGTATCCCTGCGCATCCGGGGCCGCTTGCCCAAGGATAAGGAGCGGATGTGCCGGCAGCTGGATGCAGCCGCCCGGCGTTTGGAGGGAAAACCGCCTCTGTATGCCTGGACGGAGTAAAAAAGATCCTGTGGAATAGAGGCGTATAGCGCATCTTCCGGAAATAAACATGCTATGTGCAGAAGCAAAGCCGGGTATAAAGCGCAGAAAGATAAAATAAAAACGGAAAAGGGAGGAAAGGATATATGCAAAAGCCGGTGATCGCAGTATTGGGAAGAAGGATAACGGGAGAGCGGATTTTGGAAGCGGCGCCCCATGCCTGCTGCCAGCGGGTGGCGGAGACCGGCGGGGTGCCGGTGGTGCTGCCGGAAACGAAGGATCCTGAGGATGTAAAGACGGTTCTCTCTTTCTGCGATGGATTGCTGGTGCCCGGCGGACCGGATGTGGATCCCCGGTTTTATGGGCAGGAGCCATTGCCGGAACTGGGCATGGTGGATATCCGGGGAGATCGATGTTGGATGGCTGCCGTCCGGTATGCCCGGGAGACGGGGATGCCGGTGCTGGGCATCTGCCGGGGGATCCAGCTGGCCAATGTGGCGTTGGGTGGTACCCTATACCAGGATATAGGCCGGTGCATCCCTCAGCCCCTGCTGCATATGCAGAAGCATCCTCAATCGGAATCCATCCATAAGGTGCAGATGGCGGCGGGAAGCCGCCTGTCCAGGCTGCTGAATACAGAGGAGATCTATGTGAATTCCACCCATCATCAGAGCGTGGATGCGCCTGCCCCCGGTCTGATCGTAACGGCCAAAGCCCCGGACGGCGTTATTGAGGGGCTGGAATCTGCGAATGGGCAGTTTGTATTGGTGCAGTGGCACCCGGAAGCACAATGCCAGAGCGATGTACGGATGCTGCGGCTGTTTGAAGATCTGGTGCAGCGGGCCGCAGACTGGTCGGCCATCCGTCGGGGCTAAGATTTTTACATGGGCCCGGGTGCCCTCTGAAACCCAAAACTCAACGAATAAAAGCTCTCCGCACGGCTTGCAACCCGGTGGAGAGCTTTTGATTTCTATGGGAAGGAAACCTGATTTTGTTTACGGCAGCAGCCGTCCTTCGGACCAGCGTGCGGTGATGGAATCGGGAGTCATGAGATACAGCGCCCGCTCCAGCCGCTCCGGCAGGGACAGCGGAGAAGCCGGCTCAGGGAAAGCGGAATCATCCACCACCAGAGCGTGCAGCTTATCCCCCGGGGCAAAGCCCGGCCCGGCACCGAAGTAACGGTGTCCGGAGGCGGCACCCAGATAGTAGCCCTCTGCTGCCGTAAGAAAGGGCGGGGCGGCGGGATCCGTCATGTGACGTACCTTGCTGGCCCGTATGCTGGCGGTAATGACCTGGTTCATGGGCAGCTGCGCCCCGCCGGCAATATCGCTGCCCAGAGTCACCCATACACCGCTTTCCAGCAGATGGCGAACGGGGGCTGTGCCGCTGCAGATATTCACGTTGGAATCGGGGCAGTGCACGGCTATCACCCCGTTTTCTGCCATGGAACGGATCTCTTCTTCTCCGCACTGGACGCAGTGGGCCATAAGGGTATGCTCTTTCCACAGGCCGAATTTGGCGTAGGTCTGCCAGTACTGGGAGCAGTCCGGGTGGAGAGTGCGCACCCATTCCACCTCGTTTTTATTTTCGGAAAGATGGGATTGCACATACAATCCCCGTTCCTGCGCCAGCTCTCCTAAAAAGGCCATGAGCCCGTCGGTGCAGGAAGGGGTGAACCGGGGGGTCAGGATGGGCCGTACATAGCGGAACCCGGTACAGGCTTCCAGCCAGCGAAGGGTCTCCCGCTTGGAGCCTTCCGTGGTCTCCTGCAGGGCGGGATCTCCATTTCTGTCCATGTTCACTTTGCCCACAAAGCCCGTGACTCCGGCCTTTTCCAACTCTTCCATAAGGATCAGCGTGGCGTCGGTATGGAGGGAAGAGAACATGCATACCCGGGTGGTGCCGCTGGCAATGAGCACCTGTGCCAGCTGCCGGTAGACCCGCCGGGCGTAGTCTGTATCCGCAAAACGTGCCTCCGTAGGGTAAGCATAGCGGTGGAGCCATTGAAGCAGGGGCAGATCCGTTCCCATGCCCAGCATGGGGTACTGGGGGGCGTGCAGATGCATATCGCAGAAGGACTGAAGCAGCAGCCTGTCCCCATAGTCAATGACCCGGGCCTCCAACCCTTCCGGGATATGGGAGAGCACTGCGCGGATGGTGCCGTCTTCCTCCAGAAGCAGACCGCCATGGGGGAGGGCTTCCAGCTGTCCCGGTGCAGGGGTGTGCAGAATGTTGCCTTTGAGCAGGATCATGATACAGCCTCCTTTTACGCATTTACGAAAGAAAAAGCGCCCGTATGAAACTCTGTATCCATACCGGGCACTCATAGCAGAGCCTTTCGGCGGCTCTGTAGAAACTTTCGCACCGTTTTCAGCGAAACTATATGAGAGCTTTTCTTTACATGCTTACTATAGCATGCGGAAAGGCTTTTGAACAGCCCTTTTGATCGGTTTCCTTTCTTTCTGCAAAAACAGATGTTTTGCAGAAAGAAGATAACGCTTGCCTTTGGCAGCCGGACGGATATACTTAAATCAAAAGCAAACGGAGGGAAAAACGTGTACGGCGCCATCATGGGGGACATAGTGGGTTCCCGATATGAGCATGAAAGTATCAAAACAAAGGATTTTCCTCTTGTGAGCCCCGGCTGCACCTTTACAGACGATACGGTCATGACCGTAGCTGTAGCCCGGGCCTTGCTGGCCAACAAAGAGACCGGAGAACCGATTGACTTTCTGCTGGTACGGGAGATGCAGGCTTTGGGGCGCCGGTATCCCCATGCCGGGTACGGGGAACGCTTTTGGGGCTGGCTTTGTTCTCCCTGCCCGGTTCCTTACGGCAGTTTCGGCAACGGATCAGCCATGCGGGTATCTCCCTGCGGTCTTTGGGCCAAAAGCCTGGGGGAAGCTTTGACGCTGGCAGAACTGTCAGCGGCGGTCACGCATGACCATCCGGAAGGCATCCGAGGGGCACAAGCCGCAGCGGCAGCGGTATATATGGCCAAAACAGGCAGAAGCAAAGCGGAGATCGCCGCATATATCCGGAAGAATTTTTATCCGCTGGACAGGTCTTTGGCGCAGATACGCCTGGGGTATGGCTTTGACGTAAGCTGTCAGGGCTCGGTGCCCCAGGCCATAGAAGCCTTTCTGGAAGCGGACAGTTATGAGGATGCTCTGCGCAACGCCGTATCGCTGGGCGGGGACAGCGATACTCAGGCGGCTATAGCCGGGAGCATTGCCTGGGCTTACTATTGCTGTAAAGACCGGGATAAAGGAGCTTGCCGTGCTTTGCTTACCCAATGGAACATACCGGCTCTGCTGCCGCGGGAATTTGTGGAAACCATAGAGGCCTTTGCAAAGGCCGGCAATCAGGCATAAAGAGAGCCCCAGGAATCCCACACGGACGGGATGCATTTTTGACCGAGAAGATTTATGGCCGGTGGGGACACAGCCTGTACGCCATGCTGCTGTCGCTATAAAACGGAGGGCTTTGCTTACGGGGAAAAACGTGCTATACTGGAGCCACTAAAGATATCAGATAAAGGAGCGCGGCATTATGAGCAAAAGAGTCATTCTGATCGTTCTGGACAGCGCAGGCATCGGTGAAATGCCCGATGCGGCGGAATTTGGCGATAAAGGCTGCAATACCATCGGCCATATATGGCAGCGGCGGCCCATGAACATACCCAATATGCGCCGGTATGGACTGGGGAACATTCAGGGCAGCCTGGTGACGCCCTGGGAGGGACAGGTGGAGGGGGCTTACGGAAAGTGCGCCGAAACCACCCATGCCAAGGACACTACCTGCGGGCACTGGGAGATCGCAGGACTGGTACAGACCCATCCTTTTAAGACTTATCCTCATGGCTTCCCAAAAGAGGTCATGGAGGCGTTTGAACAGAAGATCGGCCGGGGTACTTTGGGCAACTGTGTAGCTTCCGGCACGGAGATCATCCAGCGGCTGGGCGATGAGCATGTCAAAACCGGCAAGCCCATCGTTTATACCTCCGCAGACAGCGTCTTTCAGATAGCCGCTCATGAGAGCGTTATCCCGCTGGAGGAGCTGTACCGCATTTGTCAGATCGCCCGGGAGATGCTGGTGGGAGACAATCTGGTGGGCAGGGTCATCGCCCGGCCCTTTACCGGCACCTCCGGGCAGTATACCCGCACGGAAAACCGCCGGGACTATGCCATCCCGCCCTTTGGGGATACCATTCTGGATGGACTCCACGGCAGGGGGCTGCCGGTAGTGGCCGTGGGCAAGATCGAGGATATCTTCTGCCACAGGGGAATTGACATGGTGGATCATACCAAAAACAACCACACGGGCATTGAGGCTACCAGACGGCTGATAGAAGAAGGGAAAGGCGCCTTTATCTTTACAAATCTGGTGGATACGGACATGCTGTACGGCCATCGGCGGGATGTGGAAGGATACGCCCGGGCTCTGGAATATTTTGATGTCCGGCTGCCGGAACTTGTGGAAGCCATGGGGGCAGAGGATATCCTTATGATTACGGCAGATCATGGCTGTGACCCCACCTACGCAGGCACGGATCATACCCGGGAATATATCCCTCTGCTGGTATTGGGCCAGCCCGTGAAGCAGGGGGTGGATCTGGGGGTAAGAAAGAGCTTTTGCGATATTGCCTCCACTGTGTATGAATATCTGACCGGTACGCCCTGGACGGCGGGTACCTCCTTCCTGAGTGAGATGCTCCGCTGACAGTTCCCTGTATAGATGATCTTTTCGGCGCATACCCTCTGTTAAGGAGGGTTCTATGCGCCGTTTTTTGTGCCTGTTTGTTGCCTGCCTTTGCCTGCTGGCGGTTGTTCCTGCGGTGGCGTTGGCGGAAGGATATGATTGTAAAAGCTGTTTGGTGGTGGGAGAAGGACAGCAGACGCCTTTGCTGGAGCAGAAGGGAGACGTGTCTCTGCCAGCGGCAGGGCTTTGCAAGCTTCCCGCCGTACTGACCCTGTGCAGAGCCTTTGACAACGAAGTCATTGAGGAAAACACTTTGATGAGCGTCAGCCGCCGGGCAGCGGGAATATCCGGGCCTACGGCTTTTCTGGAAGCAGGGGAGCAGATAGCTGCCGGAGAACTGCTTAAAGCGGCGGTGATGCTTTCTGCCGGAGATGCCTTGTGTACGCTGGGAGAAAACGCCTTCGGTTCGGAGAACGTGTTTTGTCAGAACATCTCCGTTACCTGCCGGGAACTGGGGGTAGAAAAGGAATTCAGCGACTGCACCGGGGCGGGCATGACCTTTACCGCCGGAGAGCTGGCGCTGCTGGGGCTGGAGGCGGCCCGGAGCCCCTCTTTTTGCCGCTGGGCAGGCGTATATATGGATGAGATCGTCCATCCGGGGGGACGGCGGACGGAATTGGTCAATGCCAATCGAATGCTGCGCAGTTACGGCGGCTGCTTTGGCCTGATGACAGGATCCTCTGCACAGGATGGATACTGCGGGGTCTTTGCTGCCAAAAAGAATGATACTCTGGCGGTAGCCGTGGTGTTGGGGGCCCCTAACAGTCAGAAGCGCTTTGCCATTGCAGGGGAATTGCTGGATCATGTATTCGCCAACTATCGGCAGGTCACCGCCGCCCGGGCGGGCAGTCCTCTGGCGG
>OMCO01000194.1_pt1 | contig 24326 bp, 20 predicted proteins | sample 1645031 | NCBI WGS metagenome assembly OMCO01 (sample SAMEA103958146, study PRJEB25191) | human gut metagenome
TTTGCCGTCGTGCGGCAGGTGTTTTTACTTTTTATTCTTTTGTGCTACATGGACGATTATGGCAACTAAAATAATTGCGGCGACCATACCAATTAAAGGGAACCATGTGTCTGTGATGCTTTGCAATACGGCATTCCAGTTTACATTTTCGGGCAACATAGTTTAGACCTCCAATTCTCGCTGTTCTGTGACAATACGTTTACAGGAAAGATACGTTGCAAGGAAATAGCTTCCGTAGACAAGCAGAAAAAGAACGATTGTCAGTCCGATATTGGTTGAGATATGGATATTCATAAATTCTTCCACCACAGCCATTGCTTTGCCAATCAGGAAAGCAGAATACACGCCAGCGACGACTAGCGGAATGGCAAAGAACACGGCTGTCTGCACAAAAAGCGTATGATCGATTTGCCAGCGGCCTGCACCCAGCTTTTGCAGCAAGCCATAACGATACACATTGTCGGTCGTTTCGGTAAGCTGTTTTAACGCTAGAAGTGCGGCGCAAATCAGCAAAAAGACCAACCCGATATAGCAGCAAAGGAAGCTCACCAAGGCATCGAGGCCGTAGAATGTCTCATACATCATGTTCTTTTCGGCATACCGATAGCCGTGTGTACTATCCAATCCAATCGGAATCATCTTTTGCAAAATTTCATTGGAATCTGCATTAGGCTCATATTGCACCAAAAGCGCATTTACATCTTTTTCAAGTGATGCGGTGACGGAATCGGGAACAATCAAGGTGCCGCGGTCATTGTTGCCAACCGACGTCATAATGTATGTTTCCTGCAACACTTTATCTTCTGCACGCTGTAAAGTCGCCCCACCAACCGTGATTTCCGGGTGGCTCTGCAATGCAGCAGCAATATACCGATACGTTCCATTGTAGTTGCAGTTCAACAGGTATTGGCCATCGTTCAGCATGATATTGAAAAGCATGACATTAAAAAAGATGATTGTGAAACACAACACGGTCTGGCGAAGCGCTCCGGCTGAAAACACGATTCGAAACTTTTCAAGATTGATTGCAAAAAGTCGCAATGCAATTAAAGAAAAACCTTGCGAAAAGAAAAAGCCCAAAAGCAATCCTGTGCCCAGCGCAATGATGCCAACACAAAGCGTTTCGCCTGCAAACAACCGGGAAATACGCCCTTTTTTCATGCCGAGCATCATATACACGCCTAATTCTTTTTTGCGACGTTTCAATAAAAACTGATTGGCATAAAGAATCAGAAAAGCCAGAACAACCGCAATCATAGTGGAAAGCGTAGAAAGCATAATGCCGAGCTGACGATATAAGAGCGTGCCAGTCATGCCCATATTGGAAAAAGCCGGCTGGTCAGAAATGGAATTGAACGCATAGAACAAACTGACCGAAAGGGTCAGCGTAAGAAAGTAAATCAGATAGTCACGAATGTTCTTGCACACATTTCGGAAAACCAGCTTACATGTGTTCACTCTGTTCACCTCCCAAGACGGAAACTACTTCCAGAATTTTTGTAAAAAATTCTTTGCGCGTATCCGTCCCACGATGCAGTTCGTTGAACACCTGCCCATCTTTGATAAACAAAATGCGATTGCAATAGCTGGCAGAAAAAGCGTCATGCGTTACCATGAGAATCGTTGCAGAAAGCCGTTCATTCAATTCGGTCAACATTGTCAACAGCATTCGGGAAGAATTGGAATCCAGTGCGCCGGTCGGCTCATCTGCCAGTACGATGGCGGGATTTGTCACCATCGCTCTTGCAGCAGCTACTCTCTGTTGCTGACCGCCAGACATCTGATAGGGATATTTGTCCAATACATCCTGAATGTTCAGCGCTTGGGCAATCTGTGGAATACGCTGCTCTATTTCACTGGGTTTGGCACCTGCGATGGAAAGGGCCAGAGAAATATTTTCATAGGCGGTCAAGGTGTCCAGAAGATTGAAATTCTGAAAAATAAACCCCAGCTTTTTTCCACGGAAATCTGCAAGCTGTGCTCTATGCAGCATCGTGATATCCTTTTCCTCTACATAGATATGACCGCTGGTGACGGTATCAATCGTGGAAATGCAGTTCAGCAAGGTGGTTTTGCCAGAGCCGGAAGCACCCATGATGCCGAGAAATTCTCCTTTGCGAACAGAAAAAGAAATGTGGTCGATGGCTTTTGTCAGGTTGCCTTTGTTACCGTAAAATTTTTGGATGTCATCCACCCGTAAGATCGTATCGCCCATAGATCAGGCTCCTTTCTCAAAAGCGCTTTGCTTTTGTGCTTTTACTCTACCACAAGGAATTTTCCGATGCCATTAAGTTGGATTACATTTGTATTACCAAAATGTAAGGTTGAAAAAAGCGAGGCTTTACAGCCCCGCCGCCTGCAAATAGCTTTCCGTAGGAAAAACCATCGTCACAGTCGTTCCCTGTCCCGGAACGCTGGAAATAGAAAGTGAGATATTCATTTTTCGACATAGCCTTTGGCTCAAGTACAAACCAATGCCGGTTGATTTGGAATAACGGCGGCCGTTTTCACCGGTAAAGCCTTTGTCGAACACGCGCGGCAAGTCAGCAGCAGAAATGCCAATGCCATTATCGGAAATGAAAAGAGATACCGTGTTTTTCTCTGCTCTGGCTGAAAATTCAACTTGTAAATTATCTTTCCGATACTTGATAGCGTTGGAAAGAATCTGTCCGATCACAAAGGTGCAGCTCTTGCTGTCTGCGGCCACGGGAATATCCAGATCCTTTAGAACCGGCTTTCCACCGGCCTGAATCAACGGCTTTGAGTACGTTTTTAGCGCAGCGTACACCAATGCCTGCAAGGTGGTTTTCTCCACCTTAAAGTCCTTTTCCACATCGGTACTGCGGGCGTAATATAGCACCTGCTCCACATAAGCATCAATTTTCCGCAGTTCATCGTCAATCCGCAATGTGGTAGGATTCTTTTCATTTTCAACGATCAGCCGGGCAGAAGTGATAGGCGTTTTGATTTCATGCACCCATGAATCAAGGTATTCCCGATATTCACGGTTCTCCTGCTCTGCATAGGAAAGTCGGTCGTTTTGATATTTGTTGCAGCACCGCAGAACGTCCACCAAAATCTGCCCCTCTAAAAAATGAGGCGGCACCATTAACTCGCCTAAAAGAGTTTTTATGTCCATCTGCTCTGTCATTTTTTGAAGCAGATTATAGAAACTCTGCTTGCGGAAAAAATCATACAGCAGCGCTGTACTGTACGCTGCAAGTAAAATCACCTCGGCAAACAGAATAAACACAACAGGTGTTTCAATCAGCCAGAGGAGCGCAAGCAGCACGAGTGCAGCCACCAGCATACAAATCAGGGAAAAGATACGGTCAAGCAGATACTCGGATAACTTCATACGCAATACCCTAAACCACGTTTTGTTTCCAGATAGTCCGGCAAACCGATTTCGGCCAGTGCTTTCCGTAACCGAACGATGTTGACATTCAATGTGTTTTCGTCTATAAATTGTTCACTCTGCCAGAGTTCATCAATAATAGCGTCACGGGGAATAATGTTGCCCTTGTTCACCATAAGCAGGCGCAGAATCCCAAGTTCATTTTTGGTAAGTGATTTTTTGTTCCCTTGGTAGCTGATTTCCGCCTTGAGCAAATTTAAGGTCAAGCCTTTGTGCGTGAGAACGATGTTGTCCTGTACTTCATAGGTCCGAGCCAGAAGTTTTTGGATTCGCGCCAAAAGAATCTGTGCATTGTACGGCTTTGCAATATAATCATCTGCGCCGATGTTCAAGCTCATCAACTCGTCAAAATCGCTGTTTCTGCTGGTAAGTACAATGATAGGAAGATTGGATTTCTGTCGGATTTCTCTGCATACTTGGAAACCATCCTGATAGGGCAGATTGATGTCTAAGAGAATCAAGTTAGTCCCTGATGAAAGAGCAGCTTGCACAATGTGGTGAAAATCATCGCTGCTGTCGCATTGGTAGCCGTACTTTTGAAGAAGCTGAACAAGTTCCTCGCGGATTGCCGGTTCATCTTCTATAATGAAGATTTTCATGCTCACACCTCCATATTCTATTATATTTCGATTTTCCAGAGAATACAATGCTCAAACCATGAACAATAAAGTTTAGCAACAATGCACTTTGCATCATTTCGCCAATCGTCCATGAACTATAAAATGTATATGGGTGATGCAGAATGGCGAAAATTGAGGACTGTCCCGGCTTTGAAACGTTCGGAGCGGATGTCAAGGCAGCTCGAAAGGCAAAACAACTTTCCCGCAGTGCGCTGGCTGACATGATACATTGTGACAGCCGGTATCTTGCGAACATCGAAAACGAAGGCACGCTGCCCAGCCTGCCGGTGGTGATTCAGCTGATAAAAATATGTGGTCTGCCCGTGGAGCGGTACTTCAACCCGGAACTCATGCGGGAAGAAAGTGCGGAACGTCAGCGGGTCAGCCACAAGCTGCAGCTTTGCCCAGAAGAATACTTACCCATCGTAGAAGGTGCCATTGACGGTGCCTTACGAATCCATGAACAGGAAAAAGAGCCCGTGTGTGTCTGATTGTCATGCACGGTCATTGAGAGGATGCAAAAGCGTCCTCTTATTTTTTTTGCATTTTGCGGGCAAAACGGGGGTGTTGTGGTGTCATAGTAGTGGGGAAAGGTAACGTAGCAAGCATAGGGAGTGTAGCCACTCCCGGCAGAAATGCTTGCTGGGGAGTACCCCAGACCCCCAAGAAACGAGGTGAAACTATGACGAACCGAACCCGAAAAATTGTTCTGCGTGTTCCCGTGACGCCGGAGGAACAGGAACTTATCCGGCAGAAGATGGCTCTGCTGCACACACGGAATTTTTCTGCCTACGCCCGGAAGATGCTGATAGATGGTTATGTTGTCCACATCGACACCACCGACATCCGGGCGCAGACCGCCGAATTGCAGAAGATTGGTGTCAACGTCAATCAGATCGCGCGGCGGCTGAACAGCATGGGGCCGCTGTACACACAAGATGTTGCGGACATCAAAGGAGCGCTGGCACAGATATGGCAGTTACAAAGATACATCCTATCAAGTCAACGCTGAAAAAGGCACTGGACTACATCGAGAATCCAGCCAAGACGGATGAAAAAATGCTGGTGTCCTCCTTTGCCTGCTCCTACGAAACCGCCGACATCGAATTTGAACTGCTGCTGTCACAGGCCATGCAGAAAGGCAACAATCTGGCCCACCACCTGATACAGTCTTTTGCGCCGGGCGAAACCACGCCGGAGCAGGCCCACGAGATTGGCCGGCAGCTTGCAGATGAAGTCCTGCAAGGCAAATACCCGTATGTGCTGACCACACACATTGACAAAGGGCACGTCCATAATCACATCATCTTCTGTGCTGTGGACATGGTGAATCAGCGAAAGTATGTTTCCAACCGACAAAGCTATGCCTACATCCGGCGCACTAGCGACCGGCTGTGTAAGGAACATGGCCTGTCCGTGGTAATGCCCGGTCAAGACCGGGGCAAAAGCTATGCCGAGTGGGATGCACACCGCAAGGGCACGAGCTGGAAGGCGAAGCTGAAAACCGCCATAGATGCAGCCATCCCGCAGGCCAAGGATTTTGACGATTTTCTGCGGCTCCTGCAGGAGCAGGGCTACGAGGTCAAGCGTGGCAAGTATGTTTCGTTCCGTGCGCCCGGACAGGAACGGTTTACCCGCTGCAAAACGCTGGGCGAAGCCTACACCGAGGAAGCCATCATCGAACGCATCAAAGGGCGGTTTGCGGAGCGGAAGCCCAAAGAAAACCGCAAAATTTCGCTGCGGATTGATTTGGAGAACAGCATCAAGGCCCAGCAGTCCGCAGGGTATGAGAAGTGGGCAAAACTCCACAATCTGAAACAGGCTGCCCGGACGCTGAACTTTCTGACGGAGCATGAAATTGATAGTTACCCGGATTTGGAAAGCCGGGTGGCCGAGATCACCGCCGCCAGCACCGAAGCTGCCGCCGCATTGAAAGCAGCAGAGCGCCGACTTGCTGAAATGGCCGTGCTGATAAAGGATGTCACCACCTGTAAGGAACTGCGCCCACTGGTGCAGGAATATCAGCGGGCCGCTGATAAAAAGCAGTTCCGGCGCAAGCACGAAGGTGCTCTGATTCTCTACGAAGCGGCGGCCAAGGCACTGAAAAATCAGGGCCTCCAAAAGCTGCCCGACCTCTACGCCCTGAAAAACGAGTATAAGCAACTGGCCGAGCAGAAAGACCAGATGCAGCGGCAGTACAATGATGCCAAACGCCAGATGCAGGAGTATGGCATCATAAAGCAGAATGTGGACGGCATTCTGCGGACAGCACCGGGAAAGGAGCAGATGCAGGAACGGTAAATCTGCACAAAATATTGTTCGGATTTTTGAATCCCAAACGCTTAGACCGGGTGGCGTTTCCGCCCGAAATCATGTAAAATAGACTTAGACAACGAAAGCGAGGAACCCTCTATGGCAGAAGTGAACGATAACGGCTCTATCCAGCTTTTTGAAGATCAGAAAATCCGTACTGCATGGGATGCAGAAAAGGAAGAATGGTATTTTTCGATTATTGATGTTATTTCTGTTTTAACTGGAACAGCCAATCCACGGCGATATTGGAGTGACCTGAAGCGTAAGCTGAAAGCTGAGGGGGCAAATGAGTTGTACGAAAAAATCGTACAACTGAAAATGTTGTCCTCTGATGGAAAACGGTACAAGACAGATGTCGCCAACACCGAACAGCTTTTGCGTATCATCCAGTCCATCCCGTCCCCGAAAGCTGAACCGTTCAAGGCATGGCTGGCAATGGTGGGCAAGGAACGCATCGAAGAAACCATCGACCCGGAGCAAGCTATTGACCGTGCGCTTGATACCTATTTGAAGAAAGGCTACTCCGAAGAATGGATTCACCAGCGGCTTTTGGCAATCCGCATCCGCAACGAACTAACGGACGAATGGAAGAAGCGCGGAGTGCAAAAGGGCAAGGAGTACGCCATCCTGACCGATGAAATCTCCCGCGCATGGTCCGGCATGACCACGGGGCAGTACAAGCGGCTGAAAGGTCTGACAAAAGAAAATCTCCGGGACAACATGACCGATTTGGAACTTGTGCTGACCATGCTGGCGGAAGCATCTACCACGGATATTTCCAAGACTGCAAAGCCGCAGACCTTTGAAGAAAACAAGCAGGTTGCTAAACGCGGCGGCAAAGTGGCCGGCATTGCGCGGCAGGCTCTTGAAGCGGAAACCGGCAAGCCCGTTATCACAGAAAAGAATGCGTTTGACTTCCAGCAGCTTGTGACCGACATTGTAGAAGATGCCGCCGAACTGCCAGAAAATCCCACCGAGAAAAAAGATAAAGACTGATACATGAAAATAGCCGGACACAGCAGCCACAAGGCCACCGTGTCCGGCTATTTCTGTGTTGACAATGGCACATTACTTTCACTGAAAATAATGTGCCATTGTTAAGCTGGCGGTATTATTCACCCGTAAAATCAAACCTCTGTCCGTCAAAGTCAGCATCGGTCATGTGCTCCAACTTTGCAATGGTGCCGTTTGCCAGCCGCCGCATTTCCGTGTCCATGTCCGGCAGGGCGGTCAGCATCCGCGCCATCGTTCGGCGGCGGTCAGAGGTGTGGTACATACAGATCAAATTTTCTTCTTCCACGCTGAAATTCATGGTCAGACCTCCATTTCATGTTGTTTGCTGCGGGCCGCTGCCTTTTTCGGGCTGGCGGCCTGTTTTGTTTCGGAAAGCTGCTTGCGGACGGAAGCACGGGGCTTGCGGATGCCCCTGTCCCGGTTCTCCTTTTTGTCAACCAGCGCATAGATGCCGAAACGGTCTTTCACGCTGGAAAGGTGCATGGATTTGTACGGCAGCATGGCAAGCAGCTGGTCCGTGTCCCGGCTGGATGCCAGTTTGGTAAAATAGGGCGATACCTCCACCATAAAATGATTCTTGTCCGGGCTGTTGGGAGCAGCCAGCCGTTTCATGTCTGCCGCAATGCGCTGGGCCTCGGCCTCAATCAGCCCGGTGTGCAGTGCCGCAAGATGTTCTTTGAAATCACCGGGCCGTGCCGGTTCCCGGCTGCGCTGCTCCTGCCGGATGGCCGCTTGCAGAAGTTCCGGGTCACGGGGCTGCATTTCATACCGCACGAACTCCCCGAAATATTTGTCCGGGCGGCTGTCGAAATGCTTTTTCGGGCCAATCTCCCGCATCCCGCTTTCGTAGATCAGACGATTGGCACCCACGGGCAGGGCGACTTCCCGGATGTGCTGGAAGTGCTGCTGATAGTCCAGTTCATACAGATTGCCTTGCACGGTTCCGTTGGCCGCGCCGGTCAGCTCCACCGCATAGGCAAGAATCCTGTCATGGGTCTGTTCGCCGCAGAATTTCCATGTGTTGTAGGCTTGCGTGTCTTTGAGCAGCACGTCCCGTTCCCGGAAGCAGAATGTTCCAGAAGGCCGGGACAGCCACAACAGCAGCTTATCTTCCGGCTGGTCGCTGCGGGCGGCCTCCCGCAGCATCTTGATGTCATAGGCAAAATCGCTCTGATAGTATGCGGTGTTCTGGTGCATAATGGCTTCCAGCGCAGCGATCACATCCATATTTTCAAATTTTTGCACGGCTTATACCTCCAATTCCTTTGTCTTTTCCCGTGGCGGTGTTTGCTTGCTCTGCTCCTTTTTTGCGGCATCCAGCTGTGCCCGGATGGATGGCTTTTTCGGCTTGGCCGTGTGGGACTTCTTGGCTTTTGGTGCCTTTTCTTCGGCCTTGACTGCGGCGGCAAGGTCCGTCAGAGAGATTTGTTCTCCGGCTTTTGCTTTGGCCTCCAATTCGCCCAGAGAGGGCGTATTGTTCAGCACGCCATCAATCATATTTTCGTTTTGTTCGGTGGAAAGTTCTGCGGTGCGCAGCGGATTTTCCCGCAAGAACTCCGGCACCTGCTGGAAGCCCACACTGTCGCAGTAGTGGGCGGTGTCCTGCCCATTCTGGTGCAGTACCACCACATCCGAAACAGACAGTGAGTGTCCCTTGAAATCTGCCGGATGGTCCACGTTGAACGTGCGGTAGAGGTCCTCCAACGTGGTGCCAGCAGCCAGCGGCGCGGCGTAAACCTCCGTATAGTTGGCCTTGTCCACGGACAAACCAGCGGCCTGCAGGCGGTCGTAGGGCTCAAAACGGTAATCGCGGGTGGAATCTTCATTGCGCAGCTGGTAGATGGAAAAGCTGTCCTGCTGCGGTGCTTCAAAGCCTGCCGCTGCGTATTCCTCTACGGTCATTCCGGCAGTCGCCGCTTCCTGCGCGATCTCGGCCTGCACCTGTGCCTTGTAATCCTGCAAGCTCTGGTCAAAGTCAGCCAGCTTGGGCGGTTCCGGCAAGTTATACTGGCCTTGGTTGAGCAGCGGGCGGCAGTCCTGCACATAGGCCACAACAGCGTTGTAATAGGCCGCCTGTTCCGGCGAAATGTTCTGCCCCTCCTGCAAAGCGGTGGCGGCGGTCTGCTCCATAGCGGAAAGATTGCAATGTTGTTTGAGGTACGGGATAAACTCGGTCAGCACCATTTCCCGCTCTGCCTTGTCTTGTTCCCACGCTTCCGGGCCTTTGTTGTGCAGAACAAAATTTTTCCAGTTCTCGTCCTTGGCGTAGTATTCGTGGTAGTTCTGGATATGCTGAACCAAAGAACCCTCTCCGTCACCAAAATCCTGCCGTCCCTCGTAGTTGTCGGGCTGGCCGTTCAGGGTAAAATCAATACGGAATGCGGTCTTGTCGTACCAGCCGCCCGTGTAGCCGTCCTTTTCCCGGTCCGTGTGCTGGGCGGTGTCCATTTCTTCAAAGACTCGGTTTGCCACGGACAGCGGCATGATTTCGCCGTCCTGCAGCTTGTCACTTTCGCTCCAAAGAATTGTGACCGTAGGTTCTGCGGCGGGGTCTGGAATTTTAACGGGTTCGGGAATTTCATTCGCTTTTTCTGCTGCCTCTTGGAACGCTGCCAGCTTGTCGCCCAACAAAACTTCCGACACTGCGGCTGTCTGCCCCAACAGATTAAGCGCTTCCTGCCCGGCATCCGGCAGGGTCAGACCGGGTGCGTCCAGTTGGCCGCCGTCCAGAGCCTTATTATCCGGGCCATACAGGGTGTAGTCATAGCCGGAATCGCAGGTCTGGATGAACAGCGTATTGCCGTTGTCCAGCGCAAATGCAGCCTCCTGTGCAGTGGAAAGTTCTGTTTCCCGCTGCTGGCGCAGTTCTGCCAGATGTTCGTCCAGTGCGGAGATCAGTTCATGGGCCGCGCTGCGAATAATTTCCAGAGAGGCTTTCAGTTCGGCCAGTTCCCGGCCCGAACTCCACCCGGCCACATAACCAAAGGAATACTCGGATGTGTCCAGCCCGTAGTGCTGGCAGACTGCATAAGCTACGCTTTCGGCCTGCACCTCGCGGGTGCGGCTGTCCGGGCGGTTGGTCTGTTCCGGGTCGGTGGGGTCGATGGCGTGAAGTTTGGCGTGGGCAATTTCATGGATAGCCGTCTTGATGGTCTGTAACTGGCTCATGCCCTCTTGGATGGCAATGCGGTTGTCAAGCAGGTGGAAATAACCGTGCGCCCCGCCCTCGATGTCCTCAAACCCGATGGGCACCGGGGAAGCTTGCTCCAACGCTTTGAAAAAATCTTGATAGTCCTGCACGCTGTCGGACAGTTCATTCACTGCGATAGATGGCAGCGGTTCGCCCTCGGTCTGGCTGACATCGAACACGGAAACCACCTTAAAGGCCGGAATCTGCACCGTTTTTTCTTCCGTCAGCGGCTTGCCGTCCTTGTCCAGAATCGGCTTGCCCTGTTCGTCCAGCTTTTCCATCTTCTGCTTGACCTTGTACGGCGCAGGAGCAAGGATTTTGATGCCTTTTTCGCCTTTCTTTACGGTGCGGTGGAACGTGTCTTTCCACTTGTTGAAGCCCGCCACCAGCTGCCCGCCCTGCATGGCGATCAGCAAGGTGTTGTTGAAGCTGTAATTGTGGAATTTCGCCATCGTGGTGAGGTAGGCTTTGTAGCGGTCGCTGTCGAACAGCTCTTGAATCCCTGTTTCCAGCCGGTCCGTGATTTCTTTCATGCGTTCCGCGCTGTCCTTGCCGTTTAGGATAATGGGAATAACTTTCTGCGGTTCCGTTTCAGGCTGAACAGGTGGCGGGATGTTGGCCGAATCTCGCAAAACTTCCGGCGCAGGAAAGGACAGTACCCGGTATTCCTCCGGCACAGGCTGGCCCTCGTGGACTTTCTGCCACTCGTCCCCGCTTTTGACAAGGTAGCCGTACTGGGTGAACGCACCCTGTTCCTGCTGAGCCACATACCGGCCAAACTGTGCCGTGTCGATGCCGCCTTTCCATTCTTCCGGCATATCCACCATGCCGGAGCGATTCAGGTAGTAATCTCCTAGCTGGGCAGGCCCGTGCACATCCGGCAGATGCACATAGTAGTCCACGTTTTCGGGAAAGTCGGTGATTCTCCCGATGCTGAAAAGCTCACTCTGCGGGGCTTGCAGGGCGGCGTTCAGCTCTGCGCGTTCCCCGGTAGAGAGGGTTTCCAGTCGTGATGCCAGAAAGTTCAGTTCGTCCACATTGGATGCCAGCACCATGTTGTAGGGGATGGCAAAACGCTTTTCTTCCTCGGCAAAATAGCCGGAAATGAAAAGGCCCTGCGGATTATCGGACGAAATGCCGATTTGCCGCAGGGCCGCTTGTACCTGTTCGGTTGTAGTGGGCAGGTCCAGCCAGACGCCATCCCTGCCTTGCTGCTGCCGATTTTGCAGCTGGATGGAAAATAATTCGCTCATTTGGTCACACTCCTTTTTTGCTATCCTACGGATAGAGAGAGCCGGTTATGGCAAAATGAATGCTTCACCTTACCATAACCGGCCCTCGTATTTTTGCCTTACTCTTTGCGCTCTACCCGGTAATTGACGTACTTGCCTCCCGTATCTGCCAGAAGCACCGTTGCATCATAGGTTTTGCCTGTCTTTTCGGAGTAGAGGCCCTTGACCTTTGCCTTACCGTTTTTGAGCAGAGCAGCGGCGATCTTCGGTGTGAACGCCTTTTTGCGCTGCTCAAAGAAGCGGTCATTCTTCCACATCACGAACTGACAGCTACGATTCCCGCAGTAGAAGTTTTTCTTGCCCTCATAGACGTTTTCACCGCACCGGGGACACTTGCCGATGATAACCCGTTCCGACTGGAATAAGTTCTGCTTGTCCGCGCTGATGCAGGAGTAGGTCTTGACCAGCTGACGCACCTGCGCTTCAATTTCGGCCATGAACTCGTCCGGGTCTGCATTGCCCTTGGCAATCTCGGTCAGACGGTTTTCCCATTCAGCAGTCAGAGCGGGAGAGGTCAGGCTTTCCGGCAGAACCACCGCCAGATTGATGCCGTCCTTGGTGGGCACCAGTTGCTTGCCCTTGCGCTGCACAAAGCCCATTTGCACCAGTTTTTCCAGAATCGCGGCACGGGTGGCCGGAGTGCCCAGCCCCTTACGTTCCGCTTCCTCCGGCATATCTTCGGCCCCGGCCCGCTCCATTGCTGACAGGAGCGTATCTTCGGTGTAGGCTTTCGGCGGGGATGTGAAGTGTTCCGAAACGTTAGCCGTCACGGAAAAACTCTGTCCCTCGGCCAGTTCCGGCAGGGTGTTCAGCACTTCTTCCTCGGTATCCGCTTTCAGGTTGGAGCGGAACCGCTGGTCGATTTCTTTCCAACCGGGAACAAGCACCGTCTTTCCCTTGGCGGTGAACTCGTTCCCGGCGCAGGAGAACACAGCAGTCACCGTTTCGTACTCATGGGGCGCAGCCACGGCGCAGAGCAGCTTGGAGCAGACAAGGTTCATCAGCTTGCTCTCACTTTCCGCAAGACCAGTGAACCCCTGCTTTACAAATTCGGACGTGGGGATGATGGCGTGGTGGTCCGATACCTTTTTGCTGTTCAGAATCCGGCCCACTTCCGGGGTCAAGCCAAGCCCTTGGGCAAAGGGCAGCAGCCCCAGCAGGTCAGACACAAGATGTTGTGCTGTCTGGCCCATATCCTCGGTCAGATATTGGCTGTCGGTGCGGGGATAGGTCAGCAGTTTCTTTTCGTAAAGTTGCTGGGCATAATCAAGGGTCTGCTTTGCCGTGAAACCGAACAGGCGGTTTGCCTCCCGCTGCAAGGTGGTCAGGTCATAGAGCTTGGGCGGCTGTTCTGTCTTTTTCTCCCGCTTGACAGAAGAACAGATAGCAGATGCCCCGGCACAGGCATTTTTCAAAGTGTCGGCCTCGTCCATGCTGGCAATGCGTCCACTGTCTGCTTTCAGACTGCCGGACTGGATGCCGACTGTGTAATACCTTTCTTTCTGGAAGCGCAGGATTTTTGCATCCCGGTCCACCAGCATTTTCAATGTCGGTGTCTGTACGCGGCCCACGGTCAGAGTCTTGTGGTACAGCACCGAAAACAGCCGCGTTGCATTGATGCCCACCAGCCAATCTGCTTTTGCACGGCAGAGGGCCGATTGGTACAGCGCATCATAATCCGAATCCGGGCACAGGTTTGCAAAGCCCTCCCGGATGGCGGCATCCTCCATGCTGGAAACCCAGAGCCGCTTCACAGGTTTCGTGCAGCCGGCCATTTGGTAGACAAAGCGGAAGATAAGTTCTCCCTCCCGTCCTGCGTCGGTTGCGGCGGTCACACTGTCCACATCCGGGCGGTTGAGCAGGGCACGCAGAACTTCAAACTGCTGTTTCTTTTCGTCCGGGACAATGAACTGCCACGGCTGGGGCAGGATGGGCAAATCTTCATACTTCCACTTGCAGTATTTTTCATCGTACTGGCCCGCTTCCGCAAAGGACACCAGATGCCCGATGCACCAGCTGACCAAATAACCACCGCCCTGCCAATAGCCGGTTTGCTTTTCAGTGGCCCCGATCACGGCGGCAATGCTGCGGGCCACACTGGGTTTTTCGGCGATCACCAGCTGAAAACTCATGTTTCATCCTCCTGTCCGTCCTCCGAATGGATCTCGATTTCAGCAGGTTCCTCGTCTGCATCTTCGTCCTCGCCAAAATCGTATTCGTCCAGATCATCGTGCCCGGTGGTGTCGGCCTTGGGTTTGCGGAACTTGAAATAATAGAGGGCCGCGCCGCCGCCCGTCAGAGCCAGCACCAGCAGGATCATCAGACTGCCCATGTTGGACTTGGGCTTTTCCTGCGGCGTTTCGGTGTCGGTTTTCACCGCTTCCGGGGCCGTGCAGTTGCGCAGGCTCTTTTCACACAAGGGGCAGTTTTCATTGACATCCCCGACATCACACTTCACGGTGCAGGTGCAGACTTCGGTTTCCTGCGGTTCTTCATCCAGCAGAGCCAGCAAGTCGGCATCATCCACTTGGTTCAGGAAGTGGACAGAGGTTTCTTTGTCCTCGTTGGCGCGGTCAATTAGAATGTAAAAATAATTCCCGGCTTTGGTGGTCACGGTGATAAGCTGTTTGTCCCCGTAGAAATCATCCACCAGTGTTGCGTTGCCTTTGGGCGTGATGGGCATACCCTCCGGCTCCATGCCGCCCGTGGTGGGTTCTTCTTCGATAATCTCCGGCAGAGGTTCCGGGGCAGGGTCAGAGCCGCTTGCAAAAGCGGGCATGGAAAAGGAACAGAGGCAGAGCAGGATAGCCAGCAGTCCGGCAGCGAAACGGTTCCAGTTGTCAGGTTTCATCGGCGGCATCCTCCTGTTTGTGGTACGGGGTGACGGTGGGTGCAGCATTCAGCGCACCGCTGCGCAGGAAGGCCGCGAACTCGTCCGGCTTCATGTTCATGCTGCGCACCAGCTGAATGATCTGCAGGTTTTCCTGTTCAGTCTTTGCAGATTCCAGTTCTTTCAACTGCTGCTGGTATTCGCTGATTTTTTCTTTGAGCCGTTCGATGTCGCGCTCAATGCGGGAAAGTCTTTTTGCCATACAAAATCCTTTCTGGCGTCACGGTAAACGCCCATAGCTGTAAAAATGTTCCTGCCAATATTTTGAGTTGAGGTTTGTGTAAGAGATAGGGTCGCCGCAGTGCAGCATGATGGAATTGCCTACATAGATACCGCAATGGCTCACGCCGGGGGTATCGTAGGTTTCCTTGAAAAACACAAGGTCGCCCGGTTTGACCTGCGCCGTCGAAACAGGAGTACAGAGGTTGTAAAGGCCCTGTGCGGTCTGGCGGCCCACGTTCCAGCCGGAGTGATTCAGCACCCACGAAATGTAGCCGCTGCAATCAAAGCTGGTGCTGGGCGAACTGCCGCCCCACACATACGGGTAGCCGATGTACTTCGTGGCTTCCTCCATCATGGCGGCAAACCTATCATCCTTTAGTGCTTCCGGGGGAATATCGTAGTAGGTGGGCTGCTTGATGGTGGACGCATTGGGGTATTGCGCTTTGCCAAACAAATCCGGCCGGTTGCCCAGCGTGCGCATATAGAGCGAATAGGCACTGAGCTGTTCTTCGGTCAGTACTTCCACGGGCAGGTGGGATAAATCCTTGTTCTTCAGCTTGACCGTGCAGATGTAGTATTCATACGGTTCTTGGTAGGTGATAACCTGCGGCACACCATACGGGCCAATAATGACCATCATTTTTGTACGGTAACGTATCTGCATGGTCACGGTCTCGGTCAGGATGTACTGCTTTTCAAAGAGCATTTCAAGTTCGCCCTGCACCTCGGCCAATGTAAAAACGCCGTCATGGAGCGCGGACAAAATCGAGATCAGCACATAGGGGTCATGCTCGATTTCGTCCAGATAAAAATGGTATTCATCGTAGTTGTGGGTGGCCTCGTAGGTGTCGAGATACCGTTGCAGTTTTTGTTCCAGCTTGGCGTAGGCTTTCTCTGCACCCAGCATATCCTTGTCCTTGGAAAAGTAAGAGGATGCCGTCACGCCGGTTCCAGCGGTGCCCGCCATCACGGTGCAGGACTGCAACCCTGTTATCAGGAGCAGAGCCAGCAGACCGAACACCGCCACGATCAGAATGGTTTTCCAGTTCCGGGCCGCAAATTCGGCTACCCGTTCGCCGCCCTCGGCCGCCAGCTTTGTTACCCGGAAACCGTTCTCCGCGGTGGCGGCTGCACCCTGCGCGGCGGCTTGGCCGGCCTGCCGTGCAGCTTTGGCATACTGCTGTTTGATACGCCGTTTCTGCCACATCCGGGAAATGGGGTTGCTGGCCGCCTGTGCAATTTGCGGATTGTCCCGCAAAGACTTCTGATAGAAATACTCGGCGTTAGCCGAACGCAATTCCCGCTCTGCCTTTTCCACGGCCTTGTAGGGCTTCATCTTGTGGTGCCGGATGCCGCTGCGGATGACCTTGGCGGTCTGATGCTCCACAAGTTCTTCACCCTTGTGGCCACCCTCCACACCCACATTTTCGTGTTCGACTTCATGGATTTTTCCGTGAGCGAACAGCAACGCTTCCGATAGCGGGCGGCTGGCCGGGTTTGGTTTCAGGCTGGGCGGGCCTTTGTCCTGCTGCTCAAAGCGCAGGGTGGATTTTGCCTTGCCGCTGGCGGCATCGTAGATTTTTTCCTTGACCGGGACACGTTTTTTCGGCAAAGCAGCGCGGGCCGCATCCAGCTTGTCGGCTTTTGCCCCCGCTTTGTGGATATACGGCTGTAATTCCGGGTCTGCCCGTTCTTCCTCGGTCAGTTCCAGACGGGAAGCAGAGCGGTGCAGGCCATCTTCGCTTTCGGCAGTTTCCGCAGCTTGCTTGGCCTTTTTCTTTGCCTTGTGCTTGTCCTTGATGTCCTCGACCCGTTCTAAGATTTTTTCAGCCTTGCCCTCGGCATCCGTGGAGTAGTCCTGTTCCGCCTCCCGGCTGGAAATGTTCTCCACAGTACCGTCCGCCTGATTTTCCACCACCAGACCGTCACGGGTCATGGTCTGGGTGACTTTGGCTTTTGCCTGCAATTCTTTCAAAGTTCTTCACCTCCCATCGGACAGCGGCCCGTTTCAATGTCCGCAATGTATTTGAGAATCGGGAACACCTGCGGCGGCGAAACTGCATTGCCCAGTGTTTTCATCCGCTTGCTGCGGTTCGGCACATCCTCGGTCAGACGCGGGATGTCGGCGGGTTCTTCGGCCCAAAGGGAATGTCCGTCCATTTGCGCGGGAAACCCATCAGCCACTCTACCCAGTCCGGGTTGAGGTAGGGCTTTTCCAGCGTGGTGGGGGTCATCCGGTAGACCACATGGGAAAGCCGCGCCGTCCACGCCTTGCCATCCTTGTTCATCTTGCGGTAACTGCCATTCGCAGAGATTTGGATGTCCAGCCCCTTGCCCACATCCCCGGTGTCGCTGGCAAGGGGTGTGGGAAGCAGCGGAGCCGATGATGAATACCCGTTTCCGTTCGTGCCACGCGCCAACGGCAGCAGCAGGTAATACGAAAACCCGAACATCGTAACCTGCCTGCTCCAAGTCAATGAGCGTTTTGTCGAGCCCCATACGGAGGAAGCCAGCAACATTTTCTCCAAGCACCCAACGGGGCTGCAATTCCCGGATGACCCGCAGCATTTCGGGCCACAGGTAGCGTTCATCGTGGAAGCCGCGCTGCCGCCCTGCGGTGGAGAACGGCTGGCACGGGAAGCCACCTGAAATGAGGGTGACGGTGCGAAGTCCTGTTTTTTCAAAGAAAGCCTCCTTTGTTACAGTGGTGATGTCCTGAAAACGGGGCACTTCCGGCCAGTGGCTTGCCAGCACAGCGGCGGGAAATGCCGCCCACTCGCATTGACAGACAGAGGTAAACCCCGCTGCTTCCGCGGCAAGGTCGATGCCGCCGATGCCGGAAAACAAGCTGAAATGTGTTAAGCTCATAGCTCCACCACCTCGCTGAGCCGGGTGGTCATGATCTTATAGAGCTGTGTGTTTTTCGGGATGGGGTTGGAAAACGGAAGCACCACGTTTTCAAAAATCAGCAGTCCTTCGCCCGGTTCCGAATTGTCGATGTACTTCTGCTGGTCTGCGGAGAGGTTCAGCCGTTCCGAAAGGATTTTGCGGTCGCCGGATGCCTGATTCAGCAGCGTGATGAAGTCGCTGTTTTCCAGAATGTTCTCGATCTCCGGGGAAGAAAGAAGGTCCTTCACATTCTGGGTGGCGCCCGTGGGCACACCGCCCCATTTGCGGAAGCGTTTCCAGATTTCTGCGGAATAAGCAGCGGTCTGTTCTTCTTTCAAGAGCAAATGGAACTCGTCTGCAAAATACCATGTAGCCCTGCCTTGGCTGCGGTTCTGGGTGACGCGGCCCCATATCTGGTCTTGGATAATGAGCATCCCCAATTTTTTTAACTGTTTTCCTAACTCTTTGATGTCAAAGGCCACAAGCCGGTTGTGGATGTCCACATTCGTTTTGTGGTTAAACACGTTCAGCGAGCCGGACACATACAGGTCCAATGCCTGCGCTACCCGGTCCGCTTCCGGCAAGTGCTGGTCGAGCAGGGCTTGGTGGAGGTCAGACAAAATCGGCATATTCTCCGGGCAGGGATTCGCCAGATAGGGGCGGTAGATGGCTTTCACGGCACGGTCTATCACGGTGCGTTCAATCGCTTCCAGACCTGTTTTGCCGCCCATGACCAGCTCACAGAACGACAGCACAAAATCCGATTTCAGGGCAAGCGGACTATCATCCTCGGAGTAGTTGAGGTTGATGTCCAGCGGGTTTACATAGTCCTTGCTGGTGGGCGAAAGTTTGATGACCTGCCCATGCAGCCGCTTGACCAGCGGATAATACTCGGCTTCTGGGTCTGAAATAAAAATATCGTCAGCAGTCGTTAAAAACACACTGACGATTTCAGACTTGCAGCTCATGGATTTGCCGCTGCCGGGCGTGCCCAGCTTCAAGCCGTTGGGACACCGGGCCTGCTTGCGGTCCAGCATGATCATGTTGTGGGATTTTGCGTTGATGCCGTAGTACATGGCCGCGCCGCTCTGGAAAAGCTCCTGCGTCACAAAGGGCACGAACACCGCCACGTTGGAGGTGGTAAGGCTGCGCTGAATCTTTATCTGGTTGATGCCCAGCGGCAGGCTGGACACAAGGCCCTGTTCCTGCTGGTAGTCCAGCCGGACAAGCGAGCAGTTATACTTCTGTGCCACACCTGCGGCTTGGAACACATCGTTGCCCAGCTTTTGCTTGGTGTCGGCCACATTCAGCACAAGAAAGGTCAGCATGAAAAGCCGTTCGTTCCGGGTCTGCAATTTGTTCAGCAGCTTTTTGGCGTCCTCGCCGTAAGTGGCAAGGTCGCTGGGCAGGATGTCCATGTCGTACCCGGAACGGACAGCCTTTTTCTGCTCCTGAATCTTCATGGCGTCAAGGTCTGTGATCTTCCGCTTGATGGTTTTGATGGCCTCGGTCTGGTCGATGGCCTGCACATGGAGATTGACGAGAATGCCGCTTTCCGTTTTGAGAAAATCGGCCAGCATTTCATCCGAAAGTTCCGGCGCAAGGATTTGTAAAAAGCTCACAGCTCCATATTTGCCGCCCAGTCCAAAAGTCTTGGCCGTGCCGAAGCAGAGGGAGGACGGGGCCACAAAATCCTTAGTGGACAGGCCGGAGGGCGCCAGCCAGTCCCAGTCAAAGCGGAACGGTTCCCCGTCCGGGTGGAAGATGCCGTGCAGCACCTCCAAACGCGCCTGTCCGTCCATGACGTGCGCCACGCAGCCCATGGTCTTGAAATAGCCCAGCAGGTCAAGACCAATGCGGGTCAGCCGCGCCCGTGCGGTTTTTAGATTGTCTGCCTCGATGGTGAAGGTCAGGTACTTGGTTTTGACAATGCCGTTGTTTCCGCTGGCAAGCTGCTTTTGCAGGATGGCGGTGTACTCGGCGCGGATGTCGTCAAAATCATCCCCCTGCGGTGCGATCTCAAAACTTTTTGCGTACTGCACCGGGTCAACCTTGCGATTGAGAAACGAAAGCTGCACATGGATGGAGGCATCCACATAGTTGTACAGGTCGCACAGGTGTTCAAAGATGGCGGTCCTCGTTTCCGGCTGGGCCAGCTGATAGCTGATGTCCTCAAAGGCAATGCACTTGGAGAACGTGCGTCGGTCAATGCGGCACACACCGTCCGGGTAGATGGCCTCATACGGGATGGTGGCCTGTGCCGTGCGGGGCTTGCCGTCACCCTTGTACTTGCGGAGAACGGCATCAATTTCTTTTTTCTGGGCGCGGGTGAGCTTTTTGGGCTTTTCGGTTTCGCGGGGTATCGTTTTTCTGGACAATGGCCTTTACCTCCTGTTCCATTTGGTATTGCCGCACAAGGGCGGCGTAAGCATTGTTGGTCTGATAGGGCCTTTCCTTGGGACGGATAAAGCAGCACTGAATCATTTGCTGAATCACCACTTCAAGGGGCTGGCCGTGCCGCTCAAACAGAGCGAACAGCAGCCCCGGCAGCATGGCAAAAATCATCAGCAGGGCCGCTGCACTGTTGGAAAGATAGTTCCGGGCCAAAAAATAAAGCGGTCCGCCCGTTAAAAGCGCACCGCCGAAGCAGACCAGCTGCCGCTTGGTCAGCCCGAATAAGACTTTGGATTTTACATGGGTCAAATCTTTGGGAACGGTCACATACGCCATACGTTTTTCCTTTCTCGGCCTTAGTGGGCACCAAACACCGACTTGCTGATGCTGCCGGTCTTGAACAGACAGAAACAGAGTAGCACGGTGTAGCCCATGCAGCCCCAGATAGCCCCGGCAATGTCTGCCGCGCCCGAAATGTTGCGTATCAGCACCGCGTAAATGCCCACGACAATCATAATCAGGAACGCTTGGAAACCCAGTGCCAGCAAAGACTTCAAGTAGTTCTGCCCGGTGCTGCGCCACTCGCTGCTGCCCATGGTCGCCAGCGGGATAGGCCCCAGTGCGGTCACAAGTAGGGTAAGAACCCGGCGCCTTACCATATCACTATGGTAGGTTTCCGAGAACTCCCCTCCGAACCGGACTTACACCTCTCAGCGTATCCGGCTCTCCAGATGTCAGTCTAATTTCCCAGCGTGTAACTTATCGTGACAGTAGACGCAGAGTGCCATTGTCTTGCGCTTACGCCCAATCATGGCGATTTCCCATTGTTTTCTGCCACTTAAATCTTTGAGTTTTCGTACATGGTGTATTTCAAGCGGCACATTTTCTGCGCCGCACCACTCGCATTGGTTCGCTTGCAGTCTTTTAATCAGGCTGTTGCGTCCATAATTCTCAACGGCTCGTGCTACTATATCGGGATTTCCGCTTTCTACTTTGGTATTCCGGCGGAAACCGTCATTGTAGAACAGCACTTTTCCCACCTTGCCGTTTTTCTTCGGATATTCCACAACAAAATCTTTTCCTTGACGGTACTTGCGGATAATTCTGCTGATTCGTGTCCGATATTTTCCAGCAAAGGTTTTGAGCATACTGTATCTCATTACATAGTAGAAGTTATTGAGTACAGACACGTTGTTTGCAAGTCGGTAGTAGTTATACAATCCATGAATTTCTGCGTTGTACTGGTTTAAGATTTCCAAATCGTCCAAGTGCAACAGGCGAGTGCGCCGGACAGGTTCCCAAACCTCTTTGTTTCCATTTTGTTTGTCGTATTTAATCTTGAGGGCATTGTAGGAGAACAGTCGTTTTACCCACTTATCATGGGGAACATAAAGTAAGACTTTTCCATTGTTTACCCGTCTGGTAGCCCCGGTTTTGGTCTTTTTGTTGTGTTCGCCTTTGGCGATTGTGACCTCATATCCCAAGAACTTCGCAGCGTCGTGTCCATGAGTAATCAATGTCTTTTCCTCGGACATTTCCAGATGGAGTTTGTCCCGGATAAAGTAGCCTACATCTTGTTTAATCTGTTCTGCGTCCTCTTTGCTGCCGATAACTCCAATTAAGAAATCATCGGCATATCGGATATAGCAAATCCGTTTATAGCTATCGTCCATCTGGTCGCTATACGGCATAGATTTCAGACTACGCCGCAGTTCCCGGATTTCTGCAATTAAGCCCTCTTTTTCTTCCTCGCTCATTTTAGAGAGATTTCTTTTAAGCCTTTGTTCTTTCCCCCGGCAGACATCCAGCTTCTTCTTGAACGCAGGATTGATTTTACGGCGGTTTCCGCAGTTGAATTTCTCTGCATACTCTGCCATATAACTGTCCAGTTCGTTCATGTAGATGTTTGCAAGGATTGGGCTGATGATGGAGCCTTGCGGAGTACCGGAATAAGTATTGTGATAATTCCAATCCTCCATATATCCGGCTTTCAAGAACTTCCAGAGCAGACCGATGAAATGTTCGTCTGCAATCCGCTTTCGCAAAATAGCAATCAACACATGATGGTCTACGTTGTCAAAACAGCCCTTTATATCCCCCTCAACGAACCACTTTGTCCCCGTAAAATATTTCTGCACGTATTTGAGTGCCGTATGACAGCTTCTGTTTATACGGAAACCGTGGGAATAGTCGCTAAAGGTTGGCTCATAAATGCTCTCTAAGATGAGCCGCACCACCTCCTGTATCAGTTTATCGTCGAATGACGGTATCCCCAGAGGACGCATTTTCCCATTGGATTTCGGGATATACGTTCTCCTTGCCGGGTTAGGCTGATAACTAAAATCCCGCATCTTTTCAATGAGGGCGTTTATCCTTGCCATTCCCATGCCGTCAATGGTTTTGCCGTCTGTTCCGGCTGTCATGTTGCCTGGTTTCGCCTGTATCCGCTGATATGCCAGCAGATAGAATTGTGGATTGTACAGGTTGCGGTATAACCGCTCGTACTTGTAACTCTTGTTACACGCCTTGGATTTTAGGCTTTCCAACACATTTTCAGGACTTCTCATAATGCCTCACGCACCTTTCCTTTTTATGAATTGGTTGACATCCTGCCTCCCTTCGCCATGTAGACGGCTTTCCCGCCCTCGGACTACTACGGAGGCTCCGTTGCCATGCCGGATATTCAGCGTCATCTTTCTTGGGTTTTTACCCCTTGAAATTTATCGCCTTGCGGCATTACGCATAGCCGGATAGTTCCGGCGTTCCGGTTTAGGCAATCTCCAGTTAGACACTTTGGGAAAAGCGTATTGTGATGTCGGTAGTGGGTTTTCGTCCTTTTCCGCTTACTGCGGCTGGCTGTCATAAGTATCGTGCGGTCTGTGTTTACCTGTCACATTCCGCTATGACATACGGCGAATACAACCATCCTGCGCCGCCGGGTCGAGTATCCCGCCTCGGACTACCCTTAAAGCAGTTTAGCCTTGCTCCTCATTCACAATGTTGCGTCTTGCCGCTCAGTCGTGGGTAGATGGTTTTCCCAACTTGCGATTTTTCCGATACGCTATTGTCCCCCTTGTGGTTTCCCTCCGGGGTAAATCGGATGACGCTAAAGTGACGCTTTTCACGTCTTTGATACTTTTCTTTACCGGCTTGCTAAAGCCGGGTTCCCAAAATGCCCGCACACCGCCTTTGGATGAAAAGCGGCGCTTCTGGACGCGCCGTAAATCTCGATCATGCGGCCGTAGGTCACAAGGAAGATGCAGATGGAAAGGATGTTCATGGTCAGGCCCACCACAAGGGTCTGGAACCACAGGCTGAGCAGACTGCCAATGGTCATGCTTTCCAGCTGAAATTCCAGTCCGGGTATCAGGCGGTCAAAGTGGATGGATGTTTCACCGATGATAACGCCGGAACTTTGGTTGACAACGCTCTGGGTGGCATCGAACACACCCATAACGATATTCCATGTGTTGCTGACAATGAGGATGGCAAAAGCAGACTTGAAAATCCAGCGGAAGAACATGGAGGTGTCAAAGTCGTGCATATTGTTCTTTTCGGTAATCATCTGGATAAGCTCATGGCACATCACAAGGGCAAGGATAGCCGCTGCAATGGGCAGCACTACCGTTTCGGAAAGACTGCGCAGCATATTGAAAATGCCGCTGTTCCACGCCTGCGGGGTAGAGCCGACATCCGAAGCGATTTCGCCCACCTTGGCGTTCACGTTATCGAACAGGCCGGAGAGGTTGCCCGTGATGCCATCTATCAAAATGCCTTTTATCCATTTCTCGATGATCTCACTAATCAAGCAAAGATACCTCCTTTCCCGCGCCCTCCCATGTGAGAGGGAGAGCGCGGAGTAGGATTTTAAGTGTTAGTTGTTCGGAAAATTGTGGGCAGCGATGCAGGACTTAGCCCAGCAGCCCGGACAGCAGCGGGACAAGGGTCACGCCGATCAGGGCAACGCCGCCGCCCGCGACCAGCTGCTTCACGCCCTGGCTCTTGCTGCCGGGGTTATCCTGTCCATAGCCCTCCAACAGGTTGATGCCGCCCCAGACACACAGGGCACCGCCCAGACCGACCA
>OMCO01000197.1_pt1 | contig 23911 bp, 18 predicted proteins | sample 1645031 | NCBI WGS metagenome assembly OMCO01 (sample SAMEA103958146, study PRJEB25191) | human gut metagenome
AGGGCTGCGACGGTCTCGAAGCTATTCACGCACACGAGAATAACCCCTACTTTGCTTCGGAATTCGGCGTTCTCTTCGATAAAGAAAAAACCGAAATTTACTTCTATCCGACATACATATTTTCCGGAATAATACCGTCGAGGTTTTGCGAGCCGTCTATATTCCTTGACGTTCTTTGTGTCGCCGAAATAACGATTTTGCCTGTTTTCTGCAAGGTTTATGTTCCATAGAGAGAACAAAAACAAAAAGCGGACGCGCTGAAACGGACAAGTCAAAATTAAATAAAAAAAGAGTGATAGAATTACCCGAAAAAGTGGCGACAAAACATTTCAAAATATAATTAAGAGTCAATTTTAGATATTTTACATAGAATAGCGCATTAGAACTTGCAGAATTAAAAATTTTGTGCTATAATATACACAATAGTTTTTAGTAGTAATACCGAAACATCAAAAAACTATTTTAGAAAGAGGCAATACAAGAAAAAACTAACGAAGTAAAAAACTAAAACTCTCGACGGGAGGTAACCGCCTATGAAACGCAACAAGAACACAAGCGCAGAGAAAAAGCTTTTCCCTTGCGCTTTTTTTGTTTACTGAAACAATTCCGATGACAATTTACATGAATTAAAAAATTAAATGAACTAAAAACCGGAGATTTATATGAAGAATAAAATTGTAAAAGCATTAGTAGTCTTTTTATTTGTCATGCTCACTACGAGTACCGTCTGTCTTGTGTCGTCGTGTTTCCTTATTGACAACAATAACAACGTTACCATTACGTTTGTCACAAACGGCGGAAAGGGAATCTCATCGATAACGCTTAGAAAGGGGACAGAACTCACTCTTCCGACGGCAGAAAAAGACGGAAGAGTCTTTGCGGACTGGTATTATGACGAGAATTTTACGAGCGTTTGTCCAAAGAAAATAATCGCAGAAAAGGACGAAACGCTTTACGCTCGTTACGGCGCAGTTTTAACTTTTGTCACGAACGGCGGTACGGAAATCGAGCCGCGAACCTATTTCGAAGGCGAAGAAATAGGGACTCTGCCCGTATCGTATAAAGACGGTTTTTCTTTCGGCGGTTGGTATTATGACGTAGAACTTAGTCAAACCGTCGGAAAAAAAGACAATATAGAATATGCCCTGACGGTATATGCAAGGTTTTCGGAAAAATCCGAAACGATAAGAAAACTTACGAGCGTAAAAACCCTTTCCTTATCTCCTGTCGTCGAAGTAAAGACCGATGGTATTGTTTTGCATAACGACAACATATCGGATTACATATCTCTCGTTTCGTCGAGCGGAGAAAAAATAGATCTAATATGTAGCCCGTCGGGAAACGGGGCATTCATCGTCGAACCCAACAAAAATCTTTCGGAGGGTATGACGTACTCTGCAAAAACGTTATCTTCTTTGCTGAAATTTGTCGCCGTTGACGGAAACGACACGGAAAATGCAGACGAAGTAACCATAACCACGCATAAAGAAGAAAAAAACGTTCTTGAGAAAAAGCCGTCAATTCATCTCACTTCATCCGAACTTGCCAAATGGGAAGAAAACGTTTACGTTTATATGGACGCGGGACTTGAAAAGGACGTAAACAGAATCGTTGCGAGAACGGATAAAGAGATTAACGTCGGCTCGATAGTAACCGTCGGCGAAAACCCGACGGCGCAAGACACCGATTATATCTGCAAGGTAATATCCGTCAAAAAGGAGAGAATGCAATATGTTGTCGGTTCGGATATTAAAGAAGACGAATTTTATGTATTAGACGTTGTTACTCCTAACGTAGACGACGTTTATAAAGATATAGATATATACGGAGAAAAACAGGCGCAACTCGAAGGCGTGATAAATCTTTCAGCGGAAACGATTGCGGAAAACGTGGAGAACAACGAAGGTATTGTCACGCTTAAAAAAGCAATCAGAAACGCCGTCGCGCAGTCGCCTACGATAACCTACTATACAAACTCTCTCTCCGAAACGGAAAAAGCGGCGGTTGTTGCGGCAATCGCAGGTTTTGAATTTCAAAAGCCGAAAGTCAGAATTGATATAAAAGGGACGGTTCTTGCTTTCGAGATAGAACTTGGCGGTGAAATACAGGTTAAAAATTTCAAAGTGGGCGTTTCCGTTACGATAAAAAACAAAACGCAGGTGGATTATAGGTACACGATTTGCAAATCCGGACTTGTAACGCTAAATCCGCTTTTATGGTTCTATACCGATATTAAGGTCGATCTTGCAAACGATTTTTCGATTTCGCTTGCCGCAACCGTGGAATTTGCGGACGCCAAGGACGCCATACACGGAATTGTTGACATTACCGACGAAGTTGAATATGTTATGGACATCGCCAAGGACGGACAAAACAAGTTTGCCGAAGCGATCACGGGCAGTCCTCTGTGGGATGACGACGAACTTGAATACGTCGATATTTTCAGCATACCGCTGGGGCAAATTCCGTTGCCGGTACCGGTTGTTTCACTTATGCTGGAATTTAACGTTGTAGGTTCTTTGGGCGCGCGTGCAGGATTGTACGTTGAATTTGCTCATCATTACGTTGAAACGACGACCCTTACGAACGGGATAAGCGCGGACGGCAACAACGGCAAACCCGTGATGCACAATGAGTTTAAGTTTTTGAGGAACACGACGGCAAACGAAATAGACCTTTCGATTGCGCTCAAAGGTCAGGTCGGTTTCCGCTGCGGACTCGAAGCGAAGTTGTCTTTGTCCGTTATAAAACTCAATAATGTCGCGGCGGTATACGTTTCCTTCCGTTTCGGACCTTATATCGAACTCAGCGGACTTGTCAACTTCCGTTATTCTTACGATGCAGTAAATAAGGTTTCCGAAACGCACCTTTACGGGGGAATGTATCTGGAAGTCGGCTTGTTCGTCAACGCGAAAATAGGGGCAAAATTCCTCGTTTATGACTTGAATACGGACATTTTCGATAAAAAGATTCCGTTATACGGCGTAGGAGACAGACTTATTCCGCTTGGTTTTGCCGAACAGGCGAACTCGCCCGAGAACCCCTACGTTACCACTACGCGTTACGGCGGAGTAAGAATGAACGGCGTGCAGATGAAGTATCTCGATATCGTTACCGGCGAAAAGGTTGTGGATAATGCGCTCAGAAACCTATACGGAGCGCAGTTGTGGTACGAATTCGAATTGGTAGACGATCCCGATTATCAGACGAGGGATTATGAAAAATACATAACCATCGCCAACGGAAGCCCGATCATAAGCAGAAACTTCCCGTTCAAATCGCTGAAATACGTAATCAAGGTGAAACTTCTGCCGCGGCATGGCGTTTACGCGAGCGGAATAGAGAGAATTTTCTACGTGGAATACCGTAACCCGGACGGAAGAGATTACGCCGTTATGAACAACGAATTCCGCAACGAATATTACGCGGGCGGCGGCTCGACTCATTCCGAAGTTCTGGCGCGGCTTTCGTATCTCGAGGGTGAACAGGTCGTTCCGCCCGATTTTTCCGAAGACGAACTGCCCGTCCGTCAGGGGTATTATCTCGACCTTAACGACCTTTGGGAAAAATATTTCCCGTTCCTGGGCGACCAAATCGACGAGAGTTTCGACGGAACCTATCCCGTAGTCACCTACGAGAACGCGACGCAGATTTATAAAGGTTATCTCATCGTAAACACCTGTTATTATCGTTTGAAATGGAAACAACTTACGTTTAACGCGGAGTTCTATTATCCGGAATATTCGTCTGCCGACGTCGTTTCCGAAAACAAATTCTTAAAATCGGCGCAAATGCTGTATGTTCCGTCGCTTCGCTCGTTTATCGTACTTACGGACAAAATAACCGCGCCGGACGTTTACGGCAAAAAGTACGAGGCTTTCGTGAGCGCGAGCGGATTGAGCTTTACTATCGACTACTTCAACGTAGATCCCGGCAGCGATACGTTTGTAGGTTTCGATATCGAAGCGGGACTTTATCCGATAATACGAGTGGATACCGATTCCGATTTATATCGTAACGACTTCGACGTAATAAGAAACGGCGCGCAGTTTGTCGCAACGTATACGGACTCAAACGTGTTTACCGAAACCTACGTTCTGGAAACGGAAACTTTCGGGCGCGTCAAGGTCGAATACAAGCCTTTCGATTATAACGGCAAAGCCATTCGTCCGCTCCCGCCCGAACAGTTCGCGATAGGCGCGGAATTCACCGAGAACGGAAACGTTTACGTCATAAAAGGTTACCGCGACATCAACGCCGAAAACGACGAAAGCAGTCGTTTCTATGAAGTGAACTCGATGCCCGACGTGACTAAAAACAGAATCTGGTACGTTCTTTACGAACGCAAGGGGTTTGACGAATTACCGGTATATTACGTCAATATCGTCGCTAACGGACAGAAAATAGGCGATTTCGGCGTAAAACAAGGCGAGCCGATAAACGTTGCGTTGCTGAAACTCAATTTTTCCGACGAAACTGTTGTAAGCAGGCTTGCAGGCTATCCGCTTATGACGCTGAACGAAACGATAAAATCCTATTCGGTTGTCTGGGACGAAACGAATATTCCCGCGCAAATGCCGAGAAACGATATTACAGTAAACCTTACGGCAACTTATACGTTTAACGAACTTACCGCCGAGTTTATCGTAAGCAATCCGCTCCAAAGTTTTGCGGACGGGGTGAATTTTGATACAAACTCCGACGGCAACAAAGTGTATACGGCAAAAGGCAAGGCCTGGACTTTCGGCTCGACCGACGACACGGCGTTTTATTCGCTCCCGAAACTCAACGATTATTTTGACGCCGACGGCAAAAAATATTACGCATTTTACGGATGGAAGAACGCAGGCGGAGAGGAATATCCTTACGGAATACGCATAGCGTTTGTCAAAAACGAAGTTTATAAGCCGATATTCTCTGAAAAAACGGTATTACCGACGATTGCGTTTGTCAGCGTCGGCGACTACGGCTATGAATATTACTACAAAATAATCGAGGGCGATTTCTTTGGCAAAACGCTTGCAGAGGTAATACAATCCGCAAAAATCGATTCTCCCGATCGTGGCGACGTAAACGGCATTTATGAATACGAGTTCAAGGATTGGGGCGTTGACGAAAGTTCCTACGTTGTCGGTTCTGAAAAAGACGCGAACGGTAACGTAAAAACATATGTCGTTTTCAAAGCGCGATTTAGCGAAACATACAAACGGCACACGGCAACTTTCGAGGCTTTGGGCGGAGCGTTTTCGGGCGGAGAAAAAACGCTTAAAAAGGTCGGCGTTTACGGCGAGGATATATCCTCTGTCATCGCAGAGAATTATTCCGACGAAAAAGGCGATTTTGCATTTATTTGCTGGACGACGATTCCGTATTCTCTTGACCATAAGGTGGATAAAGAGGATTTGAAAATCGGCAACAAAGACGTAACTTATTACGCCTACTATTCGCTTTCTCCCGCCACAATTACACTCACTTTCAAAGGGCACGTTCAGACGGAGGAATCCGACGGCACCGGCAACGTTTACTTCGGCGGAGACAAATCGAAAACCGAACTCAAAGTAAGCGATTTGTACGGCAGGGGTTACTATCTGACGGCGAGTGAATTTGCGGTGGACAGCAAGTCCAAAACTTTCGTTCCCGATTATCTTAAATGGACGGTGGACGGCGAAGAACTGGTATCTGCGTTCTATAACGACGGGTATATGGCGTATATACCTTTCGACAATAATGCGACGGTAGAAATCGTTTTTAAGCCCGCCACACCGAAAATCGTCAACGTTGCGTTCGTTTCGGACGGAAAATGTTTCGAGCCGGACGGTACGATTATAGACGGCGTGATTTGCAACGGTTATATGAGCGGGTTCAGACACGTTGCGAATTATTATGAGGCTTACGGCTCGACAATGGTTGCGCCAAACGTGGATTATTACAGCGAAAACTACTATCGCTTCGACCGTTGGGAAGCGAAGACGTCGGACGGAACCGTTATTTCCGTTAATGCGGGCGACACGATAACCTTTACCGAAGACATTGTTTTCTACGGCGTTTACGTCCACGATACGGCGGTAAAAGTCGAACTTACTTTCCGCGCCGATGAATCTTACGGAAGTTCGGAAGGTGACGGCGACCTTGTGGGGTTAAAGATATTTGCCGACGGCAGCGTTGAAATTAAAGACTATGGCACGGCAGGCGAAAATATCGCGTTCAATAAAATTCCGTCCTGCAAAGGTATGAAATTCGTCGGGTGGAGAACGGACGACAGCGATGAGATAATTACGCCGGACAAACTTAAAGAGATGGTTTATTCGGCAAAAACGACTTATTATGCGGTTTATGAACCCAACGCCGAAATTTATAAAGTAATTTTGAACGCGGGCGACGGGAAATTCGCAGACGAAACAACCGAAAAAGAGAAAGACATTCCGTTCGGCAGACTTGCGAAAGAACTTGAAAAACCTATGCCGAATGCGTCGGGGCTTGTTTTCAGTCACTACGAAAACGAAAGCGGCTACCCCGTAACCGTTATAGAAAAAGCCGAAAGACTTTATGCAAGATACGCAAAACCCGTCTCGACGTTTGAAGAGTTGCAAAATATCAACCTCTCTCCCGAACAAAATTACGTTCTTCAAAACAATATTACGCTCGGCGGCGATATTTGGGACGAGAACAATCTTGCAAGCTGGACGGCGATAGGCGCAAACAACCCGGGCGGTTTTTCGGGGACTTTCAACGGAAACGGGTATAAAATTTCCGTCTCGGCAAAAAGCGGAACAAAACATAACTTCGGGCTGTTCTCCAAGATAAGCGGCACGGTTTATAATCTGTCTGTCGTAGGATATTTTTCGATAAGCGGTGCGACCGATGCGACTGCTCTCGGCGCGTTTGCAAGCGAAGTTACGGAAAGCGGACGAATCATCGATTGCGTGAGTTTCGTAAGATTTATCGTTTCCGTGAAAGCAAATCAAAAACTTTCCGTTTCGGGTGCGATCGGCGTGAATAACGGTCTTATAGACGGATTGATGACTGCGACGAGCGGCGATATAAATATCGACAGCGATAAAGAATTTAACGTCGGTTCAACGGTCGGTACCAACAACGGCACGATGAAAAACATCAATCAAAGCGGAAGGGGCGGTTCGGTTTACGTGACGCTTGCAAGAAGTCTTAATTGCAATATCGGCTCGTTCGCGGGCTACAATTCGGGCAAAATCGAAAACTGCTTCTCCGAAAGAGCGATAACGATAAATCTTTCGCAGGGCGACAACGTCTATCTCGAAAATTCCGTTTTACTCGGCGGCTTTGCCGGCAAAAACGACGGAACTATCGAAAATTCGTTAACGCTGTACGGATACCTTGACTACACCGTGAGCAACCTTACGTTGCTGGGCGAAAAAGGGCTGTATCTGTCCTACATTTCGTACTTGGAAACGCCGCGTTATATCGTTTACGCTGTCGGTTCTGATAGTCAAGGTCCGACATATACCACAAAATGCGTGATATATCTTGACGAAAACGCCCAAAAGACCGGTTCTACGGAATATGAAGAATACACTCTTTCCGAATTCCGCAAGGCGCATCCTGCCGAAGCGGCAAAGATAGACGCGCTCAGAGGTTGCATCGTTTTCGACGCATTTGTTCCCGTAAATAACGGTAAAACCGATAACTGCTTCGTTGCGCCGGGCGTGGGAACCGGCAACGGTGTGGAACTTGTTTCAGGCTGCGGTTTCGACGAATTAAAGTGGAATTACCTTTTGAGACTTCTCGAAACCGTCTATCAACCGTAACGGTCTGTTTGGAATTTTGACGGCTGAGTGATTTATAATTAAAACGAAAAAAGGAAGTTCGAGTAATATCGGACTTCCTTTTTATATGCGGTTGTCGGGAAAATTTCTCGGCAATTTTTTTGTAAAATTCTCGTGAAATACCCCGACAAAACGGCTTGCAAATGTCCATATAAGATAGAGAGATAATTTATCTTTCGTGGACTCGTAAGAGCAAAAACGAAGAGCAAAACAAAATGAAGGAGGCAGAAAAATGAAGTCGGATGACAGGTTCAGATTTTATGCCGACGACGGTTTTTCGGGAACAAATTTCAACCGCCCGGACTTTCAGCGAATGATGGCTGACGCGGAAGAAGGCAAAATTCCTACGGTTATCGTAAAGGATATGTCGCGATTCGGCAGAGATTATCTGAAAGTAGGATATTACACGGAAGTGTATTTCGTCGAAAAGAACGTGCATTTCATAGCGATAAACGACGGTGTGGACAACCACAGCGAAGCGGACAGCGATTTTACGTCCTTTCGGAATATCATCAACGAATGGTACGCGAAAGACACGTCAAAGAAAGTACGAGCCGTTCCGAAAGCCAAAGGCAATTCCGGAAAACATCTTACTAACTGTCCGCCGTACGGTTATTACAAAGAAGGCGACGACAAGCAGAAATGGTATGTAGACGAACAAGCGGCAAAGGTAGTCAAAGAGATTTATTCGCTTTGCATAAAAGGTTTCGGACCGACGCAAATAGCGAGAATGCTCACCGAGCGCGGTACAGACTCGCCTATCGTATGGAAGAAAAAGCACGGCGTGAAGTATCAACTCGAAAAGTTTGACAAACCGACCGAGTGGTCAACACATTCGGTTACGCAGATTTTATCCAATCCGACGTGTTTAGGGCATACCGTGAATTTTCGCACGAGAAAGAAGTCGTATAAGACAAAAACGCTGACTGAACGGGTGAAGGTTTTAAGGAGCGAACTCGTTACGGCAAAAGAAGAAACGGAAGGCGTGGACAAGTTTTTGCGGATAGTACGAAAGTACACGGAAATAGCCGAACTGACGCCCGAAACGGTACGGGAGTTTATAGACCGTATCATCGTTCACGAAGCGGAAAAGACGGACGGCAAGAAACGTCAGATTGTAGAAATTTATTATAACTGCGTGGGCGTGATACCTAACCCCGCGTGAAAAGTTTTCAGGTATAACGGGCGGTGCGAAACCAACCGCACCGCCCATTCTATTCACTCACTTCCCTATGGAACATAAAGGAACTTGTATTTGTTTATAGCCTGCTCGATTGAATTTCTCCCGAAACGGTCAAGTGCATAAACAAGGCAAATTTCCCATTCCTTGGTTTTTTCGCTGTCCGAAAGCATTTGTTGAAAATCTTTGCGATTATCGTTGGTTCCTGTCATAGCGCGGTCGATATAAGTGTCAACTATTAAAATATCGTTGTTTTTGGCAAATTCCTGACAAACGCGAAGCTGCCCTTCGATGGACTGTTCGGTCTGTCTTTCGCTCGAATAACGAGCGTAAATTACACATTTTTTCGTAAGATGAGACTCCTTTTTGTTTTTGATACGTTAAGAATAAGAGTATCCGAGTTCCGAGCGCAAGGACCTTTACGTAACGTATTTGTGCCTGATTTGTGACTCGGCGTAACCGTGCCGTAATCCGATTGTGACTCAATAAAACCCTTATGTAACATTGAGAGATTCCTCCTTTGTCGATTTTTCTTTCGACAAAAAAGAGAAAACGGAAAAGAACGCGGCAAGTCAAGGATAAAGAAAGAAATATTGCGTTGCAATCGTTCGTTTCGATTTTTCGGCAATATTTATTTCCCTTGACTGCAAGGTCTTTTCCGATAAAATCTCAAAAAGAAAGAAGAGAAAGAAAAATTTTAATTCTGTTATTAAGGAACAAACGGCACGGTTAAAGATGATCATTGGGAAATAATAGAATAGTCAGCATTTAGCATAAAGCCGTCAGGCAGACACTATAAGATATCCTTTCTCGTTATTCCGCTCTTTCAGCCCTCGATAATAGAATGCTTAAACTTTTTGTAATTAAAAATATAATTTTATACGGATTTAATTCTCAAATAAATACCAAACAACTATTGACTATAATTAAGTATTGTGTTATAATCGTAAATAGGCAGTTTTATGTTGCCATACATATTGCTGCCTATTAAAAACAAAGGAGGAAGAGATTTTAATGAAATGAGTCAAATTGATGGTAGTATTATTCCTTTTATGTTGTTGCGTTTTTTGTTTTGTCGCCTGTAATTCTAAGGAGATGCCGTTGCCTGAAAAATACACAGGTATTTACGGAAGCGGTCAGTATGGTAATTTGATTGTCACAACAACTACCATAGCTACAGAAGAGCTTCTTTTGCCTCAATGCGTTGTTGGCGATACAACAATAAGTTGGGAAATCGTCAGTTGGAAGCCTGTATCGTTTAACTACTATTCCAATATGACCTTTAACTTCAATGCTTATGTTGAATCTATCACCTCTTCGGCGAAAGGAACTACAAGTTTCTCAGGAACATTTGCCGACAATGCAGCTACATACGACATCCATTTAACGTATTATGGCAGTAGCCAAATATGGTTTGCGAAAAGCAAGTAAAAACCTACGGCTTATGTGTGTTTTGACTTCTGCGGCGCACTATTTGTTCACGTTACGGAGGATTTATGAAAAAGAATAAAAATATAATTTACGTCTGTTTAATTGCGCTTGGCGTTGTTGCTTTGGGAGCGATATTACTTCTGACGCTGGGTCAAAAGAAAGACTGGAGTCCCGAAGTTCGGGGCAGCCACGTTCTGGAAATATCCTACGAGAATATGGAAAACGAATATGTTGCGGAAAAATTTACCGATTTTTCTTCGTTTTCCGAATCGGAGTGGGCAGATTATTATTTTATATCCCAGGCGCAAGCCAAAGACGAACGCTATTCAAAAGAATATTTTGAAAAATCCGATTTGATTGTCGTTAAGTTTAATATGGCTGAAAAGGGCATTGATTTTACCGTAACGGACGTCGTGTTTGAAGAGGATGTATGCAGTATTTCAGTGTTGCCCGTCAAAAGAATTTCGAAAATCAAAGAACAACCGACTACATATTGTTGTTTTGTCGAAACAAAAACGGATATATCCGCGTTTAATGATATTGAATTGAATTTTCGGGAAGCCGTAGTTCACGAAAGTCAGACATTTTCTTACATTACCGATAATAATGAGTTCTATACTTTCGAAGGTCAGGCAGAGCCGGTTTTGTTTGTGATCGACGGTAAAAACGGAATAGACGGATTCTTTGAAAACGACGGGATTTTAAACAAACAATCTTATATTTACGCACAATTGAACAGATACTCCGAAGAAGTATTTCAGGAATATTCCCTTATGCTGGTCAGATTGCCTTCGTCCGATTTCGAGCAATCAGCCGTTTATTATAAAGATAATACGCTGTATATAGTCGGAACGTATTCTAACCATTACTTGTACAAAAAAGAAACCCGATTCCATAAATTGGTCGCTCTGCTGATTCCGAAAGACTTAACCGTCAACGAAATTTTCAGAACCGTTTATTACGAGTACGAGGACGATTTGACGGAAAAAATCAAGCGCAAAGGATTTTCGATTGAAGAGCAGACAAAATTGGCGGATAATCTTGTAAAGTATTCCCTTGTGAACGAAAATGATTGAAGTAAAGAATCTGACTAAATCTTATAAGGATTGTATTGCGATAAATAACGTCGATTTATCGATTCCGACGGGACGGTTTGTCGTGATAACCGGACGATCGGGAAGCGGTAAAAGCACGTTGTTAAAATGTATGAGCGGGCTGATAACGCCTTCCGACGGTCAGGTTCTTATAGACGGTCACGATATTCATAAGCTCACAAACACTGAAAAAAGCAAATTCCGTAATACCAAAACAGGTTATATATTTCAATCATTTGCTTTGGAGCCAAAGTATACGGCTTACGAAAACATCGAATTACCGATGATTATTAAAGGCGAAAAAAACGCAATAAGGAAAGCGAGAGTATACGAGGTTGCGGGTTTCGTAGGTATTTCCGATTTATTAAGCAAAAGGACAGAAATTCTGTCCGGCGGCGAGAAACAAAGAGTGGCAATTGCCCGCGCTCTCGTAAACGATTCGCAGATTCTTTTTGCCGACGAGCCGTGCGGAAATCTCGATAAACAGAATAGCGAGACGATTATCGACCTGTTATATAAGATCAACGCAAAAGGAACGACGGTAATTTTGGTTACTCATCAGCCGCAGGATATAACCCGTTCTCATATGCAAATAGAACTGCTGGACGGGCGGATAAAAGAAAATAAATATGATACGGATAAAAGAAAATAAATATGATACGGATAGCTCTGAGAGAAGCCAAAATAAATAAATTCCTTGTTGTCTTTTCGAGTCTGGGACTGTCCGTTCTTTTTGCGATAGTTTTTGTTTTAATAAACTTCAATTCCCGGATATCCGAGTCTTATTGGGGACGATATGGTAAGGAAAAATATATTTCTTTGGAAGGCAATAATGTGGATTTATTTAATTATTCTCTCGAAGACCTCTTTGTTTACGGAAGAATTAAGGGATTGACCTACGATACGACTATTTCATATAACAGCAGGGAAACGGTAATACCGAGTTATCGGGGCGGAATTTGTATTTATTCTGTAAACGACAGCATTGACGGAGTTCCGAATCTGTTGAGAGGGGACTCGTTTTCTCTGACCGGACAAAGCATATGGCTGTCGGAAACTCTCTGTTCGTATTTGGGTTGCAGTATCGGGTCCTCGATACTACTCAACGGTAAAACTTACTTCGTAAAAGGCGTCTTTGAAAAAGGCGACGCTTCGACTTACTATGAAGGAGAAGTTTCTTTCGTTATTCACTGCGACGCCCGAAAAGTTGAAACGATAGATTCTTTGTTTGTGGTGGTTACGGATTCTGCACAGCTCGCACGACTGGCAAAGATGGGCAACGGCAAGATATTCGATGATAAAGAAGGTATTCTTGAACTTTATCGTGGATATAACACTTTTCGTATCGGAATGTTGTGTATTACATACGTTCTGATCGGTTTGCTGTTTGTGGTTTTCGTATGTGTTATTCGCATTTACCTTTTTAAGAGGCGGGAATTTGTCAGAGTTTTGTGGCAAAACGGAATTACCTCTTTTAAATCGGTAATTTTGCTTCTGTCCGTTTTTGCCTTCATTTCTCTTCTCGCTTGTTCTTTTGCCGTTGCTTGGGAGTGTATATTCAATTCGCTCGTTATATCCTGGGCGGATAATATTCTTCATATAAAGATCGAAGGTCCGAACTACGTTGTTCATTGGCTGATTGACATCGGGATTTCTTTCTCAACAATAGTCTTAAGCCTGCCCTTTTTACCGAAAACGGATTATAACAAACAAGAGGAGAGAAATCAATGAAAACCTCCGCTATATTCGCGTTTAAAAATATAAGAAGATATCCTTTAAGCTCTTTAGGCAGGAGCCTTTTGCTGTTCGTGCTTACCTTCGTAGTCGTTTTGGCTTCGATGTTTTCAATATCAATAGCCGATTCGATCTCCGACATTCTGAACTCGAGAGCAAGCGGTAATACCGTCGTGGTTTCAACCGATGAAAGCGAACTGACCAATATTTCAAAGTTGTCTTTTATTAAAGAAGTTGCTGTGTATCCGAGTAAAATCTTCTCTTCCGGCGAAATCGATATCGAGGACATCGGAACGTTTCAGATTAGCTGCAACGTAATCAAAGCGCGGGATATAAACTCTTTGATTCCGCAAACATACGTAAGCGAGTTTAATAATATATCCGACGACGATTTGATTTTAGCCGGACGTTTACCGGAAAACGACAACGAAATCATCGTTGATTCGAAATACATCGATAGTCTTCAAATTTATGACTACAATCAAATCCTGGGAAAAAAGACAAGCATATATCATCGGTATTTCAATGATATGGTTTTTGATGTAAGCGAGTCAACTATTGTAGGCGTGTATTCTCGTTCGCTGCTGAATATAACGGCGCTAAACTCAATCAAAGATTCCGCGTGTTGCTTTTTACTGGATGGCTCTTTAGCATACAGCGGTAAACTGATAGCGTATTGCGACCTTGAAAATATTTCCGAAGCAGAAGTCTTTTTGCAAAAACAGTACGGGGCAACGAATGTTATAAGGACGACTAAAACAACCATTCCTTTCAATGAATTGGTAAACATTTCTTCTTTCATCAGAAATATTATGGTTTTGGTTTGCCTCGTCGTCTGTCTGGTTTATACAGTAGTCCGGATAATAACGGTTACAAACCATTTGCACGAAAAAGAGGATTTTGTGTCGGCTATCAAAGCTTTCGGACTGAAGGATAAGAGCTTGGTTTTCATTTTTCTTTTTGAGTCTTTGATTATATCTGTAATACCGTTTATATTATCCGGCGTTTTGTCCGCAGTCTGCACGAAAGGTATTTCCCGATACGTTTCAATTCTTTCCGGAATCGGATATGGCGTAAAAATCCGTTTTCTTCCCTTTGCTATTGCTTTTGCAATTATTTTTGCAATAAATTTTTTCACAATTATTGTTTCCGTATATTCCTATAAGCCGGCTAAAAATGAATAGAGGATGTTAAAATAGGTTTTTTGAAGGAATGTTATCTGAAGTTATATACATTTATTCCGCTCGTTTCAAAGACGTTTACCTACGATTCGGCAAAGCACACCGAAGAATCGTTCAGAAGATGCCTCAAAAAGACACTATCGAATTTCTGTTCCCGCAAGGGTTGGAAGTATATGGGCGCATGGGAGCGTTCCCCCCAAAAAAACAGATTGCACTTTCACGGCTTATTATACATTCCCGACGGCACTATGTCGGGATTTATGTTTGAAGATAATACTTACAGCTTCAGCGAACATAAGCGGCAGATAACCGTTCAGAATATGTATTTCAAGGAAAAGTTCGGGCGAAACGACTTTGAAAGGATAGAAGAGCCGACAGGACTCGGAAAGGCGATGCGCTACATAATGAAGTACATAGAAAAGTCCGAAGAGAAAATAGTTTACTCCAAGAGTCTGCCGCAATATTTCATCTCGGACATTATGGACGAAGATGTAATTTGTCCCATCGGTATGGAAAACAAAAAACTTCTGCTCTTTGACGACTTCAATTGCCGGGACGAGGGTTGTCTGATAGGTCCGGTCTCTCCCGAAGTGATAGCACAAATGCGCAAGGCCAACTGAAACGCAGGCAAACGTAAATACAAGGTCTAAAAATGAATGACTCGCACGACGGAAAAAGGGCGAAAGACCGCCAAGCGGGTTAGCGGCGGCTTCGCCTTCCGTTCGTGCTTTCATTTTCCGAGTATAGTTTTTGGGTTTTGTTACCCGACTGCGTTAAGAGTATAGGAGAATATGCAATTAACGTGGAAAGGAATTTATCAAAAACACAACAAAAAACACAAAATAAAACAGAAAACAGCCTTCAGATGATTGCGTAAAGTCGGAGATTCGTAAAAGAACGTCCGACTTTTCATTTTATATCATATCCGCGATGATAGAACAACGAAAAAATTTCTTTTTTTCCACGTGTCGATGGTAATTCTTTTTGGAGGCGAAAACTTCTCACAGGAGCGAATGCACTTGAAAAAAAGCGTAAAATATGCTATAATACAAGCGAGAAAACTTGCTTGCAAGGGTTTTCGAGCGCCGTCTTTCAACGAACGGCTATTATTTGCGTTTAGCAAATAACAAAATGCGACAGCAATGCAAAAATCTATTTTTGCGAGCCGTGTAATGTTATAATATAACAAAAAGTTTTTTCCCGAAAATCAAAAGGAGCGTAACCTATGGGCATAACCGAATCGAAAAAGAATAACATTTTGCCCTATGCGGTTGCGGGGGTGTTGTTTGTCGTAGCGTGCGTGTTGCAGCAGACGGACGATTTCGTGCATAGTCAGCATATAAGCAAATTTATGGTGCTTGCGGCTCAATGTATCTTTTTCGGGATACTTACTTATTGGACGGTGTCGGTAGTAAGCAGAATTTCGGACAAAAGCATTAAATACGGGCTTGCCGCGACGATTATCCTGATGAGTTCGGTCATGCTATTAAAACTCATTAAATACAACGTTCTGTTTGACGCAACGGCGGAAAGATATATCTGGTATGCTTACTACATTCCGCAGTGTCTTGCGCCTGCGGTGCTTCTTCTGACCGTTCTCAGAATGGCGAGAAAAAGCGAAAAGCCGCTGTCCGCCCTTTGGAATTTACTGTTTGTGCCTGCGGTTTTGCTTATTTTGCTTGTGTTTACCAACGACGTTCACGAGCAAGTGTTTTCTTTTGCGGAAGGCTTGCAAAACGCCAACAAAGTATATAAGTGGGAATGGGGATACTATCTAATTCTCGGCTGGATAGCGGGGCTGTATCTCACAAACGGCATATTGCTTTTTATAAAGTGTCGCATATCCCATTGCCGCAAAAAAGCGTGGATACCGCTTGCGCTGTTTGCCTTTTGTCTTGCGTGCTGTATTCTGCGCGAGGTGTTCAATCCGCTGTTTATCAAAATGCCCGAAACGGTGGTTTTCAGTGTGGTGATCGTGTGCGAAAGTCTGATTCGCATAGGTTTTATTCCGTCAAACACCGATTACGCAAAATTCTTTGACGTGGCGGACGTATCGGCAATGATTGCAAATAAAAATCTCGACGTCGAATTGTCATCGAAAAACGCGCCGAAAATCACGCGCGAACAAGCAGTTGCCGCCGTAAAAAGCGGCGAAGCGGCACTTACGAAAGACGTCACGCTCAAAGCCAAAGCCATCACGGGCGGAGAAGTGCTTTGGACGGAGGATATGTCGGTAATAAGCAAAATCAACGACCGCCTTGCCGAAATCAACTTGGCGCTTGCGGAAGAAACCGACCTTGTTACCGCCGAAAACAGGATGAAAGAACAACGCTCCAAAATCGAGGAGCAAAACAACTTGTATAAAGAAATTTTCGGCATTGCAAAACCGCACTTCAAGAAAATCAGCAAGCGACTTGCCAAAGCGAATACGGACGAAGAAAAGGACGAAGCACTCCGATTGGCGGTCGTGCAAGGCGTCTTTCTCAAACGGCGAAGCAATCTGATGTTGATGAAAAGTGGCGGTAAAGTTTCGGTTTCGGAGTTGGTGTACGCCCTCCGTGAAGCCGCCGACGCGCTGACTTTTTGCAACGTGTATTCGTCGGTTTTTATGAGCGGTGACGGAGATTATCCGTTTGAACAAATCGCGTTGGTTTTCGAATGTTTCGAAGATTGTATCGAGTGTGCCATCCCGGATTTGTCGGCTTGTTTGGTGCGACTTACCGCAAATAACGGCAGGCTGTCCTGTCGCATTGCGCTTGACAGCGTAAAAAACGCTATACCCGAAGGCTGGCGCAAAAAAGAGTGCGACAGGCTCGGCGCAACGCTCGAAACGGAAGAAAGCGACGATACGCTTTACGTAACGTTGTCCTTTGCAGGCGAGGGGGTGCAGAAATGACTCCGCTTGTTTACGCAAACGAAATCGTCTTTTGTTTTACGATGAGCGCTTATTTGCTTGCGGCGATCGTCGGCATTGTGTGCTTTGCCATGAGCATTTCGTACAAACTGAAACCGCAATACGTCCTGCCGGAAATTATCGTGTCGGCGGCGTCGGTTTTGCTGTTCTGCTACTTGTCGGACGCCGTCCAAATCCGTTATTTCGGCGCAAATCCGAGCGACTTTTCGGGTTCGCCGTGTTTTATGCCATTGTGGAGCGTCGTTCTGATTGCCGCGATACTGTTTGCGCTCGTCGTTTTGTGGCTTGTCCTTGTCATCAAAAAGAGATTGTCAAGTCTTACGGCAATGTCGGTCAAAGAAGCCATTGCCGAACTCCCCGTGGGTTTGTGTTTTTACGACGAAACGGGCAGGTTGCTTCTACTCAACGAGCAAGTCGCAAACGACTGCAAGGAACTGACCGGCATGCCGCTTTACGACGGCAATGCGTTCTGGTCGAGCGTTTTTGAAGGAAAAGTTTCGGACGGCGTTACGGTTACGCAAAGCGAAGGCTCGTTGATAGTCGAACGTGCGGACGGACGGGTTACGCTGTGCAAACGCATTGCCCACGATATGGGAGGCAAAAGAGTGTACGAACTTTGCGGCACGGATATCAGCCACGAGTTTGCGCTCAAAAAGGAAATCGAGCAAAAGAACGAAAATTTGCGCAAGATGAATTTGCGCCTAAGAAAGTACGGCGAAATCGCAACCGAAGTGACGAGAGAAAAGGAAGTTCTCGGCGCAAGGATAAAAGTGCACGGCAATTTGGGTTCGCTTATTTTGCGCACGAAAAAGGCACTCGCGCAGGGCGAGTATGACAGAACCTTGCTTATATCCGAGTGGAACGATATTCTTTCGCTTATTTTTGCCCCCGACGACGAACAGGACAAGTTTGCCGAGGCGGACAGAACGGCGGCAAGCGTGGGAGTACGCATTTTTTACGACGGCAAGCGCCCGAAAAAAGGCACGCAAGCCGAAAAGATATTTGCGGGCGCCGTGTTCGAATGCGTAACCAACACCGCAAGACACGCGGATGGCACCGAGCTGTACGTAACTATGACGGAAAGCGACACGGAATATGCCGTAACGCTTACCAACAACGGCAATCTGCCTGATAGCGAAGTAAAAGAGGGCGGCGGACTTTCTTCGCTTCGCACTATGGCGGAAAATGCCGGCGGACAGATGACAATCACAAGCGTGCCGAAGTTTTCGCTTAGGATAATCGTACCAAAGGAGAAACAGGAAAATGAGCGATAAAATCAACGTGATGGTCGTGGAAGATCAGACAATGCCGCGACAACTGTTTGAAACGATCGTAAAGTCCGACGAAAAACTGAGTCTTGCCGTATCGATCGACAACGCCGAGATTGCCGACATCTGTTGCGCGCGGCACGGCGTGGATCTGGTGCTTATGGACGTGGTTACCAAAGACGGCGCAAGCGGACTTGTCGCCGCCGAAAAGATAAAAGCGGCAAACAAAAAGGTGAAAATCATCATCGTGACGAGTATGCCGGAGTATTCTTTCGTCGAGCGAGCAAAAAAGATAGGCGTGGAAGGCTTTTGGTATAAGGATTTCAGCAAAGAACCGATACTGTCGCTTATAAACAGGGTTTTGGACGGCGAAATCGTCTACCCCGAAGATATGCCGAAAGTTGCGCTGGGCTTAGCTGACAGCGGCGAGTTTACCGAGCGCGAATTTGAAGTGTTAAGGGAAGTTACGGGCGGATTTACCAATGCGGAGATAGCCGAAAAATTCGGCATATCCGAAAAGCGCGTGCGCAATCTCGTTGCGGGTATGCTCGGCAAGACGGGCTTTCGCAGCCGCACCGAACTTGCGGTAAGAGCAAGGGAAGCCGGCATTGTAATTCTGGAACGTAACGAGTACGACATTTAATACAAAAAGGCAAACAAACAACCGCATAAACCAAAAGCATACAAACAAAAACCATATCGACTGCCAAAAGTAGCGGTCGATTTTTTTTGCGTTTTCACGAAAATTTTTTTGATTTTTTAGAAAAAAGTTGCCGTAGGAGTGTCAAATGACACTCCCGAAAAGAAAACCGATCTGATAAAATGTAGGTGTAGAATCGGCGGAGGTCTGTGATTACAAGCAAAAAGGAGAGTTTGAGAAATGAAAAGAGTCATCGTTGCAATTCAAAACACGCTTGTTTCGGAAGCGATTCTGATCGCGCTGAAAAAACGCGGAATGTTTGCCGAAAAATCGCTGTCGGGCGAGCCGCAAAGCGTTGCCTCTCTGTGCGGAATGCTGTTTGCCGATACTCTCGTTATGGACGTGACGCGTTTCGGGGACGGCACGTTCGACAACAGGGTGAAAACCGTAACCGCAGTGAAAAAGAGCAATCCCAAAATAACAATCTGCATTGTTTGCGACAACGTGTCGGACGGCGAATTGTACGTCAAGGTGGCAAACGCCAAAGAAACGGGGCTTATCGACGCGTTTTTCTATCAATCCGTGCCGTCCGATTACATTGCGGACGTGATAAGCACGATGTAACGGAAACATAGCAAAAAAATCAAAGGCTTGTTCCGAAATAAACAATCAAGGTTTCACACCGCGAAAGCGGTTTGAGATAAAAATTCAACGTAAAAAGGAGTTTACGAACATGAAAAAGAAAATTGCAGTTATGCTTTCTCTTGTGCTTTGCTTATTGCTTTGCATTTCTCTTGCGGCTTGCGGCTATAACAAGTTGACAAGCGGAAACGTCGTTGCCAATGGCAATTTTGCCGAAGGCGTAACGCTTTTGGCAAACAAACTCAAAGCGACCGACGACAATTACACTGCGGCAATAACCAAAATTGCCGACAAGGACTATGACAAGGAAAAGGTTGCCGTATACGATATTTCGCTTGTCAAGGACGACGCGAAAGTTCAGCCGAACGGCAAGGTAAAAATCACCATGCCCGCGCCGTTTGAAAGCGAAACGGGTTATGTTACGTATCACATTTCGGGCGACAAGGTAGAAGAACTCGCAACAGCACTTGCATACGGAAAAATCTCTTTTGAAACGACAAGTTTTTCGTATTTTGTGGTAACGGCTAAGGCGGTTGAGTCTAAGTTTACTTTCCTTGCGCAAGCGTCTCCGTATGACGGCGGTAAAATTACCGAAAACGGACAGGAAGCGGATTTCGGCAACGGCAGACAGGTGGAACAAGGCACGCAAATTACGCTTACCGCAATCGCAAACGAAGGTTATATTTTCAAAGGCTGGTACAAATCGAACACAGCCGCAGAAGAATTGTTTTCTTCCGAAGCGACCTGCACGTTTACCGTTGAAAACGGAGATATGTACATAGCAGCGGTATTCGAAACCAAAGTTACGGCGCTCTTGCTTGACGCCGCAAACGCCGGCTTTACTTATAACGAAGACGGTACTCTTGCGGCTAAAACGGTAGTAGAAATCGGCGACGCAGACAAGCCCAGACCGGAAGACGTGCTTGTATATGGTGTTAAGGCGGACGAAGAGGTTTATCTTACCAAAGACGTTGACTACACGATAGACCTCGGCGGTCTCGATTTCACTAAGAAAGGCACGTACACGATAACTTACACCTACAAAGCGGACACGAGCATAAAAGCAACGCTTACGGTTGAAGTTGTCGAAGGTGTAGAAGCGACCATTACATTTTCAAATACCCAAAACGCAGACTCATTGGGACATTTGTACAATGGTGCGGCAGTGTTTGTTTCTAAAAAAGACATCATGATTGACGGAACACCGCTTAGCGAAATCACAGATGAAGGAATTTTAGACAAAATTTCTTATGTTTGGCGAGATAAAAACACACAAGAGGTTGTTTCCCCCGACGGCGATATCACGCTGACAGGTGAAGTAAGAACAAACTATGGCGTTAACGGTAACATAACTATCGGATATGAAATTGCAGGTCCTTGCGTTGTGGGCGAATATGAGTTCGTTTTGTCATATAATGGCGTTGAAAAACTTGTTGTCGAAGCAACAATCACCGAAAGCAGTTTCCAAAAAATCACGTCGGTAGAGGATTTTGACACAACAACGGCACCGACGATCTTCGGCGCGATTTGCTACTATACAATCGTTGGTTACGTCAACGGACAAATGTATGTTATGCAAATGCCGGCAGACGGTTCAACCGCTACAAGTGATATTGTGGAAGCACAAGCAAGACTTGTCGCGGCACAAGAAGACGGTTCGTTGGTGTTGGGCGGAAAACACGATTTTGTTTTCACTCCTATGAGATATTTTGTTAATGAATGGAAGTATTATCCGGAAGGAAGCACCGATAGAGAAAACTTGCTTGTGGATTTCTGCACGGGCTACTATGGCGCACGCACTGCAACGATAAATCTTGCAACACAGGTTATTAACAGAACCGGTTGGACGAGTTTAAGCGGCAATAAAATCGTAAGGAACAAGGGAGAATTTAGAAATAGCGATCCATACGGATACTTAACTAAATTTTCGGCGGACGACGGATCGGTAAAAATCTATGCGCCGAGAAAGGGCGAAACCGAAAACAACGCTTTGCGTTTGGTTAAAAATGCCGATGGCTCGTTTGCGTTCACCGGCAAAGACAGCACGACCGATACTCGCGAATCATTCTCGGTTTATGTTTATAAATTCTATGTTAAACAAGTCGATACATTTGAATTTTACGCAAAACTTGACAAAGAATATGACGGTAATGCAGTTCAGTTTAACGCATATAAAGATTTTTATATGAAAACCGAATCCGGCGAAAATCTTGGTTCCATGTTAAAAATGGGAACGGTAAGATTTGTGTTCAAAGACTTAAAAGACAATGTTGTTATGGTCGGCAATGTGCAGGAAGACGGCACGGTTACAGGTCCGAGCGAAGTGGGACAATATAAACTGGTTATCCAATTCAAAGAAAAGGGCGCCGACGGCGCAGAATGGGTAGACAAGGCTGTTTTGAATGAGTTCGAAATATATAACGCAAGCAGTGATTGACAATGTACGGAATAGGCAGTTACAAGACTGCCTATTCCGGTAAAAGGAATGAACTGCGCGTGCAATCAAAAAACCGATCGTCGGTCTTATCGTAATAATAGCAATCGTTGCCGCAGCTCTCATCGGCGTGTATATCGCCGCAAGGGTGAAATTGGGAGTCGATTTGTTCCGCACATAGGACGGTTGAAAACTCTGAGTCAACCCGTAAACGAGCAGGAAGTCTTACCTGCGGCATATAAAAGCGAAGACCTTGCCGATTTGAAATCGCAGACGGAAAGTCGGCTGGGCAACGTCGTGCTTTATGAAGAAGGCAAGGGCTATGAGGGATATTCCGTTGATTTTACGGCGCTTGCTGTTTCGGGCGCGACGGCAAAACCCGTTATTCTGTCCGAATAACAGGCGGGCGCGCTTGCCGAAATCGTTTTCTATCAGCAGACGGGCGGAAAACTGACGATAGCGGACAAAGAAATCTCCGTATGCGTTTTGCAGATTGCCTTTACGGAAATCGACTCGGAAACAAGCAACGCCGACCTGAACGTCACCGTGAAGTTGGATCTGACTCCGTTCAAGAGCGATATGGAGGGGTTTCCTTTCAATATGCTCAAAGGCGTCGTGCCGGACGCACTGTACGTCACTTCCGTCGTCCGCATCGAAAAAGGAGAAGGGCTTGCCTATACCGTCACGCCCAAATATCTTACGATAAACAACCTTTCGGGCGACGATACGTCGGACTTCTTCCATACGCTGGACGTAGTCCTAAAAATCGGCAGCGCGGAAGACCTGAATGCGAAAATCGGCACAACCGCCGCAAACGCTCTCATCGGCACGGAGCAAAACCCCGGTTTTGTCTGTGCGTTGAAATCCGTAAGCGGTTCGGGTAGTTTTGGCTTTGCTTCGTTCGAGAAAGACGGCAAACAAGTAAATGCACTGATTTTCTATTTTTTTAACACGAAAGAGCGGCTCTGATTTTCGTTGATATTGTTATTTAATTGTTCGGGATATAGGTTTTATCCCCGACTTTAACGGCTTTATAGGTTGTGCCGCCGTATATCTATGCCTCATTTTAATGAAATATTCGAATATCGTGGATTGCGTTCGGGATAAAACTCTGCCTATTTCGGGGTAACTCAAGCCTTTTATACGGCATTCCAAAGCGATACGCATATTTTCGGTTAAATTAAGGCTCTCGACGATTTTATCGTAAACGGTATAATCTTGGGCTACTTCTTCTTTAATCTCGTAAGAAGGTTCGCTTACGGGCGTTAACGCCTCTAAACTTACACTGCGGTAATAATCGCTTGATTTGCGGTTTATAAGTTTCGCCATTTTTCTGATACAGGCAATCTGCACAGTAATCGCCTTACCTTTCTTGCTGTAAAATAAGACATCGCTTAAATGCTTGCCGTAATGTTCGCAAAGGAATAGCGCGCCTTCTTGAACCAAATCGTAACTGTCGCTGAAATTATGACCTAACTCGTTTTTGTGCTTAATATCCGCGTTACAACCGCAACCATGAAATGCAAAAAGATGATGAAAATTATAAAGACATAAAAAAATACCCGACCAAACCCGTTTTACGGGTTCAATT
>OMCO01000205.1_pt1 | contig 23178 bp, 18 predicted proteins | sample 1645031 | NCBI WGS metagenome assembly OMCO01 (sample SAMEA103958146, study PRJEB25191) | human gut metagenome
GATCTATGAAATCGTCTGCGGTTTGCGTGACCCCAGCAGTTTTAACCGGAACAGCTCCAACGAGTGCGGTACTTCTGGCGACGTGTTCTATGCCGCCGCTTCTGCCTCGGTGTCCGGGTTTAGCTCCTGCTACCACAGTCTGGTATCTGCGATCCAGTCCGCGAAAACCATTCCCAGCTTTTGCGGAAGTTCCAGCGGCAACGCCCCTACCATTCAGCTCTCCGACGATACCGGAAGCGCCTATGATTCCAACGGAGTTCTGCCCAATTTCAGCTTTTCCAATGGAAATGGTGCCCGCTTTTCTAAGAGCGGCAATACGCTGAATATCACGAAAACCGGGGATATTTCCGAATCCACGGTGTTCACTGCAACCCGGTATCTGCCCTCGGCATCCAATTCCAGCTATAATATCTGGTATATGTCGGGGTCGAGCTATCAGACGACCATCTCCCTGTATAACGCCGGAAGCAGTGGGTTGAATGCCTACTTCAAGATCAAGGCACCCTCCCTGGGGAATATCAGCCTGACAAAAACCACAGAGGACGGCAAAAATCTGTCTGGCTGGCAGTTCGGCATCTACAGCAATGCCACCTGCACCAATCTGGTATCCGGGCCGTACACCACCAATTCCAGCGGTAAACTCTCCGTAACGGGGTTGACCGCAGGCACGTACTATGTCAAGGAATTGGGGAATACAGATTCCAGCATAGATGCCTTGTACAGCTGCGCCAGCACCAATCCCCAGCGGGTCACGATTACCTCTGGCGGGACTTCTTCGGTTAGCTTTTACAACAAGAGAAACGCCGGAAGTGTCCAGCTGGTGAAGGAAACCAATACGGGCGAAAATCTGGGTGGTTGGAAGATTGGCCTGTACACAGATTCTGCCTGCACTAAACCTGTCTCCGGCTCGCCCTTTACTACCGGAAGTGACGGAACTGTGACCGTATCCGGTTTGCTGCCCGGAACGCTGTACGCCAAAGAAATTCCAACAGGTGATTCCTATTGGAGCATCGATACGGCGGTGAAAACCGTTGTGATTCAGGCAAACCAGACTGCCAGCGTCACCTTTACCAACACCCACTATGGCCGCATTCAGATCGTGAAAACCACCAACACCGGCAATAACCTGGGCGGCTGGACGTTCCGGGTCCGAGATGCCAATGGAAAGACCGTTGGAGATTACACCACAGATGAAAACGGCTATGCCATTACCGGGAACTTGCCTCTGGGTCGCTATACAGTGGTGGAACTGCCCACGGAGGATGCCTATTGGGCCGGGGAGTTGGGCTTCCACACAGTTTTGGTCACAGGTGGCAAGGATGCTGTGGATACCTGGCTGAATCGGGAGCAGGGTCTTGTCTGGATTTACAAAAAGACCAATACCGGTGAATCCGTGGAGGGTTGGCACATCACCATCTATTCGGATGCGGACTGCACCCAGGAGGTTGGAACGGTTATTACCAACGCCGAGGGCAAGGCTGGGCATTACTTTAGCCCCGGCACCTATTACGCCAAGGAAACCGGCGACGAGTTGGGGCGATTTGAGGATGAATACTGGATGGTGGATGAAACTGTTCAGAAAATCGAGATTTTGCCCCATAAGGATACGGAGATTACCTTCACCAATGTCCAGTATGGCAAACTGAAAATCCAGAAAACCGTGGAGGGTGACGGGTCTATTTCCGGCTGGGTGTTCCGGGTGACAGATGCCCACGGAAATGCGGTGGAAGGTTCCCCTTTTACCTCCGGCGAGGACGGCCTGATTCTGACCGCCAATCTGCTGCCTGGGGAATATACCGTGGAGGAGCTGCTGCCGGAGGACGGCCTGTATCAGTGTAAAAGCGAGAATCCGCAGAAAATTACAGTGGTTCAAGGTCAGACAGCGGAGGTGTCCTTCATCAATGCCCTGCGTCCCGGTACGATCACTGTCAAAAAGGTGGATACCACCGGAAGCCCTCTGGCCGGAGCCACATTTCTGCTGGAATGGAGTGAGGATGAAAGTACATGGCAGTCTGTCCAGTATTCCGAGTCCGTTACAAAAGGCGGCTGCTCTGCGGAGAACCTGACGGATGGCTGCCTGACCAGTGGTGAGGATGGTGTCCTCCAATGGACAGGCCTGCATCCCAGCCTTCGCTATCGCCTGACAGAGGTAAAGGCCCCGGAGGGCTTTAAGCTGCTCACGGAGGTGGCATTCACAGGGAGGATTCCTACTGATACCTTGTCCGTAGAGCTGACCGTTGTCAATGCCCGGACCTTTACCATGCCGGAAACTGGCGCTACGTCTGGGCCTGTTGTCCGGGTACTTGGGCTGACTGCTGCCATTGGCTGCCTGGTTGCTCTTATCTACCGAAAAAAGGAGTCCTGATTTGACCCACTTTCCATACCACGCCAGGGATAAGCCCTGGTTTCTTATGTTCAAAATTCAGAATTTCACTAAAAAATCATATCAAGAGAAAGGAAACTGCTCTATGAAAAACATCACGAAAATTCTCTCCCTGTTTCTGGTCATAACCCTGCTTCTGTCTTTCCCGGTAGCTGCCTCCGCTGCGGAGTTAACCAATGTGCCCACCATCGACGAATCCAAAACCGGTGCTCTGACCATCTACAAGTACGATCTGACCAATGCCGAAAAAGACGGCGTATGGGATTCCAGCTATGTGTCTACCGGCGTTTATGACGAAACCGGCGTAAACAATGTCCTGGGCAGCGGCACTTCCTCCACTCTGGGCAACGGCGAAACCGGCTATGGTTATGCCATTAAGGGTGTCGAGTTTACCTATGTAAAGGTGGCCGACATTTTCCAGTACGGCGAAACCGAAACCACCGACGGTCATGTGGAAATCCTGTACGCCGTGGACAAGACCAAGGGTGCGGACTTCCTGAAAGCCCTTGGTCTGGCGGACGGAAAGAATCGGTACGAAAAAGCGGATGCTCTGGATGAATCCAAGTATTTCTACCAGTCTGATGTGCTGATCTCCGCCCTGTCCTCCGGCCTGACTGCCAACGCCACCACCGTGAAGAACGCCATGGAGCGTTACGCTGCCACCAACGGTACAGCCATGCCCCTGACGGATTCCTACAGCAAAAGCAAGGTCGAGAATCTTCCTTTGGGTCTGTATCTGGTTGCAGAAACCAAAGTCCCTGAAATGGTTGTTTCCACCACCGACCCTTTCCTGGTATCCGTCCCCATGACCTCCGTGAACGGCACCAACGCCAATGACAGCGGCACCCGCTGGATCTACGACATTACCCTGTACCCTAAGAACCTGACCGGCATCCCTTCTCTGGAAAAGACTCTGCGGGAGAGCAAGAACGACACCGGCAAGACCGATGCTTACGCCCACACCGGCACTGCCTCTGCCGGTGATACCATCGACTACCAGATCATTTCCACCCTGCCCAGCATTACCTCCGAGGCAACCTACCTGTCCTGCTACACCTTCATCGACACCCTGTCCGCTGGTCTGACCTATACCAAGGGTGATGTGGTTTTGGAAGTTTTCTCCGATGCCGCCTGCAAGAATCCTGTGACCGGCTGGAAAGAAGCGGACGGCTATTTCACCGTTTCCTATAACGATACCAAGGACGGCAAGACTGCCATGACTGTGGAGATGACCGCAAAGGGTCTGGCAGAAATCAACAAATCCAAGGCTGTTTATACCGACGCAAGCATGGTCAACTCCGGCTTCTCCGACTGCACCATGCGCCTGACCTACACCGCTAAGATGGACGGTGACAATTCTCTGGTGGTAGGCGACAAGGGAAATGGCAACAAGGTAGTGTTGACCTGGAAGCGTACCAGCGAGACTTTCTACGATACCCTGGTGGACGATACCCATGTTTATACCTACGGCATTGACCTTACCAAGCTGTTTTCTGACGGCAAGGGCGATTTCTCCAAGGTGGAATTCCTGGTACAGAACAAGACCGACAACTACTATGTAAAGGCTCAGCTGAACCAGGACGAAGGCTTGTACTATGTGACCGGCCACACTGCCAACAAGGAAGATGCTACCCACTTTGTCCCCGTGAAAACCGGCGATACCAAGGGCCGGATTCTCATTAAGGGGTTGGAGGACGATACCTATACCATGACCGAAGTCCGCACCGATAACGGCTATGTGCTGCTGAAACAGGATATTGAGGTTGTCATCTCCCAGAAGGAAAGTACCGAGAGCTGCACCGTCTATTCTTCCGACGCTCTGGGCCTGATTCAGAACGATCCCCGGTACGCCCAGATCATTCAGAGTGATTCCAATCTGAAGAATATCCCCCAGAAGCATCTGGAACACAAGCTCCTGACCGCCTCCGCTACTGTCAGCAGTAAGAAGGTCAACATGGTGGAGGACAACGGCAGCACCAACGCCGAGGCTCCTTTGACCGTGGTCAACACCCGTGGCTTTGACCTGCCCAAGACCGGTGACAACGGAACCATGATATTCACCATCGTGGGCATTCTGTTGATGGTTGGGGCGGCGGCTGTGCTGTATGCGGTATCCAGCAAGAAGTCCGCTTGATCTTGTTTCCCACCCGGAGTTTTCCGCTCCGGGTGGGAAAATGGAGGATGTATTGAAGAAGAAAATCATCACCTTTTGCGCCGCGGTGCTGTTCCTCACAGCATTGAGGCTGACACTGTACCCGCTCATTTCAAATTATGTCAACCAAGCGTATGCCTCTGAAATCCAGACGGCCTACCAGGAGCTTATCCAGCAGACAGATGATTCCATTTTGCAGGAAGCAAAGCAGCGGGCCATTGCCTATAATCTGGCAATTATCCCTGGCACGGCAGATGCTTACAGTGAGGAAGCACTACTGTCTGCCGCCAAGAATTACGATGACCAGCTGGACATTGCCGGAAACGGGATTATGGGTTATGTAGAAATTTCCAAAATCCAAGTAAACTTACCCATCTATCACGGCACGGATGCGGAGGTGCTGGATCGTGGCGTTGGGCATTTGCTGGGAAGCTCCCTGCCGGTAGGCGGCGAAAATACCCACACCATTCTCTCCGGTCACAGCGGCATGGCAAATCAGAAGATGTTCACGGATCTGGAACAGCTGGTTCCGGGGGATGTTTTCTATCTGAACGTGCTGAACGAAACCCTGGCGTATCAGGTAACGGAGATAAACACCGTTCTACCCTACGAAACGGACCTTTTGGGAATTGTTCCTGGTGAGGATTTGTGTACCCTCGTCACCTGCACCCCATATGGGGTCAACTCCCACCGGCTGCTGGTACGGGGTTCTCGGATTCCCTATGAGGAAGCGACTGTAATGGAAGAAGAAAGCGCAGCTACCGAACAGGCTACGTCTACCTGGGAAACCAAATACCTGCAAGGGTTACTGTTTGGCTGCGCCGCTGCCGGAGGTGTGTCTGCGGTTGTGCTTCTGGCTGTGCGGATAAAAGAGCGCACCCAGCACCGCAAAGGAGGCCGCTATGCGAAACGGTAAACTTCGAGGGCTGCTCATTACGCTTATGCTGCTGGTATTCTTAGCTGGGCTGGCCTCCATCCTGTATCCCTACATCTGGGGTGCCGCCGTAGATAGCTCTATTGCCAACACCGCAAAAGGTTTTCTTGACCGGGAGGAACCGGAACTGTCCACTACCACCGTCATCATTGATTCCATGGAGCCGGAGAAAGTCAAGCCCTACCCGGAACTGTGGGAAGATATGGTCCGGTACAACCAGAGCATTGCCGTCCAGGGACAGTCTGGATTGTCCTGCGCCTATGACTACCAGAAAGCCAGCTTCCGTCTTGCGGACTACGGCCTCCCGGATGAAATCTTCGGCGTCCTGAGTATCCCTGCCATCGACCTGGAAATGCCCATCTACTTGGGTGCTACAGAAAAGCACATGGCAGACGGGGCCGCCCATCTGAGCCAAACAAGCCTGCCCATCGGCGGCATGGACACCAACTGTGTCATTGCAGGCCACCGGGGCTACAGCGGGGCCAGCTATTTTCGCTACCTGGATCAGCTTCATGTCGGGGACCGGGTGTCCGTGACCAATCTCTGGGAAACGCTGAACTATCGGGTCTGTGAAATTCGGATCATTGACCCCAGCGACGTGGAGGAAATTCTGATTCAGCCCGGACGAGAGCTATTGACGCTGCTCACCTGTCACCCCTATGCCTCCGGGGGGCGGCAGCGATATGTGGTCTATTGTGAGCGCTCCGAACTGACAACGTTTCCCACTTCTTGATCGATTGGAGGTAACTCTATGGATTTTATCTGGGACAGTATTACGGTTTGGCTGAAAGAGATCCTCATCAGCGGAATTGTCAGCAATCTATCCGGTATGTTTGATTCCACCAATGAACAGGTGGGCAACATCGTTGGTCAGGTAGGCATGACACCTCAGAGCTGGAACAGCGGTATTTTTTCCATGATCCAGAATCTTTCCAATACCGTGATCCTTCCTATCGCCGGGGCGATCCTGGCTATCGTTATGACCCTGGAGCTGATTCAGCTCATCACAGACCGCAACAACCTGAACGATGTGGATACCTGGATGTTCTTCAAATGGGTATTCAAATCTGCCTGTGCTGTGGTCATCGTCACCCACACCTGGGATATTGTCATGGGCATTTTTGAGGCGTCCCAAAGTGTCGTCAGCAGCGCCGCTGGGGTGATCGTTGGGCAGACCAATATCGACATTTCCTCTGTGGTCGGCGGACTGGAAAGCAGACTGAACGAAATGGATTTGGGACCGCTGTTTGGACTTTGGTTCCAATCTTTGTTCGTGGGACTATGTACCTGGGCCATCACCATCTGCATTTTCATCATTACCTATGGACGAATGATTGAAGTGTTCCTCGTTACCTCTGTGGCCCCTATTCCCATGGCGACCATGGTCAACCGGGAATGGGGACAGATGGGGCAGAACTATCTGCGCACCCTCTTTTCCCTGGGCTTCCAAGCGTTTCTCATTGTGGTCTGCGTGGCGATCTACTCAGTGCTGGTGCAGAATATCTCTGTGTCCGGCGACATCAGCGCCGCCATCTGGACCTGCATGGGCTACACGGTGCTGCTCTGCTTCTGCCTGTTCAAAACCAGCAGCCTTGCCCGGTCCGTATTCAATGCCCATTAAGGAGGTGTGTCCATGCCCTATGTAACCATTCCCAAAGACTTAACAAAGGTCAAATCCAAGGTGCTGTTCAACCTGACAAAACGGCAGCTGGTGTGCTTCAGTGCCGGACTGCTTGTGGGTGTTCCCCTGTTCTTTCTCACCAAAGAGCCTCTGGGAAACTCCACCGCTGCCCTGCTTATGATCCTCACCATGCTCCCTGCATTTCTGCTGGCACTGTACGAAAAGAACGGACAGCATCTGGAAGTCATCATCCGCAATATGGTTCGGGTGTTGTTCCTCCGGCCAAAGGAACGGCCCTACCGGACCAACAATTTCTATGCCGTTCTGGAACGGCAGGACAACTTAGACAAGGAGGTATACCGGATTGTTCATCCATCGCAAAAAGCGAGAACAGAAAAAAGCGGTGCAGGCCGCTATCTCAAAGGCAAAGCGCACAGATAAAAAGGAGAAGTCTTCTCAGGACAGCATTCCGTATCTGCTCATGCGGCAGGATGGCATTTGTCAGGTGACACGGAATCACTTCACAAAAACCATCCAGTTCCGGGACATCAACTACCAGCTCTCGGACAACGAGGACAAGCAGGCCATCTTTGACAGCTGGTGCGATTTCCTCAATTATTTCGACAGCTCCGTTTCCTTTCAGCTGTCCTTTATCAACCTGACCGGCCCTGCGGGGCGCTGCCCTGCGGACGATCCCGGTGCGCACAGACCGGTTTGAGAGCATCCAGCGGGAGCTGTCCGGGGTTATTCAGAATCAGCAGGAAAAGGGCAATAACGGCATTGTGAAAACCAAGTATCTGACCTTCGGGATCGATGCTGACAGTGTGCGCTCTGCAAAGCCCCGGCTGGAACGGATCGAGACGGATATTCTCAATAACTTCAAAAAGCTCGGTGTCAGCGCCCAAGTGCTTACGGGTAAGGAACGGCTCAAGGTTTGCCATGACATTTTGCGCATGGACACTCCGGAGTCGTTTTTATTCCGCTGGGAGGATTTGCCCCGTTCCGGCCTGTCTACGAAGGACTATATCGCTCCCAGTTCCTTTTACTTTGGCAGGGCCAGAGATTTCCGCATGGGCAGGAAATTCGCAACGGTCAGCTTTTTACAGATTCTCGCCCCGGAACTCAGTGACCGTGTGCTGAAGGATTTTCTGGACATTGAAAGCAATGTCATTGTGAATATCCATGTCCAGTCCGTAGATCAGGTCAGCGCCATTAAGACCATCAAACGCACCATCACCGACCTGGACAAGACGAAAATCGAGGAGCAAAAGAAAGCCGTCCGTGCAGGATATGACATGGACATTCTTCCCTCAGACCTTGCCACCTACGGCGAAGAAGCCAAGAAGCTGCTGTCCGATCTGCAAAGCCGGAATCAGCGAATGTTCCTGATCACCTTCCTGATTCTCAATACCGCCGACACCAAACGGCAGCTGGACAACAACTTTTTCCAGACCAATTCCATCGCCCAGAAGTACAACTGCCAGCTGACACAGCTGGACTTCCAGCAGGAGGAGGGCATGGTGAGCAGCCTGCCTCTGGGGCTGAATCAGATTGAGATTCAGCGGGGCCTTACTTCCTCCGGCGTTGCCATTTTTGTACCCTTTACCACCCAGGAGCTTTTTCAGAACAGCCCGGAGGCTTTGTACTGCGGTATCAACGCCCTAAGCAACAACATCATCATGGTGGACCGGAAGTGGCTGAAAAACCCCAACGGCCTGATTCTTGGCACACCCGGTTCTGGCAAATCCTTTGCTGCCAAGCGGGAGATCGCCAATGTGTTTCTGGTGACGAATGACGATATTATGGTCTGCGATCCGGAAGGCGAATACTATCCGCTGATACACCGATTAGGCGGGCAGGTCATTAAAATCTCTCCGACCTCCCACCACCACATCAATCCCATGGACATCAATCTGAATTACAGCGACGAGGACAATCCCCTCTCTCTGAAATCTGATTTTATCCTGTCCCTGTGTGAGCTGATTGTGGGCGGAAAGGAGGGCCTAAAGCCTGTGGAGAAAACCATTATTGACCGCTGTGTGCGGATGGTTTACCGGAAATACCTCAGTGACCCCAGGCCGGAGAATATGCCCATTCTGGGGGACCTGTATGACTGCCTGCGAAAGCAGGAGGAAAAGGAAGCACAGTTCGTTGCCACAGCCCTGGAAATCTATGTAGACGGCTCTCTGAATGTGTTTAACCACCGCACAGATGTGGATGTCAGCAACCGGGTGGTCTGCTATGACATTAAGGAGCTGGGTAAGCAGCTGAAGAAAATCGGAATGCTGATCGTCCAGGACCAGGTATGGAACCGGGTAACCCTGAACCGAGAAGCAAGGAAATCCACAAGGTACTACATTGACGAATTCCATTTGCTGCTGAAAGAGGAACAGACCGCAGCCTACTCTGTGGAAATCTGGAAGCGCTTTCGAAAATGGGGCGGTATTCCCACCGGCATTACCCAGAACGTCAAGGATTTGCTGGCATCCAGAGAAGTGGAGAACATTTTTGAGAACTCCGACTATATCTGTATGCTGAATCAGGCGGCAGGAGATCGGAAGATTCTTGCCCAACAGCTGGGCATTTCGCCTCACCAGCTGTCCTATGTGACCCACTCCAATTCCGGTGAGGGGCTGCTGTTCTACGGGGACACCATCGTCCCATTTGTAGATCGCTTCCCGGAGGACACAGAGCTGTATCGGCTTATGACCACGAAGCCAGCTGACATAAAGGAGGATGCGAAACCATGATAAGGTCAGGTGTTTGCCGTGGGTGAATCCCGGCTGCAATTTACAGATACCGAACGGAGTGACCCGGAGATCGGCAAAAAGGTACGCCGTGCGGAAAAGGCCGCCGTCAAAGCGGACAAGGCACAATCCAAAATCCCCACCCACAAAAGGCCCGCACTGGTGGCGGACAACAGCAACGGAAAAATCAAGGTCCGGCTGAATTTTGAGGAAACCCGGAAAAAGCCGCCCTCCGAGCTGCAAATAACCAAAGCCCCCACCAAACTGGTGCGGGGTCAAATTCACAGGCAACTGCGGGAGTCCGAGGATGAGAATGTGGGTGTGGAGGCTGCGGATGCTCTTTCCTCTGCGGCAGAGCGTACCGGGGATACCGAACTTCACCACCATGCGAGGTTGCAGCCCTACCGGGCGGCAGATCGGGCAGAGCGGCAGCTTCGCTCTGCCAATCTTCGTGCTTTACAAGCCAAAGCGGAAGTGCAGAATCCCACCAGCAACCCCATTTCCAAATGGCGGCAGAAGCAGCAGATCAAACGGCAGTATATGGCCTCCAAAGCTGGCCGTTCTGCGGCAGGTTACACCACTACCGGAGCGGCAAAGGCAACATCCAAGGCTGCATCTGACAGCAAAAAGACCGGTGAGTTCGTCTCTCGGCAGCGGAAGGGTTTTCTAGTGGTGATTGCCATTGCTCTGGTCGCTTCCTTTCTGCTGAATGTGGTGTCCTCATGCTCCATGATGGTTGAGGGCCTGGGTGCCGGTCTGGCTTCCAGCAGCTACGCCTCCCAGGATGATGCCATGCTGGGTGCGGAGGAAACTTACAGCCAGATGGAGGTTGCCTTGCAGCAAAAGTTGGACCGTTTTCAACAGGACCATGATTACAACGAGTACCATTTCGACCTGGATGAAATCGGCCACGACCCCTATGTGCTGATTTCCATACTCTCCGCCATGTACCCAGAGGGCTGGACCCTGACCCAGATCACACCCACTCTAAATACCTTTTTGAAAAGCAGTACATTCTCACGGTGGATGTGGAAACAGAAATTCGCTACCGGGACGACGGCAATGGTGGTGTAGAAAGCTATCCCTACACCATCTGCAATGTAACTCTGGAAAACTTCGACCTCAGCCATGTGCCGGTCTATGTTATGGACGAGAAAACATTGAGCCGCTACGCCCTGTATATGGCCACTCTGGGCAACCGCCCGGATTTGTTCCCGGATTCGGAATCTGTTGACCGGCTGAAAAAGGGGTATGAGGATTACGACATTCCAAGTGAGGTATTGAACGATGCCCGGTTTGCTGCCATGATCGCCGAAGCGGAAAAGTACCTGGGATACCCCTATGTCTGGGGCGGCAGCCGTCCCAGTACATCCTTTGACTGCTCCGGCTTTGTCTGCTGGGTGGTAAATCACTCTGGGTGGAACCTGGGTAGAACATCTGCCCAGGGACTGTTCAATGCCTGTACTCCCATTTCCCGCGGCAATGCCCGTCCAGGGGACTTAATCTTTTTTAAGGGCACCTACGACACCCCCGGAGTCTCCCATGTAGGCATTTATGTGGGCAACAATCGGATGATCCACTGCGGAAACCCTATTTCGTACACCATTATCAACACCCAATACTGGCAGCGCCATTTCTATGCCTTTGGCCGTCTGCCGAGATAAGGAGGAACTATGAATCCGAAAATCGCAAAGCTCCGTGCCGAGCTGGAAAAGAATACGGAACGGATCACCAGACTGCAAGCCCGGAACGGGGAACTGAAACAGCAGATTCAGGAGTTTGAAAACCTGGATATTGTCAGCATGGTCCGGGAATGTGGCATGACCCCGGAACAACTCTCTGCTCTGCTGGAAAAATTGCAGCTGCCCGCCGCTGGCAAGAAGGAGGTGCTTTCTGTTGAACTCTAAACGAAAGGTTTTCTCTCTGCTGCTCATACTGCTGTTGAGCATTTCCACACTGGCCCTGCCTGCCGCCGCAGAGGCCAAGCCGCCCTCGGACGATGTAATTATCTACACCTCTGACCCTACCGAGCCGCCTCCTACGACGGCTCCATCCACAAAGCCGACCACGGCGGCAACAAAGCCCACAGAGGCAACGGCTCCGGCAGCCACCGCTCCGACTACCCCACCGACCATCCCCACCATTTCGGAACCCTTTGAACAGGGCAACGCCATTGCCAGCAGTCTGCAATACCACAAGGACACCAACAAGCAGTTTCTGACCATTGAAACCCGCAGCGGCGAGGTGTTCTACATCATCATCGACTACGATGCCCCTGTGAATGAGAACTTGGAGCAGTTCTCCGCCTATTTTCTGAACAAGGTGGATAACGCTGACCTGAGTGCCCTGCTGGACGATGGGAGTACGGTGGAGGTCTGCGGCTGTATTGACCGTTGCTATGCCGGTCATGTGAATACCACCTGTCCAATCTGTGCCAAGAACATGACGGAATGTGTGGGCAAGGAGCCGGAAACCACGGAAGCACCCACCACAGCCCCCACGGAGCCGGTCAAGGAACCGGAAAAGAAATCCAATCCGGCAGGGCTTTTGCTGGTGCTTATGATTCTGGGCATGGGCGGCGCTGTGGCATGGCATTTATTCAAGAACAAAATGCCTGACCAGCAGACCAAAGGTGATACCGACCTGGACGACTATGATTACGGCATCGACGAGGACGATGATCTGGACTACGACACGGAAGAAGAACAGGAGGAACAGCATTGAGCTATCTCACGAACAGTAAATATGAGCGCATGATGACCCAGATCCCCCGGCCCAGGAAGACGATCCACCCGCCCCGGCTGACTCCGGGGCATCTGTGTTATGGCTGCGGACGGTATCGCCAGTGCTATGGCATCGGCTGCGTCCATCCCTGCTATCGAGAAGTTCAGAAAAAGGAGGAAGGAGTATGCAGTTGGTGATTGCCGAAAAGCCCTCCGTTGCCCAGGATTTGGCACGGGTGCTGGATGCCTGCCAGCGCAAGGACGGGTACTGTGAGGGCAAAAAGTATCTGGTTTCCTGGTGCTACGGCCATCTGGCCGGTCTGGCAGATGCGGGAACCTATGACGAACGCTATGCCAAGTGGAAATTGGAGGACTTGCCCATCTTGCCCAGCCCCTTCCGCTTTCTCATTGCCCCGGACAAGCAAGAACAGTTCGATGTCCTGCGCACCCTTATGAACCGGGAAGACGTGACGGAGGTCATCAACGCCTGCGACGCCGGGCGGGAGGGCGAGCTGATCTTCCGCACAGTGTACTATCTGGCAGACTGCCGGAAGCCAATGAAGCGACTGTGGATTTCCTCCATGGAGGACAGAGCCATTGAAGAAGGGTTCGCGCACCTGTCCCCCGGTGAGGATTACAATGCCCTGTACCAGAGTGCCCTTTGCCGTGCCAAGGCGGACTGGCTGGTGGGCATCAACGCCAGCCGGTTTTTCAGTCTGACCTACAAGACCAAGCTGAATATCGGCAGGGTCATGTCTCCCACGCTGGCCCTGCTGGTACAGCGGCAAAGTGCTATTTCCGCCTTTACCCCGGAAAGCTATTATACCGTTGACCTGGGATTGGGAGAGTTCCATGCGGTCAGTGACCGCTTTTCCACAAAAGCGGAAGCAGAAGCTCTTGCGGCAGCCTGCAAGGCAGCAAATACCGCCATTGTCAAAGAGATTCGTCAGCAGGAGAAGAAAGAGGTCGCCCCGGCACTGTATGACCTGACCAGCTTGCAGCGGGAAGCCAACCGCCTGCTGGGGTACACAGCCCAGCAGACACTGGATTATCTGCAAGCACTCTATGAAAAGAAGCTCTGTACCTACCCCCGAACGGACAGCCGATATCTGACGGACGATATGCTGCCCCGTGTGAAAGAGATTCTTTTGTGGGCCTCTGGCATCTGCGATTTGCCCATTACAGATGAAATCTATGGGGAACAGCTCTGCAATTCGAAAAAGGTCACGGACCACCATGCCATTATCCCAACCAAGGCCGCCAGCTGGCAGGATTTGGAGGCACTGCCCCTGGGAGAGCAGAATATCCTCAAGCTCATTTCCCGTCAGGTGATGATTGCCACCTCCGGCCCCTACTGCTATAAAGAGGCAGACGCAATGATTTCCTGCGGTGGGGCCGACTTCAAGCTCCATCTGAAAATGCCCCAGGACTACGGCTGGAAACGGTATACCACCGAAAAGAAAGGCGGCGGCAAATGGTTTCTCGGACTGGCCACCGGGCAGACGCTCACCCCGGACACCATTGTAGTCAAAGACGGCAAGACCCAGCCGCCCAAGCCCTTTACGGAGGACACGCTGCTGTCTTCCATGGAGCGAGCCGGGGGTGAAGATATGCCGGAGGATGCAGAGCGCAAGGGGCTGGGCACTCCGGCCACCCGTGCCGGAATTCTGGAAAAGCTGGTATCCACCGGACTTGTGGAACGGGTCAAGAAAGAGAAGAAAACTGTTCTCGTCCCCACCGCTCTGGGCAACTCCCTGATTACTGTGCTGCCAGAGCAGTTACAGTCACCGCTGTTGACCGCCGAATGGGAGCAGCAGCTCTCCGGGATTCAGAAAGGCGTGTGTCTCCCGGATGATTTTCTGGACGGCATTTGCGCCATGCTGACGGAGCTGATACAGTCCTACCGTCCTGTGGCAGGAGCGGACATTCTCTTTCCCTCGGATGAAAAGGTCATTGGCAAATGCCCTCGCTGCGGCTCCAAAATTGTGGAGCGCAGCAAGGGCTATTTTTGTACCAACCGGGACTGTACGTTCGTCTTGTGGAGGGACAGCCGTTTCTTTACGCTGAAGCAGAAAACCCTGGACCGGAAAACGGCGGTCAATCTTCTGGAAAAAGGTAAAGCCCCGCTGAAAGGCTGTGTTTCTCCCCGCACCGGGCAGGTCTACGATGCCACGGTGCTTTTAGAGGATGACGGCACAAGGCCCAGCTTCAAGTTGGTGTTTGGCAATGGATAAGCTGCCGAGATTCACCGGGAGGCAACTTCGTCAGGTGCGGTCTCTGATCCGGAAACGGTGCTGCAACTTTGACGGCGGGGCCTGCCTCCTTTTTGACGATCCCCACTGCAATGTCTGCCCCCAATGGCATTCCGGCGCACTGACCTGCAAATGGTTCCGGTATGCGGTGCTGCCCAATGACCCGGCATTGGAAGCATCGCTTCTGAACGGCATTCGCCCCACACGCCGCTGCGCGGTATGTGGGATTGCCTTCGTTCCTGGCTCCAACCGTGCCAAATACTGCCCCAAGTGCGCAGTCAAACGCAGGCAGGAAAAAGAGGCCGTCCGGCTCCATAATCGCTACCTCAAGTCCCGCATTTAAGGGGGAAAAAGGCAACGGATACCAATGGTTTTTGAGCTACCAATTGAGGTGGGGAGACAAGTGATACCAGGAAGTCAAAATAAGGCGTTCTAAATGCGGGAATCCCCTCACCGGACGAACCATGCACTATCCGGTGTGGGGTTCAAAAATACGGAGAGAAAGGAACATTTTATGGCTGAAAAGCAATCCAATAAAGAACGTATCAAAGAGATCACCGCCGGAATTGAGAAAGGTATCCAGGAACTTTTTGAATCTGACCGTTACCGGAATTACCTGACCACCATGAGCCGGTTTCATCGCTATTCTCTGAACAATGTTATGCTGATCCACGCCCAGAAGCCGGATGCCACCCTGGTTGCCGGATTCAACAAGTGGAAAAATAGTTTTGGCCGTCATGTCAAGAAGGGTGAAAAAGGGATTCAGATATTGGCTCCCACCCCCTATAAGATAAAACAGGAGGAGCAGAAGCTGGACCCGGACACCAAACTGCCGCTTCTGGATGAAAACGGCGAGCCAGTTACCGAGGAAAAGGAAGTCACCATTCCCATGTTCAAAGTAGTATCTGTGTTCGACGTCTCCCAGACTGACGGAAGGCCGCTGCCGCAGATCAGCTCTACCCTGACCGGGGATGTAGCTGAATACGAGGTATTTCTGGAAGCCCTGCACCGCACCTCCCCCATGCCGATCTCTTTTCAGGCTATGGAGCCGGGGATGGACGGTTATTTTGCCCCCAAGAAGCAGGAAATCTTTCTGCGAGAGGGCATGAGCCAGGTACAGACCATTTGTGCCGCCGTCCATGAAATTGCCCACTCCAAGCTCCACGATTATGAACACATGACAGAGCTTGCGGACGATGGGGAGACGATTCTTGTTCCGGGGGAAAAGAGCCGGAATACCGAAGAAGTGGAAGCCGAGAGCATTTCCTATGCTGTCTGTCAGTATTTCGGCATTGAAACCGCCGACAACAGCTTCGGCTATATTGCCACATGGTCCCAGGGTAAGGAGCTGAAAGAACTCCGTGCCAGTCTGGAAACCATAAACAAGACTTCCTCTGAGCTGATTACCGGGATTGAAAAGCATTACCGGGAAATCTGCAAGGAACGGGGTATCCAGACAGAAACACAGGAGCAAGATACCAGCCCAGAGGTTTTATCCCCGGAATCCGTACCGGAAGCTGTACCACCTCTGGCACCGCCGAAAGAGCAGGAGCCGGATTATAGGCTTCCACTTCCTGATCCGACCATCACCCCACACATGGCGGAACAGTGCGGGTATACCATCCCGGATATGTACCCGCTATCCAAAGACCGGGCCATGGAGCTGCTGGAAAAGGATGTGGTGATTTTCACTCTATACCCGGACAAACCGGCTGAAATGGTATTTGATGCCGAGGACATTGTGAACCATGACGGTATTTTCGGCATTACCTGTGAGGATTGGCAAAATATCCATGACACCATTCCCGCCCGTGACGTTTACCGGCGTTTTCTGGAAGCTCCCGGAGATGCCTATGCCGTGATGCAATTGAAAGGGAGTGTGCCTGCCGAGCTGCGTTATACAGGACTGAACTATCTTTCCCAGCCCCCTTCTCCTGGCAACTACGATATCCTATACACCGGACCGATTGTCTGCACTCAGAACCAGTCGGCTACTTTGGAGAACCTGTTTGAGATTTTCAACATAAACCGCCCTGGGGATTTTACCGGCCACAGCCTGTCCGTCAGTGACATCATTGCGCTGAAACAGGACAGTGTGGTATCTTACCACTACTGCGACAACGTTGGCTTCCAGGAGCTTCCCGGTTTCATATCGGAAAATTATCTGAAGGCGGCTGAAATGTCCACAGAAGATGATTACGGCATGATCGACGGTATTATCAACAACGGCAAGCAGCCCACGGTAGCCGATCTGGAACAGCAAGCCAAATCCGGCCAGCCCATTTCCCTGATGGATTTGGCAGATGCCGTCCACCGAGAGAAAAAGCCCTCCGTTCTGGAAAAACTCAAAGACCAGCCGCAGCAGCCCCAGCGCAAAGCCAAACCCCAAAAATCAAAAGAACAGGAGATTTGAACATGAATGATTTCACCTTTGAAGAACAGCAGCTTATAAGCATCTACAACCCCGGAAGTCGTTTGGGGCTGATTCACGCCCTTGTGGAAATGCGTACCTATCTGGATGAAGATGAGCAGGAGCTTAGAACGCTCACGGATAGCGCTGTCTACAAGCTCAGCCGGATTACAGATGATGCCTTTGAGAAGCTGGATTTGATCCCGGAGTTTTGAATGTGATAAACCTGCGTATTGCTGTAAATTCCCGCCGCTATAAACCTGCGTATTGTCGAAACTTTTTGCGATTTTAATATTGCGTATTGTAGAAACCTGTGTTAGAATACCCGTAGAGGTGAACAGTATGCTATTCAAGCGAAAGATTTACGACAAGTTCCTGGCCTGGAAAACAGAGTGTGCCGGTAAGAAAGCACTGTTGGTCGAGGGAGCGCGGCGAATCGGAAAGTCCACAGTTGTAGAGGAGTTCGCAAAGAACGAGTACAAAAGCTATATTCTGATTGACTTTGCGAAAGCATCCAGTGATGTAAAGGAATACTTCCAGCTGTATTTGAATGACCTGGACACATTCTTCATGCTGCTGTCTGTCCAGTATGGTGTCCAACTGCACGAACGGGACAGCGTGATCATCTTCGATGAAGTGCAGCTGTTCCCCAAAGCCAGAGAGGCCATTAAGTACCTGGTTGCCGATGGGCGCTATGACTATATGGAAACCGGTTCGCTGATTTCCATTAAGGAAAACGTCAAGGACATTGTGATTCCTTCCGAGGAACGGCAGATGAAAATGTATCCCCTGGACTTTGAGGAATTCTGCTGGGCATTGGGGGAAAAACCTATGGTCACTTATATCAAAACTTGCTTTGAGAAACGGGAGCCTTTGGAGCGAACGCTTCACAATAAGGCCATGCTCCTGTTCAAGCAATATATGCTTGTGGGTGGGATGCCCATGAGCATTGTTGCGTTCCTGGAAGGGCGGAAAGACTTTGGCAAGGCTGATCTGGAAAAACGGGACATTCTGGCACTGTATCGGAACGACATCATGAAGATTCAGGCGCAATACCGCTCCAAGGTGCTGGCGATTTTTGACCAGATTCCCGGCCTGCTCTCCCGGCACGAAAAGCGAGTCGTGTTCAATCGGATCGCCGCCGGTTCTTCTGCGGATCAGTATGAGGAAACCTTCTTCTGGTTGACCGATTCCATGGTCGCCAATGAATGCCGCCGTGCCAATGACCCCAATGTGGGGCTGTCTCTGACAGAATCGGACACCTATATCAAGTGCTATCTGGGGGACACGGGGCTGCTTCTCAGCCACGCTTTCGACGAAAACGAGCTGTTGGAGGATGAAGTCTACAAGCAGATCCTGGATGGCAAACTGGGGCTGAACGAGGGAATGCTCTACGAAAATGTCATTGCGCAAATGTTGACAGCCAATGGTCACAGGCTGTTCTTCTACACCCATTACAGCGAGGAGAAAAAGCGCAACGACATTGAAATCGACTTCATTATCTCCAATAACAGCAAGACAAAATATAAAATGTACCCCATTGAGGTCAAATCCGGCACACGCTACACAACGGACTCTCTGCTGAAATTCAGGGAGAAATACAAAACCAGGATCGGCGGCTGCTATATCATCCATCCCAGAAATCTGATTGTAAATGATGATATTCTCTGCATTCCACCGTATATGACGATTTGTCTGTAGTTTTTTCTTCCAACACCACTTGCGAGTTTTCTGATTTTGTGCTGCAAATCGCTATACATTTGGAAATAATAGGATGTAAAAGGTGGTATCATCTATGGCAGCAAAAGCCGCAAATGTAATAGACCGTAAGGAGTCCAATATCAAGGAACAGGCCGAGGAAATCATGGATATGCACGGTATACCTGTGTCGCTCTCTGGTTCTGGCGCACCCGCTGCACGGGATGAATTGGACGATGCCGCTTTTTACGCCATGATGGAACATGGTCTTAAAGAAGCTAAGGCGAATCAGTCCCGTCTCGCCTCTGATGTATTTACGGATCTAAAACGGAAGATGCAGTAAATGCCGGGAAGGAAGTTTAAGTGACCAGAGTTATCTATGGTTGCAGAGATCAGCGCCATCAGCTGTCCAATCTTGATATGTTCTGACAAACACGCCCTGGACCACACAATGTCCAGGGCGCATTTCTTTGACCGCAATACTTCCCATTTTAGACGGCCTTTGGGTCGCCTTTTTTATTTTCTCAGAAAGGAGAACCACAATGGCATCCGTATTGCAACAATACCACCAGCTGGCGGACCGCATGGCCACTCAGATAACCGGCAGCTACCAAAGCTGGACGGATTTTCTCACCACCGCCGCCCGTCTATACAAGTATCCTTACCATGAGCAGCTTATGATCTATGCCCAGCGGCCAGATGCCACCGCCTGCGCCGAGTACGACCTGTGGAACAAACGCATGGGACGCTACATTCGTCGAGGCGCAAAGGGAATCGCCCTCATTGACCACTCCGGGGATGCGCCCAGGCTCCGGTATGTGTTCGATGTAGCAGACACCCGCACCACGGAGCGTTCCCGCAGCCCCTACCTCTGGGAATACCGCCCAGAGCATGAACAAGTCGTTTCCGATTCTTTGGAGCTGCAATACGATATTCGTTATCCGGGCAGCTTTTCTGACCTCTTGGAACAGATTTCCTCCGTGAAAGTCACGGAATACTTCCTTGCCCACCAGCAGGATATCCTCGACATCGTTGACGGTTCGTATCTGGAGCAGTATCATGACTATGACAAAGGCGTGGCATTCCTCAACGCCGCAACCGTCAGCACCACCTATATGCTGCTGTCCCGGTGTGGTCTTGCCGAAAATGCCCACTTTGGCCCGGAGGACTTCATGCCGGTGTTCGACTTCAACACACCCCAGACCGTTGATGCTCTTGGCAGCGCAATCAGCGGCATCAGCGAAGAAATCCTCCGCAATATCGAAGTCACCATCAAGAAATATGAACGTGAAAAGCTGTCTGAAAGGAGCTACGAAAATAACCGAACTGACCTATATCCGCAGCGGGGATTACTGGATTCCCAATCTGAGCCTGTCCCAGCAGGAGAGCAAGCCCCTGGGCAAGTACGGGAGGATACGCAAAGAATACCTTCAGGAGCATCGCCCGGTGCTGTGGAATCGCCTGATCCTGTCGGAGCAGCTGTATCCACATTTGAGGGAGATCGACGAGACGGTGAACCGGCGCTTGGAGCAGATGATGCCGAAACTGATGAAATCGACGGGAGTAACGGAGGCTCTGAAAGCCAGCGACCCCATGAAGTGGGTGGGGCTGATGAACAACCTGAAGGCCCAAGCAGAGGAAGTGATCCTGACGGAGTTGATTTACGCCTGACAGATGAACCTCCCACCCAGGGAGAACAGTTTTCCTTCTTCCCCACGGAAGCCCAGCAAATTGCATACATCGCCCAAGCGGAGAGTGCAGACATCGCACCCTCCGCTTTTTCTATGCCCCAGGAGTATATTGACCAGTTTCTCCGGGTGGGAAGCAACACAGAAAATCACCGTACACGGATTGCTATTGAATACGCCAAACAGCAGCCAATGGACGATCTGGTGAATTTTCTGGAAAAGACCTACCACGGCGGCTATGGCCTGCAATTTGGCGGTCAGAAAGTAAGCGCATGGTACTCCGAGGACGGTATGCGCCTGTCCTATGGCAGCACCGCCCGGTATGTCCCCAATGCCCAGATTCTCTCTTGGGAGAATGTTGCCGTCCGAATTGGGGAGCTGTTGGAACAGGGGCAATTCGCCACCAATGTGGAGCTGGCAGAGAGCAGAACCTTTGAAAAACGGCAGCTGTCCGAACAGCTCTGGTATATGGCCCATGATATGAGCAATCAGGCCGTGGCTGCTGGGTATATGCCCATTGTCCGCTCCCTCCGGGGTGGTTTCCCAGAGGAAACGGAAAAGCTGATGGTTTTCCTGTCTGAGCCGGAATCCTATCAGGCGATTATGAAACAGGTCTATACCTTCCGGGATGCCTGTGCAGAAAATCAAAATCTCATGCGATTTCAGATGTACAATCCCAGACGGCTGGTGAAGGCTTTGGAAGAATATGCGCTTCCCCGGCGGGATTATGTCAGCGAACTGGCGGAGCTGCCTGCAGCAAAGGGCTTCATCACCGAGGATGAGATCAATGCGCATCTGACCGGCGGCAGCAATTTTACTGGCAGTAAATCCAGAATCTACGCTTTCTACCAGACACCCCACACTGCAAAGGAAAAGCTGAATTTTCTAAAAAATGCATACGGCATTGGCGGCGGAAATAACGCACTTTCCCGTAGCTTTATGAGCCATGTCTGGACGGACGGCAAAGGCATTTGCTACGACAAGCCGAACTGCAGCCGCATAGAGCTTCCGTGGACGCAGGTGGTCAAGTATTACGATGCTTTGATGGAATCCGGGCGGTTTGCTCCCCCGGAGAAGCTGGAACAGCGGTATAGGGAAGTCATTGACAGTGAACTTGCGGAAGAACAGCCGGAAACCGAAGAAGTAAGCGCCGAGCCGGTTCATGTGGAAACCGAGACTGCTGTCTGGGAGTACAACGAGATTAAGTCCGCCCACCCGGAGGACATTGTGCTGTTTCAGGTCGGTGACTTCTTTGAGATGTATGGCGAGGATGCCAGACAGGCGGCGAAGCTGCTTGAACTGACGCTTGCCGCAAAACCCGTTCCGGGTGCCGGTCGTATGGAACTGTGCGGCATTCCGGCACACCATCTGGAGCAGTATACTGAAAAACTACGGGAACAGTTTGATGTGACCATAGCAGCCATTCCTGAAACCGGCACAGAGCGGCGCATCTTTACCCTGCGTTCTGTTGACCATGAGCTTCTGCGCCCTCTGTCTCAGGATGATATTGACGATGCCCTGCGCCGTTGGAATGGAGATATTGCCAGCAAGCGGGCAGTTTACAGGTACATGAGCACCCATGGTCGGGAAAGCGATACCGCCGCATGGCTGGAGCAGGAATTCAGTGCTGAGAAAAAGCCTTTTATTGTCCGTCCCGGCAGCCCGGAAAGCTATGAAATGCCCTGGGCAAAAGTACAGCGCCGGATTGCCCAGCTTATCCGAACAGAGAAATTCTATACCGAGGAAGAACAGGATCGCCTGGACGATATTGACCCCATCGCCATCCGGGAGCGACTTGCCGAAAGCGGCATTATAGATGGTAAAGTAGTTGACCCGGAAAAGCTAAACAACAATCCCTTTATCCGTATGGTTACGGAGGATGTCCAGCGGATTTCTGACGAGGAATTTGCCAAAGAACACCTGATCCCCGGTGAATCCACCTTTGAGATCGATGGGCGAACCTTCCTGGTTGACCGGGTAAATCTGGATTCAAGCTCTGTAAATTTTCAGGATATTACCTTCTCCAATGCTACCGGCTTTCCTATTTTCCGCACGGAATCTATTGCCTTCATAAGGAAATATGTTGAGGAACAGGAAAAGCAGTCGATCCAACCGGTAACATCCGCCGAAACAGTAGCTGTATATCCCGGCGAAAAAACCAATCTTCCCTATGATGTTGTCGTGCAAACACTCCGCACAGAGGAAACCACGCCTCTCGTCCAAAACACCCCGGTGTCCATTCCCATTGACGAAAAGTGGCAGGAATTTCCCAGTGTTGCCGATGCGGAACAAGCCTCTTATGAAGAATACAAAGAAAATCTCCGCAGGAATGCCCGCAACTTCCGTATCACCGATGATGACCTGGGCACCGGTGGCCCAAAAGCGAAGTTTCAGGCCAATATGGCTGCCATCCATCTGCTGAAAAATTTGGAGCAGGAGGGTTTACAGGCCAGCCCGGAACAGCAGGAAATTTTATCCCGGTATGTGGGTTGGGGCGGTCTTGCGGATGCCTTTGATTCTGGAAAATCTGGATGGGCATCTGAATATCAGAAGTTGAAAGCTACCCTTAC
>OMCO01000206.1_pt1 | contig 23079 bp, 18 predicted proteins | sample 1645031 | NCBI WGS metagenome assembly OMCO01 (sample SAMEA103958146, study PRJEB25191) | human gut metagenome
TGTTATTTTAATTCAGTACCACTCGGTTTATGAACATTAGTATTCATCCTCGTACATTGTAATCATTGCAGAGCAGGTTCATAGCCGTCAACAGTTTGTGGCAATAGATAAACGGACCAACAATGATCAATTCACCCAGCACGTTCCATCCCCAGAATGTACCGGCTCCGAATTTGTAGTTGATGCCTCTTCGCGCCAGTTCTGCGCCGATTCTTTTTGAAATCCTATGACTCCAGACAAGAGGAACAATGCCTAATGTCAGCCACGAAAAGATGAAAAAGACCAAGCAGTAGTGCATAGTTTTTTTGCCATCGTATCTGCTTGCGATTGTGTTAATGTCAGAGCTGATATTTGACATCACCACGATGCCGTAAATACCCAAAGTTATTATTGACAAAAGAATATACTTGAGCAAACTGCGATTTGCTTTTAATTGTCTTGCAGGGCCTGGTGAATTCTGTGTGTCATCAATTTTACATCCGCAGTTTAAGCAAACTGCTGCTCCGTCATTGACTTCTTTTCCGCAATGTTTACAATACTTCATGATTTGTCTCCTCGCTAATCTGCATTTTCTGATTCTGTGATTACCGCTGTCGTACTCAGACCGATGATACCGCAGCCGGCACACAAGTGAGTTAATAGGGAACGCCTACTTCTCTTAATAATTGATATTATACATCAAGATGATTTTAAAGTCAATAGGTTAGGATAATATATTCACTTTTATCATTAATTGATTGCACTTGCCATCCAAATTTCTGAATTGCGCCGTTGTCACGGGAAGTGTGCAGAAATTCTCCGCAGCGGATCACGCCTGTGCTGAAACAGCTTAAAAGACTTGTTTCAAACTGTTCAAGCGATTTTCGAACATAGAAAAATCCACCGTAATTCGATTAAAATTACAGTGGACATCTGGCAAATAACCCTAACTTTAATAGAATTTCAAGGGGGTGCATTTTCGGCGCAAAAGGGGTGCAGTAGTTTTTGGAAATGCGCCCCCTCTGTGGAAAAAATTCTCATGACTGATCTATTACTTCAAAAACGTGGCCAGAAGCATCCAGGTTTGTTATCAGAAAATTCGTGACTGCTCCACGAAACTCCGCTTCTGCGCCCTTATTTTTCCAAAATGCCCGGTTTGCGTCCTCGATTTTCGGCTGCATCTGCTCGATCTGGTTATCGTCCAACGGAAAACGGACATCATTAAAATCGTCATTCATAATTTTGAGAAGCAAATCGTGATACTTATGTGCACCGATTGTTTGTAAAGCGGCTATGATTTCAAAAAGATGTTCTGAAGCAAGGACCTCCTGCAAATCGTCCATGGCGGACATCCAAAACTCCACGCTAAGGGCGAGCAGCCTTTCACTCTGAGACATAGATTGCTGTAGTTCAAAGAGCTTTTCCCAGTGGAAAGACGGCAGTTGCTCCAAGACGTTACCTTTCTCCATGTAAAACTCGTTGTATGATTCCGTGCGCCACCCTCCGGCTCGCTTTATTACAACGCTATATTCGGATAGCCCATTAGCATATATCACAGCGTTTCGCGAAGACAGAATATCATCCTCAATATAATAAACGCCTGCTTTGGGAACGTTTGCATCCAGTGATTTTCCGTTGCGTATTGTTCCGATGTACTGACCGTTAATGTACATTCGATACGGCAAAAGAGCTCCCGCAAATGTGGATTTCCGACGAATATGGAATCGCACCTCACGCATGAAATCGCACTCCTGTATGTGGATTCAATTATTTACATTGCTTAAAAAAGTCCACCGTAATTCTATCAAAATTACGGTGGACTTTTGCGTAATAACTACGGCGTTGATACAATTTAATTTTCCCTCTGCGTTTGAACCCACTGGGTTCATCAATGGGTTCATTTGAACCCACCCCTCAAATACCGCAGAAACACGGCATTTTCGGCACTTTTCCGAGGAACAGAGCCGAGCCGGGATGCAGTAGCAGAACGGAGGATGTTGCTGCCGAAGGTTTCATTCCGCTCGAAATATCTGTAAAAGGAAAAAGTGTGCCTTTGATTTTACCCATAAAAAACGAGGGTATTTTCATAGTCACACTTGTGTTTTCGGAGCATTTATACGGTGACTTTTATGCCGGACTGAAAGATGAATGACAGTTTTCCGTTTGTGTTTACAACGACCCTGTCGAGCGTTTTGAGCATGAGCGGATAGCTGAACTCGTTGATTTTTCCGATCTCGTCAATCAGAAGACACATCTCTTCCGCACGGTATCGGACGAGGATGTCCTCTGCGTTATCGACCGTTGACCGCAATGTTGCCTGATAGCGGAGCTTCTTTGCCACGATGAGATTCCACGCTCGGCAAAATGCCTTTTGTGGCAGATCGGTCGGAATGCGGACATCTGTGCAGAGCATCGGTCTTTCCTTCGGCGGTTTGCAGTAGCGTTCTCTGTATGCGATCAGTTCTGGCGAGGCATTGAGGTTGAAGGTTGCCTTGTGCGGCGGCGTATATGTTTGACCCGGCACTTCGACCGCTGATTGCGTCTTTCGGCTCATACATCGGTATGCGGCAAGGGGCTGCTTATTGGTGGTCGTATAATGATAATAGCAGTAAGGCTTACCGCATACTCCGCAGAACAGTTTCCCTGTAAACGGATACCGCTCATTCGATGCCTGCTTGTGCGGTGTATGCCTTGCCGCAACAGCCTGTGCCAGCTTCCATGTCTCTTTATCCACGATTGCCGGAAGGCAGTCCTCCACCAGATATTTCGGCAGTTCTCCGTTATTTCTGATTTGCTGATGCGTGATGGGGTTTGCGATAAACGCTTTCTGAAACAGGCAGTCACCGCAGTATTTTTCATTTCGGATAATGTGCTGAACGGTGGTCTTTGCCCAGGAAGCACCCGGCATTCGAGTTGGCACCCCTTCGGCAATAAGCCTGTCGGCAATTTCGCCGTAGCTATAGCCGTCAATGAAGTCCTTGTATATTCGCCGCACCAGTTCGGCTTCATTCTCCACAATGGTCACGATACCCTTGTTCTGCCGAAAACCGTACATCCCGTTGAGTGTGATGCTCCCCGTGATGCCTTGCTCATATCTTCTTCGTTTGCCCCATTTTATATTCTCCGACATCGTCTCAGACTCGGACTCGGCAAACGCAGCCATCAGCGTGAGCATAAGTTCCCCAGAGGATTCGGTGGAGTGGATGTTCTCTTTCTCAAAGAAAATATCAATGCCCAGGGACCGAAGCTCACGGGTGTAAATAAGCGTATCCACGGTGTTCCTTCCGAACCGGGATACGCTTTTTGTCCATATGCAATCTATATGACCGCTCCGGCAGTCCTCGATCATTTTCATAAACTGCGGTCGGCTTTCTGCTTGGGTGCCGGAGAGTCCCTCTTCCGCATAGATGCCGACAAAGACAACGGTATCATCGTTCTCGAATCGGCTGCGGTAGAAATCGATCTGATTTGCCAGACTGTTCAGTTGTTCATCGCTTCGGCTTGAAACCCGGCAGTAGGCGGCGATGCGTTGCTTGCCGGGTTCTTTTCTGTGAGGGGTGATTACAAGCAGATTCTTATCCGTCATTGCCGTCAACCTCCTGCAGCTTATTGCGTTTCGTGTAAGGACGGACACCGTTCTTGATTGGAACCGTCTTCTCAGTGCCGTCACGGAAAACGAAAGTGATGGTACAGTCCTTATTGACCTTGGCATAATTGATGACCGCCTGCCATACAAGCGGGTCGAACTTTGCAAGCGGAGCGTCATGCTTCATAAGCTCGTTCAGAAAGCCGGTTATCTGCACACGCTTGGAGGCACAGGCGGCTATCTTCAAATCAAGCTCCTGCTTGAGTCGAGCCATCGTATCGAGCCGCTCCTCATATTCCTTAAGTTTCTCATGGATGTCTTTGGAGGTGTCCTGTCGGCTGTAGGTCATCAGAAGGCTTCTTATCAGCGTCTGAACTTCACCGCAGCCGTTGTTCAAATCCTCAAGCTGTCTGCGATACTCGCTGTCATCGGTAACGGCATCGATGCAAAGATGGTAGTTTTCCATGATCTCGTCTTTGTCGGCAATCAGCCCGTTAAACACCTCAACGAAGGTCTCTTCCAGGCTTTCCTCTTTGAGAGTCGGTGTTTCGCAGTATTTTCGCTTTTGAAATTTGGCATTGCAGTGCCAGTGCCATGCGGTGTACTTGGTGCTTGAATGCCATATCTTTCTGCCGTAGTAACCGCCGCAGTCACCGCAGATGATTCGGCTTGAGAAAATGGACACACATTGCATATTGCTTCCGGCTTCCCGTCTGCGGCGCATTTCTTCCTGCACCATCTGGAAGGTTTCCGGGGAGACGATAGGCTCATGGTCTTTTTCGATGTAGTACATGGGAAGTTCGCCCGTGTTGGGACGCTTCTCTTTCGTCAAGTACGATACCGTTATCTGTTTTTGAAGTATGGCCGCCCCGTAATACTTCTCATTCTTCAGAATGTTTAGCACCGTGGAAGCCTGCCATACCGTCTTATGTCCGGGCGTTTCTATGCCGTCAGCGGTCAAGCCTTTCGCTATACCGCCCGGAGTTTTCCCGGCGAGGAACTCTGCATAAATTCTCCGCACGATTTTTGCCTGTTCCTCATTTATAACAAGCTCCCCGTCGGGACCCTTGTCGTAACCGAGAAAATTGGAGTATCCGAGGCTGACCTTTCCGTCTGCGAAGGACTTTCTTCGACCCCATGAAGTATTCTCCGAAATCGACCTCGCTTCTTCCTGCGCAAGCGAGGACATGATCGTAAGTAATAATTCACCCTTGGCATCGAGGGTGTAAATGTTCTCTTTCTCGAAGAAAACCTCCACACCTTTCTCTTTGAGCTGCCGAATAGTTACAAGGCTGTCGACAGTGTTTCGTGCGAAGCGGCTGACGGACTTAGTGAGAATGAGGTCGATTTTCCCGACAAGGGCGTCTTCTATCATTCTGTTGAAGCCGTCACGCTTTTTGGTGTTCGTGCCGGTGATTCCCTCATCGGAATACACCTCAACAAAGACCCATTCTGGGTTCGCCTGAATTTTCTGCGTGTAATAACTGACCTGCGCGTCAAAGGAATTTTCCTGTTCCTCTTTTGCCGTTGAGACACGGGCATAGGCTGCGACCTTTCGTTTCCGAGTGAAGGTCGAATACTGTGCAGACAGCGTAGGCTTAGTTGCTTCTATCTTTTTTACTTTCTTATTTATCATGACTTGCATACCTTTGCTCATCAGCACATTGCCGAAAAACATGGCGAGTTCCCGCTCTTTCGGCTTGCCGTCATCCATGAACTGAGGAAACAGCAGATGCGGAGCGATTGGGAGATAGCCGGTATCTACGGCAAATCTGCTGTATCTCTGCGCCGCCTTGACGTTCGTTTCAACGTCTCCGGCATAGGGTGAGCAGATATATACCACGGGTCTGAATGCGAAGAACGCTTTTTCCTCTTTTGCAACATTTGTCATTGCCTCGTATGCGGTGGGGTCGTAATAGCCCTCCGCATTGAACTTGTTTATTCCCATAGGATTTACCTCAATCTTTCTTATAGAATTCCGTGACATATCCGTCTGCCCGGAGGACCAGTCCCTTTGCCCACGGCGGCGTTCTGCCCATCTGCTCACAGATGGCATCAAGGGATACGCGGGGGTCGGCTTCGATCACAAGCTCATCGTGGATGTGCATCGTGACCGAACAGCACCGAAGGGTCTTCATGGCATAGCAGAGAATGTCCCTTGCCGTTGCCTGAACGATGTTCTCCACGAACTTGGGACCATAGCTTTCGAGCCGTTCCCATTTCTTCGTACCGCCGACACCTTCATAGGTAATGCATGAACCTCCGAACCTGTTTTCACCGATCTTCGGCTTGACGTAGTTCAGCATTCTGCCGGACGGAAGGAGTATGGAGAGCATTCCGCTGCGGCAGAGAAAGCGAATGCCGTGTGTTTCGGCGGTGGTCTTATCCCGGACGGCAGTCAGCACGGCACGGTCAACGTCCCACCAGAACTTGACGATGTTGGGGTTTGCCGCCCTCCAAGCCTGAACAAGCGGCTGAAGCTCCTCTTCGGTCAAGCCAATCTCCAAAGCTCCCATTGCCTTCAAAGCACCCACGGAGCCGCCGTAGCCGAGAGCCAGTTCAGCGATCTTGCCTTTCTGACGGAGGTGTCCGTTGACACCGTGCTTTTCGACCGGCACTCGAAACATCTGCGATGCTGAAGCGCAGTAGATGTCCTTGCCTTCGGCGAAGACCTCCTGCCGCCACGACTCTCCGGCGAACCATGCGATGACCCTCGCTTCGATTGCGGAGAAGTCAGCCACATAGAACATCGCGCCCTCACGGGGAATGAAGGCGGTGCGGATGAGCTGCGACAGCGTGTCCGGCACATCCTCATACAGCATTTTCACGGCTTCATAATTGCCGCTGCGGACAAGCCCTCTCGCTTCGGCAAGGTCGGACAGATGGTTCTGGGGCAGGTTCTGCATTTGAATGAGCCTGCCTGCCCATCGCCCGGTACGATTGGCACCGTAAAACTGAAACATCCCTCTGGCTCTGCCGTCCGAACACACAGCGTTCTGCATCGCCTGATACTTTTTCACCGAGGACTTGGCAAGCTGCTGACGGAGAACAAGGGCATCGGCGAGTTCCGGCGGCGCGGTCTTCAGCATTTCATTGACCGCCTTTTTGCCGAGCGTATCCGTTTTCAGACCCTTAACGGCAAGCCACGACCGCATTTGCGATACGGAGTTGGGGTTTTCCAGTTCGGTGATGCGGCGCATATCGTCCATCAACTCCTGCCTTGAAACGGCGTCCATGCGGATGGCTGTATCTACGAGGGGGATATCCAGCCGGACTCCGCGATCATTGATTTCCTGATCGATGTGGTATTCATCCCACACGAACTCCGGCACGGGGAACTTCGTGATCTTCTGCTGTATGCCCATCTCCGTCTCAACGTCACGAAGGTTGTAGGATTTGAAGAGCGACCATTTCTCCGGGGCATCCTCCGGGCGGTTGCGAGTTCTGCCGCCGTTGCTCTTGGTCGGAGCGCACGGAGAGCAGAAATACTTGATGAGTTCCTTACCCTCGGTCAGCTTCTGCTTGTCGAGGTTCAGAACCGTGCCGACACCTTGCAGCGAAAGCGGCAATCCCATGTACGCCGCCCACACCATCGTGCATCTCCAGGAAGACGGGTCGAGGTATTCGCCCGTAGGCATTCCGAGATACCGGGAAAGGCAGACCCTCTCAAAGTTGGCATTGAAGGCAAACTTCAGCACGTTCTCATCGGTAAGCGAGGCGGCAATGTCTGCCGGTATTTTTTCGCCGAGTGCCAGATCGACCACATGGACTTCGCCGCCGTCAACGGCATAGCCGAAGAGCAGCACCTCGAAGTCCGGGTCTTCCGTGTATTTGTAGACACCGCACTTGCCGAGGTCGGTGCCGCTGTATGTTTCGATATCTATACTTATGGTTTTCAAGAGTTGTCACCTCGTATAGCCGTAAAGGGCGGCAGGATCGCTCCCACCGCCCACGGCGGTTGATTACTTAAAGTCCTTCATGCGCTTCTCGTGATATTCGAGGTCACGCTTTTCGCGTCTGTGGTCGTAGATGGCAGACTGGATGGTGCATACCAACCCGGTAATGCTCATCAGAGCGAAGGAGCCGAGCAGGATGTCGAGAAGGAGTTCGGTTGCGAAACTTACGGTCGTTGCGTCCATTGTTCAGCCCTCCTTATGCCAGAAAATCGTCATCGTCATCGGTGTCGAAGTCGGATTCAGCCGAAGCCTTACCGCCGAGAGGTTCACCGTCACGAATCTTCTGAAGGTTGTTCAGACCGCAGGCAATACCGCGATTGCCGTTGCTGTTGAAAGCGTAGAAGTTGATGGAGGCTCTGCCGTATACGCCGGAGTAGACCTCGCTGCGGACAAGGATGGGATTGCGGTCAGCGTCCACGATGCCGGGAGCGGTGGTGGAGTTTGCATTCACGAAATAGCATCCTGCGTAGGCGGGATCATCGGGGCGTTCGGTATCGCCGTCACGCAGAGGGTTCTTGATGACGGAGAGAGCCGGGACGGACTTGCCGTTACCCTTGAGCTTCGCTTCGCCCTCGTGGTAGGCGGCTTCAATGGCAGCCTTGATCTTCTGGACAGTGACGGTATCGCTCTTGGGGATGATGAGGCTGACGGAGAACTTGGGAGCGCCGCCGTTGATGGACTTGGCTTCCCAGACGTTTGCGTAAGACCATCTGGTATCTTTGCCGGTGATGACCTTCATGGGGTTGTTGACTTTGGTAGTGTTGTTAGACATAATCGTTTACTCCTTTAATTTTCAAAATCTGATGCCGCTGTGTTCATAGCCGGACGCTTGTCGGACATCGGAACGAGCGTGGGCTTTCCCTGGGGCTTCGTGATGAAGCGACCGAGGATTTCGTCAAACTTGGCTTTTCCGAGCGTTTTCTGCATATCGGTAATGCCGAGCAGTTTCTGTTCGTAGGGGTCGTGACCGGCGGCGATGACCGCTGCGGCTACGAGCCTTTCATCTGTGTACTTGCGGTTGGAGCGTCCCTCGACAACCTTCCATCCGTTCCATGCCTTACCGCTGATGGCGGCTTGCAGAGCGTATTCCTTGATGTCGTTTGCCCAGGAGACGAAGTCATCGACTTTGGCAAGAACCTCTTCGACCTCCTCATCGGTGAGGAGCGGAGGCTCGGCGAAATCGTAGGCGGCAAGCGCGAGGTTCGCTTTTGCACGTTCCCGGCAGTCCGCTTTCGCCTTGCAGAACTGACACCACTCGCCGCAATGGAACTCACCCTCACCGCTGAAAGCGAGAGCGGCGGTCGGCTTCAGAACGGTCTCTGCCCATTCGAGAAGCTCGGCGGTCGAAACGGTGTAGGTGCTGACGTTGGAGCGGCGGGGTTGGTAGATGGTCATCGTGACCGTGTCGATGTCGTAGAGGGCATCGAAGATTTCCAAAGCGCCGAGAGCATACAGCATCATCTGCGGATTGTGGTCTGCGGAGACCTCCACACCCTTGCCGTGCTTGTAGTCCACGATGTTGAGGGTGCCGTCAGCGATGAGGACGCAGTCCCCGGTGCCGAAACCGCTCTCGACGTATTTGGAATAATCGAGCCGCTGTTCAATCAGCACGATGGGGTCGGTCGTGACCTTCTTCGCTTCGGCGAGAAGTTCAAGCACATAGGCGGCATAACCGCTGGCGCATTCCTCCATCTCCTCGTTGTACCAGGTGAGGTTTTCGGTGGGGTCTTCGGACGGAATGCCCAGAGCCGTCTTGAGCTTGTGTTCGCACAGGCTGTGGGCGTCCGTTCCCTCGGCGGCGAAGTCGCTGCCCTTGTCCTCGTAGTTCTCACCGAGCCTTGCGGACGGAGGGCAGTTCAGCCACCTGTGGGAAGAGGACGCGGAAAGCAGAGCGTGTTTACCCATTTTCGAGTCCCTCCGCATCCTTGATGAGGGCGGCGTACTCCGAAGGGTCAATGCCGGAGAGCGTTGCCGCGCCGTGCTGACGGAGCAGTTCCTTTACCTGGGCGGTGAAGCCACGGCTGGACATCTCTGCGAGGATCGCACGGACGTCTTCTTTGGTAGGAACCGGCTCGGTCGGTGTTGCCGGAGCTTCGGCTGTCTCGCCACTGAACATCTCCGTGAGGGTGTCAGCTGCATCGTTAATGGCGGCAGCCGCAGTTCGCAGGTCTCTGATCACGGCATCCAGTTCGCTCATTTTTGACATCTTTGTACGCTCCTTCCTTGATTTGCTTTTCTCTCACCGCCTGGGTGACTTTCTTTGCCAGTGTTGCCGACACGATGATGAAGTCGAGCAGAACGTCAACGAGTTCTTCCTCCGGCTTCAGAGCATCTCTCTTTGCTTCGTTCATTCGTTTTCACCTCCCGAAGGAGCGGTATCGTTTTGCTCCTTACACTCTCCCATGAACATGAGGAGGGCATTTCGGAAAAAATCCGGGAAACTTTTTTCAAAAAATGTCCGGGAATTTTTTTTCGAGGACGGCTTTAACCTTTTTTAATCTGTAGGCATAGGTCTTTCTGCCGATCCCAATGCGTTCGCCGATGGCATCCTCTGATAAACCCTCAAGCCGCAGTTCACCGATTTTGATTGCCTCCGGCATCAGTTCCGTAAGCCGTGCGTACAGAGCTTTCATTTCGGAAGCCTCGATGATGATGTCTTCGAGCAAAGGCGAATCGTCCGGGATTTCATCGACCCAGGCAGTTTCGTTTCCTTCGTCATCGGTTTCGGTGTAATCGAGGGAACGCATATCGCCCATGCGGTGGAAGGGGCAGGTCAGACAGTCCATATCGCAGGTGAGCCGCTTACTTGCGGGACACACGCAGCGACCGTGCCTCTGCTGACGGATGCGGTAGATATTGATGTCATGGTAGTAGGCATCGAATTCTTCCTTGCTGACGGGGATGCTTTCTTTCGTGGAGCGGATGTAGATGGTGTACTGGTTTTCGTTGTTTGTCATAAAAAAGTCCTCCAATTTTCGATTTCTCGAAACGGAGGACTCTGGGTTCGGCTGCAAAAAGGGTGCAGAAAACTAACCACAGCCCGACAGAGAGATTCTCCGTTTCGGTCTGCGGCAACCCGCTCAAAAGGCAACCGTTGTTATTCAGTTGTCCGCTGACTTCCGTTGAGCCACGGGTGATCGGTCCGTGCGGTCATCAGCGGTGCGAAAGGCAAACTTTACATTTGCGACTTTCTGTTTGTGTTCGCAAACAGGAATTTTGCAAAAGGGGTAGATTTTTTCACAATTTCGTGCTATAATATAATTTGAATTAACAGCTACCCTCGTCTGCCGTTCTGAAGCTCGGTGCTTCTTGTGAGCTTCTATCTTAATTATAGGAAATTGACCCGGTACAGCTCGGTATCGGTCGGTAGGCTTCGGTAGGCTTCGGTACGAAAGGAAAAAGACTATGGAATTTTCAGAGTTTGCAGGAAGGCTCCATGCGATTATCGGTGCCGGAAGCAGTACCGCCGCCTTTACAAAATCCATCATAGAGACCATCCTTTCGGATGAAGCTCCGGCAATAACCGATGAGTACGGAGATGATACTTACAAGGCATACTTCAACGGCAATACCAAAATCACAAGACTGGCGAAGAAGGTCACGGCATATATCGAACCCTTCAATTTCTCGGCATACATAGATGAGTTCCCGGATGCCACCCATGATTCATTGGCAGACAGCTTCTCTGATGTACTCCCGAATGCAACTTCTCACGATATTGGAGAACAGCTTGCGGGGCTGTTTGAGTCCATCCTCAAAGAAGCGGCTATGTCAAAACGGAATACTCCAAAGAAAACAGAGCCGGAAGTTGTTCCGTCTGACGATCAGCAAGAAATCATTGATAATATCAGCGGTGCGTTGCTGATGTTTGCAAAAGCCGCCGATGCTACAGTTCATGACATGGCAGAAAAGAGTCGGCAAAATAAGAAAAAAGCGGGTCCACCCGAAGATGAACCCGATACAGTTACGGCGGAGGTCGAGGATGACGAAAAGCCATCAGGTGCCGCCGATACAGATGCTGAACCGATAGACGCAGAGGTCATTTCCGACCCGGATGTTAAGGTTCAGATCATCAATAACCCCACGATAGTAAATCAGAACGGAGAAAAGAACATCCACATAGAGCATTTGGATGTTTTGAACCTTTAATCGGAGGCACGGATGAAAGACGAATTGCAGACTGTTTCCGCTGCCGGGGTTCCGGCTACCGTTGTCAATCAGAACGGCGAAAAGAACGTTCATATTGACCGAGCGGATACGGTAAATCAGAATATAACCTTCAACTTCCCATATGTTGCCCGGACTTCAGACGGGAGAATACAACCAACTTCCAGAACCATCAATCAGAACTATTACAATCTTTTCGTTATGGGAGCCGAGCCGTTCGACCACGACCACTTTCTTGTGCCGCCGGACAGAGCCTTATCCTATTACTGGACGTCAGAGAAATTGCGTACCGAACTTGGGGAGCTGACGGATGAGGCAGTCGAAAAGATAAAAACTTACCCGGCCCTTTTTATGCAGGAAGCGGAAGGCTACTACGCAAAAGCGTCCGATGAGCAGCAGGCGTTCTTCGGTTTCGTAGATGGCGTGAGACTTCAAGACAACGGCATCAAAATCCGCTGTCAGCTTCTGTGGCCGATACATATGCAGCAGATAAGCAACATCGGCTTTGAACTCGGAATGAAAGATATGACAAAGGCAATTACAGAAATGAACCATACGCATTGGGCGATAAAACGCATCAACCTCATTGAGGAACTGAAGGACGCCGGTATCAGCCTGTTTGGATTATAAAGGAGCGAAATTAGTGAGAGAAAAAATATCGTCCGAGATTGTTCGGCTTGCCCCGAATGACGCCACCTATAAAGACTGCGGTGTATCCGTTGTGCCTACGCTGATAAACTTCTTCTTTGGCAACAACGGCTGCGGCAAGTCCACCATCGGCAGAGCAATAAAGGTAGACAGCGGCGTGTCTTGGCGAACCGGGAGATCGATATCGGACTATACAATCCATGTCTATAACCAGGAATATATTACGGCGAACCTTGCCAGCTACCATAACCTTCCCGGAGTTTTCACCGTGAATGAGGTAAATGTAGAAATACAGAGACAGGTTGAAGAAAAGTACGCCGAAAAGAAAACCGCAGCCGATGCATTCAGAACGGCTACGGAAGACAGAAGAAAAAAGCAGGAAGCACTCGATCAGGCATTTGCTACCTTCCAAACCGAGTGTTGGGACAAGACTGCTGAAATCAGAACAGCGTTCAAATCTACCCAGACCGGGAAGATGCAGAAAAAGAGCTTTGCAGAGGAAGTTCTCGCCAAGAGCGGAAAGGCAAAGGAACACGATGTCGATGCTTTGAAGCGGCTCTACGATGTAGCGTATTCTGCCGATGCAAAACGCTATACCGAGTTTACTGCCATTCCCGATACTTCGGTTCTTGATACCATCGCCGGACGGGAGATTCTCGGTGAATCCGTTGTTAGTAGCGCAGACACGCCGTTTGCTCAATTCGTGAAAGCTATCAATGCCACGGCTTGGGTGCAGCAAGGTCACAGCCAGTACCACGGCACGACCGAAGGAAAATGCCCGTACTGTCAACAGGATTTACCAACCACCTTTGAGGACGACATCAAGGCTTGCTTCGATGCGCAGTACCAGGAATCGGTCAAGGCTATCGCAGATTTTTACGATGCCTACCGCAATGCGGCAAATGCCTTATTTGCACCGCTTCAGACAACACCGACGGAGTTTTTGCCCGGTACAGCCCTCACGCCATACACCGACAAACTGGCGGCGATTAAAGGCGTTATTTCTACAAATCTACAAGCCATCACAAATAAAAAAAGCGACCCCTCAAAGGTCATTACCATTGAGGAAGCCGCGCCGATGCTGGACGAGCTTGCGGCAATCATCGAAGGCTTCAACAAGCTCATACGAGAGAACAATGCAGTTCTGGACGAGAAGCCCGGAAAGCAGGCAGAATGCAAGACCGCCGTGTGGGAACATATCTCCTTCATGCTGAAGGACGAGGTTGCCCGCTATAAGGCAAGCAAAGCAGCACTTGAAAAAGAAATGTCTGACCTCGCTGCGGAAATTGCCAAGCAGCGGTCTGCCGAAAGCGAAATTGCAAGAGTAATCGCCGACCTTAACAAGGGATATATAAATACGAGTGCCACCATCGACAGCGTAAATATGCTGCTCCGTGATTCCGGCTTCCAGGGCTTCAGCATTCGTGAAAAAGCCGACACGCCGAACGTTTATGAGGTGGTTCGCCCGGATGGGTCGATTGCCGAGAACTTGAGCGAAGGCGAACGAAACTTCATAGCCTTTTTGTATTTCTACCACCAGGTCAAAGGCAGCGAAAACGCTGACGGCGGTCAGAAGGATAAAATCGTAGTAATCGATGACCCCGTTTCGAGCATGGACAGCAGTTCACTCTTTATCGTGAGTTCGCTCGTCCGGGAAATGATAGAGGTCTGTGCGAATAATGCGGTCGGCGGCGATCCTGTTGCCACGGGCAGATACATCAAGCAGATTTTCATTCTGACCCATAACGCATACTTCCATCGTGAGATCACCTATAACCGAGTTCGGGACTATCAGTTCGTAAACTTCTATCTCATTACGAAGGTCGATAACAAGTCCTCCATCCGAAACTGCGTGAAGAAAAACCCGGAAGTGCTGACCGAGGAAATAAACTACAACCCCGTCCAGAACTCCTATGCGGCTCTGTGGGAAGAATACAAGGTGGTCAACACTCCGATACCGTTGATGAATGTCATCCGTAGAATTCTTGAATACTACTTCCTTCAGCTTTGCGGATATGACGGTGCCACGCTCCGGCAGCGTATCTTGAAGGACAACAAGGACAAGTTCATCACGAAGGACGAGTCCGGCAACGAGGACTACACGCAATATCAGATGGCATCTGCCATGCTTTCCTATATAAGCGCCAATTCTGTCGGCATAAATGACGGCATAAATTTCGTGGATGACTGTGTTGATATTGAGCAGACGAAGGAAACATTCAAGATGGTGTTTTCTTTGATGAACCAGGAACAGCATTATGAAATGATGATGGGTTCCAATTAGTTGAATCATAATTAAGGAGAATAATGCAATGAAGATCAGCTACAACAAACTGTGGAAAATGCTAATCGACAAAAATATGAACAAGCACGATCTGAAAGAGCTTGCGGGTGTCAGCTCCGCATCAATCGCAAAGCTCGGCAAGGGCGATAATATCACTACCGATGTCCTCATCAAAATATGTGAGGCTCTCCATTGCCGTTTGGAAGATATTATGGAATCGGTCGAATAAAGTCCGTTTTTTGGTACACCCGTTATGAGATAATTATCATGGCGTATGTGTCCCAAAACGGCAAATAAAAACGGAAGAACGGTATGTAGCTATGGATGAAGAAAAAAAGGCGGTTAGTCCAGGAAATTCAATTTTAAATAGTGCAAAGTATTCGGCAAACAATACAGATGAGTGGTACACAACTTACGAAACAATAGCGGAAGAAGTCTGTCATTATCAAGAACAATTCAAAGGGAAAATAGTCTTGTGCAATTGTGATGACCCGTTTGAGTCAAATTTCTGCTATTATTTTCTTCGCCACTTTAATCAGTTGGGCCTCAAAAAACTTATTTGTACATCATATGCTGAATCCAAAATCGATCAAATAAAGGACAATGTTCAACTTGTTTTAAATTTGTTTGATTCAGATGGTGAGCCAGTTGTGGTGAACCGTGGTTATGTTTTAACTGTCACAAAGATGCCAGGAAAACGCGGTGAGGAGATTCCAGATGATGTTATTAAAACTGTATTGGAACGCCGCGGCGTTGTTAGAAAGCTGAATGGAACGGGTGATTTTAGATCTGCCGAGTGTATTGAGTACTTAAAAGAATGCGACATATGCTGCACGAATCCACCGTTCAGTTTGTTTGCGAGTCTTTTCTCGTTACTCACAAAGTATGAAAAGCATTATCTGTTAATTGGAAATCAGAATGCAATAACCTACAAAGAAATCTTTCCCTACATTAAAGAGAATAAAGCTTGGGTAGGCTATAGGTTCGGGGATATGGCGTTTAGAGTTCCGGCGGACACGGAGCCAAGAAGTACGCGATTCTGGATTGATGCAGATGGGCAAAAATGGAGAAGCTTAGGTAATGCAATGTGGCTTACTAATCTTGATACGGAAAGACGCCACGAGGAGCTTTTATTAACCCAGCATTATTCTCCAGACCGATATCCAGCATATGATAATTTTGACGCTATTAACGTCCGCAAGGTCGCTGAAATCCCTATGGACTATGATGGTATCATGGGTGTTCCTATCACTTATTTGAAGTACCATAATCAGTCACAGTTTGAAATAGTCGGAGAGGCTAACCATGGATCTGACAATGAATTTGATTTATTCAAGCCGATAGTAGGTGGAAAGCAGCTTTTCAAAAAAATATTAATAAGAAGGATTGCCCCAATGAAAGAACGTCCTACAAAATTTAATATTCTGGATTTGTTCTGCGGAGCAGGTGGTCTTTCGTGGGGACTCGATAAGAATCCTTTTTTCAAAACGACAGTCGCACTTGATTTTGATGAACAGGCAGCAGATACCTTTAAGAAAAATATGCCCTATGCTGAAGTTGTGGTTGGCGATATTACTTCCCCGGAAATCAAGTCTCGAATTGTTGATTTAGCACAAGAATCCGGTGTGAACATGATTGTCGGCGGTCCTCCTTGTCAAGGGTATTCAATGAAAGGAAAAAAACTGGGACTGAAAGATCCCAGGAATTTCTTGTTTAGGGAATACCTCGATTTAGTAAGAATCATTCAACCCGATGTTTTTGTGATTGAAAATGTTAAAGGTCTTTTGCTCTCAGCCAATGGTTGGTTCAAAGACGAAATAGTACATACGATAGAAAACCTTGGTTATTCTGTTCAGTTTGGCATTTTGAATGCTGCAGATTTCGGAGTGCCGCAAGCAAGAGAGAGAGCTATTTTCATTTGTTCAAAATTTGGTGCAATAGCGTTGCCTGTACCTTTGACGAAGAAGAGAACTACGGTAAGAGATGCCATTAGCGATTTAGCTTACTTAGAATCAAACGAAGGAGCGTTTGAGCAAGAATACATCACTCCGGCAGATAGCGAGTACCAGAAAATGATGCGTGAAGGTAGCAAGAAACTATACAATCACAAGGCATCAAACCATAAGCAAATAGCTATTGAGAAGTTAAAACTAATTCCGCCGGAACAAGGAAAAGAATATCTTCCCGAAGAGATGCATGGAAATCAAAAGTTCAAAACTACTTGGGGACGGCTGAAATGGGATGCTGTATCTCCGACAATTGATACTCGGTTTGATGCATCATCGAATGGCACTAATAATCATCCGTATCTTAATCGTGCTATAACACCAAGGGAAGCCGCTCGAATTCAGTCATTCGATGATAGATTTATTTTTTATGGTTCAAAGGTTTATGTCCGCAAGCAGATTGGTAATGCTGTCCCTCCGTTGCTTGCAAAGGCAATTGCCGACCGAATTGCAGAACATTTCGGACTAAAAGAATAATGGTGATAGCACATGACTATTATGACGGAGGTATATGATGGGTAAAATTTCAAGTCTTCCAGACGCAGAGCGGATGGCGATAATTGGTTATTTAGCGCAAGAAGGCGTAATTCGGGAAATTACCGCAGAGGTTCCTTTACGCAGATGTAACGAGTTTCAGAGCAAATATGGTGTTAAACCTTATGTTATTAGGTCAGACAAGAAATATAGCGATCAGCTTCGCATTTATCTTTCTGACCCCGAAGATGCACCGCCGCTCTTGAAAGCCGCTTTAGATACAAAATATCAGAGACTTAACGACAGCGAGTTTGTTCGTGAACTCGTTGATAACTATGGTTTTATTTTCTTCGGTAAGCAAGATAGCAGGTTGATCACTGAAAAAGTGCAAACTCTGCCTGCGGCAGCTTATGGAGCTTTCCTCGATGGGTACAACACAAATAATGATTTTATTGCATCTTTAAGGAACGCCGTTGATACTCCAAATCTTCCGTTACCAGAAGTGATACCGGTCCCTGATGCCGAATCAGAATCTGAAGGAAAGAAACGTGGGCGTAAGAAAGCAATGATAACGGATTCTAATTCAACACTAACCGATGAGCAGCTTCTAAACCTTGGGTGGAATGGTGAGGAGTATCTCTATAAGTTCCTTTTAACTGGAACGGAAGCCGCATTCAGCCCGTTTTCTATTGACGTTCGGAAAGTTACCGATGTGGTGTGGTATAATCAAGGCTTTTCGACTACAGAAGGCTGGCAGGACGGATCTGTTGGAAAGGGCTGCGATATCCTTGTTAAAACTACCGAGAGTGATGCCCTTATCGAAGTCAAATCAAGTAAACGCCGTTCGCCTATTTTTGGTATGACATCTTTCGAGATGCAGACAATGCAGGAAAAAAGGGGCCAGTATTATCTTGCAAAGATAGATTATTTGGAAAAACTCATTGTAGGTCAAGCTCCGTCTTTAAGAGTTTATAGAGATCCATATTTAAGGTTTTTCCGTCCAGAAAAAATGCAGAAAGCTGTTTTTTTCTGCGAGGTCTAAATAGGAGGGATAAAGATGAGTATTCCAGTAGGATATAACCCAGATATACTTTCGTGTCTTGCGAACCTTTCAAGTGATGAGGTTTTTACGCCGCCAGAAATTGCAAACGATATGCTTGATCTTTTGCCGCAGGAATTGTTTGAAAATCCAAATACCACATTTTTGGATCCTGGTTGTAAAAGCGGTGTGATTTTACGGGAAATTGCGAAACGGCTCCTTCGTGCGCAATTGCCGGAATCGGCCTATATGAATGAGATAATCCAGGAAAAACAAAAACACGGAGAAGTACTTTCGGATGAAGAGAAGTCTTTTTTGGTGCGGCTTCAATCAACTGTAGACCATATTTTCCATGACCAGTTGTTTGGAATCGCCATAACTGAAATGACAGGATATTTATCCAGGCGAAGTACATATTGCTCAAAATATGCGAATGGAAAATATGCTGTATCAACTTTTGATACAGCAGAGGGCAATATTCGTTTTCGGAACATAAGCCATACATGGAATAATGGAAAGTGCGTGTTTTGCGGGGCAGCCCAAAGTCAATACGATCGTGAGTCATCTCTGGAAAGCTATGCGTATGAATTTATACACACCAAAACGCCATCGGATATATGGGGCAAAAAATTTGATGTTATCATTTCAAACCCGCCTTTTCAAATGAGTGATGGTGGTGCTAAATCAAGTGCGAAGCCAGTTTATCATGAGTTTGTTGCACAGGCAAAGATGATGCAGCCTAAATATTTATGTATGGTGCTTCCGTCGCGTTGGTTCGCCGGGGGAAAAGGCTTAGATGATTTCCGGGAATCTATGCTCAATGATGATAGGATTTCACATATAGTCGACTATACGGACTCAAGCGAGTGCTTCCCCGGAGTCGACATTGCTGGCGGTGTATGTTACTTCCTTTGGCAAAGAGACTATCATGGCGATTGCAATATTAAAAACATCGTGAAGGGAAAGGAATCATACTCGACAAGGGCATTGAATGAGTTTTCAACCTTCATTCGTTATTCGGATGCAGCAGATATTGTCAAAAAAGCTCAAGCACTTGGTGAGCCAATGATGGATACAAAAGTGTCAAGCCGTAAACCTTTCGGACTGGATACCACTGTGTCCTCAATAGATGGCGGTGAATTAGTGCTTCGATACAATCGTGGTTTAGGTCGCTACCCTAAAAAGCTCGTCACTGCTGGGTTGCAGATAGTTCCGAAATGGAAAACTATTATTTCATATGCCTCTTACGATCATGCAGGGCAGTTAGATAAGGATGGAATGCGCAAAGTAATGTCCGTCATTGAGGTTCTCCCGCCTGACTCTGTGTGTTCTGAAACATATTTAGTAGCCGGAGCATTTGATACTGAAGCAGAAGCCAAGAACTTGCAAACGTACTTTTGCACTAAATTTGTCCGCTTCCTCGTAGCACAAATTGCCGTTTCACAACATATTACAAAAGGCTGTTTTGCGTTTGTCCCATTTCAGGATTTTACGAAGTCGTGGACAGATGAAGAACTATATAAAAAATACAAGTTGTCAAAAGACGAAATAGCCTTTATTGAATCAATGATAAGACCGATGGATAAGGAGAGTGATGATAATGGAAACAAATAATTATTTCGTTACTTGTCCTGAAATAGAGCCACAAATCTATGCTTATGAAGACATGAGCGCAGCCTATCGAGGAATGCTTCGGATTGGATACACCAATTTCAATGTTGAAAAAGTTGTAGCTCAACAATACCCGACGGCAAGACCTGGTGGCAAACCGTACCGCATTGTTTTCTCCGAATCCGCCATGAGAAGTGACGGGACAGCCTTTTCTGCGATAGAAGTGCAGAACTATTTGGAACGAGAGGGTTTTAGAAGAGTTAATTCTGATTGGTTCAAATGTAATGTTAATGATGTTCACCGTGCTTGGTCAAAAGTAAAAAACTATGATATCGGCGGTGGTGAAAGAGCGTATTCTTTTGCGATGAGGCCAGAACAAGAGGACGCTGTTTCAAAGGCTGTCGCTTATTTTAAATCAGCCGATGAAGATCCAGGTAACCACATTCCAAAGTTCTTATGGAATGCGAAAATGCGTTTTGGAAAAACTTTTGCTGCGTATGAATTGGCAAAACGTATGGGGTTCAAAAAAATCTTGATACTTACGTTTAAGCCCGCCGTTCAGTCTGCGTGGAGAGATGATTTATCCCAGCATAAGGATTTTGATGGGTGGCAATTCATAAGCCGTCCACTCGAACCCCATAAGCCAAACATCAATGATCAGTACCAGGCGGCGGATAAAAACCACCCTATCGTGTGCTTTGGCTCATTTCAGGACTTTCTTGGTATAGATAAAGCAAGTGGCGGCATAAAGTCTAAAAATGAATGGGTACATACAATTCTATGGGATTTGGTAATATTTGACGAGTATCATTTTGGCGCGTGGAAAGACAATGCAAAGAAGCTCTTTGAAAGCGAAGATGAAGACGAGATAGAATCTGAAGATATCGGCTCTTATGACCGTGCTAATGCCTACGATGAGTCGTTCCTTCCGATTTCGACACGGTATTATCTTTACCTATCTGGCACACCCTTTAGGGCGCTTAATTCCGGCGAGTTCATCGAGGAGCAAATTTACAACTGGACTTACACAGACGAACAACGTGCAAAGGAAAACTGGGTCGGTGACAAGAATCCATATGATACCCTTCCTCGCGTCATTATGATGACATACAAGATTCCAGAGAAAATTCAAAATGTAGCAATTAATGATACTACAGGAGAATTTGATTTGAACCTTTTGTTTAAGGCACAGGGCAATAAGGGTAATGCTGAGTTTGTAAACGAAGGAGCTGTTCAGGCTTGGCTCGACCTGATCCAAGGAAAAGACGCCGAAAACAACGGGCAGCAAGCTCCGCCTATGCCATTTGCGGATGCGAACCTATTACAAATTCTCGGTCACACAGTATGGTTCCTGCCTTCAGTATCTTCTTGCTATGCTATGAGGAATCTCCTTGCAAGCGAACAGAATAGTTTCTTCAGCCGTTACACAATAAATGTTTGTGCTGGGGTAGACGCGGGTGTCGGATTATCGGCTCTTGCTCCTATCCAGAACTCGATGGGCAATCCGCTTATGACGAGAACAATAACACTTACTTGCGGAAAACTCACTACAGGAGTAACCATTCGGCCGTGGACAGGGATTTTCATGTTACGTAATACGAAGAGTCCAGAGACATATTTCCAATCTGCATTTAGGGTACAAAGCCCCTGGGTTGTCAATGGGAAAGTGATGAAAACAAATTGCTATATCTTTGATTTCTCCTTAAACCGTGCTTTGATGCAAATTGCGGATTATGGATGCCGCCTTAACATTGATGCTGCAGTCAGCCCCGAACAAAAAGTAAAGGAGTTTATATCGTATCTGCCGGTTCTTGCTTATGATGGAAACGTGATGCGTCCAATAGATGCAGAAGACATTCTTGATTATGCAATGTCGGGCACTTCGGCAACATTGTTAGCAAAAAGATGGGAAAGCCCCTTGCTTGTTAATGTTGATGATGACACTTTGAAAAGGCTGATGGCGAATCAGAAAGCGCTCGATGCTCTTATGAGCATAGAAAGCTTCCGTAACTTGAATAAGGATTTAGAGGCTATAATAAGCAAATCGGAAAAGGTCAAAAAAGAGAAAAAGGAAGCAAAGGAGAAAACCGCAAAAGAAAAGCGTGAACTTAGTGCAGATGAAAAAGAGTGTAAAAGTCTCCGAAAGCAAGTTCAGGAAAAGCTCATCAAATTTGCCACAAGAATTCCTTTGTTTATGTATCTTACCGATTACCGGGAAGAGACCCTTGTTGATGTAATCACTCAGTTTGAGCCAGAACTTTTCAAAAAAGTAACTGGTTTGGATATTGCCGACTTTGAATTGCTCGTTTCTCTTAATGTATTTAATGGCGAGTTGATGAACGATGCTATTTACAAGTTTAAGAGATATGAGGATGCAAGCCTTCGCTATATGGGCATTACTAAACATACAAGCGGAAGAATTGGATTGTTTAGCACAGTCATCACAGAGTGATTTCACACGAAACCGCTGGCAGTGCAGACACAATTTCCTTTATTGATGGGAGAAAGCAGATGGCATACGGAAAATCAATTGAGTTGTTCCTCGCAAATGGGACAGCGGATAGCTTGGTAATTGCGGAGCTATCCAATTGGAATGGAAAAGCAATAAAGATACCACGCATTGAGATTACTGATTGCAAGCGTGATGATATCAAAGGCGCAGGAGTGTATTTTCTGTTCTGCAAAGAAGAGGACGATACCGATTCCGTTTACATCGGAGAGTCCGAAACGGTACAGGATAGGCTCATACAGCACCTTCGTGATTACAATGCCGAGAAGGAAAAGTTCTACTGGACAACGGCGGTAATTTTCCTCGGCCGAGACTTGAACAAAGCCCTCATTCGATATCTTGAAGACCGCTTTGTTCAAATCGCTCGTGAGTGCAAGCGGTATACTGTGTTGACAAAAAACACCTATAGCCGAACCGTGATGAAAGAGGCTCATGTTGCGGCTATGGAAGAATTCATCGATAATGTGCGAGTCCTTATAAACGCCTTGGGCTATAAGGTCCTTGAACCCACCGTTCAAAAAATCTCCGATTCGACAGATGAGGATGAAAAGTTGTACTTGAACACGGGTGCGGTTAGGGCTGTTGGCATTGTTACATCCGAAGGCTTTGTCCTTCTTGCCGGCTCAAAAATAAACGAGAAGGCATCGGAAAAGTCTCTCAATAAAGGAGCGATTGCTCTTCGGAAAAAGCATTTCGATGCAGGAAGGGTCAAAGACCTAACCACCACAGAGGACATTCTCTTTTCGAGTTCATCAGCGGCGGCAGATTTCGTAACAGGGTACAGTGTTAGCGGTCCCGCGAGTTGGAAAAATGCGGCGGG
>OMCO01000217.1_pt1 | contig 22309 bp, 25 predicted proteins | sample 1645031 | NCBI WGS metagenome assembly OMCO01 (sample SAMEA103958146, study PRJEB25191) | human gut metagenome
ATCTTCAAAATTAATTCTTAATACTTTATTTGAAGTACACTCTTTTTCGCTTTCGCGCATTTTTTTATAAAAATTGCAAAATTCATTTACTTCTAGTGGAAATGGTACACAGATTTGTTTTTGCTGCCAAATATATTTATTTGTTATAAATACATCTCTTGGATCTCTTGCTACTACAATAACTCTTAATTTATCATCAAAATAATTATCTACTCTGAATAAATTAAATGGTAATAAAAATTGATCTAGGATTATATTTTCTTTCCCTTTTATATAAATAGTTAGTTTGTTTTCTTTTATTTTTAGCTTAGTAATAGTGCCTTCAAATTTAGTCTCTTCTTTAGAATATTTACTTTGATATGGAAAAAAGTTAATATTAATAAGACTATATATAATAGTGATAATGGCAATATATTTAAAATGTTTGCTATGATAATGTAAAATAGTTTTTAATCTTTTCATAAGTTGTATTTCCTATACCATCAATATTTAGTAGATCTTCTATTTGTTTAAATCCATATTCTTGGCGATATTTTATTATCGCTTCGGCTTTAGTTTGACCTAATCCAGGTACTTCTTTTAATTTTTCAATAGAGGCGGTATTAAGGTTTATTTTTTCTTCTTCATTTGTTTCATCTTCGGGTTCGTTTTCTTTAATATTGGCATCATTTTCAATGATTGGACAAAGACACGATGGAATTTTATTATTAGAAGAAGATTCTTTTTTTAAATTTTCTATTTCTTCTTTGGAATAGATTATAATTACCATTTCGTCAGTTACTATTTTGGCTAAATTAACAGTAGAGGTATCGGCTTTTTTGGTTAATCCCCCCGATTTATTGATTACATCCACTACCCGACTTTTTTCTTCTAAAGTATAGACGCCTGGTTTATTTACTTCTCCTTTAATATCTACTTTTACATATTTGGTAATGGACTCTTCTTTTTTCTCTTCTGTTTTTTTTTTGGATTCTTGTTCTTCTGCTATTTCAATTTCAGAGTTTAATGTTTCTTCTATGGAGCTTGCCTTAACAAGCATACTTTTTAGAATAATTACCATACTTATTATGATAAATACTGTTATTATAATTATTATATTTAAATGTTTGCGAATAAATCTCATAATTACTTCCTTTCTTTTTATTTAGGTCTTTACTATATTATTCTTTAAAAGTTGTGCATTTTTCTTTTTATTTTTGATGTTTTAAAAATTATTTATTTGTTGTATAATGATAATAGGTGGTAGAATGTATTTGTGTTATAATAATCAAAAAATTGAACTATGTTGTCAGGATGGCTTTAAAAATAGATTGATGGGAATTATGTTTAAAAAAGATAAGTTAAATAAGGCATTATACTTTAAAAGATGTAATAGCATTCATACTTTTTTTTGTAAACAAGATATTGCTGTAATTATGACCGATAAGAATGATAGGATAATATATTTTAATAATAAAGTTAGACCAAACAAAGTAATTATTAAGCTTAAAGCTTATAATACATATGAACTACCGGTAGGATACTTTAAAAAATTAAAAGTTAATACTTATTTAAGAAAAGAGGAATGTTAATGAAAATTTGCATTTTGGGATGTGGAGCTTATGGAATTGCACTTTCTTTGATGTTTAATGAAAATAATAACAATATCATTATGTGGACGAAGTTTAAGGAAGAAAAGGATGATATTAATAAAAAGCGTGAGAATGATAAGGTATTGAAAGGGGTTAAAATACCTGATAATATTATCATTACTGATGATATGAAAGAGGCTGTTAAAGAAGCTAATCTAATTGTTATAGCAGTACCGGCAGGTGCGGTTGATGATGTTGCTATGGAACTTAAAAATTATTATAAAAAAAGACAGCACATATGTATTGCCTCAAAAGGGATTGAACAAGAAAGCTGTCATTTTGTTGAAAATGTAGTATCAAAATATATAAAAACTAATAAATTGGCAGTTATATCTGGGGGATCGTTTGCTATAGATATTGTTAGAAAAGTTCCAATTGGATTATCACTAGCTACTAAAAATAAGAGTACGGAAAAAATACTGAAGTCAACTTTACAGAATAAATATTTAAAATTAAGAACGACTAATGATATTCTAGGAGTGGAAGTATGTGGTTCTATTAAAAATGTAATAGCAATAGCATCGGGGATGTTACATGGGCTTGGTTATCCAGAATCTACTCAATGCATGTTTATTACGGAATCTTTGCACGATATTAAAAATTTAATTAAGACTTTGGGTGGAAGTAAAAAAACAATACTATCCTTTGCAGGATTTGGAGATTTGCTTTTAACTTGTACTTCTTATAAAAGTAGAAACTTTACTTTGGGGAGAATGATTGGAGAAAAGAAAGATAAAAAAGAAATTCAAGAATATATGGATAATACAACGATTGAAGGTCTTTATACACTTAAATCAATATATAAATTAATAAAGAATAAGAATGTAGATATGCCTATTATTGATTTGATATATGATATTATTTATAAAGATGTAGATCCTAATGAATTAGCAACTTTTTTAATTAATAAAAAATAATGTAAATTAATAGTTACATTATTTTTGTATTATTGTTAAAAATTTTTATTTAATTTTTTGAAATTTTAGTTTGTCCACCCATATATGGCCTTAGTACTTCTGGTATACTGATACTTCCATCTTCGTTAAGATTATTTTCTAAAAATACTATTAGCATTCTTGGTGGAGTACAAACGGTATTATTTAGGGTGTGTGGATAATATTTACCATTTTCACCGTTTACTCTTATGCCTAGTCTTCTGGCTTGGGCATCTCCTAGATTTGAACAAGAACCTACTTCAAAATATTTTTGTTGTCTTGGGCTCCAAGCTTCAATATCAACACTTTTTACTTTTAAATCAGCTAAGTCGCCAGAACAGCATTCTAATGTTCTAACTGGAATATCTAGACTTGTGAATAATTCTACAGTATATTTCCACATTTTATTATACCAATCCATACTGCATTCTGGTTTAGAAATAACGATCATTTCTTGTTTTTCAAATTGGTGAACACGATATACCCCTCTTTCTTCAATACCATGTGCTCCTACTTCTTTTCTAAAACATGGTGAGTAGCTAGTTAGTGTTATAGGTAATTTTTCTTCTTTGATTATAGTATCCATAAATCTGGCGATCATAGAATGTTCGCTTGTTCCAATTAGATATAAGTCCTCCCCTTCTATTTTATACATCATATTATCTCTTTCTGCAAAACTCATAACTCCATCTACAGATGCACCATTTATCATAAATGGTGGTATACAATAGGTAAATCCTTTGTTAATCATAAAATCTCTTGCATAAGCAAGTACTGCCGAATGGAGTCTAGCTATATCGCCGGTTAAAAAGTAAAAACCGTTGCCACTAATTTTTCTTGCTGAATCTAAATCGATACCATCTAAATTTTCCATAATATCGGTATGATATGGTATTTCAAAATTGAACTCTTTCTTTTTACCAAATTTTTCTAATTCAACATTTTCACTATCATCTTTACCTATTGGAACAGTATCATCAATAATATTAGGAATGGCCATCATAATGTCTTTTACTTTTTTGCTTAATTCTTCTTCCTTTTGTTCTAATTCAACTAGTTCTTCATTTATTTTTTTAACATTTTCTTTTTGGATGTTAGCCTCTTCAACTTTTTTATCTCGCATATAACTACCAATTAAGGTGGAAATGCTATTTCTTTGGTTACGAAGGTTATCTGCCTTAGTTTTTGTTTCTCTTAAATCTTTATCTAAGCAGATTACTTCATCTACTAATGGTAGTTTTTCATTTTGAAATTTATTTTTTATATTTTCTTTTACCTTGTTGGGATTTTCTCTTACAAATTTAATATCTAACATATTATCAGCCCTTTAATTTTTTATGTAATTAGTATATCACATAGATTTTTTTTTGTCTAGACTATGATTTATTATAACATTGGCTGATATATCCCCTGTAACATTTAAAGTAGTATAGATCATATCTAAAACTTTATAGATGCCACTGTAGAAACCTATAAATGTTAATGGAATGCCTAATAGTGATATATAGGTAGCTCCGATGACAATACCTCCGTTGGGTATTCCTGGGGCGGCCATATTGATTAATGTGGCACTAACTAACATTAATAGATATGTAGGAATATCTATCGTAATACCAAAGAGATGTGAACAAAATAAACCTAGTAGAGCAAATGATACTGCTCCTCCACACATATGTATAGTACAACCTAGTGGAACAACCATATCTGTTACTTTATCAGAAATCCCTAGGTCTTCATTGCAAACTTTAATAGTATATGGAAGTGTTGCAGAAGATGAACAAGTAGTCATAGTAATTAGCCATACTTTAGATATTTTTTTAATATACGTAAATGGATTTATTTTTGTTATTAAGCATACTGGTAATATCATAACAAATATGAGAGCAATAACACTACACAAATAGGCTACTCCTATATACTTAGCACCTAAACTAATTATAGATGTTCCATAATTTGCAATAGTAGTTGATATTAAGGAGAATACCCCTATTGGAGTTAAATACATGATATATTCTAGTATTTTATTAAATAATTCTTTAAAAGAGTCTATTATGTTTATAACAGAAGGCCCTTTGTTTATCTTAGAAGATGCTATACCACATATTACAGAAAATATTATTGTTGGAAATACTGCATTGTTTTCAATCATAGTAATAAAGTTATTAGGAAATAAATTTGTAATAATGTCAGATATATTAAACTTAGTTAATTCTCCTTGCCACAATATTATATCATACTTGTATGATGAAGCTGGGTTTAAAATAGCAACTATTATAGAAGTTAATACGAAAGTAGATATAAACATTATTGTAAAGATTAGAATTGTTTTTAATAAAAGATGTGTTTTTGTTTTTAATTTCATTGAATTATAGATGGATACTGTTATTGAGGTAAATACTATGGGTATTATCATAAATTTTAAAAGATTTACATATATAGTCCCTAAAAATGATATATTTTTTGCTACATTAGGTAGATATATACCTAGAATAATACCTAGTATCAAACTTATTATTATTAATATATTAAATTTCTTTTTCATAGTAATCACTTATCCTTTTAATTGCTATAGATATATCTTCTTTGGTACCTAATGAAGATATACGAAAGTAGGCATCTGCTTCACTACCAAAGATGATACCTGGAGTTACAATAATATTTAATTCATTTAGAAAGAAAGAGAATGTTTCCCAGGAAGTTAATAAAGAAGGATTCTTTACCCAGATAAAAGGAGAATCTATTCCTCCCCATACTTTGAAATTATATTTTAAGAAGGTATCTTTTAAAGATTTAGCATTATCTAAATAGTATTTAATATTGTAGTTAATAATTTCTTTAGATTCTTTATCATATGAGGCTAAAGCTCCTTTTTGGGCTATATAATCTGTCCCATTAAAACGATTTAATGTTCTTAGTTTCCAAATATGATTGATATCTTTGTCTATATCATTAGGAATTATGTAATAAGAACATCTTACGCCTGTGAAACTAGAACTTTTTGAAAAACTTCTAAATTCTATAGAAGTCTTTTTGCTATTTGGTAATTCATATATTGATTTAGGCACATCAGGACTAGTTATATAGTCATGATAAACATTGTCATATAAAATTATAGAATTATTGTTTATTGCATATTCTATCCACTTTTCTAGATATTCTTTAGTATAGGCAATACCTATAGGGTTATTAGGAGAGCATAGATATATTATATCATATTTTTTAGTAGGTATCTGAGGCAAAAAGTTATCTTCCTCTTTAATAGGCAAGAAAGATACTTCTCTGCTTAAAGCGTATGTTCCATTTAAATAAACCGGATATGTAGGATTAGTTATGAGTATTTTAGCATTTATATCAAATAATTCTAGTATACTAGTAGAGTCTGTTTTAGTTCCATTTGATATATATATTTCATCTTTAGTAAAATTAAATACACCATATTCATTATCTAAGATAGCTTGTCTTAAAAAATCATGACCGTAGTAGTATCCATAACCTTTAAAAGTATTAATATCGCTTAACTCTTCTACAGCTTTATGCATTTCTTCTATAATTGGCCTTGGTATTGGTCTTGAAACATCTCCTATACCAAGCGATATAATTTTTTTAGTTGGATTATTTAATTTATATTCGTTAACTTTCTTATTTAATGTTGCAAAACTGTTTTCTTGTTCTATTTTAAATAAATATGGATTATATTTTATCATAAAAAAATCCCTTCTTTCTATAAACTACATTGTCTTTTTAGTATTTTATATGATAAAACCCTTATTATATAAGGGTTTAATATTATATTTTGGTACCAGCCAAGGGACTTGAACCCTCACACTATTGCTAGTAGTAGATTTTGAGTCTACCGCGTCTACCATTCCGCCAGGCTGGCATAAAACTTGGATAATGTAATTCTATCATATAATTTATTTGTTGGCAATATCAATTTTTTACTTTTTGGTAAATTTAAATGTCAATTTTTATTTTTTGGTGTATTTAGGTATACTTTCATATATACTTACTATTGGGGGGATAAAAAAATGAAAAAGAAAATTTATTTATTTGCTCTTGGTTTTTTACTGCTAATACCAAGTGTTAGAGCACTAAATGAAAAAGTGGTTGGATCTTGGGCAACAAAAAATGAAGGGGTTTTTGTTGGTAGTTATGATAATGGTTATCAAAATAGAACTATTTTGGCTAATTCATTATTTGAAGCAGATGCGACTGAAGAAAATGGTCGTGAGTTTGGTTTTACCGGTGTTGGGTATTTTACATCTGGAATTACTTATTATTTTGATAAATATGAGTATGATGTTAAAACTCACAATGCTAAACTAGTTTCTAATCCTAACGAAAATGAACCAGATTTAAGGTTAACTGAGGTTACTTGGGATGGGGATAATAGTAATTGGATTGGCGAAGGTGTTATGGTGTATGCGGTTAATTATAATGGAACTAATGAAGAAAGACTATTAGCATATGCTTATAATAAAACAGCAATTTTAAGAGCAAAAAACAAGGGAATTGAACTTGCACAAGTTGAAGGAGCTAAAGTGGAATTTGTATATCAATCACAAGAACATAACTTGTATGACACTTTAATTTATTTCCCAGAAGATTTTAAATATTGTACAGCAATTAAGCTAGTAGATGTTACTGAATCTTTAAAATACTTAGGTGGCAATGGTCAAAATACACACGATGGCTATGATATTGATGCAATATATGGTTATAAGATATTGTACACTCCAGTAGAAGATTATGAATTGAAGGGTGAGACTGCTGTTTCAGTTGGTGATTATAATGTTGGATGTGAAAAATCTTGGCAAAAAATTGTTATGAAAATAAAGGTTGCTGATTTGATCGATAGTGAATATGTTTTTGATATTGTAGCTGGTCAACATTATAAAATTGGTACTGGTAAGGTTTATTTAGATGATGGTGTTGTTTCTGTAAGTTATGAAATTTTCCCTTATTTAGATGATATTGTGGTTAAAGATTCTAAGATTGGTATTTATAAGAATTTAAGTAATATTATGAAAGATGGTAAATTAATTGGTAATGGAAAAATCATAAATAATGAACATGTGACTTTAGATGATGAATATGTTTATGTTAGATTACATCTTGATGTTAAAATTCCAGTTTATTTATATGACTTTTTAGATCAAATTGATCATATTGATAAAATATGTGAAATTAATACTAATAATAAAAATTTTCATCGTAGATTTGATACATCTTTAACTGCTTATAATTGTAAGAAAAATTGTTGTAAGTGTAATGCTAAGAATAATTTTTCTAGAATGAATTATAATAAAAAATTATCTTGCAATCATTAAAAAAAGGCTTCAACCTTTATTTAAAGGTAAAGTCTTTTTTTTATTCAAAATTATTAACAATTTTTTTAAATTCGTCACCACGGTCTTCAAAACATTTATATTGATCCCACGATGCACAGGCTGGAGAAAGTAATATAATGTCCCCTTCTTCAGATAGGCTGTATGCTAATTTAGTGGCTTCTTCAAGATTATTTAACACTGTTACTGCAATGTTGTTTTCTTTGGCAAAACTTTCTATTTTGTATTTTGTTTCACCATAGCAAAATATTTGTTTAACATTACCCATATAGTCTTTTAGTTCATCAAAGCTTTGTCCTCTATCTAAGCCACCTAGTATTAACATTATAGGTCTATTAAATGATGATACTGCTATTTGGGTAGCTTTATTATTTGTTGATTTAGAATCGTTATAAAATTCTCTTTCATTTAGTCTTCTTACAAATTCGATACGATGTTCTACTCCTTTAAAGTTTGTTAGGGTATATTTAATTTTTTCTATATCAATACCCATATAAATTCCTACTATAAGGGCGCACATCATATTTTCATAATTGTGGTTACCTTTTAATATTATATCTTTGGTATTTATTATTTTATTTCCTTGATAACATATATATCCATCTTCTAAATAGGCATCACCATTTTTAATAGAAGATGAAAAATACATTTTTTTAGATTTTATGTCTTTGGTTATTTTTAGACAATCTTCGTTGCCACAGTTGATGATAGCAAGTTCTTTGGGGGTATGAAAGTTGAATATTCTTTTTTTGATGTTGATATAGTTTTCATAACTACCATGGAAATCTAGATGAACTGGTAATAAATTGGTTAGAACTGATATATCGGTTTTAAAATCAATAAAATTAGCTAAATGATGGCCGGCTATTTCAATTACAATTGTATCTCCTTCTTTAATTTTATCTATAAAGCCCGATAATGGAAGTCCAACATTTCCAGTTAAATGGACGTTGTTTGAACCATTTTTTAATACTTCATATATTAATGTCGTAGTGGTTGTTTTACCATTGCTACCAGTAATTCCTACGATTTTGACATTCTTAGGCAGTAGATGATAAGCCATTTCAATTTCATTAATAACTGGAATATGGTGTTTGTTAGCATAAAGAACATACTTATGATCATTTCTAATGCCAGGATTTTTGATTAGGTAGTCAAAATCCGGGGTTAAAATATCATCTGGATGAGAACCTAGTATAACACTTACTCCTAAAGATTCTAATTCTTTTACTTTGTCTAAATCTTGATCGATTGACATATCGTTTAAGGTTATGGTATTTCCTCTTTTAGCTAATACTTTAGCTGCTTCATAACCACTTCTAGCCATTCCTAGAATAAATATTTTTTTATTTTCAAACATATAATCACCTGCTACTATATTATACCATAATTTAGAAAAAAAGATATACTTTAGACAACTTCATCTATATACTTTTGAATCAGATTAGATGATGAAGATAGTATATCATTTAGAGTATCCATTTTATTTTTGTACTCAATATATAGTGGATTACTATTTAAAATGGCCGTTTTTTCTTTAATTATTTTATCTATTTCTTTATATTTTAAATCTTTATTATATTCTAAGATGGTTGCTTTTTTATTTAAATTTTTAATTTCTTCTATTAGTGAAATAAGGTTTTTATCTTTTTTGATAGCATTTTCCATTTTTATATAATTTTGATATTCTTTACTTTCTTTTATGGTTTTAAATAGATTATCTATTTTGGTATCAATCATTATTTATATCCCCATCTAAACTCCAAGTTTTAATTTCTTTTATTTTTACATTAATAATTTTACCTACGCAACTAGGATCACATTTTACGTTAACTAACTTCATGGTGTCGGTATAGCCAAAAAACTTGCCTTTTTTTTCACTTTCACCTTCTATTAAAACCGGAACTACTTTGTTTAAATATTTTTGATTATTTTCTTTAGCATATTTATTAACTAAGTTATTTAGTTTTTGAAGACGTTTATTTTTGGTTTCTAAGGTGATGTTATCTTCTAAGGCTGCAGCAGGGGTTCCTTCTCTTTTTGAATATATAAAGGTATAGGCTAGATCAAATTTTAGTGTGTTAACTATATCTAATGTTTCTTGAAAATCTTCTTCGGTTTCATTTGGAAATCCTACAATAATATCGGTACTTATGGAAACATTAGGTATTTTTCTTTTTATTTTATTGAACAGACAAATATATTCTTCTTTAGTATATCTTCTACCCATCAATTTTAGAATTCTATTACTACCTGATTGGATAGGGAGATGAATATATGGCATAATGTTATCATATTTGGCAATTACATCTAGCATATCATCAGTAAAATCCCAAGGATGAGAGGTTATAAATCTAATTCTTTGTATTTGGGTTTTGGCAACATTTTCTAACAAATTAGCCATATTATAATTTGTTTTTAAATCTTTACCATAGGCGTTTACGTTTTGTCCTAGAAGTGTTACTTCTAAATAACCATCTTTTACTAATTCTTCTACTTCCTTGATTATATCTTGGGGTAATCTACTTCTTTGTTTGCCTCTGGTATATGGAACAATACAATAGGTACAAAACTTATCACAACCATACATAATATTTACCCATGCTTTATATTTTGAATCTCTTTTTACTGGGATGTTTTCATAGATATTACCTTCGATGCTATATACATCAATATTTTGTTTTTTTGTTTTTATTAGTTCATCTAATAAAACTGGAAGTTTGTGTATGTTATGAGTTCCAAAGACTAAATCTAGCCATTTATATTTTTCGTGAATAATGCTTGCAACATTTTCTTCTTGTGCCATACAACCACAAAGACATGTGATAATATCTTTTTTTTCTTCTTTTAAGTGTTTAATTCTACCCAACATACCAAAGACTTTGTTATGTGCATTTTCTCTAATAGCACAAGTATTTAGGATTATTAAATCACTATTTGTCATGCTAGCAGTTTCGGTTAGTCCAATGTTTTCTAAAATGGCTTTTATATTTTCACTATCGTGAACATTCATTTGGCAACCATAGGTTTCGATATAATATTTTTTATTTTTAAAATAATTTTGGACATCGTCTGGAATTTTATAATCATCATATAATATTTTAACTTCTTCTTTGCCTCTTATTTTAGCTTGTTTTAATGATGGTAAATTCATAAGTCACTTCCTAACTACTTAATCTTTTTAATATTTTTTTTACTTTTTTTATTTTTAGATGCATTTTTGTTTTAATAATAATTTTTGACGAAGAAATATTTTCATTTATTTTTTTTAATTTTTGATAATTTTCTAAAGTCATATTTTTAAAATTTTGGTCGTCTTTTTTTAATGATAATGGACCAAATAATAGGTCATCATTGCTATAATGATGGTTTCCTTTTTTGAATACTATTATGGTATAATATTGACCATTTTCTTTAATTGTTTCTTCTTTTATAATATAATAATTTAGTTTGGTTATGTTTTTTCTTAAATAATATAAATCGGTATTACTTTGAATAATTATGGTTTTGACATTTGCTAGTTTATCAATGCTATTTTTTAAAATGCCTACAATTGTCATACTACCTAAGCCAGAGATAATAATCGTATCTATTTCGTCTTTTGTAACTACTTCTAATCCGTTACCTAGGCGGAGGGTGATAATATTTTCTAATTTTTCGTTTTTTACATTATTAAGAGCAATATTATATGCGTTTTGATTAATATCGCTGGCAATAACTTTGATATTTTTTTTATTTAAGGCTAGGTATATACTTAGGTAAGCATGATCACAACCAATATCTATTATTTTATTTCCATCTTCTATGTAATTAGCAATAGTTTGAAGACGCTTACTTAGTTTAATCATTTAGAAAATCCTTTAATTTTCTACTACGTGATGGGTGTCTTAGTTTTCTTAGGGCTTTGGCTTCTATTTGTCTTATTCTTTCTCTAGTTACACCAAATATTTGTCCTACTTCTTCTAATGTTTTAGGGCTTCCACCACCTAGACCAAATCTTAGTCTTAATACTTGTTCTTCTCTTTCAGTCAATGTTAGTAGTAAATCGTCTATTTCATCTTTTAATATTTCGTGGGTTGTGTATTCTTCTGGACTCATGCTTCTTTCGTCTTTAACAAAGTCTCCTAAATGAGAATCATCTTCTTCACCGATAGGTGTTTCTAATGATACTGGTTCTTGGGCTACCTTGATAATTTCTCTTATTTTTTCTACTGATATGTTCATTTTTTTAGCAAGTTCTTCATCTGTTGGTTCTCTATTTAATTCTAAGGTTAATTGTCTTTGAAAACGGGATAATTTATTGATAGTTTCTACCATATGAACCGGTACCCTGATGGTTCTTGCTTGGTCAGCAATGGCTCTTGTTATGGCTTGGCGAATCCACCAAGTTGCATATGTAGAAAATTTATAACCTTTTTCGGCATCGAATTTATCTACTGCTTTCATAAGACCAATATTACCTTCTTGGATTAAATCTAAGAACAGCATTCCACGACCGACATATCTTTTGGCTATAGAAACAACTAAACGTAAATTGGCTTCTGCTAAAATATTTTTAGCTTCTTCGTCACCTTGGGCGATTCTTTCTGATAGTTTTAATTCCTCTTCTAAAGATAACAGACTTATTTTACCTATTTCTTTTAAATACATTCTAACTGGATCGTTGATGGTTAATTCTTTGGCAATGACGTGATCAGATAATATTTTTTCAAAATCATCATCGCCTTCATCTTCATCCTCTCCGATTTCTCCAACATCTTCTGTAACTATTTCAATACCATTTTCTACAAAGGCATTATACAAACTGTCTAGGTTATCACTATCTAATTCTAATCCTTTTAGGACTTGGGCAAGTTCTTCATAGGTAATAAATCCTTTTTCTTTTCCTTGTTTAATTAATTCTTCTTTACGACTTTCAAATGTCTTAATTTCTTCTATCATAAATTCCTCCATTAATTTTGATATTAAATTTACTATTAGCAATCTCTGCTTTTTTCATAATATCTACTTCTTCATCTATTTTATTTTTTAAATTTTTTTCTCTTTCTTTTAAGTTGGCTTTAGTAATGGCTAAGATGTAGTCATCGATGGCTTCTTGGCTGTATTGTTCATTTATATTTAGTATTTCTATTTCTTGCATTGTTTCTAACAGTTTGGGATTATTGTTGATTAAATGGGTATAGAAATCCGCTTCTTTTAATGTTCCATATTTGTGGTAATAATAAATTATTTCGTTGGATAGATTTCGATATTTAGCATCTGGCATATAGCTTACCCTATTTTCTACCATGTTTATCACTTCATCATATTTTAGCATATAGTATATCAATGATTTACACGCTATTATATGCTGTTTAGGTCTTTGCTCTTTTTTTATTTCTTGTTTTACCTCTTCTTTTTTTACCTTTATATTTTGTTTTAGTAATGATTGATATTTTTCATTTAAACTATTATAAGTAATGTTATACTCTTTTGATAGTTTATTTAAGATAATATCTACTTTTATTAAATCTTCTTCTTTTACTAATGCTTTTAATACTTCGTTTATGTATTTAGCAATATCATCAATTTCAGTGAGGTTTTTGCCATTTTTTAATATTGTTAGATTAAAATCGGTTACAGAAAGCGGATTTTTAATTTGGCTTTCAAAGGCGGAGGATCCATATTTTAGAATGTATTCATCTGGATCTAAATTTTCTTTAAGTCTTATTATTTTAGGACTTATACCTATTTCACTTAGCATTTGGATACAAGTAATAGTGGCTTTTTCCCCGGCGGCATCACCATCAAAGCAAAGAATGATGTTATCACTTATTTTTTTTAGTAAGTTTATGTGTTCTTTGGTAATAGCAGTTCCTAGGGTTGCTACACAGTTATTAATACCAATGGTAGATGCTCTTATAACATCTAAAAAGCCTTCCATTACTATTATGTAATCATTTTTCTTTAGCGTACTTTTGGCATTGTGATAATTATACAGGATGCTACCTTTTTTGAATATACTTGTTTCTTTGGTGTTTACATATTTATTTTCACTGCTGGTGTTATAGATTCTTCCGCTAAAAGCTACTACTTTACCATTTAAATTATGAATTGGAAAAATAATTCTATTTAAAAAGAAGTCTGTATTGTTGTCATTTGCTAAGCCAAGATTAATTAATTCATTAATACTGTATCCTTTTTGAATTAGCATACTAGTTAGTTTGTTGTCTTTAAGGGCTAGTCCAATACCAAATTTTTTTATTGTTTCTTTGTCTATTTTTCTTTGTTCTAAATAGTCAATTGCCTTTTTACCTAGTGAGGTATAAATATTATTTTGATAGTACTTAGCTGCTATTTCATAGGCGTTATATTCTTTATTATTTACTTTGCTACTATCTTTGATACCACTGATATTTATGCCAAGGCGAGATCCTAATAATTTTACTGCTGGTACAAATTCAATATTTTCATAGTTCATGACAAAGGTAAAAACATTACCACCGGCACCACAGGAGAAGCATTTATATATCTGTTTAACTGGATCAACACTCATGCTGGGTGAATGATCGTCGTGAAATGGGCATACACCAAAATAGTTTTTACCTTTTTTAGTAAGAGGTACATAGTTGGATATTACTTCTACAATATCGGTATTATTTCTTATTTCATTAATTGTATCGTCATTTATAAAGGCCATAATTCACCTCACTACGCTATTTCCTCTAAATATAATATTCTAGGAAAATTTGCAAATTACTTTTTTTTATAACAATTTTTTTACTTTTAACTAGAATATCGTTATTTTTTTATAAACATACTATCACCAAAGGAAAAGAAACGATAGTTGTTTTTGATTGCTTCTGAGTAGGCGTTCATTATTATTTCTTTGCTACAGAAAGCAGATACTAACATAATCAAAGTTGATTTTGGTAAATGAAAATTTGTAATTAGGCTATCTACTGCTTTAAATTGATATCCTGGATAGATAAATATAGATGTGTAACCACTACATGCTTTGAAAGTTTGATATTGGTTCATTACGGTTTCTAATACTCTAGTGGTTGTCGTTCCAACACTTACAATATTTTTGCCTTCTTTTTTTGCTTGATTTAAAATCTTGGCTGTTTCTTCATTAATGGTATAGAATTCACTATGCATCTTGTGGGTAGTTACGTCTTCTACATTAACTGGTCTAAATGTTCCTAATCCAACATGGAGGGTTACATAACAAATGGTTATACCTTTATTCTTTAGCTTTTCTAATAATTCTTGAGTGAAATGTAAACCTGCGGTTGGTGCTGCGGCAGAACCAATATTTTTAGCATACACGGTTTGATAACGATTTTTATCTTTTAATTTTTTATGAATATATGGTGGAAGTGGCATTTCTCCTAATTTATCTAATATTTCATAAAATATACCGTCATATAAAAATTCAAATTCTCTAATTCCTTCTTCTTTTGTTTCAATGCATTTGGCTTTTAAAATGCCATCGCCAAAATTTACTATGGTTCCTATTTTAACTCGTTTAGCTGGTTTGCATAAGCATTCATAAATATTATTTTTGGTATTTTTTAAAAGAAGTAGTTCAATATGGCCGTTAGTATCTTCTTTTTGGCCGATTAATCTTGCAGGCATAACTTTGGTGTCGTTTAAAACTAGTACATCGTTTGGTGTTAAATAATCGATTATGTCTGCGAAATGTCGATGTTCGATAGTACCAGTTTCTTTGTTTAATACCATTAGTTTTGATTCGTCTCTTTTATTTATAGGTGTTTGTGCGATTAGGTTTTCTGGTAAATAATAGTCAAAATCGTCTGTTTTCATAAGTTCACCCCTTAAAATACTTGGTTATTATAACATATTATTTGACAAAATGAAATATTTTTTTTGATAGTGATCGATTTAATGTCTATTTAAAAAAAAATAGATATATGGTTATATATCTATTTCTCTTGGGCATATGTTACTGCCTTATTTATCATATCTTTATGAAAAATATCTATTTTATCTATCTCATTTATATCTATGTATCTTAGCTCATAATAGTTATCTTGACAGTTTCTTTCTAGTTCTTCACCAGATAATTTGGGTATTCCATTAATTATAGTACAGTAAAAGAAGTGTTCAATATAATTATCAGACTCTTTTTTTCCTAAATAGTCTATAATCTTGATATCAACATTAAATTCTTCTTTTAATTCTCTTATCACATTTTCTTCTAATGTTTCCCCTTTTTCTTGACCGCCACCTGGTAGTGAGTAATATTCTTTTATTTTACCATCTTTATTTTTTCTTCTAAAGAATGTTAAAAGTTTGTTATTTTCAATGATGATGGCTCTTGAACTGATTCTTTTATTCATAATATACCTCTTCTTATTTATATTTAAAATTAATTTTAGAATGAAATACGATATTTGTCAATATCTTCTATACTTTAAATGTTTTATAATTATTTTTCTTTATTTTATAAAAAAAAGTATAGTTTTAACTATACTAATTCTAAGATAACCATTAAAGAGTTATCTCCTTTTCTTTCTTTTAATTTAATGATTCTAGTGTAACCACCATTTCTGTCTTTATATCTTGGTGCTAATTCATTAAATACTTTTTTAACACATTCGTTATCGTTATGTAGGAATGCTAGCGCTAACCTTCTTGAAACTAGAGAACCACTTTTACCATATGTTACCATCTTGTCAAAACACTTTCTTACTTCTTTAGCTCTTGTTTCAGTTGTTTCAATTCTTTCGTTGATAATTAATTGTTTAGTTAGGGTAGCAAGCATACTTCTTCTATGTTTATTATCTCTTCCTAATTTTCTGTAAGCCATGTTAATTCTCCCTTCTAGTCTTCGTTTCTGAATTTAAGACCCATATCTTTGATTTTATCAATTACTTCTTTTAGTGATTTTTTACCTAGGTTTCTAATTTTCATCATTTCATTTTCTGATTTTTCTACTAAATCACGTATTGTAAGAATACCAGCTCTTTTTAAGCAATTATATGCTCTTACTGATAAATCTAAATCATCAATTGAAGTTTCTAACATTTTCTTGCTTGGATCTTCTTTTTTAGATGACATTAAACCAGTTACATCTTCAATATCACTAATTTTTGTAATAACTTCAAAATGTTCTACTAATATTTTTGCCCCCAGTGCTAATGCTTCTTCTGGGCTGATTGAACCATTTGTCCATACTTCTAATGTTAATTTATCAAAGTTATTATTTTGTCCAACACGCGCAGGTTCAACTTCATAATTAATTCTTTCAATAGGTGAATAAATACTGTCAATAGCAATTAAGCCTAATTTTTTGTCACCTAATATTTTTTTGTTTTCTTCACTTCTAACATAACCTCTTCCACTACCGATGGTCATTTCCATATTTATGCTTCCGCCTTCGGCAAGAGTACATATTACAAGTTCAGGGTTAAGTATTTCAATGTCTGCATCTTTTTCAATATCACCAGCATATACTTCGCCAGCAACATTTTTTGATAATCTAATTATTTTATTTTCGTCATCAGAATGATTTTTTAAAACAACGCTTTTTAAATTTAAGATGATAGCAGTTACGTCTTCAATAACACCATCCATTTTTTGAAATTCATGGTCAACACCATCTATTTTAACACTTGTGATAGCATCTCCTGGTAATGAAGATAACATTGCTCTTCTTAAAGCATTACCAATTGTTGTTCCGAATCCTCTTTCTAATGGTTCTAATTCAAATTTACCATAGTGATTACTTTCTACGTATTCAGTTACTTTGTAATCTGGTTTTTCAAATTTTAACATTTAACACACTCCCTTTCTTAATTATCCACGTCTTCTTTTTGGTGGACGACATCCGTTATGTGGAATTGGTGTTTCGTCTTTTATAGATGTTACTTCTAAGTGAGCAGTTTGTAGAGAACGAATTGCTGGTTCTTTACCAGATCCTAATCCTTTTACTATAACTGCAACTTTTCTCATACCCATTTCATAGGCTGTTTTTCCTGCTGCTTCTGCGGCCATACCAGCTGCGAATGGAGTTGATTTTTTACTACCTTTTATTCCAAGTGTTCCTGATGATGCCCAACTTACGGCATTACCTTCTAAATCAGTAATAGTTACCATTGTGTTATTAAATGTTGATTTAATGTGAGCAACACCTTCAGGAACATTTTTCTTTACTTTACGCTTTCTTGCTTTATAAGCCATAATTTACCTCCTTAGTTAATTATTTTTTCTTATTAGCTACTGTTTTTCTTTTGCCACCTCTAGCTGTTACAGCATTACGATTTGTTCTTTGTCCTCTTACTGGTAATTTCTTTTTGTGACGAGTTCCTTGATATGAATTAATTTCCATTTTAGTTTTGATATTCATACTAACTTCTCTTCTTAAATCACCTTCAACAGGATATTTAGATACTTCATCTCTTATTCTAACTATTTCGTCTTCAGTTAAATCTTTAACTTTAGTATCTAGATTAACATTAGCATTTTTACAAATTGTTTTTGATAGTTGTCTTCCAATACCATAAATGTATGTTAGGGCAACTTCAACTCTTTTTTCGTTAGGTAGATCGATACCTTTAATTCTTGCCATATTTTTTCCTCCTATTAACCTTGTTTTTGTTTGTGTTTTGGATTTTCACAAATAACCATAACTTTGCCATTTCGTTTAATAACTTTGCATTTTTCACAAATAGGTTTAACTGACGCTTTTACTTTCATAATTTACCTCCTATTTTTGTTTTCTATAGGTTATACGCCCACGTGTTAAATCGTAAGGTGATAATTCAATAACTACGGTATCACCTGGTATAATACGAATGTTATTTACTCGCATTTTACCAGAAACGTGAGCTTCAATGATGTGTCCATTAGATAGTTGTGTTTTAAATTTACCACCAGGTATAATTTCTAATACTTTTCCTTCTACCTCAATAGTATCTTCTTTACCCATCTAATCATCCTTTCTTAGTTAATATTTCATAACCATCTTTTGTCACTACGACAGTGTGTTCAAAGTGCGCTGATGGTTTATTATCACCTGTTACTATTGTCCAATCGTCATCTTTAATATATACTTTATGAGTACCAAGATTTAACATTGGTTCAATAGCAATGGTCATCCCTTCTTTTAGAAGTGGACCTTTTTTTCTAATATTGTAATTTGGAACGTCTGGTTCTTCGTGAAGTTTCTTTCCAACTCCATGACCGACTAATTCTCTTACAACACCAAGATTATGGGAATGAGCATATTTTTCAATAGCTGTTCCTATATCATTTAGATAGTTACCTTCTTTTACTTGTTTTAAACCTTCATATAAGGCTAATTCAGTGTGTTTTAATAAATATTCTTTTTCACTACTGATATTTCCTACTTTATAACTCCAAGCAGAGTCACCGTGATATCCTTTATAGCATGCCCCTATATCGATGGAGATAATGTCACCATTTTTTAAGGTTCTATTGCTAGGAATACCATGAACAACTTCTTCATTTATGGAAGTACAGATGCTACTAGGATAGCCGTTATAATTTTTAAATGAAGGAATAGCATTAGATTTTAAAATGAATTCTTCTGCTAATTTATCTAACTCTTTGGTAGTTATCCCCTCTTTGATATAAGGTATTAGATGTTTATGAGTTAAATAAACTATTTCACCAGCTTTTTTCATTAAAGCTATTTCTTCTTTTGTTTTAATTTGAATCATTTTTACCTACTAATATTTTTTTTATACTTTCAAATGTTTCTTTAGCTGTTGTGGTACTATCTATTTTAATTGTTTTTAAAACTTTTTTTGATTTATAGTATTCTATTAATGGATTTGTCGTTTCTAAATATATATCAAATCTTTTGGAAAATGTTTCTTCATTATCATCTTCTCTTTTTCTTAAGATGTTTGAACATTTATCGCAAATATTTTCTTTTTGTGGCGTTAACTCTTTTACATTAAGATTGTAACTTGTACCACATTTTGGGCAGATTAATCTACCTTTTATTCTATTTAGGGCAGTTTCTAAGTCGATATCTAAGAAGATAACATCACCTAGTTTAATACCAAGTTTTTTTAATATATCTTCATAGATATGTGCTTGATTAATATTTCTAGGATATCCATCTAGGATAAATCCGTTATTGCAATCTGCTTGTTGTAATCTGTTTGTTAGTAATTCAGTAATTACTTCATCACTAACTAAACAGCCTTCATCAATTAACTTTTTTATTTCTAAGCCAAGTGCAGTTTTTTTGTTTACTTCTTCTCTTAAGAGATCTCCGGTTGATATATGAGGAATATTATATTCTTCACTAACTAATTTAGATTGCGTTCCTTTGCCAGCGGCCGGAGGGGCTATAAATATAATATTCTTCATATTATCTTCTTCCTTTATAAGTACGATTTACTAAACTACTTTCTAATTGTTTGTATGTTTCTAAAGCGACACCTACAACGATTAGGATACCTGTTCCTCCAATACTTACTGATGTAGGTAATGAAGAGATGTTTGCAAATATTATTGGCATTCCAGCTAAAACTGCTAGGAATGTGGTACCTACTAGGGCTAATCTTTTAAGTACATTTTTAACATATACGGTAGTTTCGTTTCCTGGTCTTATGCCTGGGATATAACCACCATTTCTGCTTAAGTTTTTAGATAGTTCTTCTGGATTGGCTTGAATTAATGTATAGAAGTAGCCAAAGACAAATATTAATAACATATATATCACAAAACCTACTGGAGTTGTAAATGATAGATATTTTTCTACGAATAAGGTAAAACTATCATTTTTTACTAATGAAGCGATTAATGATATTATTGAAGTAACTGCAGATGCTAGAATAACTGGCATAACTCCGGCAGAATTCAATTTAAATGGAATATAAGTTTGTCTAGCTCCATAGGCACTGGTTGTTTGGTTAGAGTATTGGATTGGAATTCTTCTTTCTGACATTTCCATGAATATAACTCCAACAATAATTGCAATGTATGCAATTACAAATAAACCATATGATAATACACCGATAAATGTGTTAGATGCTCCACTTACTAATGATGTATAAGCATCAATAAACATTCTAGGAACAGTTGATATGATACCAGCCATAATTATTAATGATATACCATTACCAATTCCTTTTTGGGTAATTCTATCTCCTAACCATAATAGGAATGCAGTACCAGCGGTCATTATAAGGGCTGTTTTCATAATATCTAGGGCATTATTGCTAATACCAAAGGCTATACTCATAGCAACGCCTTGGATAAATGCAACTATAATCCCCATATATCTAGTAATTTGATTTAATTTTTGTCTTCCTTTGGCTCCATCATTTTTTAAATCGGAAAAATACGGAATGATATCCATTTGTAATAATCCAACAACGATAGATGCTGAGATATAAGGCATAACTCCTAGTCCAAAGATAGAAAATTGTTTTAATCCACCACCACTTATTGCATTTAGGTATTCTAAAAATCCTAGATTTGCAGTTATTTCTTTAGTACCTGGAACAGTAATGGTATTCCCAATAGCAAATATTGTTAAGGCTAAGAGAGTAAAAATAATTCTACTTCTTATGTCTTTGTTTTTAGGGTTAAATATACTTTTAAGATTTTTAAACATCTTAAATCACCTCTGTTTTCCCACCAATATTTTCTATTTTTGCTTTTGCACTATTAGTAAATTTGTCTGCTCTAACAGTTAATTTTTTAGTTAAGTTTCCGTTACCTAATATTTTAAGCCCGTCTAACTCTTTTTTTATTAATCCTTTTTCTTTTAATAAATCGATGGTTACAACTGTATTTTCTTCAAATACTTCTAAGTCTTCAACATTTACAGTTGCATATCTAGTTTTGAATTCATAATTTGAAAATCCTCTTTTTGGAAGACGTCTGAATAATGGTAATTGTCCACCTTCAAATCCAGGTCTAACTCCTCCACCACTTCTTGCATTTTGTCCTTTATGTCCTTTACCACTTGTTTTTCCTAAACCACTACCAGCTCCACGTCCTACTCTTTTTCTTGATGCAGTAGAACCTGCGTTTGGTTTTAATTCATGTAATTTCATTAGCTTAAAATCTCACTTTCATCTTTACCTCTTAAAGCGGCAATTTTTTGAATTGTTTTTTGGTTTTGAAGAGCTTTTAGTGTTGCTCTTGCCATATTAATTTTAGTACTTGAGCCAAGTGATTTAGATAGTACATCTTTAACTCCAGCAAGTTCTAGGACATCTCTAACTGGGCCTCCTGCTTTAACTCCTGTACCTTCGGTAGCTGGTTTTAGCATAACTTTAGATGCTCCATCTTTGACAATTATTTCGTGTGGTATAGTACGATTTTCAATTAATGAAACGTTAATTACGTTTTTATTAGCGGCTTGGGTTGCTTTTTTAACTGCATCTGGCATTTCTTTAGC
>OMCO01000237.1_pt1 | contig 21092 bp, 20 predicted proteins | sample 1645031 | NCBI WGS metagenome assembly OMCO01 (sample SAMEA103958146, study PRJEB25191) | human gut metagenome
TATATTTGTTTGCAAATATTGGATTATCGAAAGGTTTAATGACGATTTCTTCTTCATCCATTAGCATGTAGTCACTGCTATAATTATTAAAATAGCATAAATGTTCATCAATATCAATAATTTTGTTGTCATCTGTTTTGGGGTTATGAATGGTTATTAATATATATTCGTACATTTTAATTTCCTTTCTTTATTATATCGTTGATAATATAACTTGCACATAATAACCCAGCTGTAGCAGGGACAAAACTGGTGCTTCCTAAGAATGCTGAACTTTTAACTTCTTCTTTGGAGGTTACAACAGGGATATTATCTTTGATATTATTATCTTTAGCCCATTTTCTTAGCCTTTTGGCTAATTTATCGTATGATGTTTTATTTAGAGTGGTTATTTCTAATAATTCTGGTCTAAATTTATTAGCACTTCCCATACATGATATAAATTTTATATTGTTTTTGAGACATTTTGTTATGATAGCTTTTTTGGTATCAATAGTGTCACAGGCATCTATTACATAGTCTATATTTTCAGTAATAATTTCATCTATATTTTCTTGTGTTAGGAAGATATTGTGCGTAATGATATTTAGGTTAGGATTAATACTTAATGCCCTTTCTTTAGCTATGGTTACTTTGGGTCTACCTATGTTATTTCTAGTTGTAATTATTTGTCTATTTAAATTAGTGATATCTATTATATCTTTATCGACAATAATAATATTGTTAATGCCACTTCTTACAATTGCTTCTAAGGCATATCCCCCTACTCCGCCGATTCCTACGATGAGAACGGTTTTGTTTTGAATGTTATTGAATATATTATCTCCAACTAATTTTTTAAATCTATCAAATTGCATACAACCACCGTATATGTATTATAATATATTATTTGAAAAAAGTAAAATAAAAAAAATACCCAAAGGGTAGACTCTAATTTGATAAAACCCGCAGCGTAGCTCACAGGTGGGCATCACCATTTATTAATTAGGATTCCTATACAATGTAGAGGCATTCAACACATAATAAACTTTTGATTCCCTTATTTTATCTTTAGTCGGTTTTATATGAAGATATCTAATCCCCTCAGGTATTATAATTATAGCATAAATAAAAAGTTTTATCTATGATGTAGACAAAACTTTACATTTAAATTATTTTTAAAATATTATTTTATTTTTATTGATAGTTCATCTAGTTGTTTTTCTGATACGGTGTTAGGGCATTCGCTCATTAAATCAGAAGCTGATGCAGTTTTAGGGAATGCAATAACATCTCTGATATTTTCGGTATTAGTAATTAGCATTACTAATCTATCCAAACCGAAGGCGATACCACCGTGTGGTGGAGTGCCATACTTTAACGCATCTACGAAGAAACCAAATTTTTCTTTTATATCTTCTTCGCTTAATTCTAAAGCTTTAAACATTTTGTTTTGAATATCTTCATTATGGATTCTAATAGAGCCACCACCAGCTTCATATCCGTTTATAACAATGTCATATGCTTTGGAATAACAATTTGCTTTATCGTTTAATAATTTGTCTATATCGCTATCTTTTGGAGCGGTAAATGGGTGGTGACAAGCTACATAACGATTTTCTTCTTCACTATATTCAAATGATGGGAAATCAGTTACCCATAGCATTTTATATTCGTTTGGATTATAAAGATTATTATCTTTAGCAATTTTGCATCTTAGGGCTCCTAATGATGTTTTGACAATATTATATGGTCCAAAAGTTATTAATACTAAATCATTTTCCTCAAGCGATAGTTGATTTTGTAAATTTTCTAGTTCTTCTTTTTCTAGTGATTTAACAATACTACCGGTAAGAGATGATTCTTGTTTTAAATATGCAAGTCCGCTTGCTTTATATGTTTTTACAAATTCTGTTAGTTTATCTAAATCTTTCCTAGAATATTTGTCAGCCTTATTTTTAACAACAATGGCATTGATAATATTGTTTTCTTTAATAGCATTTTCAAATAAAGTGAAGTTTGTATTTTTAAATATATTGGTAATATCATTGATTTTCATATCGTATCTTAAATCTGGTTTATCCGAGCCATAATAGCAAATGGCATCGTTATATTTCATTTTTGGTAGTGGTAGTTTGACCTCATAATTTTTTACTTTTTCAAATACATATTTGATCATGTTTTCTGCTACTTCCATAATGTCTTCTTCAGAGATAAAACTCATTTCGACATCTATTTGAGTGAATTCAGGTTGACGATCGGCACGAAGGTCTTCATCTCTAAAACATTTTGCAATTTGGAAATACTTTTCTATTCCCCCTACCATTAATAGTTGTTTAAATATTTGTGGTGATTGAGGTAAGGCATAAAATTTACCTTTGTTTACTCTTGATGGAACTAGGTAGTCTCTTGCTCCTTCTGGTGTTGATTTGCAAAGAACGGGAGTTTCTACTTCGATAAATCCTAATTTATCAAAATATTCTCTTACTGCCATAGTTATTTTATGACGAGCTATTAGTTTATCTTTAATTTGCTCTCTTCTTATATCTAGATAACGATATTTTAATCTGGTATCTTCAAAGGCTGTAACGTCATCGGTTAGTTGGAATGGAATATCTAATGCTGTATTTAATATTTCTAAGGTATCAACTTCTACTTCGATTTCTCCAGTTTTTAGATTTTTATTTATATTTTCTCTTTTAATTATTTTTCCTTCTGCTTTGATAACATATTCACATTTTAATGTCTGTGCAATTTCATAGTAACTATTATCTGGTTTTATTACTAGTTGAATTAGTCCACTGCGATCTCTTAAATCTATAAAAATGACTCCACCTAGGTTTCTTTTTTTAGCTACCCATCCATATAGGGTGACGGTTTGATTTATATTATTTATATTAAAGTCAGTATTATTATTTTTTTTCATATTATCTTCCTTCCATATAGTCGATAAGATCGTCTATATCAATTTCTTCTTCTTCTTTGGTGTCGTTATCTTTTATTTTTATTTTTCCTTTTTCTATTTCATCATCACCAATAATTGTAAAATATTTTGGATTTAAACGGCCTACTGATTTAAATTGTCCCTTAAGGCTTCTATTTAGATAATCTGTTTCTACTTTGAATCCACTCATTCTTAAGTCACTAGCTAGTAGTAGTGGTATTTTTTTATCTGTTGCTAGATTGATGATGTATAGATCAAGGCGATTATTATCTATAATATTAAGTTCTAATTTGTCTAGTATTAATAGTAGTCTTTCTATTCCAATACCAAAGCCCATTGCTGGGATGTCGTTGCCTCCTAGAGTTTTAACTAGGTTGTTATATCTTCCACCGCCACAAAGGGTGGTCATTTTGCCAAATCCTTCTAGATTTGCTTGGATTTCAAAGACGGTATGGTCATAGTAATCAAGACCTCTTACTAGGTTGTTGTCTATTTCATAATCTATTTCTAGATATGTTAATATATCTAAAACTTCTTTAAAACGATTTTTACTATCCTCATTTAAATAATTACTTATTTTAGGGGCGTTTTTCATAATTTCTTTATCACAATCTATTTTACAATCTAGGATTCTAAGTGGATTTTTAATTAACCTTTTTTGGCAATCTTCACAAAGTATATCTTTATGAGGGGTAAAATATTCGATTAAGGCTTCTTTATATTTTATACGTGATTCTATATCCCCTAGGGTATTAATTTTTACTTTGAGGTTTTTAAGGCCTAATAATGAGTAAAAATTATAAGCAATGCTGATAACTTCTGCATCGATTAATGTCGAATTGCTACCAAATACTTCTATACCAAATTGGGTATGTTCTCTAAATCTACCTGATTGTGGTCTTTCATAACGGAATACTGGAGTAATATAATAAAATTTGGTTGGTTGTTCTGGTAAATTATCCATTTTATTTTCGATAAAGCATCTTACTACTGAGGCTGTACCTTCTGGTTTTAAGGTTATGTTTCTATTACCACGATCTACAAAGTCATAGGTTTCTTTAGTTACTATATCCGATGTTTCACCTACTCCTCTATGAAATAATTCACTTGCTTCAAATGTTGGGGTTTTAATGAATGTGTAGTTATATTTTTCACATAGGGCATGGGCGATACTTTCTATTTGAACAAATTTTTGACCATCTATACCATAGATATCCAATGTTCCTTTTTGTTTTTTTATTGTTTCCATAATTACCTCCTTAAAAATAAAACACTTAAAACGATATAAGGACGATTAAATTACCGCGGTACCACCTTATTTCACTTATAAGTGCTCTTCATACTCAATAACGCGAGTTAACGATTTCTTTTTTATAAATTATGTGTCACTCATAATTCAAGAAATAAATCTATAAATATTTTACTATCGTTTAGGTAAATAATCAAGTATTTTTGTTATTATTTTTTAAATATTCTGCTACTGGGCCGTAGCTTTTACGATGTTCTTTTATTATTCCATATTTATTAATTGCTTCAAGGTGTTTTTTTGCGGGATAGCCTTTATTGTTTTTAAAGTCATACATAGGATATTTTTTATCTAGTTCATAGAGCATTTTATCTCTTACGACTTTAGCTACTACTGAGGAAGCTGCAATTGTGATACTTTTGGCATCACCTTTAATAATCGATGTGGTAGGAATATTAATTTCAAGCGGCATTGCATCAATTAAGATATGTTCTATTTTTATTTTTTGGCAAGCTTTATTAATGGCCATAATCATGGCTTCTTTAGTGGCATTATAGATATTAATTTCATCGATTCTTTTTTCGTCTATTATACCAATACCATATGCTAGGCAGTTTTCAATTATATATTTATAGAAAATATTTCTTTTTTTTCACTTAATTTTTTGGAATCGGTCAAACCTTCTAAGTAAAAATCTTTTGGTAATACTACGCAGGCAGCTACTACTGGACCTACTAATGGGCCTCTTCCTACTTCATCTACTCCACCGATAAAGTTAATACCTTTTTCATATAATTCTTTTTCATACTTATATAAATCTTCCATATTTACCTACTTAAATCTATCTTTTAAATTATTCATTGCACTATTTTTATACATAGTGTTATTAGCATTTATTTTTTGATTTAATGCTTCTACTTTACTAGTAACAGTATTTTCTTTGATGTTTTTTTCTTTTAGTATTTGCATATTATCTGTACCATATAATCTACTTTTGAAGCTTGTTTCTCTTTGTCTATTTTTTTCGTTTATTTCTCTTCTTTGATTAACTTTGTATTTTTCATCAAATATTTGGCTGGTATCAATATTTCTTCTATTAAAATTGTTGTTTATCATTTTCTTCTCCATAATATTTTAACGGTATAACATAAGAAACAGATAAAGATAAATAAATATATCCACATAATAATATCACTTACTATTCCGTTGGTATATTTATATACTAAACTTGGTAGGTTATCTGGTAAATATTTATCAAGGATATTTTTTACGTCGATTAAGCCTATATTATTTTTAATAAAAGTAATTATTCTTAAGAAGATATCAACTACAGCGATTAAGTAGACAAAGTTTTTAAATTTACGGCAAAAGAATATAATGCCTAACACAATAATTAATAATATGATTAAATCATAATACATTTAATTTCCCTCTTTCTTTTTTTGAAAATATGCATCCACAATAATCTTGACGATATAGATTATATTGTTTTGATAATTCACAACTTCTTTTATATCCATTTTTCTTTTTAAAGTCTGAATATAAATAATTTATTTGATATTTTTTTTCTAGTTGTGATCCTATTTCATTTATTGTTTTACTATTTTTGTGGGGACTGATGGTTAAGGTGGTGGTAAAATAGTCATAGTTATTTTCTTTAGCATATTTTGCAGATTTTTCCATTCTAAGTTGATAACATTTGTAACAACGTGAGCCACCTTCAATATCGTTTTCTAATCCTTTAATTTTTTCAAAGTATTCGTTGCTATCATATGGGGTGATTACTAAGGATACTTCATTTTTTAGATTCATTTTTTTAATTAACATTTCTTGTTCTTCTGCTCTTTTTTGGTATTCTTCACTAGGATATATATTAGGATTATAATATAGGATAGTTATTTTAAAGTATTGTGATAGATATTCTAATACATATGTGGAACATGGAGCACAACAAGAATGTATTAATAATGTTGGTATTTTATTTTTTAATGTTTCTTTTTTTATTATTTCTTCGGTTATGTTTTGGTAATTCATCTACTCACTTCCTATTAACATTAATAATTATATCATTATTCATTGTTATTGTAAACTTTTTAAATTGAAAAAATTAAGGAATGGGTATCCTTAATTATTTAAATATTTCTTTATATATTTCTTCGTAATTATTTACAAATTTAATGTTTATATTGTCTTTTATATCGCTATTTAACTCATCTACATCAGATATATTTTCTTTAGGTAGGTATATTGTTTTGATATTATTAGTAATGGCACTGATAATTTTTTCTTTTACTCCACCTATTCTTAGGATGTCTCCTCTTAAGGTTATTTCACCGCTCATTGAAATTTGATTGGTAATTAATTTATCTTTAAACAAGCTAATTAAGGCGGTGGTGATGGCTACTCCTGCGGATGGTCCATCTTTAGGAATTGCTCCATCTTCAAAATGAATATGGATGTCATTTTGATTAAAATCATCAATGTCTATTTCAAATATATCACAATTACTTTTTATATACGATATAGCAATTTTAACACTTTCTTTCATTACTTCACCTAAATTACCGGTTATTTCAATGTTTCCTTTTCCTTTGTATTTGGCTGAGGTAACTTTTAAGCACGCTCCTCCAAATGGAGTATATGCTAAGGCGGTTACAATACCACTTTTTTGATATTTGACGTTATCGTGCTCTAAATATTTTGGTTCACCTAAATATTCTTTTAAATTGTCTTTAGTTATTTGTAATAATTCATTATCTTTTTTACTGACTATAGCTAAAATCTTTTTTCTAAATATTTTAGTTATTTGTCTTTGTAATTCACGAACTCCGGCTTCTTTGGTATATAGTTTGATAATATCTTCTATTACATTTTCATCTATTTTTAGTTTTCCTTTTAAATTTAGATTGTCAAGCAATGAGGGAATAATGTAATTTTTACAAATATTAATCTTTTCATATAAGGTATAACTAGAAAGGTGAATGATTTCTAACCGGTCTTTAAGAGCTTTTGGTATTGCATATTCATCATTAGCGGTAAGAATAAACATTACTTTAGATAAATCGAATTCTTCTTCAATATAGTTATCTACAAACATATTGTTTTGTTCTTTGTCTAAAACATCAAGTAAGGCTGAGGCGGGATCTCCTTTTATATCTTTAGTCATTTTGTCTATTTCATCGATTAAAAATACTGGATTTTTAGAACCGCATTTTTTTAGACCACTGATGATTTTACCAGGACTTGCTCCTATATATGTTCTTCTGTGACCAACTATTTCGGCTTCGTCGTTTACTCCTCCAACGCTTATTTTAACAAATTTTTTGTTTAAGGCAGTGGCGATTTCTTTGGCAAGGGTCGTTTTACCGGTACCTGGGGGTCCTACTAAACAGATAATGTTGTTTTCTTTATTTGGAGTATGTTTGTTTACTGCTACATATTCAATGATACGTGCTTTTACTTCTTCTAATCCAAAATGGCTTTCGTTTAATATATCTTTTATTTTTTCTAGATTAGTATTATCTTTGGTTGTTTTTTCCCATGGAAGGGACATTAAAGTATCAATATATGTACTTATTATGGTTGTTTCTGGGGAAGTTGTAGGTGTTAATTCATATTTGTTTAATTCTTTTTCTAATCTTTCTTTTATACGGTATGGGGCTTCTAAATTTACTATTTTGGTTTTTAGTGATGTTATTAGTTCTTCTTTGATATCACTTTCGCCTAATTCTTCTTTAATTAGTTTAATTTTTTCTTTTAAGATGTATTCTTTTTGATTGTTATCAAGAGAAGTCTTTAAATTTTCTTCGATACTATCTTCTAATTTTATTGTTTCTATTTCTTTATTTAGGTCTTCTATTAGGTATCTTGCTCTAGCTAGGGAGTTTGTTTCAGATATGTATTTAAATTTATCACAATATTCAAGAGGTAGTTCATTAGCAATTATATCTACTAGGGCGTTTAAGTTTTTTACGCTTTCTATTCTACCTAAGACCCCATTGCTCATATAGCTAGATATATTAATATAATTATTTAAATCTCTTAGAAGAATTCTTTTTAAAGCTGCTACTTCAAATGCATCATAGTTAGATTCTTCGATTAGGGTTATAAATGCTTCTAAATTATTGTTATTTTCTACATATTCTAATATATTTACTCTATTGATACCGGTGATGACGGTTCTTATAATATTATTGGGAAGTTCTATTTTGGTCTTAATTTTACCTAATATACCTATTTTGGGTAAATCGTGTACTGATGGTTGTTCTTCTTTAGGATTTTTTAAATTAATAAATAGTAAATAACCATCATAATTCATTTCGGATATAGTTAAAAGATTTTTATCTTTAGTATTTGAAAATTCTATTCTTAAATCATTATTAGGGAGTAAGACGACATCTTTTAAAAAGATGATTGGTAAATTAGTTTTTATCAAAGATATCACCTCAAATTCAAAATAATAAAAATGAATATTTTCAAATATATTTTATTTAATATTTAAAAATATTCACTTCCTTTTCTTGTTTATTTATTATACCTACTTTTTTTAATATGGCAAGTGTTTTTGACAGTTTTCTTTAGTTTTTTATTTGGTATTTTTTAGCAATTAAAAATAGTTTGTATAATGTTTGTAAACTTGGTTGACTAATTTATAAACTTTATATATTATATATATTCCTAGGTAAAAATGAGAAAAATTTTATTTTCTTTTTTTTATTAGATTAATAATTCTTTGATATAAGTTACGGGTATTGGAATCTACTAAATACATAATTATAAATAGTATTATAAAAAGGATTATGAAAATTGAGAATAATGTTATTACAATACTCAATATTGAGGTAATATTTTTAAGTAAGTATATTTCTAGTGGTTTTGATATAATTATAATGAAGATAAACGATATGGTTATGATAATGTATGGGCTAATTAGTTTAAAATAATTGATATTATTAAAGATCTTTTTATTTATTAAGTTGCATTTTAAAATTATGTTTACGATGAAGGAGGTGATTGTTGCTATTAAAAGACCGTTTATTTGGAAAAAATTAACTAATATAAGCGATAAAATAACATTAGTTAAAGCACATGTTAAAATATGGTATTTATTTTCTTTGAAAAGGCCATTGGAGTTAATGATCGATAATAGTGGTAGGTATAATATATAGAAAAATGTAGTTAGGGTAAAAAGCGTTGCGGTAGTGTATGAGAGAATATAGTTAGCATCTTTTATCCAGAAGAGGATAAATGTTCTTATACCTAAGAGAAATGTTAGTGACATTGCAATAGCAATAATCATAAATAATGATTGTAGTTCTTTAAAGAGTGGATATGCTCTATCACTTTCTTTTTTAGCAAATACATTGCCAAAGGAATAGACGGTGGCATAGTTTAATCGCGATGCAATTTCGTTTAGATATCTTAAAATAAAATTATATGATGTATAGATACTTACCCAGATTGGTCCTAGGAAATGCATAATTAATACAGCATCAACATTATTTAAAACAAGAGTGCCAACTTGCATCCATACTAAGTCTTTGGTCATTTTAATCATCGTGGTGTTTTTGTCGCTTACTTCTTTTAGATAACTATATTTTTTCTTAACGACAAAGCGCATTATTACTTCTTCTATTATTTTGACTATTAATATTAATATAGCAATGGCTACTAAACTTCTAAACCAAACTATTACAAAGATTGTTAGAATATCACATATTAGTTTTATTATATTTAAAACATTGGAATAGATATATCTTTCTTGATTAGCCGATAGTACAGCAGTATAGGTTTGTGTTTTACCAAAATACGATATTAGATATGAGCTTGCAATGATAAAGAAACTTAGGGTAATTGCAAGTGATTCTTGTTCATTATGATAGTATAAATATAGTCCAATACTAACTAATATGATTAGGCCAAATATTATTAAGCCTATTTTTTTAAATATATATCTTGCTCCTGAATATATTTTGTTAATATCATCTTTGTTTTTTTCGGCGAATGGCTTATATAAAGAATATATAACGGCTTCACAGAAACCAGCTTGGGCTAAAAAGACATACGATATTATTTGGTTTATAAATTGATAATATCCATTGTTGGCATCTCCAAGATAGGTAATTAAATAATTAACTTTGATTAAACCAACGATACCAATTAATAAATATGGTACGATATCACAAATCATATTTAGGGCTATTTTTTTAGTTCTCATACTTACTCCTTATACATAATTAATGCAGAAAAGCAAAATATTTGTTCTTCTCCATATATAGCTACTGCACTATTAAATTTTATATCTATTATTTCAAATTCACAATTATTTAAAAATTTATTTATTTCTTCTTCTAAATCTTTTTCATGCGATTCATCGATTATTTTTACTTTCACTTAATATCACCAAATTAATGATATATATTTTTTTAAGAAAAGTTTGTCGTTTTATAATAAATTTTATGTTCTTTTTTTTCTGTATCAGTATATTCTACTAATAATCTAAACTCAATTTTTAATTTTTCTAGAGGATCTTTGGTATTGATATACCCTACTAGCATAAAACCTTTTTCTTCATTTTCTGCATTATGTTTTAAATTAATTGTATCATCTAATATTCCAATACTTGGGAAAATATCCTCGGTGAAATAGTCGTGTATTAATAAGGCTTTGATATTACTAATATCCTCTTTAGCGTTATCTACGATAACACGGTATGTTATTTCTTCTTCATTTATTCTATCTAAGGAGATAGTAATATCGAATGGAATATTATCTATATTTTCAAATTCCTCTTTTTTAGTTAATTCTTCTTTTTTGTTAATATATTCATTTTTAGCTTCTTCACTGACGTTACTATAGTCGCATGCTACTGTAAAAAATATTAATAGTATTAATAGTAGTTTTTTCATTACCATCACCTTTATTAATTATAACATTTTATTTTTAGTTGTTGAAGTAAAATGTATAAATTTTAATAAATGTATTGTAAAGTAAATATCTTCTTTTTTTTTAGTCATATAATTTATTGGTGATACTATGATTAAAAATAAATTTATTAAATCAACTGTTATTTTACTTATTGGAGGATTTGTCAGTAAGTTAATGGCGATGGTTATTAGGATTGTTCTATCTAGAAAAATAGGTACTGAAGGATTAGGACTTTATATGATGGTTTTACCTACGTTTGGTCTTTTTATCACTCTTTCTAATTTGGGACTTCCTTTAGCGGTTTCTAAACTGGTCAGCGAGGGAGGGAAAAATAATAAAAAATTAGTGTTGTCATTGGTACCTCTTATATTAATATTTAATATTTTTTTAATGATAGTTATTATTTTGATTTCTCCTTTTATATCTAGAGTACTTTTAAAAAATGATTTGCTATTATATCCAATTATGGCAATAGGATTGACTTTGCCGTTTATCACAATTTCTGATATTTTAAGAGGATATTTTTTTGGTAAGGAGAGAATGTGGCCATATACAATAAGTAATAATGGAGAGCAGTTAATAAGGCTTTTGTTAGTTATTTTTTTAATTCCATATTTGCTTAGATTTAGTGTTGAAAAAGCTGTTACTGGGGTTGTTTTAATTAATATAATAAGTGAGGGTATTTCGATTATTATATTGCTTTTATTTACTCCTAAGGTAAGTATTAGTAAAGATGATTTTATATATAACAAATATATAACTAAGGAAGCTTTGAGTATTGGTATTCCTTCTACTTCTAGTAGATTAATTGGAACGATTGGTTCTTTTTTAGAACCTATTATTATTACTTTTGTTTTATTAAAGGTTGGATATGAAACTAACTATATAACGATGGAATATGGTATTATTAACGGTTATGTGCTACCTTTGTTACTTTTGCCCTCATTTTTTTCTTATGCAATATCCAATGCATTATTGCCTGTGATCAGTAATGCTTACGCTAATGGGCATAAAAAAAGAGCTAAAACTAAACTTAATCAAGCAATTTTTATATCTTTATTAATCGGTATTCCTATTAGTTTAATTTTTATATTCATTCCACAGATACCATTATCGATTATCTATAAAACAAATTTAGGCATTAATTATATCAAAGTAATAGCTCCGTTTTTTCTTATGCATTATATACAAGCTCCATTAACTTCCACTTTGCAAGCAATGGGAAAGAGTAAATGTGCAATGTGGGGAACATTAATAGGAACAATATTAAGAAGTGTTATTTTATTTGTTATTTCTTTATTTAAAGTAGGAATGTGGGGGCTTATTATGGCTATTATTAGTAATATAGTATTTACTACATTACATCATTTATATTATGTTTATAAATATTTAAAAGATTAATTCATTCTAATTATTTTATTATCTTGGTTTAAATATAATGGCTTAATTACTCTTGTTTTGGTATTTTTAATATTTACACTAGTAACTTTTTCCATTTTTGTGAAGGCATCATACAATAGAGCTAATTGTAAATCATAATAATAGATTTCTTTTATAATTTCAATAAATTCTGATTCTTTTAATGTATATAATTCACTTTCTTTAATATAACAAGAGTTAATGCAGTATTTAATCATATCAGCTGCTAATAGCATCATAAAGGTATCATTATTACTTTTACAATAGGTATTAATCGTGTCTTCCATAGTTACTAATTTCTTGGCGATTAAAGGGGTTAAAAAACCAATTTCTAATTCTTGGTCATCATTTTTTAATAAAGAAGTGTTATTTATTATTTCTTCTACATCGTCTAGGGTAATTGTTTTGGTCCAAGCAAGACTTGTTAGTAAAATTCCATCTAATCTATCTATACATAGTTTAGGACGATTATTATCTATTATTGGGTGCTGTTTGGGATTGATAATTCTTTTTATATTGTAGTTATCTCTTGCTAATAGTTTTTGTAACACTACATTTTCTAATAAAAATAAATCGTTATTTTCTTCACTTTTTTCTTGTTTTATATAATCTTTATACAAGTAATCGATGACATGAGAAAATATTGGAGTATTACAATCGTGATATAACGCTGATAAAACCATTTCGAAATCATCAGTAAATCTTAATGTTTCTAGAGCACAGCTAATAGAATGATCCAGTCTAGAGATATTATATTTGAAATTGTACATATGGTTGGATGCATATTTCATTCCACAAAAATAATCTATTCCACTTAAGCGTATAATTATTTCTATATATTCTTGTAATTCTATTGGTATATATGGATATAGTATTTTAAAATATTTTTTTATATTGTTATCCAAATTTTGGTAATATGAAGAAAAGTTTTCCATAAGTTCACCTCTTTTTTTAATTTTAGCATATTATTAATTTTAAATAGTATTTTTGACAAGAAATTTACAAAATAAAAACCAATTATTTTATCTCACAAAAAAATAGTATAGTTTCTTGCTATACTATTTAATACTTATTTTTTATTTTCATATGCTTTTCTTAATGTTTTTGTTAAATTTTTCCTTCTTTTTTCTCTAAATAATCATCCAGATTAAAAGTAAATTCTATCATTCCACTATAGTCATTATCATCATTGTTATAATAATCTGTATAAAATGTTATAAATATAAGGAATCTATTTTTTAAATATCTAGTTATTTTTATGTTTATTTCTGGTTTTACACCATTTAATCCTTTTGCACTTAACCAAGTTTTTCCAAGAAAAATATAATTTTTAAAGTCTATTGTTTCACTCATTGGTATTTCAAGTAGTTTTTCTAATTGGCAATTTAAATCAAACGCAAATGAATAATCGTACACCCCTATACTCACCGCTATATTTAATTATATTTTTTTAAAAACGAAACAAAAATTTGTTTCGTTATTTATTTTCTTTTTTTGGTTTTAGTAATTCTTTTCTAGATAAATTAATTTTGCCTTTTTTATCATAACCCGTGGCAATTGCTAGTATTTCATCACCAACATTTACGACATCGGTTACTTTTTCTACTCTATTTATATCTAATTGTGATATATGAATTAATCCTTCACAACCTGGCCATAGTTCAACAAAGGCCCCAAAATCTTCTACAGAAACAACTTTACAGTTGTATATTTTACCGAACTCTACTTCTCTTGCTATATTTTTAATTCTTTCGGCAGTAGCATTAATAATATCTGAATCAGTATGATATATAATTACTCTTCCATCATCTTCTAAATCTACTTTAACGGCATTGATATCGTTTACGGTATTAACGTGACTACATTCTAGAATAATTTTAGTAATCATTTCACCACCACGACCGATAACATCTTTAATCTTATCTGGATTAATCATAAAGGTCATAGTTTTAGGAGCGTACTTAGATACTTCGCTTCTTGGTTTAGATATTTGTTTTTCAATGACATCCAATATTTGAAATCTAGCTTTTTTAGCTTGTTCTAAGGCTTCTTTTAATATTTTTTTGTTTATTCCGTCGATTTTAATATCCATTTGAAGAGCGGTTATACCATCACGTGTTCCTGCTACTTTAAAGTCCATATCGCCTAAATGATCTTCCATGCCTTGGATATCAGTTAGGATTGTATATTCGTTTTCGTGGGTAATAAGCCCCATGGCAATTCCGGCGACTGGTTTTTTAATAGGTACTCCGGCTGCCATTAAGGCCATAGTTCCAGCACATATTGTAGCTTGGCTACTAGAACCATTACTTTCTAGTATTTCACTTACTACTCTTATGGTATATGGAAATTCATCTTCACTTGGGATAACATAAGATAGTGCTCTTTCGCCTAATGCTCCGTGACCTATTTCTCTTCTTCCAGGAGAACCGTATCTTCCAGTTTCTCCTACTGAGAAGGCTGGGAAATTATAGTGGAGCATAAATCTTTTAGCATCTTCAATTCCAAGCCCATCTAGTATTTGATGTTCTCCTAATGCTCCTAGGGTAACTGTTGCTAGGCTTTGGGTTTGTCCTCTTGTAAATAATGCACTGCCGTGACATCTTGGTAATAGGTCAATATCTGTCGATAACTCTCTTATTTCATCCATAGCACGTCCATCTGCTCTAGTTTTTTCTTTAACAACGATATTTCTGAAAAGTTCATATTCTATATTATGGAAAATTAAAGCTATTTTGGTAAGTAATTCTTTTAATTCGTCGCTTTTCATAATATCTTCATTTTCACTTTTGTATTTTTCTATTACTTCATTTTCTAAATCATCAATTACAGTATATTTTTCTAGTTTATCTTTTATTCTAAGTGCTTGATCTAGTCTGTTTCTAACTATTGAATCAACTTCAGCGATAAGATTTTCGCTTATTTCTAATTTTTCATATTCCATTTTTGGAATACCAATTTCTTTAATTATTTCTTCTTCGAATGCTATTAATTTTTTTATAGCTTCGTGACCAAACATTAGTGCTTCTAACATATCATCTTCGCTTGCTTCTTTAGCTCCTGCTTCTACCATATTAATAGCATCTTTAGTACCGGCAACGGTTAAGTCGATTTCTGATTTTTCTGTTTGTTCTATGGTAGGATTTATTATGTATTCTCCATTAACTTTTCCTACTTTTACTGCTGCTACTGGCCCATTAAATGGTATTTTAGAAATTGATACGGCTATTGATGAACCTAGTAAGGCTGTTAGTTCTGGTGAATTATCTTGATCAACCGATAATACTGTATTTACTATTTGTACTTCGTTTTTGAAATCATCTGGGAACAATGGTCTAAGTGGTCTATCTATCATACGAGATGCTAATGTAGCTGCTTCAGTTGGCCTTCCTTCTCTTTTTATGAATCCGCCTGGTATTTTACCTACTGAATATAATTTTTCTTGATATAAAACCATTAAAGGGAAAAAATCTGATAAAAGATTAGCACTTTTACTAACTACTGCAGTTGAAAGTACTACGGTGTCACCATATCTTACTAATACTGCTCCATCTGCTTGCTTAGCAACTTGTCCATGTTCTACTACAATCTTTCTTCCATAAAAATCTAATTCAAATACTTTCTTCATTAATTATCCTCCTTCTTTTTACTATGTGAAACGGTATTAAAAATTATTTTTAAGTAATTTTTTTGAAATTTCAAATTAAAGGCACTCAAAAAAGAGTGCCTACTTATTTATTTTCTAATTCCTAATTTTTTAATGATTGCTCTATATCTTTTAACATCATTTTCAAGTAAATAATTTAATAAACTTCTTCTTTTTCCGACCATCATTAATAGTCCTCTTTTAGAGTGTTTATCTTGCTTGTTATTCTTTAAATGTTCTGTTAGAGCATCGATTTGTTTAGTTAATAAAGCAATTTGAACTTCTGGTGAACCAGTATCTTTTTCATCTAAACGATATTCTTTGATAATTGCTTGTTTAACTTCTTTTTTTAATGCCATAAATCCTCCTTATATTATTTTCACCATTTTCCCTAGGTAATCGTAAGAGGTACGGTAACCCAAGAAAAAGGAACGATATAATTATATAGTATTTTATAAATTATTGCAATAGTTTTTCTTATTTTTCTTTAATATATTCGCATTTTGCACATTTAATATTCTTTTTATTTTCTACTAAAAGACTGTTGCAATTAGGACATCTTTCACCTGTTGGTATATCCCAGGAAGCAAAGTTGCATTTTGGATAGTTATTACAACCATAGAAAATTTTTCCTCTTTTTGTTTTCTTTTCTACTATCTTTCCATCACATTGAGGACAGGAAGTTATTTCTTTTTTAGTTTCTTTTTCTTCTTGTTTTATATATTTGCAAGTTGGATAATTTGAACATGCAACAAATTTACCATATCTACTTTGCTTAATTACTAAGGGACTATTGCAATTAGGACATAATTCTCCTGTTTTTTCGGCTTCTTTTTTTTCCATATTGTCAAATGCATTTTTAACTTTTGGTTCAAAGTCTTTATAAAATCTATTTAGTAATTCATAATATATTAAATTTCCATCGGCTATTTTATCTAAATCGTCTTCCATTTCTTTGGTGTATTTAACGTTGATAATATCTTTAAAGAATTCTTGTAATTTGTCTGTTGTTAAAATGCCTATTTCTGTAGGATGAAATTTTTTATCAATAACTTTTACATAGTCTCTTTCTTTAATTACATTAACTATAGTTGCATATGTCGATGGTCTTCCGATACCTAGAGATTCTAGTTCTTTAATTAATGAAGCTTCTGTGTATCTTGCTGGGGGTTTGGTTTGATGAAGCGAATATTCGATATTATTAGCTATTACGATATTGGTTTTGTAATTAGCAAAATCAGGTAATATTTTATCGCTTACTTCTTCATAATCACTATACACTTTTAAATAACCATCAAAGGTTAGAATACTACCGGTTGCTTTAAACTTATAGTTATTGTTATCTAAGATAACGGTAGTAGCATTTGTTTTAGCATCCGACATAAGACTTGCTAATGTGCGGAAGTATATTAATGAATATAGCTTATATTCATCATCTTTTAAATATGGTTTAACACTTTCTGGTGTCCTTTTAATTGAAGTTGGACGAATTGCTTCGTGAGCATCTTGGACGTTTTCTTTCTTTTTCTTATTTTTAATATATCCAGTATATTTAGAACCATAATTATTTTCAATATAATTATAAGTATCTGCTACAAATTCATCACTTAATCTAATTGAATCGGTTCTCATATAAGTTATCAAACCGACAGTTTCATTTTTTAAGCTAATTCCTTCATATAATTTTTGAGCAACACTCATTGTCTTTTTAGCAGGAAAATTTAACTTTGTTGATGCTAGTTGTTGTAATGTTGAAGTAGTAAAAGGATATGGAGATGATTTTTTCTTTTCTTTTTTATCTACACTTTCTATTTTAAAGCTATTATTTAATTTTTCTAATATTTCCTTAGCTTCTTTTTCGGTTTTTATTTCAATATCTTTATGGTTGTATGAGAATAATTTGGCATCAAATTCATTAAAATGAGCATCAATTTCATAATAATCTTCAATGATAAATTTTTCTATTTCTCTTTCTTTATCTACGATTAATTTTAAGGCAACACTTTGAACACGGCCGGCGGATTTACCACCTGTTTTGCTTTGCATAAGCTTACTTAATCTGAAACCGATAATTCTATCTAGGATTCTTCTAGTTTCTTGTGAGTGAACTAAATTCTCATCTATTTTACGGGCGTTTTTGAAGCTATTTAAGATAACATTTTTGGTTATCTCATTAAAGACAATGCGGTCATAATCTTTATCTTTTAATTTTAATTCATCATAAAGATGCCATGATATAGCTTCCCCTTCTCTATCTGGGTCGGTTGCTAGATATACATGATCTGAAGATTTAACTTCTTTTTTCAATTCTTTAATTATTTTACTTTTTCCTTTTATGGGAACATAATCTGGTTTAAAATTATTTTCTATATCAACACCAAAACCATATTTGCCACTAGTTGATAAATCTCTAATATGTCCTACTGATGATACTACTTTATAATTATCACCTAAATATTTGCTAATAGTTTTAGTTTTATTAGGGGATTCTACTATTACTAAATTTTTACCCATATGGCCTCCTTTTTGCTTATTTAATTATATAATAGATTGTTGGTTATTTGTCAAGCTTTTTTATCTTTTTAAGATATTTTCACATCTTTTTACATTATTTAAAAAGTAAATAAGTTATTATTAGGGCTATGATTACTGTAAATAAGTCTGTTAGTAAGCCAACTTTAAGGGAAGAAGATGTTTTTTTAATACCAATGCTACCGTAATATGTAGCTATTATATATATTGTTGTGTCTGTAGAACCCGCAATAATGCTCGATAATATACCAATATAGGAATCTGGATGATAGGTATTTAATATATCGTTTAATAATACTAAGGAGGTAGAACCGCTTATTGGTTTTAAAAATGCTAATGGCATTACTTCAATTGGGAATTTTGATATGTTAAAAATGGTTTTAATATTGTTAAATAGATCTGTGAGGATATTGCTTTTGGTAAAAATATTTACAGCAAGCATCATAATTAAAATAGTTGGAAATAAGCTTAATGCCGTTTGATACCCTTCTTTGGCACCTTTTTTAAAAGCCTTTAGGATGTCTACTTTTTTATATAGGGCATAAATAATAATAATTAATACAATTGTTGGTAAAAAAATTGAGGCAATATTCATAAATTACCCCTTTTCTTATTAAAAAGATAATTTATTATTAGACCAGTAACTGTAGATAATATGGTAGTTATAATACACGCTGGTAGAATAATAGATGGATTGGTACTGCCAGATGACATTCTTAGTGCTAAGATACTTGTTGGTACGATAGTTAATCCTGTAGTATTTAATATTAAAAATGTTTGCATACTTTTTGAAGGTGTATCTTTATTTTTATTTAATTCATTTAAACTTTTTATCGCTTTTAAACCAATTGGAGTTGCTGCATTACCAAGACCTACCATATTCATAACAATATTTAGAGATATTAAAGCCATTACTTCGTGATTTTCAGGAATTTCTTTAAAAATATATTTTAATACTTTACTAATTTTTTTAGCAATGATATCTAAAAGTCCACTTTGAGATGCTATATTCATTAGACCTAACCATAAACACATAATAGGAAATAATTTTAAGATAATATTTAGCGAATATTCACCAACATTTAATATTTCATTATTAATAGCAATAGTATTTCCAGTTATAAAACCATAAAAGATACCTATAGATATTAAAAATACAAAAATATAGTTTACCAAAATTTGATCCAATCTAATATTTTTTCAAATATGTTTTTTTCTTTTGGTTTTATTTGTGGTTTATAGGCATATATATTAACACTTTTTATTAAGGTATCATTTAAGTAGAAATTATTACTTCCAACAATGTCACCATTTCTATAATTTTTAATTTTGGCTAATTTAATATTATTTTTTATCTTGTTTATTTCATCTTTTTTTAAGGTTAGGAAAATATCTTTATCAATATATAGATTTTGGTTATAATATTCGTCATCTTTTACTCTAAAAGTGTTTTTATTTAATACTTGATAAGATTTATAGTTTTCAAAGGCATATAAATATGAGCTTTTATGTGTATTCCAGTCATTACCGTCGTTTAAGGTTACAACAACAAAATTCATTCCATCTTTAGAGGCGGTGGTAACTAGGGTTCTTTTAGCTTTTTCAGTGAATCCGGTTTTGCCACCGGTTATATAATCTTCTTCTAATAATTTGTTTTTATTATACCAAATGTATGTCTTGTAATTAGTTTTTAGAATGTATTTTTTAGTTTTGACAATGTCTTTATACTCTTGGTAGTCCATGGCATAGCTTGTTAATATGGCCATATCGTAGGCGGTTGAATAATTACCTTTTTCATTATCTAGTCCACTGCTGTTATTGAATAAGGTGTTTTTCATTCCTATTTCTTTGGCTTTGGCATTCATTCTTTCAACGAATTTTTCTTCGCTACCGCTTATAAAAGATGAAATCATTAATGCAGCATCGTTACCACTTCTTAGCATTAGGCCATATACTAAGTCCCTTAATGTTAATTCTTCTCCTACTTGGATATAGATTCCTGAACCATAACTTTTCAATATTGATTCATCTACAATAACGGTTTCGTCTAACCTATTTGATTCTATGGCTAAAACTGCGGTCATAATCTTAGTAATAGATGCGATTAATCTTTGACTGTGAATGTTTTTTCCCGTTATTACTCTACTTGTATCCATATCCATTAAGATATAACAAGAGGCGGATTCTCCTAGGGCGGATGTTTTAATGGGTATTGTTAAGAATATTAAAATAGTTAAAAATATTATTATTTTTTTCATATTACTCACCTATTTATATATATTCTAAAATATTAATTTTATTAAATAGGTGTTGGTGAAATTTATAAATGACATTATATTGTCTATTTATATTTTCTTTTGATATTGTTAATTTTTAAATCATTATAATATAATAATTGT
>OMCO01000253.1_pt1 | contig 20338 bp, 16 predicted proteins | sample 1645031 | NCBI WGS metagenome assembly OMCO01 (sample SAMEA103958146, study PRJEB25191) | human gut metagenome
AACAAAAAATAGTAAATTGTCAAATTTCAGTGTAAGCTGTCAACGCTTTCTGTTGTTTTTCTGTATCTCTTGCTTACAAGTTGATAATATGATAAATGGATCAGGATTGCAATAGCATTTGGCTCATTTAGGTTATAATGCCATATTTGTTGGCGATTTTGACTGTTTTTGACTGCTTTTGCATGTATAATCGTAAAAAATCATCTGATGTTACATAACGCAATGATATTGCGCAAGTTGCACACAGGCAAGTTGCGCAATACAGAAGAGATATATAATAATAAAAGAGCAGAATCACGATTAGGCGATCATGCTTCTGCTCTTTTTATTTATATAAGATTTTTTGTGAGCTGATATTGAATATATCATAACCTTTGGTTACTCACCTTTAAGGGAGGGACGCAGCCGCTTGACGGCTGCGTCAATTAAGGGATTGGGGGGTGTAGTCATTTCTGACTACGAAAAAAGGGAGTAAAAACAAAAAATAGTAAATTGTCAAATTCCAGTGTAAGCTGAAGATGTTTCTGCTGTTCTTGTATCTCTTGCTTACAAGCTGATAATATGACATAAACGTTATTTATGCAATAGCATTTGACTGTTTTCCGTCATATTCACATATTCATAATAAATTTTGACTGTTTTTGACTGAAAAGGAATAAATCAGACATTTGTACTATTCAAATGGTATGTTTATGTGATATAACTTTACTTATATGACGTGATAATACATTATTCCACAGATGAATTATCACAGATAATATGCATACGAAAAAAGATCAGGGAGGATCAAGATGAAGAGCAGCAAGAAAAATCTTATTGCCATCGCCGTGGTAATTCTCATTATTGCGGTTCTCGGAATTCTGTCTATATATGTAGATAAGATTCCATCGCCATCGACATATGCGACATTCTGGGCACTTGTACCATCGGTTGTCGCTATCACGCTGGCACTTATAACGAAGGAGGTTTACAGTTCACTGTTTATAGGAATTGTAATAGGAAGTGTGTTTGCCTCCGGATTCAGTTTTACGGGCAGTATATCGAATGTACTGCAGGATGGACTGATCGCACAGCTTTCAGATTCATATAATGTAGGTATACTGATATTCCTTGTCATTCTTGGAACCATAGTTGCACTTATGAACAAGGCAGGTGGATCCAAGGCATTTGGTGACTGGGCAGCTACCCATATCAAGACCAGACAGGGCGCGCAGCTCTGCACAGTTCTTCTGGGAGTTCTGATATTTATCGATGACTATTTTAACTGCCTCACAGTCGGCAGTGTTATGAAGCCTGTAACTGATAAACACAGGATATCAAGGGCGAAGTTTGCATATGTTATAGATGCAACAGCGGCACCTATATGTATCATAGCCCCTGTATCATCATGGGCTGCAGCCGTCAGTGGATTTGTAAAGGGTGAGGATGGCTTTGGTCTGTTTATAAAAGCCATACCATATAACTATTATTCATTCCTCACACTTGCGATGATGATCGCAATGATCGTTATGAAGGTTGAGTTTGGTTCCATGGAGAAGCATGAGCTCAATGCCCTGAAGGGAGATCTTCTCTCAATGGGAGATGGCAAGAAGACTGTCACAGCAGAGGAGACTGATGTGGTCAACAGCAACGGCAAGGTAGTTGATCTTATAATACCTATCATATGTCTTGTTATCTGCTGCATTATAGGAATGATCTACACAGGTGGATTCTTCAGCGGTGTAAGCTTTGTAGAGGCATTCTCAAACAGTGATGCATCTGTTGGACTTGCAATTGGAAGCTTGTTCGGACTGCTTATTACAATTCTTCTGTATGTGATAAGAGGAGTCCTGGATTTTGGTAAATGTATGGAGGCTATACCAGAGGGCTTTAAGGCAATGGTACCGGCTATACTGATCCTTACATTCGCATGGACGCTCAAGGGAACTACCGATATGATGGGTGCAAAGGATTTTGTACAGACAGCAATGACATCTGCATCGGGAAGTCTGTTTAGTTTCCTTCCTGCGGTTATATTTATAGTTGGATGTCTCATGGCGTTTGCAACAGGAACATCATGGGGAACATTTGGAATACTTATCCCTATTGTGTGTGCAGTATTTGAGGGTAAGAATAATGAGCTTATGATCATAGCGATATCAGCATGTATGGCTGGAGCTGTGTGTGGAGATCACTGCTCACCTATATCAGATACCACTATCATGGCATCAGCAGGAGCGCAGTGTAACCATGTAAATCATGTGGCAACACAGCTTCCATATGCGATAACAGCGGCTATCATGTCATTCGTGTCATATGCTATAGTTGGACCGCTTACATACCATCTGCATGTTAAGTGGTTTATCATGCTTCCGATATTCATAGCAATGATGGTTCTTCTGATATTTGTACTCAGGGTCATCAAGCGCAGGAATCCTGCAAGTTATGTGAATGCGGATACTAGAGTAGCGGATGCGGAGTAGGCAGATCAAATTGTAAATAAAAGGTATATTTAACGAAAAAAATAGTTGACTTATGATGGAACATAAGTTAATATGTGAGAGTAGAGTTTTCATTTATTTGAATCCTCTCTCCCCTCATTATGGTGACCAGGTACCCCCTGGTCACTTTTTTGTTTATATGGACAAAATATAGCATGGGCACTTTATATTTGTTAACTTGAGCAATCACATGTAAAGGTATATTCTATATACCATAGATGCCGGGGAGACAGACATCATAATAAATAAAGGAAAGAGAGTAGTTATGCAGGATAACAGAGAGATAACAAATGAAGAAGTCCAGAAGGCTTCGGAGATAATCAACAATTTGCTGAGTTACTATAACAGTAAGGTTGTGGGACAGCCTTATCTGGGATATTCACTTCTGGTTGCAATGATGACAAACGGTCATGTGCTTCTGGAATCCGTTCCAGGACTTGCCAAGACCACTGCTGCCAGGGTTATGACAGAGGCGGTTAATGGATCATTTTCAAGGATCCAGTGTACACCGGATCTTATACCGAGCGACATAATTGGAACCCAGATGTACAACATGGCGACCAATACATTTGAGGATAAGATAGGTCCGGTTTATTCGAACTTTGTACTACTCGATGAGATAAACAGGTCCAGTGCGAAGACACAGAGTGCCATGCTGGAGGCGATGCAGGAGAGAGAAGTCAGTATAGGAGGAAAGACATATAAGCTGCCGGAGGTGTTCGTGGTAATAGCGACCCAGAATCCGATCGAATCTGAGGGTACGTATGTGCTGTCAGAGGCACAGCTTGACAGATTCCTTCTCAAGGAGACTGTGACATATCCAAGCGCAAGGGATGAGATGGAGATACTCAACAGAGTGGAGGCAGGAGTTTTTTCAGACGTGAAGTCCGTTGCCAGCGTTGACGATGTGGTGTATCTTCAGAAGCTGTGCAAGAGGATTTATATAGATCCGGCGATAAAGAAATATATAGTTGATATAGTTCAGGCAACCAGAATGACGGATAAGATACTTGCACCTGAGCTTGCACAGTATGTTGCCATGGGTGCGAGCACAAGAGCGGCTATTGCGTTCATGGAGGTAGCAAAGGCAATCGCACTTATAAATGGGAGAAGATATTGTGTTCCTGATGATGTGAAAGCACTCAGATATTCAGTCCTGAGACACAGGATCATGCTTACATTTGCCGCTGTTGCGGAAGACGTGAAGATTGAGAAGATTATAGATGCCATAATAGGTTCGGTTAAGACGCCGTAGGGGAAGACAGTTAATTATGAAGATGACATATATATCCAGAATACAGGGAAATATGAAGGGATATAAGACCATATATACTACCAAGGCAACGTCGAGGATAATCGATGGTTCGTACAATTCCATCTATAAGGGCAGGAGTATGAACTTTGATGAGCTCAGGGAGTATGTCGTTGGCGATGATATCAAGGACATGGACTGGAAAGCATCTGCCAGGAGCCAGAAGCTTCTGGTCAGACAGTATATCGCCGAGAAGAAGCATAATATAATGCTGGTGATGGATGCCGGAAAACGTATGCTTGGATATGCCAATGATGTTCAGGAGAAGAGTGACGTTGCACTTATGGCGGCAGGAACCCTGGCATATATGGTGTGTGACAATGGTGATTATGTGAGCGCTACTTATGTTTCAGACAGGGGCGTGGAGCACTATCCGTTTAAGACAGGCTTTGCAAATGTCGAAAATATTCTTGCGGGTTACCACAGGAACGTTACCATGACTAATGACTCGGATACGGGGGATGCGCTGAGCTTCATTGCGAGGAATTTCAGGAGGAGAATGATCATACTTGTGGTGACGGACACCAGAGGTATCCTGAATATGTCGGAGGCAACTGTAAAGCAGTTAAAGGTACTGCATGATATACTGCTTATAAATGTTGAGGATGCCGGGATGAACGGTAAGAATGTATATGACATATCCGGTGACACATATATTCCTGAATTTTTTACCAGGGACATGAAGCTGGCAAAGAAAGAAGAGAGGAAAAGGCAGGAGCTTTCAAGTGCCTGTGACGACAAGCTTAAGAAACTTGGTATTTCGTACCTGACGGTCAGGTCTTCTGACAGCATGGATGAAAAGATAGTAGAGCTGCTCAACAAGCACAAGACTGAGAGCTCTGGAAAGTAGTTAAATGGGCTGATGCCCGGAGATAAGAGGAAGAAGATATAAGATATGGAAAGTTCAGTGAATTTGCAGGAGCCGCTTTCGTATGTGGTATGGCCGATCGTGCTGACCGGAGTGATAACAGCCGCAGTGCTGTTGTTCTTTGGTGTCTGCTGGTATCTGAGAAGACGTAGAAAAATGGCGGCGGAGCTGCCGAAGGTGGTGAAGCCTGCGCCTATGGATATGGGTAGAGTGAAGGCCAGATATCTGTCAGAACTGGCGGATATTGCGGGACAGTATGATCAGGGAAAACTTGATGTAAGAGGTGCATATCAGCGTATGAGCCGTTGTATCAGGGGATTTGTTCATGCTGCAACCGGCATAAGGGTTCAGAATTACACTCTGTATGATATAGAAAGATTAAACATGCCGGAGCTGTACTATCTTGTGGCTGAGTATTATGCGCCGGAATTTGCAAGAAAGTCCGATGGTGATGTGAGGGCTTCCCTTGAGAAGACAAGGAGTTTGATTGAGAGATGGCAATAAAATATCATATTGTTCTATATGCAGGCCTGGCTATTGCGCTGTTTATGCTGGTATTTGTGTTTGTGAAATACAAAAAGACAAAGGAATATGCCGGAGGAAAAAAGATCGCAGGGCTCATATGCCAGGAAGATGAGGCATATTTCAGGAAAAGAAAAATATTATATAAGACCGGGCTTACAGCCACGCTCATATGCTGCGTACTGGTTGTCGTATCGGCATTCCTGCTCATGGCAAAACCATACACGAGCAGGCGTATGCAGGATGAAAAGTATTGCAGGGACATCATTCTGTGTATCGACATATCAACATCCGTGGATTATCTCAACGAGAATCTGCTGGACAAGCTGAAGAAAACAGTTGATGAGCTTCAGGGCGAACGTTTTGGAATCGTGATATTTAACACAAGTCCGGTGCTGCTTACTCCGCTCACGGATGATTATGAGTATGTGAAGGATCAGCTTGATCTGATCGCACAGTGTCTGAAGAGCAGAAATGAAGTGAATCTGGACGATGCATTTTCATCGGGGTACGACTGGATATATTATCAGGCATATATATCATCTGGAACTCTGATCGGAAATGAGCAGAGGGGAAGCTCACTTATAGGAGACGGCCTTGCTGCTGCGGCAATCGATTTTTCGGATGCTGACAAGGAGAGGACAAAGGTGGTAATATTCTCCACTGACAATGATATACAGGGAACACCGGTGGCAACTCTGGATGAGGCGGCCGATATATGTGTTTCAAACAATGTCACGGTGTATGGAGTTGGAACAAAGGAGATGACACCGGAAAACAAGGAGTCCATGAAGAATGCGGTGGAGAAGACCGGTGGTAAATTCTATCTTGAGGAGGAATCCGGATCATTTGGAGAGATAGTATCATCGATAGAAAAGCTGAGTAAGAATCTGGTCAAGGTGAGGATGGTGGATGTTGAGACACCTGAGCTGTTATATCCATTTGTATTGATGCTGGTTCTGTTTGCAGGAATGCTAGGACTTGGCCGCTGGCTCAAATTATAAGACGTTACAGGAGAGAATTATGAGAATAGATCCAATTATACCAATCTGGCTTATGCTCATATTGTGCGTTGGCATGGCGTTCCTGAAAAGGCGGAAGAGAAGCGCATATATAAGGCAGATAGCTGCCATCATACTGATATTTCTCATCAATCTGAGGATCATGGTCCCAAGCAGCAACGTGGAGACAAGTGTCCGGAAGCTTGACACATATGTGCTGTTCGTTGTGGATGACACCATAAGCATGCTGGCTCAGGATTATGCTGGGGATACAGAGAGGCTGACGGCGGTGAAGAAAGACTGCGAGCACATAGTTGATGAGATGGACGGTGCTAAATTTGCAGTCATAACTTTCAATAATAGTGCAAATCTGATATCGCCATATTCGGATGATTCAAATTTTGCAAAAAGTGTTCTGGATTCAATATATCCGCTGGATTCGCTATATGCCAGGGGGTCGTCCATGAATGTCTGCATAGATGTGATGACGGATACCCTTAAGCGTGCAAAGGAGAAAAATGATGGAAATGTGGTCGTGTTCTTTATAAGCGATGGTGAAATAACCAACGACGACAGACTCAAGTCATTTGACGGGGCGAAAAAATATATTGATGGAGGCGCAGTGTTGGGGTACGGCACAAAGGAAGGCGGCAACATGTATGTGAAATCATATTACGATGACCGGAAGGAGCTGCTTGAGGACACATCGGACTACCCGTATAAACCAGCGGTGTCGAAGATCGATGAGGATAATCTGAAAAAGATTGCCTATGATCTGGGCGTCGACTATATAAATATGAACGATGGTTCTGCGCTGGATAAGGTTGTGGAGAAGTCACTGGGAACCGCTGAGTCAACGGATAAGGGTAAGACCATAGGATATGTGGATATATATTATCTGTTTGCAGCATTATTTGCAGGACTTGTTGTATATGAATTTTTTGATATGAGAAAGAAAGTCATAAAATGAAAAACAGATCAGGAATAATAAAGATCGTTGCTGCAGTGACCGGAGCTGTCAGCCTGCTGTGTATGGCGGTGCTTCTGGTGAATTATCTGTGCAATGAGCATTTTATAAGTGAATACAAAAAGGGACAATATGTGGACAGCACAGTGAACGCCGTGCTTGGCTTTACTCAGCCACATATATACCATTATAATCTTGGTGATGTATATTACAGTCAGGGAGATTACGAGGGCGCCGAGCAGGAGTTTCGTAAGGCACTTGAAAAGAAGCCGGGGGGTGAGTCCGACTGTAAGACAAGGGTCAACCTTGCGCTGTCCATAGTGAAGCAGATAGATCCTGAGGGTGTTACCAAAGAGAATCTGGATGAGGTGATAGACATACTTGAGGGGGCAAAGGACATTCTCATAGAGAATGACTGCGCCCACAGGGATGATGAGGATGGACATTACGAGGATGCACAGACTCTGAAGGATGAGATAGATGCCTTTGAGGAACAGCTCAGGAAGCAGACGGAGGAACAGGATCAGAAAGGTGATCAGGATCCAAATGACCAGAAGGATCAGGGCAGTGACGATGAAAACGAAGAGGATACACAGGAGCCGCCTCAGTCTTCTGATAAGGAATCGGAGATACGAAAGCAGCTCGATGCCATCCAGGGAGACAGTCTTGAGCAACGAAATCAGGAGATGGATGCATACGAGACATACAAAAATGAACATGATTACTACGGCGGACGCACTTGGTGATCATACATTAATAGACATTAAATTCTAAATATAAAACTTGCGCAATATTAAGACGCGGGGTATAATACTGCTAGTTATGGTCATTTGTGGAAAAGTGACCAGAATAAGGAGATAGAATCGAGCAATGGTAAATGAAGAAAAGGTCATTCTAATGACGAAGATCGCCATGTACAAGGAGTCGCTTGGGCGTGAGGATCTCGAAAAGGGTAAATATTTTCAAAGTGACTATGTGAAGCTTAACTGTCTTAAGACAATTGTTTCATCTACGGTGCTGTTTGTAGTTTTTGCCGCAGCTTACATATACTATAATCTTGCAGATATAGTTGAGAAGCTCACAGAGCTTGACTATGTGAAGGTGGCGAGCAGCATTGTGGGCGGCTATGCAGTGGTGTGTATTGCATTTGCGCTTTTCGCGTGGGTCTTATATACATACAGATATATGAAGGCAAAGCCAAAACTCATAAAGTATAACCAGAATCTTAAGAAACTGATAGAATTTTATGAGAACGAGGACGGAACACGCCGTTCTGTCAAAAAAAAGAGGAGGGCTAACTGATAATGTCAACACTTCTGGATTTTCGCGATGGAGTAAAGAATTTTTGTAGTAAGTATGATAAATTTGTTTCACCACTGTGTAAGTTTATACTGGCACTTGTTGTGTTCTGGTCAATAAACCATCTTACAGGATATAACAGCACGATAAGCAGTATCGTAGTGGTCCTGGCAGCAGCTTTTGTGTGTGCGTTCCTTTCAGGCCAGCTCACACTTGCCATTGCAGGACTGTACGCATGTGCCCAGGTTGCCAGCGCAAGTCTGGAGCTTGGAATCTCATTTGTTGTCATATTTGTGATAATGTATTGCGTATATATAAGATTTTTCCCTAAGGCATCATGGATCATTCTGTTTATGCCATTCTTTTACATTATAAAGTTCCAGTATTTCATGCCGATCCTGGCTGGAATGACAGCTGGATTTACAGGAATGGTTCCTGCAGCATTTGGCTGTATATTCTACTTCTTCCTGAAGCATACTGCTGATTACGTCGCTTTAAGCTCAAGTTCAGCAGAGGGTGATCTGATAGAGGGATACAAGTATATTTTCCAGCATCTGGTACAGGATAAGACACTTCTGCTCACCATAATAGTGTTTGCAGTTGTTATAGTTCTTACATACATAATATATAGAATGTCATTTGCATATTCATGGTACGTTGCCATCATCACAGGCGGTGTGGTAGAGATCATACTGTTCCTGGTTGGAACTTTGTCCATGGAAGTTGAGGTATCCCTTGCGGGGGCTCTGCTTGGATGCATACTGGCGATACTGGTGGCCATAGTGGTTCAGTTCTTCAAGATAGTTGTGGACTACTCAAGTGTTGAGAATACACAGTTTGAGGACGATGACTACTACTACTATGTAAAGGCTGTGCCAAAGGTCATGGGTGGTGCCCAGAGAAAGGCAGCCAGAAGAGAGCAGCCATCGCCAAGACCACAGCAGAAGAGGACGACTTCGTCCGGATCAGGCGCACAGAGAAGCCGGTCTGCGGCAAAGGAAGATTCTGTTACAGGATCAACAAGATAGATACATTGAAAAGAGCTTACATGTGAGTGACCTGACTTTTGTCAGGTCACATTAATTATACGGAGTATTTATATACCGAAAGGAGGATGAAATGGATAAGATATCAACGTTTATATCAACGTATTTTGATTGGTTTTATATAACAGTTCCAGGCACAGTAGATATAATAGAGATACTTATTTTGTCATTCTTTATATACAGGATCATGTTGTGGTTCAAGCAGAGCAGAGCATGGACTCTTCTGAAGGGTATAGTTATGATCGTGCTCTTCACTGCCATTGCGGCGGTGTTCCAGTTCAATACGATCTTATATCTGCTTAAGAATGCATTCAGTGTGGGAATAATTGCGGTGGTGATCCTGTTCCAGCCGGAGTTCAGACGAGGACTTGAACAGCTTGGAAGAAAGAAGCTGATCAATTACATTATACGAGATGGCGAGGATGATGGTGTTATATCGGAGAAAACGATATATGAGCTTGTGAAGACGGCCCAGGTCCTGTCTGCAAACCGTACCGGTGCACTCATAGTCATTGAGAATGAAGTTGCACTGGGCGAGTATATTGATACGGGAATACCGATCGATGCGGTCGTGACTAACCAGTTACTTCTCAATATATTTGAGCACAACACACCGCTTCATGATGGTGCGGTGATCATAAGAAAGAACAGGGTGGTTTCTGCCACATGTTATCTGCCACTGTCTGCAAATGACTCCATCAACAAGGAGCTTGGAACACGACACAGAGCCGGTATAGGTATCAGTGAGGTGTCAGACAGTATGACTCTTATCGTATCTGAGGAGACAGGTTCAATATCCATTGCACAGGGAGGCGAGCTCTTCAGGAATCTGGACAGCGAGGGCGTGAGAAGGCATCTTCAGACGCTGTGCAAGGAGTATAATGGAAGAAAGAGCCACAGGTCTTCAGGTGCCCGTCCGGTTAAGCGGAGAAAGAGAGTCGTTGTGGAGAATAAGAATAAAGCTTCCAGAAAGGAGGCTGATGAGAATGAAAAATAACAGCGCAGAGCCTAAGAAAAAGGCAAATAAGATATACAGCAATATAGGTCTTAAGCTTCTGTCGGTTGTGCTTGGATTTCTGGTGTGGCTTCTTGTACTGAACATCGATGATTCAGCCGTGACAAGGACCATAAGGGACATTCCGGTCAATCTGGTAAATACTGACGCCATAACAAGTCAGAATCAGTTGTACACGATAACTTCAGGTGATACCGTGGATATAGTCGTCAAAGGACGTAAATCACTTATAAGCGATCTTGATGCGTCGGATTTCAAGGCTGTAGCGGATATGTCAAAGATATCCATAACAAATGCGGTGCCTATCACTGTAACTGCGAACAGCACCAACATAGCTAAAAAGGTCAGCATAACTGTTGTGGACAACGTGCTGTCAGTTGAACTTGAGGACGAGAAGTCAGTGTCAGTTCCTGTGTCCGTGGTGACAACAGGCGAGGTTGCTTCCGGATATACGGTTGGTAACAGTGTGGCAGCTCCAAACCTCATAACGATAAAGGGTGCTGCAAGTATAGTTTCGAGCATAGATCGTGCAGAGGTGACAGTTGATGTGACCAGTGCAAAGGATGATATAACGACAAACTGTACGCCTGTATTTGTAACCGCTGATGGTGAGAAGATATCAGACAAGTCGATATCCTACGATGAGATATCGATAGCAGTCACAGTTCCGGTATACAAGACTAAGAATATACCTGTTCATGTGGATGTCACAGGAGATCCTGCGGATGGATATCTTGTATCAGATATAACATATGTACCGGAGACCGTTGATATAGGTGGAGACGCATCGATAATAAAGGATATAACAAGCCTTGATATAACGGATGTTGATGTGAGCGGATGTACAGCAGATGTTGAGACGACACTTGATGTATCAAAGTATCTTCCAGAGGGTGTGGTCGTGACAAAGGAGAGCGCATACATCAATGTGAAGATAGCGATCGAGAAATCAGTTACAAGAAATATAACGGTGACCACAGGGGATATCATCCTGAGGGGCAAGCAGAGTGGATACAGCTATGAGATGAGCATGGGTGATAGCAATACGATAACCGTGAGTGGAATCTCAAGTGCGGTGTCCAAGGTATCGGCCAAGAGCCTGAAGCTGTCCATAGATGCTTCCAAGCTCTCATATGGCGATAATACGATCACGCTCAGTGTCCCTGATGGAGATAAGTACACCGTGGTAAATACGTGTACAGTTATGGTAAAGGTTACTGAGACACAGTAGTCATTGTCTGGAGGTGTATGTATATGGATACAGAAAAGTTGAATGAGCTGAGACAGATCATAGAAGATTCGGATAATATCGTTTTCTTTGGCGGTGCAGGAGTATCGACGGAGAGCGGTATACCAGATTTTAGAAGTGTGGATGGACTGTATAATCAGAAGTATAAGTATCCGCCGGAAACTATAATCAGCCACAGCTTTTACAGACGTAACCCGGAGGAATTTTACAGATTCTATAAGGACAAGATGATATTTGCTGATGCAAAGCCGAACAAGGCTCATATAAAGCTGGCGGAGCTTGAGAAACAGGGAAAGCTCAAGGCGGTGATAACGCAGAATATCGACGGACTTCACCAGATGGCAGGTAGCAGGAATGTCATAGAGCTCCATGGTTCTGTTCACAGAAATTACTGTGAGAAATGCCATGCTTTCTATGACCTGGATTATATAGTCAATTCGGATGGTGTGCCTAAGTGTGAAAAGTGCGGAGGCACTGTAAAACCGGATGTGGTGCTGTATGAGGAGGCACTTGATGAGGACAATATGTCGAGGGCACTCCAGTATATATCCGAGGCGGATACGCTGATAATTGGCGGAACCTCACTTGTGGTATATCCGGCAGCAGGACTTATCAGATATTTCAGGGGGCGGAAACTGGTGGTTATAAATATGTCCCCGACACAGTCGGACAGCAATGCAGATCTTCTGATAGCGGATAAGATAGGAGATGTGCTGGGCAGTCTGTAGCATATGACGACAAAGGCATGTTGAAGGCATGCTATACAGATTCTATATAGTATGGAGGACGGTTTATGTATTTTGACAGATCAAATGGCTTCCCGAAAGATTTCCTGTGGGGCAGTGCGTCTGCTGCATATCAGATAGAGGGAGCGTGGAATGAGGATGGCAAAGGCCCATCCAACTGGGATCAGTTCGTAAGGATCCCGGGAAAAACATTTAAGGCTACGACAGGTGATAAGGCGGTTGACCATTACCACAGATACAAGGAAGATGTGGCACTTATGGCGGAGATGGGACTTAAGACTTACAGGTTCTCAATATCCTGGCCAAGGATCATACCTGATGGCAATGGCGAGATAAATGAAAAGGGCTTACAGTTCTATGATGACCTGATCAATGAACTGGTTAAGTATGGAATTGTTCCTATGGTAACAGTGTACCACTGGGATATGCCACAGGCACTTGAGGAGCAGTATCACGGATGGGAGAGCAGACGAATAGTCGATGATTTCGTCAGATACGCAAAGGTTCTGTTTGAGAGATATAGTGACAGGGTAAAGCACTGGATAATCATGAATGAGCAGAATGTATTTACAGGTCTTGGCTGGAATGCAGGAATGCACCCACCAGGAAAGGTTGATGACCAGAAGATGTTCTATCAGGTAAACCATCATGCATTTATGGCACACGCCAAGAGTGTTATTGCACTCAAGGAGATCTGCCCGGATGCTAAGGTCGGTTCATCATTCGCATACACACCGTCATACGCATTTGACAGAAAGCCTGAAAATGCGATGGCGAAGATGGATTATGATGATCTGAACAACTTCTACTGGATGGATATGTATGCCTATGGCCGTTATCCAAGGGCTGCCGCTGCTTACCTCAAGAGCAAGGATCTAACTCCGGTTATGGAGGACGGTGACGAGGATATCCTCAGGAAGGCTGCAGGTCTCATAGATTTCATGGGTGTAAACTATTATCAGTCATGCGTTGTCGAGCACAACCCGATAGACGGAGTGGGAACGACTCACGAGATGAACACGACCGGCAAGAAGGGCACGGCAAAGGTTCAGGGTGTTCCGGGACTTTACAAGAATCCTGCAAATGAATTCCTTCCTACGACAGACTGGGATTGGACCATCGATCCGATGGGACTTCGCATGTGCTGCAGACAGATCACTTCAAGATACGACCTTCCGATCGTAATATCTGAGAATGGTCTTGGTGCATTTGACAAGTTCGAGGATGGGGAGATCCATGATCCGTACAGGATAGATTACCTGAAACATCACATAGAGGAGCTCAAGAAAGCGTGTGATGATGGCTGCCGTGTCCTGGCATACTGCACATGGTCTTACACAGATCTTCTCAGCTGGCTCAACGGATATCAGAAGAGATACGGATTTGTGTATGTGGACAGAGAAGAGGACGAGAACAGTGGAACTTTGAACAGATACAAGAAGGATTCTTATTATTGGTACAAACATGTTATAGAGACCAATGGTGAGGAGCTGTGATAATAGAATAATATCATAACAGGGAGAACCGGCATTTGAGTGCTGGTTCTTTTTCGTACTAAAGTTATGCATTTAGTCATTTAATTTTAAAAACTAGCCGTTTGGCTAGTTTACTAAAAAACTCAGTGTATTATAATTATTTGTTATGTTGATGGCAATATCTGGCAGTAACTGCCAGGGATTAAAGACAGGAGGAAAGGGATAATTATGAAATCAAAGAAATTGGTAACTGGGTTGATTATGGCATGTATATTTGCTGTAGTGATTATTGCGGGAAAGAACTCTGTGAAGGTGCAGGCCGCGGATGGGGATGTGGCAATTGTGACGGATGGCAATGGCGATGAGATCGGATCATATGCTACACTGGCTGATGCATTTGTAGCCGCACAGAATGGCTATACAATATGTATAATTAGTGATATATATGATCCTTCGGCTTCTATAGGATACAATGATGGTGAACATAATAAACATATCATTATAGATCTCAACGGTAAAAGTGTCACTTTGCAGATGATGAATTTTGATTATTCGTTATACGTGAAAAACGGAACATTAAATTGCGGTATCACAAATGGAAGTGTTGGATTTACTAATGCTATGCTGACTTTGTCAAATGTCAAATTCATTACGGATAGTATCAACTGGATGACAAAAGATGGAATCTGTCTGAATAATGGCTCAAATGTGACGCTCAACGGTTCACAGTGTTGGTTTGAAAAACTTGAGATGGATACAGACTGTGTATTTACGGTACAGAACAGTGACGGACTTAGCAACTTTGGGCATATTGCAGATGGATTTGACGGTGTGAAGGAGTTTGTACCAGAGGGACTTTCTGTAGAAGGAACGACAATCATTGATGATGAGACAGGAGCCAAGGCTAAGGATTTTATTCTCCGTTACCGCAGCTTGTCGGATGATGCAGATGTCGCTGTCAGCATTGATCCAAAAACATATGTGTACGATGGAAAAGAAAAGAAACCTGCGGTTACGGTTTCTTATGGCGGAAAGACTCTGACAGAGGGAAAAAGTTACTCATGTGTATATGCGGATAATATTGATGCGGGAACAGCTACAGTTACTATCAAGGGTGAGAATACCATGCATGGACAGATCGTGGAAGAGTTCACAATAGATAAGGCAAAGCAGAAGGCACCTACAGGTTTGGTCGCAACGGCAGAGACTGTGGATGGGAAAAATGATGGTCAGATATCAAATCTGAAGACGTCAATGGAATATAGTGTCGACAAGAAAAAATGGTTGGATTGTGAAAGCACGGTACTTAAGAAACTTGCAGATGGAAATTATTATGTGAGATATAAGGAGACCAAAAATTATTATGCATCTCCTGCTGCAAAGGTAGTGGTAAAGAAGGGGAATGTACCAGCAACAAATGAATCGACTACAAATGAACCTTCAACTGAAAAACCAACGTCAAGTGAGCAGACGACAGAGAAGGTAACAACAGAGAGACAGACAACCGATGAGAAAACTAACGTGACCTCAACAGAGAATACAACTGTAGCAGACTCAAAAAAGGGGGCAGGTGTACCAAATACCGGAGATGACGGAAATGTGGCATTGATGCTCATAGTCATGATGGCATGTTTATTAGGGGCTGCCGGGGTGGTAGTTTACCGTAGAGAGAAATAATTTAAAATAATAAAAAAAAAATGTTAGCACTCAGTATTGACGAGTGCTAACAAGTGTGTTATATTATCATCAGACAGGGAAGTGATATTAAGGTATCAGTTCCCTGAAAGTTTAGTTTAGGAGGTAAACAGCTATGGAGATGGATAAATACACACGTAAATCGTTGGAAGTTGTAGAGAAAGCAAAAGAAAAAGCTCTGGAGTACGACAATCAGGAACTTACGCAGATGCACCTTTTGGCTGGCTTGCTTGAGATAGATGACAGTTTGATAGCCAAGATATTTGAGAAGATGGGCGTGAATGTTACTGGTGCCGTGAATGCGGTGGAGGATAAGCTGGCAAGGTTGCCGAAGGTCAGCGGTGGCAATATGTATGCCGGAAATAACTTCTCAAAGGCTCTCATCCAGGCAGAGAAGGAAGCAAAGCAGATGGGCGACACATATGTGTCTGTTGAGCATTTGTTCCTCGGCATGGTGGATAAGGCTGATTCGGATATCAAGGAGCTTCTTAAAGGCTGGGGAGTTAGCAGGAATGCATTCCTCAAGGAGCTGGCAGAAATCAGAGGTAACCACAAGGTGGACAGCGATGATCCGGAGAGCTCATATGAGGCTATGGAGAAGTTCGGATATGATCTGGTCGAGAGGGCAAGACAGCAGAAACTTGACCCGGTAATAGGACGTGACGCTGAGATACGAAATGTGATCAGGATCCTGTCAAGGAAGACAAAGAACAATCCGGTGCTTATCGGTGAGCCTGGTGTAGGTAAGACTGCGGTTGTAGAGGGACTTGCACAGAGGATACTCAGAGGTGATGTACCAGAGGGACTTAAGAACAAGAAGATATTTGCACTTGATATGGGAGCTCTTGTGGCTGGTGCCAAGTACAGAGGTGAATTTGAAGAGAGACTTAAGAATGTCCTTGATGAGGTTAAGAAGTCTGAGGGTGAAGTGATTATGTTCATCGATGAGCTTCACACTATCGTCGGAGCAGGCAAGACTGATGGTGCAATGGATGCGGGAAACATGCTTAAGCCTATGCTCGCCAGAGGTGAGCTGCACTGTATAGGTGCCACAACACTGAACGAGTACAGACAGTATATAGAGAAGGATGCGGCTCTTGAGAGACGTTTCCAGCCGGTTATGGTGGATGAGCCAACCGTTGAAGATACAATATCTATCCTTCGAGGAATCAAGGAGAGATATGAAGTGTTCCATGGTGTTAAGATATCAGATGGTGCCCTTGTAAGCGCGGCGGTTCTTTCCAACAGATATATAACAGACAGATTCCTGCCAGATAAGGCAATAGATCTTGTTGATGAGGCGTGTGCCATGATCAAGACAGAGCTTGATTCAATGCCTGTTGAGGTGGATGAGATCACACGTAAGATAATGCAGCTGGAGATTGAGGAGACAGCCCTTAAGAAGGAGGAGGATAATCTGTCAAAGCAGAGACTGGCAGACCTTCAGGCTGAACTGGCAGAACTCAAGGATCAGGCAAATTCCCTGAAAGCAAAGTGGGAGAATGAAAAGGCTGCAGTTGAGAAGATAAGAACACTCAAGGAAGAGATGGAGCAGGTCAAGGCTGATATTCAGGCTGCACAGAGAAATTATGATCTGAACAAGGCAGCAGAGCTTCAGTATGGTAAGCTTCCAGCGATCCAGAAAGAGCTTGCAGAGGCTGAGTCCACAGCTTCAGATAAGGAGAGGGAGCTTGTTCATGAGGTGGTTTCAGAAGATGAGATATCGAAGATCGTATCCAAGTGGACAGGAATTCCTGTTGCAAAGCTTACTGAGAGCGAGAAGAGCAAGACCCTCAATCTTGCCAGTGAACTTAAGAAGAGAGTTGTAGGTCAGGATGAAGCCGTTGACTATGTCAGCGATGCGATCATCAGATCAAAGGCGGGAATAAAGGATCCTAGCAAACCGATAGGTTCATTTATCTTCCTTGGACCAACCGGTGTAGGTAAGACAGAGCTTGCAAAGAGTCTTGCTGCGGCGCTGTTTGACAATGAGCAGAACATGGTCCGTATCGATATGAGTGAATATATGGAGAAGCACAGCGTGTCAAGGCTTATAGGAGCGCCTCCGGGATATGTAGGTTATGATGAAGGCGGTCAGCTGACAGAGGCTGTTCGTAGAAAGCCATATTCGGTTGTCCTCTTTGATGAGATAGAGAAGGCACATCCGGATGTGTTCAATGTGCTCCTTCAGGTACTTGATGACGGACGTATCACGGATTCACAGGGCAGAACGGTGGACTTCAAGAATACGATCATCATCATGACATCCAATATCGGCGGTGCGGATATCGCAGCTGCCGGCGGAGAGATCACAGATGAACTAAAGAATGACGTAATGGCTCAGCTAAAGAGCAGATTCAGACCTGAGTTCCTGAACCGTATTGATGAGATCATTACATTCAGGGCACTGTCCAAGGACAACATCAGTGGTATAGTTGATCTTCTCATGGCAGATCTCAACAGCAGACTGGCAGACAGAGAGATCGCGATCAAGCTTACGGAGAGTGCAAAGCAGCACATCATCGATCAGGGATATGATCAGGTGTATGGCGCAAGACCGCTCAAGAGATATCTGCAGAAGAATGTGGAGACACTGGTTGCAAAGATGATACTTGCGGGCAGCGTAAGCACACAGTCAGCCATAGTCATCGATTATGATGGAACGGCTCTTGTGGCAGAAAATGAGAGATAAAATAATACAGGTCATACAGAGAAGGGCACAGGGGTAATACTCCTGTGCCCTTCTCTGTATTCACAAAAAATGAAATTAATGGTATAATTGGCGCTGGTGAAAAATGTTCGGTATATTATTTGAAATTTACATGAGGAGGGCAGGGAGTGAGTACAGAGAATGTCAGCTTAAAAAAGATAGATCTTGGCGATTATGTTTTTCTGGCGAGACCATGCGTGGCTGTTTCGGAGGAGGCTGTGAAGCATTTGGCAGAAAGGGCCGTGCAGGGAAAACTGGAATTTATCGGAGTGTTTGATGACAGAATGGATGACAGTGTCCAGCGGGAAGTGGTTATGAGCCTGGCATCGTCTCCTGAGATATCGATAGCGATACGGCATGTGTGCGCGGGGCTTTACAGCAGAAGCTTTCTGGACACATACTGCGACGGAGTGGAGGCACATCAGCAGGGTCTGTTTCCTGATCTGTATATATTGTGGATGGCATTTGTACATGCTGATAGGGCGATGTTTGCAGCCTGTGACATGTGTGACAGAGTTGAGATAGACACAGTGTGGATAGACGATGTGGGTGCGGCGTACACGGTCAATATAACCTACGACCGCATAAAGGATCATCTCATGCAGGACTGGTCTGTGTGGGAGAAGTGGAAGGGATATTACACTCTTCAGAGATGGAGATGTTACTACGAGATGCTTCACTGGATGACAGAGGATGCGGGCTGGCAGTTTGCTGAGCGTATGGCTGTTGATTTCCACAGGAGCATGGAACTTGATGAGCTTGACCAGGAGCTGTTCAGCCAGGAGGAGAAGACAGGGCTTTATGTTCTTGCTAAGGATCCGGGATTTCTCAAGAGATATTATCTCGGCAAGGTAGTCTACAGCAAAAAGATATTTGACCTTAACAATGAACTGGGGCGACGCGCTGAAGAGCTGGATGCGAGTCACAGAGAAAATGATGAACTCAGAAGAGAGATGGAAGCTCAGCGGATCAACTATGAGACATCAACCACTTTCCGTGTGGGCAAGGCTGTGATGTTTGTTCCGGTGACACTGAAGAAGGCTGTAAAGAAGCTTTTGCATAGAAACTAACAGATGAGATGGAGGGGGTGTATCAGTGATTGATGTATCGATTGTGTTGACAGTATACAATGCGGAGAGTTACATAGAGGGATGTCTGGACATGATAACCGGACAGACCCTTAGAGATATACAGATAATATGCGTTGACGATGGATCCACCGATAATTCGGCGCAGATCATAGAACAGTATGCGCAGAAGGATGACAGGATCGTACTTATAAGAGAGAAGAATGCCGGAGCGGGTGCGGCAAGAAACCGCGGAATGCAGGAGGCAACAGGAAAATATATACTGTTTCTCGACTGCGACGATTTCTACGAGCCTGAGATGGTAGAGAAGGCTTTCCGCAGAGCCGAGGAGGAGCAGGCGGAGATAGTCATCTACAAATCAGACCAGTACAAAATGGATACTGAGGAGTATGTATATGAGAAGTGGGCCATGATAGAGTGGGCACTTCCACCGTATGAGCCGTTTAACCGCAGACAGATATCCACAAATATATTCAGAGCATTTGTGGGATGGGCGTGGGATAAGCTGTATCTCAGGGAATTTGTGATGAAGAATGATCTGAAATTCCAGGAGCAGAGAACCACAAATGATGCGCTGTTCGTGTTCAGCGCGCTGGTGCTGGCGGAGCGCATATGTACAGTAAGTGAGATACTCATCCACAGAAGAGTGGATACCCGGGATTCGCTGTCCAAGACCAGAGAGAAGTCGTGGGATAACTTCTATCACATGCTGCTGGCACTCAGACAGATGCTGAAGGATCACGGTCTGTACACAGAGATAGAGAAGGACTATATAAATTACGCTCTTCACTTCAGCCTGTGGAACTACAACACGCTGGCGGAGCCGACAAAGACAAAGCTCAGAGAGAAGCTTCTCGGCGAATGG